>Ga0181524_10005300_pt1 | contig 11588 bp, 13 predicted proteins | sample PEATcosm2014_Bin_34_FD_119761 | JGI IMG/M metagenome (GOLD analysis project Ga0181524, IMG submission 119761) | Peatland microbial communities from MTU Mesocosm Facility, Houghton, MI, USA - PEATcosm2014_Bin05_60_metaG | ecosystem: Environmental > Terrestrial > Soil > Wetlands > Peat | place...
CGCCATCGCCCACACGCGCCCCTCCGAGGAATCGCCCGAACGGTGAACCCATCGCCGAGGACGCGCAGTCTGGTGACCAGGCCCTCGACCCGTGGCCCTGGCGGCTCGGCCCAAGGCGAGCCTTGGTACGGTCTGACCCTGCTCATGGATATGTTCTGTAGCGCCGGATTAGGCCGGGTGACAGGGGCGGTTCCTCACAATCATTAGAAATCGCCCTTTTTTCATTTTTCAACTCGTCATTATCCCGGTACCCGCCATGACAAAACACCCGTGAAAAATCGAATCTTCAACCGGTGGCCCGACCCCACGCTTCATTTGGCCGAGGCTGATACCTTCTGTCCTTCGATGTCCGGCAACCCCGCCGCATGGAGGATGACAGCAGTCGCTTCCCTTTTGTGACTCTTGATGAAGGTCAATCGTGCGCCGTCGATCTTGATGAAGAAGTTTGTTTCCGATTCCGCGTAGATACTGAGCGGACCGGGAGTCGCGCCGCTGGCCGTGATTTGCCCGAGCAATTGCTCGCCTTGCCGCCAGATCCTCAGCTCCATTCCCGGGGGAGGTAGCGCGGCATTGGGCGCAAATCTGTAGCGACCGGTGCAGGCATCGAGAAGTTTTGTCTCCAGCTTTACTGCAATGGGCCTGCTCGGTGGTTCGGGGGCTGTGGGCGGATCATCAGAGATTTTCTCATAAGTAAATGTGTCATCCTGGTAACGCAGCGTTAGACCGGTCACCTTGCCCCCGGGGACTTGGGAAAAAACCATAGCGGTTCCGCTCAATCTCTCGAAAAAGCGGGTTTCTGATTCCGGCATTAGTTCGCCTGAGATGGGCGGCAACAATGCATTTACCGGCCAGGCACTTGAGCCCGTGACCTGGGCGAAAAGGCGGTCCCCCGCGCGGCGAATACCGATGCCGGGCTCGGACGGCGTGCCAGCCGAACGCTTCCAGGAACGCCGGTATTGCCCCACATACGAATTATTCTCCATTCCGCTGCCCTGACTCTCCCTTGGCCGGCGATCCGACCGCCATTCGCATTTGAGTAAAAAGCCGCCCAGACCGAGAAGTTCATTGCTCATCCTGGAATTTGAAAGTACGACCACGCCGTGCCGCCGCTCCTTGTCGAAACCCACGAATGCCAAGTGGCCGTATGTGGCTCCGTTGTGCCAGACCGTTTTTGTTCCCCGCGGGTCGCGCGAGATAATCCACCCCAACCCGATACTAAAGTCTGCCAGCGTGTTTAAGAAGCGGACCGCATGAGTCCTTTCCATGGTCGGCACGAGCGGGGAGGGCGTGAGGCCGAGGTTGGCCGAAAGGTATTTGACCATGTCGCTGGCCGTCGACTTCAAGGCCGAAACGGGCGCCAACGCGCCAAAATCGCAACTCGGAAGCGCGTAACCGCAGTGACTGTGTCCAATGGCGAACCTGCTTTTTAGTTCTGGCGTCAGGGTAACTCGTGTGCTGTCCATCTGCAATGGCCGGCAGATTCGGTCCACCACGATCGATTCGTAATTCGTTCCCGCTTTCAGGGCTGCCGCGTGGCCAACCAGAGCCATCCCCGGGTTGGAATATTCAAACTGGCTTCCAGGGTCGCGGGTCAACTGGTAACTGGACAGGAATGCATACAACTTTTCGACGCTATAATCAGTACAGGGAGCGTCCACGTACCTGGGATCATAGTGGTCTGGCTCGCGGTTGTCCGGTTCACACGGAAGGCCGGAGGTATGCGTTGCCAATTGGAGCAAAGTGATCTCCTTGCCGTTTCGGGCTGGCATCCTGACCGACTTTGGTAAATAGCTTGCTAAAGGATCATCCAGCTTCATCTTCCCCCGTTCGACCATGTCTTGCAGCAGCAGAGCGGTAAAGGTTTTCGTGACCGATCCGATCTCGAAAACCGTATCGCCGTTAACTTCCTTGCCGTTATCCAATTCCCCGCAACCGACAATGCTGGCGCCGCTTTCGTCCACCAAACCGACCACGATGCAAATGTTTATTTTTTCTGCTTCGACGCACTGCTGCAAATAGGCATGGATGGCATTGGTGAAATCCTCCCCCGCGGCTGAAAATGGAACGTGCAACAAAACCAGAGCAAAGCAGGTGAATCGGACGATTTTGTGTATGCTCATAATTCTTAATTCTCCGCCAACACGAAGTATGGCCGCGCTCAACAGTTTGGCGTTATCATGCTTTTGACAGCGCTGCCGACGGTTCGTCACGTCCGGATGAGGCCGAGTACAAGGCGAAATTCCTCGAATGCGTGAGGGATTTCGCCTTTTTGCCTTTTCCAACTCGGCATTGTCAGAACCCTTGCAGGCAGGCCAAGATCTGATCGGGAGGACGGTAGCGAGCTACCTGGCCTTGGAAAGGCTCTGTTTTGGCCAGCGCCTGTTCTTTGAGTTCCAAATTGGCGTGCAGATAGATCTGGGTGGTATCCATGGATTCGTGTCCCAGCCACAGCGCGATTACTGAGCGGTCCACTCCGTCTTGCGAGAGGTCCATCGCGGTGGTGTGCCGCAGCACGTGGGGAGAAGCCCGATTGGTTTTCAACGACGGACACGCCACTCGCGCCAGCTTGACGTGTTGGGCCGGGATGTATTGGACGCCATCACGGGTAAGAGGTTGACCCCGGGCGTTGATGAATACCGCTTCGTCGGGCTGACCGTCACGTTCCCGGAGCCAGTGGCGCTTTTGCAGTGCCTCCGCCGCATGGGCGCTGGCTTGCACCAAGGCTGCCTGGGATCGGCCGAGGGCCTGTTCCCGCTCAGTTCTGATCCGATTCAGTTCCGCCTCGGCGCGGGATACCGCCAGTTCAAGCTCCGTCGCACGGTTTTGGGCGGCGAGGGCGGTCCCGTCCAGCCGCTCATTTTCTGCGGCCAAGGTCTTGAGGTTTTCGCGCAGGTCTGCGGCCACGGCCTCCTGCTGGGTGCGGCCCTCCTCGACAGCCAACCCCCAAATCTCTCGGAAGGCTTTCAAGGCCTCCGGGGAATCACTGACCGGCTGTGCCGCCGCCTCGATCTCGGCTTTGAGGCGGACCAGGGTGGACATCGAACCTCGGTGATCCAACGCGGCGTGGAGGAGCGCCAGGGTGGGCTTTTTGCCTTGATCGCCTAGATCACGCATGGCGGTGACGGTCATCCCGGCGACCGAGTCGGAGTCGGCCGCGGCGGGCCTGGCGGTCCGATCAGGGACTTCTGAATGGAGAAACTTACGTAGATTCTTTGCCCATAGGGAGCCTTTGGAATGAACGGACGCTGGCCGCGCAAGTTCCTATACCATTTTAGGGACTTTTATGCTACATATTATCGGCTCCTTTGTCAGGAGAGAGAAGCTTTGACTTGGAGTTGTTTGGGTGTTTATGCGCTGTCCGAAGTGCCAGTCTCCGAATGCCGACCGTGCGAAATTCTGCAATGAATGCGGGGCACGGCTGGAGCAGCTTTGCCCAAGTTGCGGTGCCGCCAGCCCTCCCGGCGGCAAGTTTTGCGGCGAGTGCGGACAGGCACTGGGGGCTGGCCAGGCCGAGAGCAAACCGGCTTCGCCAATGGTCGTGCAAGCAACGACTCCTCGCGAAGAGCGGCGTCGGGCAACCGTGCTGTTTGCCGATCTAACGGGTTTCACCAGCTTGTCTGAGCAACTGGACCCGGAGGACGTCAAAACCCTGGCGCACCGCTGCACCGAACGGTTGAGCGAAGAAGTGCGCCGCTTCGGCGGAACGGTGATTAACATCGCTGGCGACCAGGTCGTAGCGGCGTTTGGCGCCCCGGTGGCCCACGAGGACGATGCCGAACGGGCGGTGCGCGCAGCCTTGGCGATGCGGGATTGTCCGTTGCAGGACAACGCCAGCCGGCCGATCCAGATCCATCTTGGGGTGAATACGGGTGAGGTGATGGCTGGCTTGATAGGTCCCGAAGAGCACCAGGGCTATACCGTGATGGGCGACACGACCAACGTGGCGGCCCGGCTCATGAGCGCGGCGCCGGCGGGCAGCGTGCTGGTAGGGGAAGAAACCTGGCGCGCGACTCGCGGGGTCATCCGATATCGCGACCTGGCCCCGGTGTTAGCCAAGGGCAAACAGCAACCGGTCCGGGCTTGGGAGGCACTCGAGCCGTTGGCGGCGCCCAAGTCGCGCCCGTTGGGAAGCGCTCCGCTGGTGGGACGCGATGAGGAGTTGGGAATCTTAGCCGCGACCTGGCTGCGGGTCGTGCGGGAACGACGTCCACATTTGGTGAGCGTGTTGGGAGAGCCGGGCATCGGGAAGTCTCGCTTGGTGTCAGAGTTTGAGAAGCGGTTTTGCCGCGACGCTGTGGTATTGCACGGGCGGTGCTTGCCCTATGGCGAGGCGTTCGCGTACGGTGCCTTGACGATGGTCCTCAAGGAGGCAGCCGAAGTGGCCGCCGGGGCCAGTCCGGAGGCTGCCCGTTCCCGCTTGGAGGCCACGGTCCGGGGCGTCGTCCCCTCCGACCCGGAGGCCGGAACCCAGGGAGGCGGGAGGGAAGTTAGCCAACACCTGGCGCTGCTGAGCGGGCTTGACGGGCCGGAGGACCGGTTCGAGCAACCCCCGGACCAGCGTACCTTGCACGCATCGCTGCGGCGGTTCCTGGAAGCCTTCGCGGGGCAAAGGCCGCTGTGCTTGATATTTGAGGACATCCAATGGGCGGAGGCCGCACTCCTGGAATTGATCGAGTACATTGCCGCGCGGGCCAAACCGGTCCCGCTCCTTCTGATCACCCAGGCCAGGCCCCAACTGCTGGAGAAACGCCCGGCTTGGGCGCAGGGAGTTAAGGGCTTTACGTCGGTGCCACTCGAGGCTCTCAGCCCGACCTCGGGCGGTGAGTTGATCCGGGCGCTCTGCCGCGAGCGCGGCTTGGCCGAGAGTGCCGCCGAGCAGATAGGGCGCGGGGCGGGAGGCAATCCCCTCTTTGCGGAGGAGTTGGTGGCGATGCTCTCTGAACGTCCGAGGGGCGGAGGCCTGCCTTTGGCCGTCACCGCGCTCATTGCCGCGCGGTTGGATTTGCTGCCGGCTGCGGAACGCGACTTGCTGGAACTGGCCGCGGTTTTTGGCAAGACGTTCTGGACCGGCGGCCTGCGCTCGCTGGGCGCGCCCAGAGAGCTGGGCGAACACCTCGAAGCACTCGAACAGAAAGACTTGATCCGCGCCCAAGCCCGGTCCCAGTTTTCTAACAACCGGGAATATGCATTCAAACATGACCTGATCTGTGATGTCGCCTACGAAAGGTTGCCGCGCAGCCGCCGCCGGGCATTGCACGAGTATGTCGCTGACTGGATGGAATGCGCGGCGGGAGAACACCTGGACAGCTATTCCGATCAGCTCACCTACCACGCCTTGCGCGCCGGCCAGGAGCAGAGAGCCCTCAACTATTTGGAGAAGGCGGCGGAGCGCGCCTTCCGGGCCGCGCTCTATCAACAAGCCGCCGCATTTCTCGAGCAGGCTATCGGCATCGCCACCCGCCTCGGTTCAGGCCGAAACCTCGTGGCTCTTCGCAGTCTGCGCGGCCGGGCGCTGGAAATGACCTTGAAATGGCCCGAAGCCCGTTCTGAGTTCGAAGCGGCCTTGGCCGGCACTGGCGAGGAGCGGAGCGCGCAACGGGCCGAGTTGCTGCTCGAGGTGGCTTGGATGTCCTTTTGGTTGCACGATTGCTCCAAGCTGCGACCTCACGCCAACGAGGCGCTCGCATTGGCCGAGGAAGCCAATCGGCCGGACCTGGCCGCCGGGGCCCTCTACCAGTTGGCGGCCGCAGAGAACGCCGACGGCGAGACCCGGGCGGGTGTGGAGTTGTGCCGCCGTGCCATAGCCAGAGTGGGTCGTCCGCATGTCCCTCACCATACCCACTTGCCAACCATTCTTTTCTACCTTGTGGGCGAATACCAGGAAGCCATTGACCTGGGATATCAAGCGCTGGAGTACGCCCGGGAACGCCAGGACCTGGCCGAGGTTCTGCGAATTCTGCCCCATGTCGGCCTGGCGCTTTCCGGAAAGGGCCGCTACGCCGACGCGCAAGGGGCCCTGCACGAAGCCAGGCGGCTGGGGCAATCCGGCGAGCTTTGGTCCATGCACGCCCGCGTCGTGGCCGTGACCGCGGGGTTTCACTTGGATGTGTTCGACTTCCCAGGGAACGAAGCCTTGGCTATGGAAGCCCGCGAGTTGGCCAAAGCCGCCAACTTTCCAGCCTCGGTCTGCAGCGCGGGGATTGATCTCCTGATCAACTTCGCCAGGCGCCATGACGCAGGCCGGGCGGAAGCCTTGATCGATGAAGTGAGGGAGGAGATCCAACGCACCCGAGGGTTCCATCTTGCCCAATGGCGATTGCGGCTGGCCCAGGCGGAGGCCGAGATTGCCCTGGCCCGAGGGGACTGGTCGGAGGCGGTGAGCCTGGCCGCAGACTCCTTGGAACTTAGCCGCAAGGGCGGACGGCCGAAGTATGAAATCGCTGCGCTAGAGACACGCGGAAAGGCCTTGGCCGCCCTCGGCCGAAAGCAGGAAGCGGTGACCGATCTCAAAGCCGCAGTGGACCTCGCGCGTCCGTTCGGCGATCCGGCCCTGTTCGTTCGCGCCGCCTCCGGTCTGTTGGCGACCGACGGCAATGATGCTCTGCTGGCCGAGGCGCGTGGCGCCGCCCACCGAGCGCTTGGGGCGCTCCCAGATGAGGAATTGCGGCGGCGCTTCGCGGCGGCAGAACCGGTCCAGGCGCTCGGGTCGTTGGGTTGAGGGGTCAGCCGTTAGGGCAGTGCTCGAGTAAAAAAACGTCGGCCGTGGCGTGGAAACCATGCGCCAACCAATCGAGGAAGGCCGCATCACTATCTCGCGTGCCGCGGGCAGACCGCAACGCGAGGCCGCAACTGTCTCGACTCCTGGCGAACGGAGGAGAGGGATCGGACGAGCTCGGAAAACTCAGCGAATTTCAACAATTCGCGAACCTGTATCAAAAGCCTGCTTGATTTGGGCAATCGGACTCTAAAAGTGTCCAGATGCGCCTGCTTGCGCCAATTGCCAACCCTCACCCAAACGAGTCTGCCATTTGCGCCGGGTGACGTGGCAATGAAGTAAAAATCCTCGTCTTTACTGATGACCGCGATGTCGTTCGCAACCGCGTAACGCCAGATGGCCATGTCCGGGGCTTGTTTCAATCCAAGTTCGCGGACGTGTTTTGCGGAATGGCCTTGCGATTCGAGAAAGCGCGCCAACGCGGGCGGCAGTTGGTGGTCAACCAGGAAGTTCACGCACCTTGCAGCACGACATGGTCGGCCTGATGTGCCGCGTATTCAATCGCCGCCAAAATGTCTTCGCGTTCGAGGTCGGGGTAGTCCTCCAATATTTCCTCGTAGGAAGCTCCCGCGCTAAGCAATTGCAAGACATCCGTGACGCGCATCCTCATGCCGCGAATACACGGACGCCCGCCGCATTTTCCCGGCTCGATGGTGATACGCCTCAGCAACTCAGCATTCATGCCTGGACCTTAATCTTCAATCGGGGAGCAGACAAGTATTTGTACGGGCTGCTTGGCTATAACATGTCGCTCCCAACGGAGCTTGGCGTGGAGGACGGCACCCCGATGCTTCCCCGCAACGGCGATGACCGCATCCAAGCCCCCGACGCCCTGGCCCCCGCGTGGTTCGTCTGGGCCCGCCAGGCGGACATGCGGCGGGCGCGGTTCGCCCTGGTGGAACTGTGCGCCCGGCCCATCCCGCGCGACTGGCCCCAGTTCGGCATCGAACTGACCGCCGGCTGGGCGCGCCGAGGCTGGCAGGGCGCCATCGCCCACACGCGCCTCCTCCAGGAATTGCCCGGAGGGTAGGTTTGCAAAGAGGACGGGGCCGAAAGGCCCCGCCCTGTGGTTCAAGCCGCTCAATTCAAGGAGCGGAAGCTTTCGGCCAGTTCCCAGATGCCAAGGTTGATCCGGCGAGTTGAACACACCCCGCATGGCCATAGGGCATCGATTCTGCCGGCTTGCAGCCGCATCAATAATGCGGCTCGTCATCTCTGTTCCACCGACGGAGTGACACATCGTCGTGGTCCAGGAAAAGCCGTCTGAAGGTCAACGCCTCGACGTGTCCGTCGCAAAACGCGACGTTGCCCTGCTTCTGATGCCGCACGGCGGCCCGTGTCACGGTCCCTGCAATCTCCTCTCCAATGGCGCCGGAATCCTCCTGGCGCATCAGGCCGGAGTCCGACTCCATGACGGTGTCCGCAGAATAATCGCTGCCGGACTTGGGCAAGAGCTTCAGGCTGTCCCCCAGCGCCAGCCTATCGGAGGGAACTCGCACGTCCGCCTCCCTCACATAAAGGTAAAAACCGTTCGCGGCCGCTACTCCTTCGAGCCCAAGGGGCCCGGACGGAGGGGGACCTCCCGGCCCAATATAACCGGTTTCGTTGTAGCCGTAGGATGCGCAGGCGGTTAAACTGTCAATAAAGCCGGCCGGAGCGGCATAGACACGGCCAGGGCATCGCCTTACCCCCTGCTCGCCCTGTTGGTTGACCACCAGCATTCCGCCAGAGACGAGCCAAAACGGTCCTTGCCCGACTATATTGGTAATTACGTAACCGGTCTCCGGGTAGGCTCCACAATCCAGGACGTACGACAGTAGTCGAAGATCCAATTGCCGCAGATTGCTCCTGCAATTGATTGACTTTGCCCGCGCCTTGGCTGCCGAGAACACAGGCAGAAGCAAGGAGGCGAGTATCGCGATGATCGCGATGACGACCAATAGTTCAATTAGAGTAAAAGCGCGGCGCGGGGCCTTTTGGGCAGTCCTAATCGAACGTCGAATCTCAGGAGTTCAAGGAGCGTGAATGCTGGACTGCCGGTGACCCTCTTGGCAGGCCCAAGCCGGTTGGCCGGATCCAGTTTCCGGTAAGGCTCGCTCATAAAATCCTGTGCTTGCTAATCCCATACGGCTGGCGAGGGGCAAGGTCAAGGGAATTGGTGAGACACACCCAACGAAGATTGGGCCCGGGAGAGGCTTTCCACCGGAACAATTTCGAGCCTTGCCCCTGCCAGACAAACCCAGGACCTTGGCACCGAAACGCCCACGATGTTGCAAGACAACAGCTTGCGTCGCTTCCTGGAGGACGCGGAGAATACAAGATAAGATTGTCATTGTCGGCCTCCCGGACATCCGCGACCTCCGCGCCGCCGACCTCTCCCCCTCCATGAACCCCCCGGTACCGAGCCGCGCCCGTCCGCGCCTCCTGCTCTAATCCTGCTCCTAATCCTACTCCAAATCTCCCCTCTATGACCGCCCCCAGTACCGCCCCGCCCACCCTGAATATTTGTCGCAGCCTGTGCCGAGATCCTCATCCCGAACCCTAAGCCCCCCTTCCCCGCCACTCCGGCCACCAGCACCCCGCAGACCGTCCCGGCGGCCAGTCCTCACTATTGACACTTTTTGCGGTCACGCGGAAGGGCCGTAATGCCCATCTGCACCCGGCAATTGCCCCGATTGGAAGCGGGCTTGCAATATCGCCATGAGCAGGTATCATTTCCTCAAGAGCATGACAGCCTATCCACTGGGACTGCCCGACGAACTCATGGAAGAGGTTAAGCGGACGGCGGCGGACACTCATCTTTCGATGGCAGACGCCATGCGTCAGGCCATTAAAACCACCGTTTGAGGCGTTCTTCTTGTCGCGGCAGAGGAGGCAAGCAACGTGGGTGGGGACTCCCATGTGCAAGCGCTCCGCAATCCATGCCAGCGTCATCGTGGTCTCGCCCCGCAGCCGCGCGGCAATCTTGACCTTCCAGGGGTCGCCCTTGCGCCGCGCCCCCAGTTGCTCGGCAGTCCAACCCAAACTCTGGATGAAAACGGTTGTGCATCAGGCAGCAGGCGTGGAGCTGCCAGTCGGCCTTCTGGAGAGCCTCACCCAGAGTATCCAGGAACATCTATGCGTCCGCCAACCTCTGAGCTTGAATCCCCAAGAACCCGCGAGTAGGCTGAAGGCATGAGTAAGTTTTCCGCGGCAGACGTTTTGGAACTCCCGGTGCCGGAGCGCCTGAAGTTGATCGAGGACATCTGGAACAGCATCGCCGACGCCCCCGAAGCCCTGGAGCTGAGCGATGAGGACAAGGAGCTCATCGATGCGCGACTCGAAGCACGCCGGCGCAATCCGAACGCCGGGTCGCCCTGGGAAGAGGTTCACGCTCGCATCACTTCCCGGAAGAGGTGAGCTTCAGACTGACCATCCGGCCGGAGGCGGAGACCGATATGGCTGAGCAATTCGGCTGGTATGAGGCGAGGAAGAAGGGCTTGGGTTACGAATTTCTTGCCGAGGTCCGAACGGTCCTCCGGCAGATCGAGGAGAATCCCTTGCGTCACGCAGAGGCATACAGAAAGACCCGCCGCGCACTGGTCCGCAGGTTCCCGTTCAAGGTGTTTTACCTGCATGATGGCCAAAGGGTGGAGGTAATCGGTGTCATCCACGCTCGAAGAGAACCCCGGTATTGGCAGCAGCGGGCTTCCTGAGCGTGATGGAGAAGGGCGGGGCCATCCCCATGACTGGTCTATCGGCACACGAATTCTCGATAGCGCTTTGAACCCCGATCCGTCATAACTTCCCCCATGTTGGCCAAGGTCTGTTCGGCGGCCGTTAATGGCATCGAAGCGTACCAGGTCGATGTCGAGGTGAACGCAGGGTACGGCGATACCATCATCGTCATCATCGGGTTGCCGCATGTCGCCAAACGCCGACCTTGCGGACAGATTCAGCCCCCAGCCTCATTCCTTTCCTGCTGCGCTTTTGATTGTTTTAGCAGGCCAAGTGTGCCAATGTTGGGCCATGAGCACAACCGCCTTTGGCCGGGAGCGGAAGATGACCTTGCCCGCCGACGTTTTCGGGGCCGCCGGCTTGAGGCCCAGCGACCGCCTCGAGTGGGGTCTCGAGGACGGGGAAATCCGCGGATGCAAGCTGCCCAGACCCGAGTGGACGAAGGCCCAAGGCACGCGGGCCACCGAGCAAAGCCCGTTGTGCTTCACGGCAAGTTAGGACCATTTGAAAAAGGCAACGCAGTAGAAACCGAACGATAATGAATCCTCTGGACGCCATTGAAGGGCACCTGGCTGAACTGCGGGCGCTGGGCGCGCGCCGCATCGGCGTGTTCGGTTCCTGCGCCCGCGGCCAGGAGCGGGCCGACAGCGACGTGGACGTTTACGTCGAGTTCGAGGAGGCCCAGCGGAACTACGATAATTTTTTCGCCCTGCACGAACGCCTGGAACAACTGTGCGGTCGTCGTGTGGACCTGGTAACCGACAAGGCGCTGACCCGGACCAAGGCGCGGCTGATCCTGCCAACGGTGCGGTATGCTTCCGTCCACCCTTGAATTGCTGCGCGACATTGTGCGCGAAGCCGAGTTTCTCCAGACGCAGGCGGCGGCCACGAACCGGCAGGGCTTTCTGGCGAACGAAGTCCTGCAGCGCGCTTTCGTCCGCAGCGTGGAAGTGATTGGCGAGGCGGCCAAGAAGGTCCCCGACGCCGCGCGCGCGGAGTTCCCCGGGATTGAGTGGCGCAAGATGGCCGGGATGCGGGACCGCCTCATCCACGACTACGGCGGCGTGGATTACGTCATCGTCTGGGACGTCGCCTC
>Ga0181524_10005304_pt1 | contig 11579 bp, 8 predicted proteins | sample PEATcosm2014_Bin_34_FD_119761 | JGI IMG/M metagenome (GOLD analysis project Ga0181524, IMG submission 119761) | Peatland microbial communities from MTU Mesocosm Facility, Houghton, MI, USA - PEATcosm2014_Bin05_60_metaG | ecosystem: Environmental > Terrestrial > Soil > Wetlands > Peat | place...
AGCGAGCCGCCTCGAGGGCGACTTTGTGGAATGCGGAGTGAATCGAGGCGGCTTCTCGCGCGCCGTAGCGCACTTCGTGGATTTTCCCAAACTCGGCAAGACCTTCTATCTGCTCGACACATTTCGCGGACTCGAGGACAGGTTAATCTCCGATGCCGAGCGGAAACGGGGAATCGGAACCGGCAAATGGTTCCAGTACAAGGAGTGCTACGAAGCGGTATGCAAGACGTTTGAGGGTATGCCCGTGGTCATCGTGCGCGGCGTGGTTCCCGAGACATTGCCGCTGGTGAAAGCATCGAAGGTATGTTACCTATCCATTGACATGAACTGTGCAGCCCCTGAGATCGCCGCCTTGGAGTACTTCTGGGACAAATTGGTCCCCGGGGCGGTCATGGTGCTCGACGATTACGGTTGGGAACAACACTACGAGCAGAAAGTGGCGTTTGACCGCTTCGCCGTCCGAAAGGGCGTAATGGTCCTTTCATTGCCAACCGGCCAGGGTCTGATTTTCAAGCCGTAGGCTCCGAGTGTAGATAGAACGCTGTGGGTAATCGCTTCTTTGACCCGATGTGGAGCTAAATGCCGAGAGTCTCTATCGTCATACCAACTCGCAATCGTGCGCTCCTCCTGAGGGTAGCCCTGCAAAGCGCTTTGCGCCAGACCTGGCAGGACCTCGAGATTCTGGTGAGCGACAATTACTGTGGGAATGAAGAAACCAGAAACGTCTACGAATCATTTCAGGACTCCAGGCTTCGATATGTGAGAACCGACGGACTTCTGGCCATGCCCGACAGTTGGGAATTCGCACTCTCCCACGCCAAGGGCGAGTACGTCACCTTCTTGACCGACGATTCCTATCTCCTTTCTTTTGCCCTCGAGCGGGCGATGGCGGCCGTCGAAAACTACCAAGTGGACCTGGTGGCGTGGAACAACTCGGCATATTTCGCACTCGATTGGCTGCAACCCTTTCAGCGAAACCTTCTTTATGTTGGCAAGCCCCCCTACCACACGGTTCTTCTCCCGAGCCAGATGGTTCTCCGTGAGCTTTTCGACTTGCACCTTAGCACTTATATCCCGAGGTTCATGTATACCGTGTGCCACCAGAGGTTGGTGGCCAAGATGATCCAAGTGCAAGGGCGGATGTTTTTCCCCCCCTGTCCTGATTACAGCGCTGCCGTCAGCCTGCTTCTAAATACGGACAAGTATGTTTTTGTGGGTTGGCCCCTGGCAATTGACGGAGCAACAAACCGATCGATTGGATACGCGGCGATGCTAAAGAACGCTCACGCCTACCAGGAGTTCCTGGCAGAGTTTAAGGAACCCGAAAGCTTCCGGCGGTTGATTGACTTGGAACTTGAGACGTTGCCGGTCGTTCTGGCTCAAACGCTTGAGAATGTGAGAAGCAGGTTCTACTCTGAGCGTATCCCGTATCAAGTTAACAGGCGGAACATGCTCTGCCAGAGCATTGAAAGCGTCGCCACTTACGAGCGGTACGGGGCGAACGTGGCCGAGGAATGGCGCATCCTGGATGAGTTCTTGGCACGGCAGCCTGAGGACATCAAACGTGCGGGAGTTGCCCAGAGAAGGCGCTCTAAACTCCGCTCTCTCCTGCTCTCCCCTGTTGCACGGATGCTTCACCGCCTCCCAGGGTGGGAGCATTTGGAGCGCTTAAGGGGTCAATACATTTACCGCGGGGATTATTACGGTTTTCATAATATGGAGCAGTGCGGAGAAGTTGCTCCGCGACTTATCGCCAAGGTCGCAGGGGCGAACGCAAACGAGACCAGCAAGGCCGTTGGAGAGAGTTATCACAGGCCTGCGGCCCACGCGAGCAAATGAAGATCACCGCCGTCACCCCGTCGCTCGCGGAGTCAAGATGCAGACTGCGGTCTATAGGTTGTGAATGGCACCCGGCAGATATTGGCTAAGCGTGTTAGTCTTGGTCCTGGCGACAGCTATCGCGTACTCCGTGTTTCTCTCGCCCTACGTGCGAACGTTCCACATAATGGCAGACGACTTTGCTCTGGTCCTCAACAGTGCCCGGCAGTATCATCGAGACCCGGCCTTATGGGTTACACGCGGCTACAGCTCGTACTTCGTTGACTTTCCAGATCTGCCGCCAGCCTCGACATTTCCAGGGCACGGTACCGATTTCTGCCGTCCGGTGGTCAATGCAACTTTCTGGCTTGAAAGTCTGCTCTGCCCCGGAACTGGGCCGCTGAATTTGGCGACGAACCTTCTGGGGCTAGTGATTACCTTGATTTTCTTCATGCTTTTCGCCCGCCGCGAGACGGGCGGAAACATCCTATTCCTGTCGTCAGCGTTGATCGTATATGCCTTCTCACCCATCTGGTACGAAGCGGTCATGCTCCCCGCCTTCCGAGGCAGTCTTCTGATGGTACTTTTCGCTCTGGCCGCCTTTCTCCTCCTGCCCCCGGAGGGTGCACCTCGTCAAGGATTGCGCATCGCGCTTTCAGTCCTGTGTCAGCTCGCTTCGCTCCTGAGCCACGAGACCGGCATAGCAACCCCTGTCATCGCAGCCCTCCTCTTCGTCCTCAGGCGCGATGGAAGCCTAGCTCGTAGCCGCTTAAAGCTGGTACCGCTTTTCCTCCTGCCGCTTCTCTGCTTCGGAGCGTTGCGCTGGACTTTCTATGGTGGACTGGGCCATGCCAACGTTCTACGTGGTTGGCTGAGAATGGGGGTCACCGGGGCGCTGGGACTCCTCGCGAAGCCTTTCTTTCCATGGGGCGCGGGCGGGGTTACGAACGGCCAGTTGTCCGCGCGGGTCGTGATCGCCGCGCTGATGAACCTGGGTGGCTACGCGCTGGTGGGCTACGCGTTGATGCGGCCTGGCAGATCCGGGCGCAAGCCCCTGCTGCGGGTTCTTTTCTGTCTCGGGGCCGCACTGGGCGTTCTTTGGGCGACACCCAGGGCCCGATACATGCAACTCGCTGCAGTTTTCGGGGCGCTGGCAGCTATCGTTGCCGTCGGGCAGATCGGCGTGGATGCCAGGCAGCGCTGGGTCCGGAGGGGAGTGCCACTCGCGCTCGTCGGTCTGGCGTCTGGCCAGTTGCTAATATATGTGACCAGCTTCCCGCACGTGGTGGCGGAATACGAAGCTTACAATCGCCTGGCCCGTGTGGAGTTCGAAGGGCTTCAGGGAGCCATCGCCGCTGCGCGCGTGCCCACACTGTTGCTCGTTAACGATGAGGCCGGTTATTGGGGGAGCCAAGCTATGCTTGAGATGGCGGCTTGGCCCAACAGGGGGCGCGTAAGGAGGCTAATTACGGTGGATAGTTTCCTCGGGGAAGGCAGCCCGCAGTCGAGCGTGCACATCTCACGGGAGAACGAGGCCGTCGTAATCGAGATCCTCGCAGGGCCAGGCCAGCACTTCTATTTCGCGCTGGTCAATCTGAACCAGCTAGGCAGCAAATTCGTCAATCAGGGTCTTGGCTATGAGATGGATACTGTCCGTTCGTACTCGTTTACAGGCCGACTCCTCCGTCACCTCGGGAAGAAGGTCGATCCGGAGGTTGTTGACACCGGCCGCCGACTACGTGTTACGGTCCCGCCGCAGGTCGCCCGCGACGGACTACTCATCGTCGGCTTCGATCCCAGAGACATGTCATGGTTCTCCAAGGAGCTCGTCAGATGATCCCACCCTGCGTTGCGGCGTGTGCCGAAAGGTGGGAAGGGTTTTCGTGCTGACTCCGCAGGTAGACCAGGGAGCATCGCCACGATGGTCGCAGGCAAATTGAGCATCGCTATCCCGACCTACAACCGCAAGGACGTCTTGCGGAAGGTCCTCGAGGCGTATTGTTCTCAGTCGGCACAAGAGGAAATTCTCGAGATCTTCGTGGTTGACGACGGCTCAACCGACGGAAGCGAGTCCGCAGTCGCTCAATTCAATCAAGGATCCTCGGTCCCAATTCGTTACTTCCGGCAGGAGCATCGCGGGGCCGCGGCGGCTCGCAACCTGGCCATAAGAGAAGCCCAGGGAGACCTGCTGCTTTTCACCGACGACGATGTGATACCATCAACCACTCTCGTTGAAGAACACTCGAAGTGGCACCGGCAAAACCCTGACCCGTTTGTCGCGGTCTTAGGTTCCGTCCCATGGCACCCGGAAGTCCATGCTACTCCGTTCATGAACTGGCTCATCCGGGGAGGCCCCCTGTTCGATTTTCGCGAATGCTCGAAGCGCAGGGAATTGGGTTTTGAGTACTTCGTCACCTGGAACTTGAGCTTGAAAGCGAAGTTCCTCCGGGAAAACGGAACATTTGATGAGGACTTTCGAGCCTACGGCTACGAAGATTATGAGCTCGGGTACCGCCTGGCAAAAAAAGGATTGCGCTTACTCTACAATCCAAGCGCAGTAGCGTACCACTATAGGTACGTGTCCTTTGCGGACGTCTGTCGCCGAGCGCAACTCGTGGCTGCGGCGGAAAAGGTCCTCCGAACCAAGGAGGCGGGGGTGTATTTTGCCGAAAGGGCTGCGCAAGGGCGGGAATCGCTAGCGATACGGATAGGAAAGTTTTTCGTGACACGGCTTACTTTTGCTTTTGCTCCCCTCAAGCCCTTGCTGGACATGCAAATCCCACTTCCTCGATTCGTCTATCGTGCCATGTATTACGCCTATGGCCAGTCGCCGGCACGGCGCTCCAGTGCCGCGGTCTGGGAGGCCGAAAAAGGCCAGGCGACAGTCCGCTGATTGGGGCATCGGAACGGAGAGTTTGGCCTTGCGGACATGAACCCTTTCCCGCCGCGGGCGGCGTTTCATCAGTCGGGAAGTTGCCGAGGCGGACCGTTCTGATGACGCCGACGTTTCGTGGACTATAGCCAGAATGGATCTGTCAATCTGCATTTTGACTCGCAATCAACCCGATTTACTCCCACGCTGCGTGGCTTCCTGCCTCGCGGAAATCGAGAGGGAAGGAATCGCTTCCGAGATCATCGTCATTGACAATGCCTCCCGGGATGGTAGTCCTCAAAAAGCTGCGAGTCTGTCCCCGCTGGTCCGCGTTATCCGCAACGAAGAGAATCTGGGTTTTTCGAGGGCCAACAATATCGGCATCCGCGCTAGCAGCGGAGAATACGTATTGATTCTGAACGACGATGCGGAGTTTCGCCCAGGTGCTCTCAGCCTTTTGATTGCAACGATGAATGCCAACCCGCGCCTGGGGGGTGTGGGGCCGAAATTCCTGACTGCCGATGGGTCATTCCAGCGGGGCAACGCTCCCAAGCGGTTTCCACGCTTGCGCGGGGTGGTTTCAGAACTTCTGAATCTTGATGCCGTTTTCGAGAAGTTCCCCGTGACGCGGGATTTGCTGACTAATCGCCGCGATGAAAACCGCGGCGGCGAGGCGGAACAGATCGACTGCGCCTGCCTCCTGGCGCGACGGGAGGCCTTGGAGGCGGTCGGCCTCTTCGACGAAGGGTTCTATTTCTTGTTCGAAGACACCGACCTGTGCTATCGCCTGGAGAAGGCCGGCTGGAAGTTGTGGTATATCCCGGACGCCCAGATAACTCACTACGGCGGCGCGTCCTTCAAGAAAGTAATGCGATCGGAACGGGCAGGCATGTATTTCGAGGGGCTTATTCGGTTCTTCAGAAAGCACTCCAGCCCCAGCCGGTTTTTGCTCTTCCGGTTGACCTTGGCAGGAACGCTTTGTCTCAGAATGCCGTTGGCCGTTCTGTTTTCGCTGAGCCCCCTTGGCAGTGTCCGCCAGAGATGGAAGGGGACCGTTCCGATTTACTCGAAGATCCTCCGGTCACTTCTGTTCGCATGATGCGTTGCACAGGCAACATCGAGTATAGGTCCCCTGTCATTCCGAGCGAAGCGAGGAATCTGGCTCTGCTACGCGGAAATCGCAGAACCAAGGACCAGAGCGAGATTCCTCGCTTCGCTCGGAATGACAGGGGTGGATAAGTTTTCAGGGGAGTCGCTTGGAAAAGCTCAAGAGTCTGGTATTGCCAGAACAAAAACCCGTAAGCCAGAAGATCATCCGCAACGTCCTCTTCTCCGGTTTGCGAGCGGCGTTACTCTGGCCCATTCCCCTCATTCTCATTCCCTACATCCTCGGCAAAATTGGTGTGACGAACTATGGCATTTGGGCCGTCTTCCTGGCGATCATCAGCCTGAGCGCACTCAGCGATTTGGGTCTGGCGGGGACACTTACCAAGCACGTCGCCGAGTACTATGCCCGCAGAGATAACCCGGCCCTGAATCGCCTCGTCGATACAGGTCTCATGCTTTATCTTCTGATTGCGGCGCTCCTGGCGGTCGCACTGTGCTTCGCCTCGGGTCTCCTGATCCCGCTCTTTTTTCGTCAGCCCGCAATTCCCCGCCCTCAGCTTCAAACGCTTTGGTATCTCTTTAGCTGTATCGTCGCCGTCAATACCCTCACGATACCTTTCTATTCGATTGTGAACGGGCTGCAGCGGATGGATCTTAGCAATGTTCTAACGTCCTTCAATGTTGTCTCGCGGGCCATACTCACCGTTGCCTTGCTGTGGAAGGGGCTGGGACTCAAGGGATTGGTCCTCGCAAACCTTCTCGGGCCGTTGCTGACCCTTCTCTGTTATATCTGGATCGTGCACAGACTGGTTCCAGAGCTGAACCTTAACCCGCTGCGCAGCGACCCCCGGGAGATAAAACACATATTCAGCTTCGGCCTTCAAATGTACATCACGCAAATTGCCACCACCGTTCACATGCAAATTGATAAACTCTATCTCGCCTTTTTCACTGGGCTTGCGGCGGCGGGTTTTTACAATATTGCTAGTGACACCGCCTGGAAGATCCGCACCATCCCGGAAATGCTCTTGAGTCCCGTCATGGCCGCCGCTTCTGAACTAGACGCCCATGGAGCGCAGGAAAAGCTCCGGGAGCTTTACTTCCGCTGCCACAAATACATGGCGCTGTGCGGCCTTCCTGTGGTGGTCTTTGTCGTAGTGTTTTGCAGGCCACTCGTTCAACTTTGGCTGGGGCCGAAACTGGCTGTGGTCGCCTACCCCCTGGCAATTCTGGCGACAATTGATTTCTTTAACCTCACGTGTGGTCCTGGCTATCTAATTTACATTGGCCGGGGCGTGCTTCGGCCTGGAATCAACTCCGCATTTATCGGCGTCATGCTCAACCTCGTGCTGAGCCTGGTCCTGATCTACCTCTTCGGGCTAAGCGGAGCCGTGTGGGGAACCACCGTTGCAGTCTTTGTCGGCACAGTCTACTTCATCTACGTTTTTCACCGCCAGACAGGTTATCCGCTGCGGGAAACGGTCCGAAGGGCGTATTTGAAACCCTTCCTCTGTTCTTTGGCGGCGGCGGGAGTTCTATTGGTGATCGGAGGGCACTGGCCCGGAGGGTGGCCGGGCATGTGCCTGAAGGGGGGATTATTCGGCACGCTCTACCTCTTGAGCGTGGCATTTACCAGATTCTTCGATGTGTTTGACCTTGCAAGAGCTGAAAGCGTATTCCCGGCCGCGCGCTTCGCGCGAAGAATAATTCCAGTCGCTTAGAGGATGAAGGAGCGGCCTTAGTCGCCAACCCGGAACGACCTTAAGGATCGCAGGTCCGTAAGATAGAGGACAATGCCCGGATCTGAAAAACCCGAACTGAGCGTGCTCATCGCGACTTACAACCGCAAGGAGATTCTCCTGAAAACCCTTGCTGCTTATCAGGCGCAATCCGCCCGTTCGGAAATCCTGGAGGTGCTGGTCCTGGACGACGGATCAACGGACGGCACTCCGGAAGCCATGGCAGAACTCAGCGCCCACAATGGACTCCCTGTCCGATACTTTCAGTTGACGCACCGCGGTTCGGCTGCGCTGCGAAACTATGGAATCGGTGAAGCGAAGGGGAAACTCATTCTTTTTGGCGACGATGATATTCTTCCCGCGCCGAGTCTGGTTGAGGAGCATCTCGCCTGGCACAGGAAGCACCCGCAGCCCTTTGTCGGCATTCTGGGCCTTGTAGAGTGGGCGCCCGAGGTCAATCCCACACCTTTCATGCACTGGCTGGCCGAAGAGGGTTTCTTTAGTTACGGGCGGCTTGAGGCGGGCAAGGAAGCAGGGTTCGGTTGCTTTTACACCGGCAACTTGAGTCTGAAAACTGCTTTTCTTCGAGAAAACGGTCTCTTCGACGAGGACTTCAAGGCTTACGGGTTCGAAGACACGGAGCTCGGTTACAGGCTTGAAAAGAAAGGGCTGAGGCTGCTTTACAATCCGCGTGCGGTTGGTTACCACTACAAGTTCGTGTCGTTCCAAGATGCCTGCCGTCGCGCCAAGGTAGTCGCCGCAGCCCGGCGGCTTTTCGAAGAGAAAGAAGCAGGTCAATACCTTTCAGATTTGTATGGGCGCCGGGGGCGCACGCCGGCCATGCGTGTGAAGCGGTTGCTGGGGATGCCTTTGATCCCGTTGGCGGCGCTTCTGAAGCCATTCTTAGACACGCGCCTTGCGCTTCCGAGGTTCATGTACAGAAGGATCTACTATTATTTCGCAGTATTGCCGGCTGAGCGCGAAGCAAGGCGTGCTTCTTAGATTGCCGTCAGAGACTTCCCTCCTCGGCAGAGGAGGGATTAGAGGTGATGGATCCGGAATCGATGTTGCGAGCGGGCCGATCAGCCACCCCTTGTCCCCTCCTTATCAAGGAGGGGAACCCGAAGGATTAGCTGTCATGCAGAATCCGAAGGTAACTGTCTGCCTTCCGACCTTCAATAAAGCTCGTTACCTGCCGGCGGCCATAGAAAGCGTTCTGACCCAGGAGTTCCAAGACTATGAACTCCTCATCGTCAATGATGCTTCCGCCGACCAGACGGACGAGATCGTGCGGGGATTTGAGGACTCCAGAATCAGGTACGTCTGCAACCCGCAGAATCTCGGCTTGGTAGAGAATTGGAACCACTGCCTGAATCTGGCGCAAGGCGACTACGCCATTGTGTTCCACGACGACGACGTTATGCTGCCGGGACTCCTGCGCCGCGAAGTGGAGGTTCTGGATTCGGACCCGACGGTTGTCCTTGTCCATGCGGCAGCGCAGGCGATCGATGAGAGCGGGGCTGTCTTCTGTGTCGCGCCGCCGCGCACCTGGCCTAAGCTAACCTCAGGGCTCGACTTTGTGACTCAATACTGGAGTTTAGACCCAGGTTACGTGGTGATGCCCAGCGCGATGTTCAGAAGATCACTTGCACTGAAATTGGGCGCATTCAACCCTGACCTGAAATATAGCGGCGACGCGGACCTGTGGCAGCGTCTGGCCTTCGAGGGGCAAGTGGCTTTTCTGGATGACCTGCTGATCTCCAATCGCATCCATGCGTCGCAAACCACCCAGAAGATCCTCACGAATTCCCTGCAAATGTTGGACGAACGGCTTAAACTCTCCCAGGTGACTCGGGAGCTGGTAGCCGCACACGGAGGAAACCTGGACCGCGACATCGGGCGCCATATCTCGCGGGAACTGGCCGTTGATTTGCCCGAATTGCGCCGTTGGAATGCCTCGATTTCAACTGTTATGCGGTACGGCCGGGCTGCCGTGCGCGCTCACCCGCAAGCCGTTTACAGTCCTCGGTTTCTAGCATATTTCGGGCTGTCAATCCTGCCGCCGCCGGTTATTCGATGGCTGAAGAGGGCTCATATTCGTAGGCTTTCGTCAGGTTGGGCGGCGGCACGAAAAGACTCGACTCCTTGATGACTGTCGGGGCGGCCCTTTTGGCCGCCCGAGGACAATCGCAAGGGATGCCCGCGCGTGGAACAAGCGGATGCAATAGCGTCTGTCCTATGCCAACAAAACCATGAGAATCGGCATCAACGCTCTACCCTTATCGCGAGTGCGGGCCGGAGCCGCCCGAGTGATCCTGAAAGTTATCGAAGAATTGTGCGCAATCGAATCCGAGAACTACTATTACCTTTACTCCGACCGTGATTTCGAACTCCCTTGCGAGGGCGACCGCTGGCGAAAAAGGGTCTGGTCCCCGCTTCCGCTTCTTCCCGGTACTCTTTGGCTGCAAACTGTAGGGCGGCGGATGATCATTCACGACCGGCTCGACTTATTCTGGGGCACCAATAACCTGTTGCCGCTCGGACTTCCCTCGGCATTGGCAAAAGTCGTTTCGATTCATGACCTTATCCTGCCCCTCTATTCTAAATACGCGGACCCGCTCAGCCGAAGCATGCATTGGCTGTTCGCAGAGCGGTCAGCTCGTGAAGCGGACAAAATCTTCGCGGACTCCCGAGCCACAGCACAGGATCTGAAACGCATTTACGGGATCCCCGACCCCAAGATTGAAGTGATTTATCCCGGAGTCGGCCCGTCATTTGGACCTCAGGATCCGGGGATGGCCGCCGAATACGTGGCGAACAAATACGGTGCTTCGAAGGATTACGTATTGACTGTCGGCACGCTTGGTCCGCACAAAAATCTGGCGGCCTTGATCGAAGCCTTGAAGGTTCTGCGGGACCGCGGAGCGCTCTCCTTTCAGCTCTTAGTGGTGGGCGCGAAAGGCCGGAAGAAAGCTCAGCTACTCGAAGGGCTCCGCTCAGCCGGGCTCGCCGGAAATGACATCCTCTTTCTGGGCTTTGTGCCGGATGAAGACCTGCCCATGCTATACTCCGGGAGCAGTCTATTCGTATTTCCTTCACTTTATGAGGGATTTGGTCTCCCGCTGGTGGAGGCAATGGCTTGCGGGGTCCCGGTCGTTGCCTCAAACACATCTTCTATTCCAGAGGTTGTGGGTGACGCCGGCCTGCTGGTTCCACCTACCGAGCCGGAGGCATTCGCGGAAGCGATCCTGCGAGTGAGAAGCGACGAGGGCTTGCGGAGGGCGATGATCGAGAAGGGACTGAAGCAGGCGACCGGCTTCCGCTGGGACACATCAGCTCGCCACCATCTGGCGTGCATGCAGAGTGTAGTGACACGCAAAAACTCCGAAAGGCGATAAGCCTGGTGGTTCGGATAGGCTGTGCTTCCACGCCCGGCCCTCGGGGCGCCACGTTGGGTCGCTGTAGAAGCCCTCGAACGGCCACAGGGTTCCATCCAGGACATAGGAACCTCGAGCAAGTTGGAGCCGACCGAATGCGGGTGTCTCAGAAGCTAAAAAGATTCGTGCCTAAAGCCGTTCGCTGGAGACTGCGAAGAGCCTCCGAGTATCCGGCGGAAACCGATTGGTACTGGAAAGTCTTCAGCCCGGGGAACGACAGGACGGCTTACCTGATTGGATTGTTCGGCACGGGAAGGCTCTACATCAACGACTTGGTGATGCAGTACGCGGGAAGAAGGGCGAAGTACTTCAGGGATACGATCCGACACCATCAACGTCCAACCTCGATGATCTATAGCGGCCATGCCACGATCAGTCACGTTTCTCGCCACCAGGCTTTGCCATCGGTCACGCGCCTGGTCCTGGAAGCGGTCCGATCGAGAATCGCCGACTTGATTTTCATCTATCGTCACCCCCTCGATTCTCTACTGTCCAATTGGGTTTATTGGCGGACCTTCCTTCACGACCAATACGGGGTTTGCGTCTCGCAAGTCTATAAGAAAACAGACGATTTCTGTGCCGATCTGGACGAGCGTTTTGGTGAAT
>Ga0181524_10005305_pt1 | contig 11576 bp, 9 predicted proteins | sample PEATcosm2014_Bin_34_FD_119761 | JGI IMG/M metagenome (GOLD analysis project Ga0181524, IMG submission 119761) | Peatland microbial communities from MTU Mesocosm Facility, Houghton, MI, USA - PEATcosm2014_Bin05_60_metaG | ecosystem: Environmental > Terrestrial > Soil > Wetlands > Peat | place...
AGCCTACCACAGGGAAATCGGTAGGGAAGCCACGGCGGCTGTTCTTCGTTTCCAGGCGAATGCCCGAGCCTACCACAGGGAAATCGGTAGGGAAGCCACGGCAGACCGAGACGTTGATCACCGGCGCGCTGCAGCCTACCACAGGGAAATCGGTAGGGAAGCCACGGCGATTTCCGCCAACGGATGGTCGACGACCTGAGCCTACCACAGGGAAATCGGTAGGGAAGCCACGGCAATATCCCCAGCAATCCATCAGGGCGAACCAGCCTACCACAGGGAAATCGGTAGGGAAGCCACGGCGCTGAGGTCCGGCGTTTTCGACCGCGAGGGCCGAAAACGCCGGACCGCGGCGTCGCCGCGCTTGCGAGGCCGCGCCGTTTTTTCCTCCCCTCACTCCGGCAACGGAAAATCCTCGCGCTCCGGCCACGCATCCAGGTCCACGAGCTGCGGCGGCGCGCCGATGAGGTCGCCTTCCTGCGATATCGAATCGTCGGCGCACATGCCGTTTTTCAGGCCGATCGTCCAGACGGCGCCTTCCTTTTTCATCCAATATTCGTGTTCGACGCTCTGCGGGTACTGGAAGCACACCTTGCCCAGCGCCTTGGTCCAAACCTGTTGCGTGATCGCGGCGCCGTTGGGACGTTCCGGGTGGACGACGGCGAAGGCGAAGCCGGCGGCGACGCGCAGTTTCACCACCTGGAACACGATCGGCGCGCCGAACAGACTTTCATAGCGAGGCCGCAACGCATCCATGATCGCGGCGCGCTCGGGCGAGCTCGCGGCCGGCGTGACGACCTGCGCGCGGGTCACCGTGGGCGGAACAGGCAGCGGTTTCGGATTGACGATTTGCTCGATCTGATCGGCGGTCCACAGGGTTTGCTGGGCGCACAGATCGTCGTCGCCCTCACCGCGCGCGCCGAGCGGAACCCAAGCGTTCAGATATGGGCTCCACTGATAGTAAATCTGCAGCTCCACCGGGGCGGAGCGGCCCTTGCAGCGCTGCGCCGCCCAGGCAAGCGGGTCCAACTGCGCCGAGAAGATCTGGAATTGCAGAAAGGCCCGGGGGACCTTTCCCGGCGCGACGCGACGCAGGAGGATCTCGAACTTCTCCTGGTCGACCCTCTTTCCCGCGATGGCCAGATTGGCCGATCGCCAGGTTTCGATGAGGTCGCGAGAACTCGGATTGGGGTTCTTGGAATATTCGGGCTTGAGATTGCCGGTCGGCTCGACGATCTCCGGCGCCGCCGCGGTCTGCGCCGGAGCCGGCGCGGCGCAGAGACACGCCGCCAGCGCGAGCCACGCGAACCGCCGTCGCGACGAGACCTTGCCCGCCGGCACGCCATCGAAGGCTCGCATGCGACGCTCCCGGGTTCGCCATCGGCCACGGCCAATCTGCGCCGGCCGGGTCGCCCGAGCAAGTCCCCGCGTGGTAGGGAGGGGAGCGCGCGGCGCCGTATTCACTTCGAAAATGCTCTCTCACCGTCATGGCCGGGCTTGTCCCGGCCATCCCAAGGCGATTGCGCAGCAATCGTCCGCACGTCGTTATGCTGCCGCTTCGTCAGACGCAAAGCCGCGCATTCGCGGGCTCTTGCTGAGGAGTCGAATCAGCCTCACCGCGTGGATGGCCGGGACAAGCCCGGCCATGACGAGTCGTTGTTTTCGGCCGTGGTTATTACGCCACAGAGTCCCAGGCCCCCCAACGCCCGAACCCGCAAGCCCAAGCGCCCCAACAGCGCCTAAACCTGGGCGAATGCCGGCCTGGCTCGGCCGGGCGCGGGCGTCCTCGGTTTGGGGGCTGCGATCAAACCTTCGCGAATGGCCGTCTTGCGGGCGAGCTTGCGGGCGCGGCGAATGGCTTCCGCCTTCTCCCGCACTCTTTTTTCAGACGGCTTTTCGTAAGCGGACCTGCGCTTCATCTCGCGGAAGATGCCCTCGCGCTGCATTTTCTTTTTGAGGAATTTCAGCGCCTGCTCGATGTTGTTGTCGCGGACCAAAACTTGCAAAATATCTCCAATCCGACGCTGTCCGACCGTGGGCGCGAGGCGCCCAATCGATCGCTGCAGCTCAAGAGTCGCCAAATTCAGCTCTCTTGGGTCGACGCCACTATAGCATAGGCCGCCGCCGTTATCGGAATAATATCGACGAAGGACGGGTCCGCCTTCCCAACGCTCCGGTTCTGCGCCGGCCTGACCGTGCGCGAACTTAAGCATGGCGCCGCGCGCCGCGAGAGTTTGCGGGGCTTTGCAGGGACAGGCTACGCATTGCCGAACACCGATGCGCCGAATCCCTACGTGGCGCCATTGACTGCGCGCTGCGCATCATTTCTCCACGAACCCCAACAATTCAAACCCCAAGAGTTCGACTTATCTCATCGCTCGGCTCATTGCGGGTCCTGGTGGCGACGGCGACGGGCCTGGCCGCTCGCCGGCGACGCGGCGTTCTTGTCGGGGATCGCCGCGATCGTGGCGCCTTGGCCGATCATTCCATCCAGCCCTTCCATGGCCTCGTCGCTGACGACGACGTGAGCGTCCGCGCCGACGTTCTTGCAGTCGTCCGGATGTTTCGCGCCGGTCACGCAGATCGCGAAGCGGAACGTCTTGATGAGCACCGTCGCATTGGCCGAGCCCGGATATGCGGCCAAGGCGAGCAACGCGACGACGGGCAAAGATTTAGCGATTTTCGCTCTTCGCATGCCTTGTCTTTCGATTGCGCGATTGCGGGTACGCGGCCGTGGGACTGCGTTTGATCGGCCGCCGGTGAAGGGTTCAATGGCGATGTTAGGGCATGCGCGGTCTCGAGGCCAGCGCGGCCGTCACGCCCCTCCGGCGGGAGACGCGCCCACGGCGACGCGGTCAGGTTAACGGCGAACGCGAAATGCGGCGCGCCCGCCTTTTCGACGGCGGCGAGGTTCGCAAGCGCTGGCATAAGCACCGTCGAGACTGCTGAATTGCACGTCCCGCGAGTCTCCCGACCTCAAAGCGCAACCTCTAAGACTCATTCCGCGCCGGCCGGCGCGCTTTTGTTAACCTGGACTCGTTGCCGTGGAGACGCGCCGGTCCGGCTTGACTGATCTTCGGATCGAGGCGACAGTTTGGGCTTATTCGGGGGGGGAAATCCAATCGCTCTGACGCGCGGCCAGATCGCCCTGGCCTCACTCGCGCTGCGCCTTGACGGCGCGAGCCTCCGCGTCGCGAGCCGCGGCGGGGCCTTTGCCGCGCCGTCCGGCGAACACGGCCATCCGCAATGACCGCAGAAGCCGATTTCCGCTTCGGGGCGGCCAACCGGCGCACGGATATTGATCTGTTGCGCATCGTCATCTGCTGCGCGGTGATCCTGGCGCATGCGGTGCTGATTTTCGCCGACGAGCCGCGCTACCACCTCAAGAGCGCCGCGCCCTCCGCGACCGCCTCGGCGCTTTACGAGTTTCTCCACTTCACCACGATGCCGTGCTTCTTCGTGCTGGCGGGCTGGTCGGCGGTCGCGTCGCTGCGCCGCCGCCGGCTGGGGCAGTTCGTGCGCGAGCGGGTGGGGCGCGTGTTCGTGCCGCTGGTCGCCGGGATCGTGTTGCTGGGACCGATCATCAAATACGTGGAGCTGAGCGGCGGTCGCAGTCTGGACCTGCAGGGGTTCCGTCTGGTGACGAAGCTGGACATCGGCTTCCTGGCGTTCCTGCCGCGCTATTTCGGCCGCCTCAATATGTTGACGTGGTCGCATCTCTGGTTCCTGGCCTATTTGTTTCTGATTTCCATGCTGCTGCTGCCGGTGCTGGTGAGGCTGGCGCGCCGTTCGCCCTCGCCGGCGATCCCCCCGGCGTGGGTCGTCTACCTGCCGATGCTGCCGATCGCCGCCGTGCTGGCCAGCCTGCATGGCTACTGGCCGTTCCTGCCCAACCTGCTCACCGATTGGGTGGACTTCGTGTTCTTCGGATTGTGTTTCCTGATCGGCGCCATGATGACGGCCTGGCCGGGCTTCGAGCGGCAGTTGAACGGCCAGGCGACGCCGCTCGCACTGGTCGGGCTGGTTGGATTCGCGGGTGTCGCGCTGTGCGGCGAATCGTCGTTCGCGCCGCTCGGCGTCGCGGCGACCGCCTGGGGCGTCAGCGGCGCGGCGCTGGGCTTCGCGTCTCGCCATGCGCCGCGGCCGGGCCCGGTTCTTCGCTATCTCGCTGAGGCGACGCTGCCGGTCTACGTTCTGCACCACGTCCCGTTGCTGCTGATCGGCGCGGCGGCGCTTCGCCTCGATCTTCCCGCGGGCGTGCAGATGGCGCTGATCTGGCTGCTGGCGGCGGCGGTCACGCTGGCGATCTATCATTGGCTGGCGCGACCCTTCGCGCCGACCCGATTCCTGCTTGGCATGGCCCCCCTGCCGCCGGCCGTCGCCCGGTTCGACGCGACGAGCAATTCCCCCGTGGCTTCCGATGCCTGACGGGCCGCCGCGGGCGGACCGCGGCTCCCCCGCCCGCCGATGAGGAAGGGCCTTGCGCCCGACACGCCGCCCCGGCATTGTCGCGCCCCATGGCCCCTGCCTCCGACAAGCCCGGCGCCGAATCCAGCGCTCTGGCCAATCTGGACACCCGCGCGCGCGAAATCTTCCGGCGCATCGTCGATTCCTATCTGGCGAGCGGCGAACCGGTGGGGTCGCGGCATTTGTCGCGTCTCCTGCCGATTTCGCTGTCGCCGGCCTCGGTGCGCAACGTCATGCAGGACCTCGAGGAGCTCGGCCTCATCTATGCCCCGCACACCAGCGCGGGCCGATTGCCGACCCAGCGGGGCCTGCGGTTCTATGTCGACGCGCTGCTGGAGTTCGGCGGCCTGGCGCGCGAGGAGCGCGCGCGCATCGACTCTCAGGTCCGCGCCGCGGCCGAGGAAGGCGGCTTCGAGGGCGCGCTGACGCAGGCGACGACGCTGCTTTCGAGTCTGACGCGGGGCGCCGGCGTCGTCCTCACGACCAAGGAGAACGCCCGGCTCAAGCACATCGAATTCGTGCGCCTGGAGCCGGAGAAGGCCTTGGCCGTGCTGGTCGGCGAGGACGGCTCGGTCGAGAATCGCGTCGTCGCCACGCCCCCGGGGCTCCCCGCCTCGACGCTGGTCGAGGTCAGCAACTATCTCAACGCGCATGTGCGCGGACGCACGCTGGCCGAGGCGCGCGAGGAAATCGAGCACGCCCGCGAGGCCGCGCGCGGCGAACTCGACGCTCGGGCGGCGCGGCTGGTCGACGCCGGGCTCGCGTCCTGGGCCGGCGTCGAAGAGGCCAGCCGCCAGCTCATCGTGCGCGGCCAGGCCAATCTCATCGGCGACCTGCGCGCCGAGGACGATCTGGAGCGCATCCGCCTGCTGTTCGCCGATCTGGAGACCCAGACCGACGTCATCGACCTGTTGCACCGGGCCGAGAACGGCGAGGGCGTCAAGATTTTCATCGGCTCGGAGAACAAATTGTTCTCGCTGTCCGGCTCCTCGATGATCGCGGCGCCGCTGCGCGCCGGCGATCAGCGCGTCGCCGGCGTTCTCGGCGTGATCGGCCCGACGCGGCTGAACTACGGCCGCATCGTGCCGATGGTCGAATACGCGGCGCAGGTGCTCGGCGACCTCAAGCGCGCGCGGTGAAGGTCGGCATTGGAGCGGCGGGCCGATTTGCGGTAGAAGCGCCCGGTCGGAGGGGAAAGACGCCATGACGAGTGCATCGAACAACAATCTGCGGCCGCACAGTCTGGGCGAGTCGATCGAGCGCCTGCGCGAAAAATGGGGCGCGATCGTCGCGTTCGGCGCGCTGCTGATGCTGCTCGGCGTGGCGGCGTTGATCTTCACCTTGGCCTCCACCGTCGCCACCGTGACGCTGAACGGCGTCTTCTTCCTCGTCGCCGGCGCCGCCGAAATCGGCATCGGCGCGCACGCGCAGGGCTGGAGGCGGTTCTTTCTGTGGATGATCGGCGGCGTTCTCTACCTCGCCGCCGGCGTCATCTGCATCATCAATCCGATCTTCGCCTCGCTTGCGCTCACCCTCGCCCTCGGCGCGGGGCTCGTCGCCGCGGCGCTGGTGCGGACCTATCTGGCGCTTCAGCTCCCGGCCGAGGATTCGCGCGGCATGGTCCTGCTCGCCTCGGCGGTCACGTTGCTGCTGGGATTGATCATCGTCATGCACTGGCCCACGGACAGCGTTTACGTCCTGGGCACTCTGCTCGGCGTTGACCTTTTGTTCCATGGCGCGGGGTGGGTGACATTTGGTATGGGGCTACGCGCGCGGCGCTGAGGCGCCCGGGGCGGAATTCGGGTTTTTGGGAGCGGTTGATGACGAAATGGGTCTATTCCTTCGGCGCCGAACTCGCCGAGGGCAAGGGAGCGATGCGCAATCTCTTAGGCGGCAAGGGCGGCAATCTCGCGGAAATGGCCTCGCTCGGCATGCCCGTGCCTCCCGGATTCACCATCACCACGGAGGTCTGCTCCTATTTTTACGCCAACGCCAAGACTTATCCGGCGGACCTAGTCCAACAAGTCGACGCCGCTTTGGCGAGCGTGGGACGCCAGACGGGGCGAACTTTCGGCGACGCCGCCAATCCTTTGCTCGTTTCCGTGCGCTCGGGCGCGAGAGCCTCGATGCCGGGCATGATGGACACGGTGCTCAATCTCGGCCTCGACGACCAATCCGTCCTCACGCTGGCCAAGACGTCGGGCGACGAGCGTTTCGCTTACGACAGCTATCGCCGCTTCATCCAGATGTATTCGAACGTCGTTCTCGAGGTCGACCATCACAATTTCGAGGAAATCCTCGAAGACTTCAAGGACCGCAAGGGCCATGCGCTCGACACCGACCTTTCCGCCGCCGACTGGCGCGAGATCATCGTCGCCTACAAGGAGAAGGTCGCCGAGGCGACCGGCAAACCGTTCCCGCAAGACCCGCGCGACCAATTGTGGGGCGCGATCGGCGCGGTGTTCTCCTCGTGGATGAACCAGCGCGCGATCACCTACCGCCGTCTCAACGACATTCCCGCCGACTGGGGCACCGCGGTCAACGTCCAGGCGATGGTGTTCGGCAATATGGGGGAAACCTCGGCGACCGGCGTCGCCTTCACCCGTAATCCCGCGACCGGCGCCAAGGAGCTCTACGGCGAGTTTCTCGTCAACGCGCAGGGCGAGGATGTCGTGGCGGGCATTCGCACCCCGCAGAACATCACCGAGGCCGCGCGCAACGGCGCCGGCTCCGACAAGCCTTCGCTCGAAGCGCTGATGCCCGAGGTCTTCCGCCAGTTCGTCGCGACGACGCAATTGCTCGAGAAGCACTATCGCGACATGCAGGATCTCGAATTCACCGTCGAGCGCGGCAAGCTGTGGATGCTGCAGACGCGCAACGGCAAGCGCACCGCGCGCGCCGCCTTGCGCATCGCGGTCGAAATGGCCAACGAGGGCCTGATCTCGCGCGAGGACGCGATCACGCGCGTCGATCCGGCCGCGCTCGACCAACTGCTGCATCCGACCATCGATCCCAAGGTCAAGCGCGTTCCGCTGGCGGTCGGCCTGCCCGCTTCGCCGGGCGCGGCGAGCGGCGAAATCGTGTTCTCCGCCGAAGACGCCGAGGCGTTGCGCGGCGCCGGCCGCAAGGCGATCCTGGTGCGGGTCGAAACCTCGCCCGAGGACATTCACGGCATGCACGCTTCCGAGGGCATCGTCACGACGCGCGGCGGCATGACCTCGCACGCGGCGGTCGTGGCGCGCGGCATGGGCAAGCCCTGCGTCTCCGGCGCCGGCGCCATCCGCATCGACTATTCCGCGCAGACGATGACCGCCGGCGGCGTCACCCTCAAGAAGGGCGACATCCTCACCATCGACGGCGCCTCGGGCGAAGTGCTCGCCGGCGCCGTGCGGATGGTCAAACCGGAGTTGTCGGGCGAATTCGCCACGTTGATGCAATGGGCGGACGGGGTCAGGCGCATGAAGGTGCGCGCCAACGCCGAGACGCCGACCGACGCTCGAGTCGCCCGCGGCTTCGGCGCCGAGGGCATCGGCCTGTGCCGCACCGAGCACATGTTCTTCGACGGCGAGCGCATCGTCGCGGTGCGCGAAATGATCCTCGCCGACACCGAGACCGGCCGGCGCGCCGCGCTCGCCAAGCTGCTGCCGATGCAGCGCAAGGATTTCGCCGAGCTGTTCGAGATCATGACGGGATTGCCGGTGACGATCCGCCTGCTCGATCCGCCGCTGCACGAATTCCTGCCGCACACCGACGCCGAAATCGCCGACGTCGCCAAGGCGATGGGCGTGAGCGCCGACAAGCTGCGCGCGCGCGCCGCCGATCTGCACGAAGTCAACCCGATGCTCGGCTTCCGCGGCGTGCGCCTGGCGATCCGCTATCCCGAAATCGCGGAAATGCAGGCGCGCGCGATCTTCGAAGGCGCGGTCGAGGCCGGCCGCAAGACCGGCAAGCCGGTGACCGCGGAAATCATGATTCCGCTGGTGATGACGCGCGCCGAACTCGATACGGTCAAAGCGATCATCGTCGCGATGGCCGACGCGGTGGCGTTCGAGAGCAACGTCGCCGTCCCCTATACCGTCGGCACGATGATCGAGCTGCCGCGCGCGGCCTTGCGCGCCGGCGACATCGCTAAGAGCGCCGAGTTCTTCTCCTTCGGCACCAACGACCTCACGCAGACGACGCTCGGCGTTTCGCGCGACGACGCGGCCTCGTTCCTCGGCATTTACACCGCCAAGGGGCTGCTGCCCGCCGACCCGTTCGTCACGCTCGACCAGGAGGGCGTCGGCGAACTCGTGGCGCTCGCCGCCGAGCGCGGCCGCGCGACCCGCCCCGGCATCAAGCTCGGCGTATGCGGCGAGCACGGCGGCGATCCCGCGAGCATCGCGTTCTGCGAAACGGTCCATCTCGACTACGTCTCGTGCTCGCCCTTCCGCATCCCGATCGCGCGCCTCGCCGCCGCGCAGGCGGCGCTCGGGCGCAAGGCGGCCTCGACGGCATGAGGGGGGCGCGGCCCTTCTCCCGCTCGCGGGAGAAGGTGGCCGGCGCCAGCCGGCCGGATGAGGGCCTGCCATGCGTCGATCACCCCAGCGGCACGGCCGCTCCCACCTTGACGCGATCCATCGCCACGAAGGTGCGGAATTTCTTGACGTTGCTGTTGTCGAAGAACAGGCGGCGCGTCAGCGCTTCGTATTCGCTCATGCTCGCGACGACGACGACGAGGACAAAGTCCGCCTCGCCGGTGACGTAATAGCACTGCTGAACCTCCGGCGCGGCAGAGAATGCGCGCTTCGTCGCATCGATCAGCTGCGCCCGCTCGCTCTCCAGTTGAACCTCGACGAAGATCGTCAGCGGCCGTCCGACCGCGGCGGGGTCGACCAGCGCGACATTGGCTCGGATGACGCCGTTTTCCTCCATCCGCTTGATCCGCCGCTGGACGGCCGGCGCCGACAAGGCGACGGCCTCGCCGATCGCGCGCTGCGGCGTCCTGTTGTCCTTCTGCAGGATCGCCAGAATGGCGAGATCGAAGCGGTCGAGCGTTCCAGCGGGAGACGGCGGGCGTTCGGGCATGGGCGGCCTTGCGAAACAAAATTGCGTCGGTATGCCGATAATAGAGCGAAAACATCGCCCTGCGTGGAATATATGTTCACCGCCTCGAGGACGGACGACCGCGATGTTGATTCGAAACGGACATCCTGATTATCGCCAGCCGCTGCTCGCCATCGACGCGCAAGCTCTCGGCGAGCGGGCCGCCGACGATGTCGAGCGCTTCCTCGCCCTTCGCGACGATCACCGGACGACGCCTCTCCACGCCCTGCCCGCGCTCGCGGGCGAACTCGGCGTCGGCGCCGTTTTCGTCAAGGACGAGGGCCCCCGTCTCGGGCTCGGCAGCTTCAAGGCCCTGGGCGGCGCCTACGCCGTCGTCCGCCTGACGCTCGAGGAAGCCGCGCGGCGGCTCGGCCGTCCGGTGGCAATCGGCGAATGGCGCTCAGACGCGGTTCGCGCCCTCGCCCGCGGCATGACGTTCGGCTGCGCGACCGACGGCAACCACGGCCGCTCGGTGGCGCAGGGCGCCGCGCTGGTCGGCGCGAAAGCGGCGATCTTCGTCCATTCCGGCGTCAGCGACGAGCGGGCCGCGGCGATTGCGCGTTTCGGCGCCGAGGTGATCCGGGTCGAGGGGACCTACGACGACTCGGTCGTCGAATCCGCGCGGGTCTGCGCCGAGAACGGCTGGACCCTCGTTTCCGACACCTCCTGGCCCGGCTACGAGCGCATTCCGCTGATGGTCATGCAGGGCTACACCGCCACGATTCGCGAAGCGTTGCGCGAACTCTCGCAACCGCCGACCCATGTCTTCATGCAGGCCGGCGTCGGCGGCTTGGCGGCGGCCGCCGCCGGCCATCTCGCGCTCGTTCTCGGGGCCGCGCGGCCGACCTTCGTCGTCGTCGAACCCTCTGGCTGCGCCTGTCTGGCGCAATCCGCGCGCGTCGGCCGTCCCGTCAAGGTCGAGCCGGGCGAACGCACGGTGATGGCGATGCTCGAATGCTACGAGCCGTCCTTGGTCGCCTGGCGCGTGCTCTCGCGCGCCGCCGACGCCTTCATGACGGTCGAGGACGAGGACGCCGTCGCGGTGATGAACCGTCTCGCGCGCCCCTCTGGCGCCGATCCAGCCATCATATCGGGAGAAAGCGGCGGGGCGGGCCTGGCCGGCCTCATTCGCGCGGCGGCGAGCCACGAGGCGAGAGCCGCGCTCAGTCTCGACGCGCGCTCTCGCGTCCTGCTCGTCGTCTCCGAGGGCGCGACCGACCCCGGCCTTTATCGCGAACTCGTCTCTCCCGACCGCCCGACGACAGCCGCGGGCCGAGCGGCGGAAATCGTGACTTGAGGACGCCGTCCATGCCTCCCTTGTCGATCGACGCCGACCGCCTCATCGGCCGCATTCAGGAACTCGGGCGCATCGGGCGCGACGACGAGGGCAAGCTCACGCGACTGGCGGCGAGCGACGCCGACAAGGCGGGGCGCGACCAACTCGTCGAGTGGATGCGCGGCGCCGGTCTCGAGTTGCGTTGCGACCGCGTCGGCAATCTCTTCGGCGTTTGGCGCGGCGGCGAGAGCGCCGACGTCGCGCCGATCCTCGTCGGCTCGCATATCGACACCGTCATCGACGCCGGCGTCTACGACGGCTGTTATGGCGTGCTGGCCGGCCTCGAGGCGATCGAGACGCTGCGCGCCTCGGGCTTCAAGCCGGCGCGCGGAATCGCGGTCGCCGCCTTCACCAACGAAGAGGGCGTGCGCTTCGCGCCGGACATGTTGGGCTCGCTGGCCTATGTGGGCGGCCTCGGGGTCGAGAACGCGCTGGCCACGATCGCAACCGACGGCGCCGCGTTGGGCGCCGAACTCCAACGCATCGGCTATGCCGGCGCGGACGCGCCTGGCTTCTTGCGGCCTCACGCCTATGTCGAACTCCATATCGAGCAAGGCCCGGTCCTCGATCGCGAGGGCGTGGCCGTCGGCGCGGTGGAGAACGTCCAGGGCATCTCGTGGCGGCGCGTCGCCATCGAGGGCGTCGCCAACCACGCGGGAACCACGCCGATGACGATGCGCCGCGACGCCGG
>Ga0181524_10005310_pt1 | contig 11569 bp, 18 predicted proteins | sample PEATcosm2014_Bin_34_FD_119761 | JGI IMG/M metagenome (GOLD analysis project Ga0181524, IMG submission 119761) | Peatland microbial communities from MTU Mesocosm Facility, Houghton, MI, USA - PEATcosm2014_Bin05_60_metaG | ecosystem: Environmental > Terrestrial > Soil > Wetlands > Peat | place...
CGCCGACTGCGGGAGTTGGCGACGGGGAGGGTGTTCTGGCCCTCGAGGGCGTCAGCGATCCGGGTCAGTTGGACGATGATCTTGCCGGCGTTCGAATGACCCAGCACCGAGATGTCGTTGAGGTCGTCAGCAATCCGGGCCAGGTGGCCGGAGGGCGGAGTGGTCACCCGGGACACGGCCGGCGGGGTCGGTGCAGCGGGGCCCCACCCGGCCCTGGCCGCGGTGACGACCGACTCTGCGAAGCGGGCCCGGTTCAGTTGGTCCTGGCTCTCCGGCTGTGGCGTCGGTTCCTTCTTGCCCATGTCCCCTCCCAGGAGATCGTGCCAGGGGGCCGCTTTCGACACGGCCGGGATCAGTCAGCTCAGTGGAGGCGCCGCACCCCCCGACACGTACATCCTAGCGCGACGGGTGGGGTAGGATGTACCTGGGCCAGCGCGCAGGCCCCGCCACTGGGTAGCTCCCGGTGTCGCTTCGCAGTACCCGACTCTCGAGATGAAGCTGTTGGCGCTGTGGGGACGGGTGCCCCGCCGGGTTCGAATCCCGCCGAGAGGGTCAAGCTCGGGCTAACACCCTGGGCAGCAGTGCCCCCGTCCCCCGCCGGCAAGGCGGGATCGGGGTGTGTATCCCCCCGTTGGCGTGGCGTCCGGTCTCCAAAACCGTGGCGGCAGGGTTCGAATCCTTGGGGATGCGCTGGTCAGGTGGACGATGGCGTCCAGCAGGCTGTAAACCTGTGGCTTCGGCACCGGGGGTTCGATTCCCTCCTGGCCAACTAGCATTGGATGAGGTAGACGTTCCCGGCCGACCCGGCAGCAGCCGAGGTATTCAGGCCGGAGCCGGTGGCTGATCCGTGGGAGCCGCCCACGACCGAGGACGAGAATCCAGAGGGCAGAGATCCGCTGGAGATGGACGTGGAGCAGAGCACGATCACTCCGCCGCCGCCTCCACCGCCGCCGCCGGAGTTGCCAGACACCCCGTTCGCCCCGGCGCCGCCGTTGGACGAGAAGACCACGGACCCGGCGCCGGCGACAAGGGATTGGATCATCAGGATCAGCGCGCCGCCGCCCTGGCCCCCACCCCCACCGGAGCCAGTATTGCCACCGCCGCCGCCTCCACCGGAGCCGGCCGTCCAGATTACCCCTCCCGACGTGACGCTCCAGAGGGCATGAGTGGTGGCATCGACAGCATTGCGAGGAGCGGTGCCCTGAGCCGCCGTGGGCGCTGTGGACGTACCGGCCGCGCCACCAGCGTTGGTGTTGCCCTCCCCGCCGTGCCCCCCGGAGCCGCCACAGGATGGGGTAGTAGCGGCAGACCCGGCAGATCCAGTGGCCGACGCACCACCATTGCCCCCACCACCACCAGCCGCCGCCGTGTGCCCACCGGAAGCGGCCCCCCCGGTGGCCGTGTAGCCGGCCTGGCCAGAAAAGTCGAAGGTGAGGGTGCCGCTCGAGGGCCCGGTCAGGGCCCCGGAGCACCAGATCCGGTACCCGTTGGCGGCCACCGTGACCCCGGCCGCGCCGGTGATGGACGCAGCGTAGATGTCCCGCTGCATGGTGTACGTCGACCCCGACAGGGTGGCGCCGGCCACGGTGCCCCCGGACCCGGTGAAGTTCAGGGCGCCGTCCGATCCGTCCCCGAACAGGCCCAGGTTGCCGGAGGCGTTCGTCCCATTGGTCCCATTGATCCCATTGGTCCCGTTCGTCCCATTGGTGCCCGCAGCCCCGGTGGCTCCGGTGGGGCCGACCAGGCCCCCCGGCGAGACAGCCGATCCGGAGTTGACGGTCGAGGTGGAGGAGGCGTTCCCGGTGTAGCCCAGGTTGGTGAGGGTGACGTGGACCCCGTCCCCGTTGATATTCGAGACCTGGTAGTAGCCACCGTTGGCCACGTACAGGATCTCCCCCGAGGCCATCCAGGTGTTGTTTGCGACCGCAACGACTACGGTAGAGTTGATGGACGGCTGGGTGAAGTTCGAGGTGGTGGTGGTGTAGGCGTTGACCCCGTTCGTCCCGTTGGTGCCGTTCGTCCCGTTGGTGCCGTTGGAGCCCGCCGGCCCGGTGGGCCCGGTCGGGCCAGTCGGGCCCGTGGGACCAGTGGCACCTGTGGCACCGGTCGCGCCAGTGGCGCCGGTGGAACCCTCGGCGGCCAGAACATCCCAGTACGATGGGCTGGTGTCGGGCTCCTGGTTCAGCGAGTCAGCGATGGCGATGTAGCTCGAGCCCCCGTAGCTGACAGCGTCATCCACCACGTAGGTAATGCTGGCCGACCAAGGGCCGGCCCAGGTGATCCCCAGGGGGATGTCGCTCTCGACGGACAGGTTGACAGTGGCGCCGCCCCCGGTGACCGAGACCGAACCGTCCGAGGAGTGAATCCCAGAGGTACCGACAGCCTCAGCCATCGCTCAGAGCTTCGGCGCGCCTCCGGGCGTAGTGGGGCCCGGGGCAGGGCGGGGGCTCGACCACGATCTTCGGCCGGCGCAGTCCCCGCTTGGCCTTGGGTTCCGGGGCCGCCGGCGCCGCCGGCGTCAAGAGGACGACCAGCGCAGCGAGGGAATCGGCTATGGAGTTCAGCGTCCCTACGAGGGCGCGGGCTTCGGCATCTTGCATGTCCCAAGCGTACCACATCCCCTCTTGGCCGCCGTTGACCCCAACATCTTGTGGTCAGCGGGCCCAGACCACAACCCCTTGTGGTCGGGGGACGCGGCGAGCGGGGGGTGTACGATGGTAGAGACAAGCAGCCATGCGCCTGTTAGCTCTGGGCCGAGCCTCGTCCGCCAAAGTACGAGTGCGCCAGGAAGCAAAGGGCCGGTGATCAGGGATTTTTCGAAGTGGGGACCTCCCTACTTTCCGAAGCGCGCTTGTAGTGTTTAGGGTCGAGGGTTGAGCCTTCCGCCCCTGGAGGGGGCTCCGGCTCCCCCCAAGCCGGAGACACCGTTCAGGTACCCCGTTCTGCTACAGGAAGTGCCATGGCGCCGACCTCCCGAATAAGACCTATGACACATCCCCCTGGGGGCCGAATAAGGGTCTATGGGAGTCGAGTTTGGCACGCATTTTCGTGTAGATGCAATGACGTCATTATAGTCACCCCTCCTGGGCACACCCCCAGTAGTTGTGCCTGCGAGGAGTCGTTGCGATTGCAAACAATGCGAATGCAAGGACTGTTGACCCTCCGTTAGGATGGTTTCATTGGTCCTGTGTGCGATTGGGAGTGAATGAGTGACAATGAGCGTTGCAGCATCGTCGCAGCATCGTGGGCACACTGCCTCTGGGCCAAGGAGCGAGGCAGGATCGGCCAAGACTGATGACCTGGCTCGCATCCTGCGCGACCTGGACGACACACAATGGCGGAAGGTGTCGGCATCATGACCACCTACGTCGATACCTATGACCTGGACACCTTCGCGGCCATGCTTCAAGAGGAACGGCCCGAGGACGTGCCACAAGAGGGAGGGAACGTCACCACCCTTACCTTCCCTCACCTGCACGAGCACGGGACAGACGCGGCCACTTTCCTCCGCAGGATGGTTGCAGGGCTCCCAGAGTCCCTGCGAGTGAGTCTGGGACAGGACTAGGCGAAACGGCCCTAGGGCCGTCTAGGGGAACGCTCAACCCCTACTGATTGAGCCAGAGCATGACGAAGGGAGACAGAACCATGACCACGCATTACGGATCAGAGCGACACCTTGTCGATGAGGCGACCGATCTTCGCCTACACCTTGAGGACGACCACGGTAAGGAGGTGAGCGCGTACAGCCACGGTGAGCTAGTGGACCTGCACGCCGAATGTCACGCCGACGACAAGAAGCGGCAGGGACGCAATCCGCTGAGGCTCGTTTGCGCTTGCCGAAGCGTTCGGGTTTTTCCTGAAGCGATGGACGTTGGGCCGATTATCTGCGGCGCCTGCGGAAAGGACTTCGAGTAGGTCGGGGACGTTAGTCCCCACCGCGTACGCGCTAAGGGGCGTGCGCGATGGGGCACGAAGGGAGAACACAATGGAACGGACCACCACCACCAGGCACCCGGAGGACCAGAAGGCAGCGGTCAACCGCTTCCGTCAGTCCAAGGTGTGCCAGCTTTCGCTGCTCTGCTCCGCAGAGGCAACCACCCGCGGCCAGCACCCTGTCCTGGGGGACATTCCCCTCTGCCAGCGTTGCGCCGACACGCTCGCAACTACGAGCTTCAGTGGCGGGTATAGCGTCTAGCCTCTCGCATAGGCCCAGAGATGGGCCTATGCTTGAGGGTAGGCACTACCGCCCACCACGACGACAGGGGGACACCGTGTACTCACCACCCAAGGCAACACTAGCCGACCTGGATGCAGCCGACCTGGTCACCTCACTCTACGGACCCGACCTTCGGCAGACTCCCAGGGCCTACACCGAGGACAGGCGCGCGGCCGGCGACAGGCGCGTCGAGGTGCGAGGCCTGGACCGCCGATGCTGCCCACCCTACAGCGTGGGCATCGGGCCCGGGGGCGACCTGGTCATCATCTGGGAGGACTAGGCACGGGCCGCGTACGCGGTCGCGGGTTGCCCTGTACTTACTACCAGACGGAGGAACGGCGTGACACTCAGACGAACGGAGCCGGACACTCCGGCGCAATGCGAGCGGAGATCTCAGGGCCGGCGGTATTGCTTGACCGATGAGACCTTGGGCGACAATCTTTGTCGCTACTGCGAGGCATGGGAAGATGATGGCGATGACCGATACGACACAAGAGAGGAGTTCGAACGTGACAAAGATGAGCGCTATGGATGCTAGGGACCGCGTCACTGATGACGAGTTCGTCGCCATGACGCCGGCCGACTTCAACCGCGTACGCGGTTACGATCCGCTTACGCGGACGTACACGGACGTGCCGCCGGAACCGTTGCCGACGCAACAAGAGCTCGCCGTGCTCTACAAGAGATGGGCCTTCCGCAAGAAGCACGGATAGGGCAATGACGCGTCAGAGCCCCGGAATGGTCTCCCACTCCGGGGCTCTTTCGCGTGCTGGCCGGTTCCCGATACGCCACGGTGGTGATTCGAACCCCGCCGTTACCCGATGCCTTCGGACGACGCTCGCAGGTCAGTTCCCGCAGCCGGCCAGATCAGTGTTCAGTGTACTGTCGTTTAGAGGTCTAACGTACAGTATATCAGTTGAACGCAGCTACGCGCAGTCGAGCTCGGTAGCCGCAGTCGAGTAGGTGTATCCACTCCATGTGCCGGCGTGGGTACAATGAACACTCAGGGTCCACCGGGTGGATCTGAGTGAGCGACAGAGGGTCGCAGTCACAGCCGAACGCTAGCATCCACCAGGCACGCGCCTTGAGGAACCGCTTGTCCTGCTCGGTGAAACTCTCGTCCCACCAGTCGAGGTCAGGGTCCTCCATCGTCCCCTCCTTCGGTGCGCCGGTAGGCGTCGCAGATGCGCTGGACGTGAATGAGGTTGCCGAAGCAGTAGGTTTCATCTTCGTCGGCACCTCCACCCGTAATGGCGTCGTTCGCTTCGTCCCAACAATCCCGAAGCGCGTCTACCGCACGGGCTAGGCGGGTGGTGAGGTCGGCGTTCTCAGCCTCCAACTCCAACCGCTCGAGTTCGTGGTCGCAGGACTCGTCACCCATCATCGTCCCCTCCCGTATTTGTCCTTGTGGAATACCAGGCATGGCACCCATTGGTTGTCGCCGGTCCCGCAGACCCCACGCTGGAGCCCCTGTAGGGGCCCCAGCCGCTTGTGAGGATGGAAGGTGAACCGCAGGACGCAACACAGCGGGAAGTGGGACTCGAGCCCGCAGCGGAAGTCGAACCATCGCCAGCCCAGTCGCGTACGCGGCCGCCTCAACGTGTGATCCCCAACCAGATGATGTTGGTGATGGCGACGCCCAGGAACATGCCCGAACATGCTCATGGCGTCACCAGATCCCCACCGACCACCTCGATGGCCGGCTTGACGTACATGCGCTGGTGGCACCGGAGACAGAACCGGGCGAGGTTGATGACCTGCTCCGGCGTGAGCGTGTAGCTGTTGACGCCGTGCGGTGTGGCCATGGTCAGAGCGAGCACGTCGTCCAGTCGCTCGCCGTTCTCTGCTCGCGGTGCCACGGTGCCCATGATGTTGCAGGGCGTCACCGGGAGCTCGGTGGGCATGTCGGGCTCGAGCGCTTCGATGACTTCGTCATCGGTGGGCTCCTCCATGATGTGCAGCTTCGGTGTCTCGTCAGTCATCCTGCCTCCAGGTAGCTTTTGAGGGCGTCAAGGTGACGCTCCACAGCGGCGCTAGATTGAGCCACGACGTTTCGGCCTTTGAAGGACCAATAGGTCAGACTGGTTCCGGTGAGCATGGATCTGACGCCGTCCCGAAGGCTGGGGCCGTGGGCCGGCCACATGCACAAAATGGTCTATAAGGACGAAGCCAACGTCCACTGCTGCGTTGTAGGTGAGAAAGAGTCCGGGCCACAGCTTGCCGGATGACACGTAAGACTGCATCTTGCATAGCACGACCCCGCCAGCTCTGACGACTCGGAAGCATTCGCCCAGGCCGGCGTCAATGTCGTCTTGCACGCCCCGGGGGGTGGTGGGTGTGCCTGCCATCCCATACGCATCATGAAGTCCCTTGATGCCGCTGGTGGCCCGCCCTCCCACGCTGACATAGGGAGGGTCGAAGGCCACCGCGTCGAAGACGCCGTCGCTGTCGTACATGCGGCGGAAGTCCCAGTTGGCATCGTCCTTGCGGTCCCGGCACACCAGGTCACCGCCGTCGAGCGGGTTGGGGCGCCACACGCGCCACCAGGTGCCCCGGCCGTAGGTGGGGTCCAGGATGCGGTCAGACCGGCGGAGGTAGCCCAGCTTGGCCACCTCCGCGATGAGCACGGCGTTGGTCTGCCAGCTACCGGCCGCGTACACGACCGCGTCGTCGGGTGCTTCTGGCAAGGTCCCTCCTCTCCTGACGGTTCCGGCAGTCCGGCGGGCGCGGCGGGCGCAGATCCTCGGGGAACTCCCCGTAGGTCTCCTCCCAGTCCTTGACGGACTGCTCCTGGTGGTGCCTCACGGCCAGGACCCGGCTGAACCAACGCACCCGACCGCGTACGCGGACGGCCGTGCGTGGCGTCGTGCGGCCCGGAGTCGAACGGACGCCGGCGCTACCAGCCCGCGTCATCGTCCGGCGTCCGTATTGCGGTCATCGGTGCCCAGGTGCCGGTTCTCGAACGCCCGGAGGGCGCAGAGGTGCCAGATGGCGGCGATGAGATGCGGGAACACTCCGATGACCGGATCGTCGTCGTTCTCGATACCCTGTTTCCAGAGGTTCAGGTGGCGCTCGGCGGCGGCCAGTGATAGCCCCCACTTGTAGCCCTTCTCCCAGTTGCGGTCGGCGTACTTCTGGCAGCCCCGGCCGTAGTGCTCTGCGAGCTCCCACATCACGTCAGGCGGGATGAGGTCGAAGCGCGCTAGCTTGGAGCCCTTCTCGCCCCCCGTGTTGGGGTCCACGATGCGAACCTCGAGCGGCGAGTAGAGGTCGCCGGCCTCTGCCTGGGCCATAGAATGGCCCAGCCGCTCCTCGAATGCCTCCTGGGCGGTGTCTCGGAACAGTGTGTAGGTGAGCGGCGTGCCGTCCCCACACTCGACGGCCCGAAGGATCTGGAGGCCGATGGCCTTGGCCACAGTGAGCTCGGTGGCCACGCCCGTGCTGTTCTCCCAGCCCGGGAGCAGCAAGATAGCGGTGCAGCTAAGGATCTGCTCGATGTCCCGGGACATGGCGTCTTCCATGGTGAACGGCAGGTCCGGGTAATCATGCTCGTCTATGCCGAGGTCACGGTCCATGTCGGCCGGCGAGATCACATACCAGCCGGCCTCGTACATGAAATCCCGCCACTCGTCAAACGCCGGGAAGTTCCACAGCGGAATGCCTCGCATCGGGCCGGCGATATAGACGCGGCCCTCTCCCTTAGTACGTCCCATCCGGATGTCCCTCCTGTTCGCCGTATAAGTGTCGGAGAATATGGGTGAAGTCGGCCAGTCCCATTAGGACGTATGAGCGCTCCACGGCGTGCCGCCGGCGCTTGATGACGACGGCGCCCCAGTCGGCGCCGGCGTTCACGGCCTCCTGCTGCGCCTCCTCGAGCCACACGGAGAGTTGCAGCGTGCCGTGGTCCTTGCACTCGATGACGACTTGCGGCGAGATGCCGGTGAGGTCGCCCTGGTCGGCGGCCCCGGTGAGGGCCCGCCTCTCGCAGCGGGGGAAACCCCAGGCCTTGAAGTAGTCGCGCACGGCCGACTCGAAGGCCGTGCCGCGGCGCTTGTTGGCGTTGACCATTACCGGCCTCCCCATCGGATGATGCTGACATCGTAGCGCGCATGTGTGTCCATGGTGTACCGCAGGGGCTCGGGCTTGCGCGCCACGTTCATCTTGGCCATCTTGAGCACCATAGTCTGACCTGTCTTGTCATCCGGATCAGCGTACACACCCATCTGGGCCCGACACGCACCAGCAATACCCACGGACCCTCCTCCCTGGTGCTGAAGGTGGCCTTCTTTAGTCTTTCGCATGTGACGCACGAACAGAATGGCAGCACCCGTATTGTGGGAAACCACCTTGAGAGGAGAGAGGACACGGCGCACCTCCTGGTCGTTGTTCGAGTTGATCTCGGAGGAGATGTAGGCCATCAGGGGGTCGATGATGACCAAGTCGATCTGGTTCTGCACGATGGCGGTCTCGAGGTGGTAGATGTCCTGGGGGAGCCATAGGGGCCGGCCGAGGGGATCTCGCTCCGTCTTGACCCCCTCTAGGGCCACTATATTCCCCGGGTCGCCCCCGGCGGCCTCCACGCGGGGCAGGATGGTCGTCCCCAGGTCGTCCTCGGCCCCGCAGAGCAGCACGCGGCCCTGGAAGCCACGGGAACCGTCCGGCATCCGCTGGCCGGCGGAGACCCGGGCGGCCAGGTCGGTGGTGACGGTCGACTTGCCGGTGCCGGGGTCGCCGTCGAGGATGCTCATGGCGCCCAGGGGAATCCAGCCCTGCCAGAGCCACTGGACCTTCTCGCGCACCACCTCGGACAAGGGCTTGACGATGGGGTGATCTGGAGCCGTCACGCTCTCGCTCCAGACCCACCCATCGTCAGCCCATGCCTTTTCGTCGCTCACGTCGGGGATGCGCGCCACTCGCGCTGCCACCTCACGCTCCAGGATGGCCTGGGTGGCTGGGTCGGTCCCCTCTGGGTGCGGCGTACTCAGGGGCGGCGGTGGCTCGATCTCGGCCCGCGCCCTACGGAGATGGTCAATCTCCGCCTTGTATTTCTCGAAGCTGTCGCTCACGGCGGCGTGCCACCTCGGCCTTCCGGTCCCTTGGCTTGTCCTTGCGCTGCGCCGCCACCCAATCGGCGTTGGCCATCCGACAGTCCGCGCATACGGGCGTCCCATTGCGCCGGTGGCGCATGTAGCCGGCCCGGGTCCCGCAGCCCTGCGCATTGGATGGAACATGGTCGACGGGCTCGAGGAAGTCCACGGCCACGTCGATGCGGGCGCGTACGCGGTCGAGGGAGGCCTGCGTCTGCCCGCCCCAGACCCCGAACCGCTCATGCCGAAGACCCCAGTCGGCGCACTCCGCTATCACCGGGCAATGCCAGCACAGGCACTCGATGGCGGCCATCTGGGTGGCAAGGTCGTCATCTGCGAACAAAGCAGCCCGGACGGCCCTGGAGGCGCCCCGACAGGCAGCACGCTGCTGCCAGTCAGGGCGTCCCAGTTGCGGCACGTCGTCTGCGTGGCCCCCGGTCAGGAGCTCGGTCACAGGGCGACCGCGCCCAACTCCTCGGCCATCCGGACGAGCTCATCGAGCTCGAGGTACTGGTCGTAGGAGAGCGGCCAGCCGTTCTCCTCCACGAACTTCCGCGGGACGGCCTTCACGTCGTCGCCGGGGAGGGCGTTGACCCGGTCCACCATCTGCTCATGGCTCAGGTTGCGGAGCTCGAGGCTCTGCCAGCCGCCGGGGCCGACGCCCTGGTGCTCGGTGATGGGCGCCGGGTCCTCGCCGGCCACGATGGCCGTGGGGGTCTCGGGCGTGACCACGGTCTCCTCGCGGGGCTGGGCCGATGCCCGCTTGCGGCGGGGCGCCACAGGCTTCCGCTCGGAGGTGGTGTCGTCCTTCGGGGCCTTCTTCCCGCTGGCGGCGTTACCGTCGTCGTCGGGCTCCGTGACGAGGCCCAGGAGGGCCACCAGGGCGTATCGGCGGGCGTAGGTGATGGCCGCGCCCTGCTTCTGGCTGTCGACGCACTTGTGGAGCAAGATCGTGGAGTCGATCTCGGAACCGCTCGGGACATGCCGCAGCACGGTCCTGAGTACATCCGTTGGGCCATCGGCGCCCACGTAAGAGAAGCCGGGGACCTGGATGACCAGGATGTCGTTGGCGTGCAGGATCGGATACACCGCCTTCACGACGGCCTCCAAGTCGGCGTACTTCGACTTGAAGAAGGTGTTCTCGACCGTCTTGGCGACGGTCGGTAGGTTCTTCTGGACCTCGAGGAGCGCCCCGTAGATGTCGTCTGCCATGTCTCTCCCTTTTCTCAATAGGTTGCCGGCTAGGTAGCCGGCCGCCGGAACTGGATCTCGCCTCAGAACGGGGGATGCCGTCTGAGGTACTCCTGACGGAGCCAGGCCCGCACCGCGGGTGCGGTGCCGGCTTTGTGGGTCTCCGTCTTGGGGAAGTCTACTGCGAGCCGCTCACACTCCGCAAGCCAAGACTCGAGGACTTCGTCCGTCAGTTTACGTACTCCACGTCGCTCTTGTGGAGCGGCCGGCCCAGAGACCAGCCCTGGCACGCCGAACACTGGTACCGCCGGCGGCGTGTCACTGCGTTGGCCGCCCAACCCTTCGGCCTCATCGTCCCCTGCTCGAGACACTTGGGACAGGCATCCGGAGTATTGGAGATGAGCCCCAGGTTGGGGTGCTGCTTCGCCCACGGGCGCAGTCGCAGGTAGAGCTCCTCCAGGAGCACCACGTCCTGCTTGTTGTACCGCGTCATGGTCTTCCATGCCTTCTCGTCCCCTTCCAGGCAGCCCATCCACGTAGAGAAACCGAGATGGTGCGCCTTCCTCCCAATGTCGAGCACTTGGCACAGGTCGTCCAGCCGATTGGACGTGAACTTGAAGTGGCGCTTGGCCAGGGTGAGGGTGTCCACCTCCAGGAAGGGCTCCGGCGGAGGCATCTGGTGAATCAGCATCCGCGTACGCGCCTTGGGCTGGTCGAAGTGGTTCCCGTTGTGGGCCACCACCACATCGGCCTCGTTGAACAGACTCCAGATGGCCTGGACCACACCGATGTCGTTGGTGGGGTCGCGATCGTAGGTCTCGTACTTCGGCAGCGAAGTGACGTGGACGGTCTTCTCACCCAGCCACTTCCACGCCACGCTCAGGATGTACCACTCCTGCTCGAACTCGAGGATGTTCTGCTGCCACTTCCCCCAGACGTAGCCCAGGTTTGGCGAGGTCTCGATGTCGTACAGCAGGATGCGTGGTTCACTCACGGGTGCCTCCGCTTGTAGATGTCGCGAACGAGTGCAGCGAACAAACCGAAGACCACTACCTCGAGGGGCTGGATCAGCATA
>Ga0181524_10005314_pt1 | contig 11565 bp, 11 predicted proteins | sample PEATcosm2014_Bin_34_FD_119761 | JGI IMG/M metagenome (GOLD analysis project Ga0181524, IMG submission 119761) | Peatland microbial communities from MTU Mesocosm Facility, Houghton, MI, USA - PEATcosm2014_Bin05_60_metaG | ecosystem: Environmental > Terrestrial > Soil > Wetlands > Peat | place...
GTCTTTCCGTAGCCGACATCGCCGCAAAGCAGCATATCCATAGGGGTTTCCGAATGCATATGTTTTTGTATCTCCTCAAACGCCCTTATCTGGTCAGGAGTCTCGTCATAAGGGAAAAAATCATCGAATTCCCTGTGCATAGGGGTGTCCTCACTGAAGACAAATCCACGGGAGACACTTCGTTCGGCATACAGCTTGATGAGCTTGTCAGCCATTTCCCTGATTTTTTCTTTGACCCGCTGTTTTGTCTTTTGCCATTTTTTGCTTCCGAGCTGGTCAATAGGCGAAGCGTGCCCTTCACCGGCGCTGTATTTCTGCAGTTTATCTATGCTGTAAAAGGGGATGTACAGCCTGTCCCCATGCGCATACTCCAGGGTTATCAGGTCCTCTTCGCAGGTGTCGGTTCTTTGCCGTTGAAGTCCAGTGAATCTTCCTATCCCGTGGTCCTTATGCACCACGAGATCACCGGGCTTCAGATCATCAATAGTAAAGAGAAGCCTGGAAGCCTTTGATCGCTTTAGCGCCCTGTAAGCAGGCCTTTCGCCAAACAGTTCCCTGTCGGTCAGGACAAGTACATTCTCGACCAGCATGCCGGATGATAGTGCGCCGGTCACAATGCAGATACTGCCGGCGTATGATTCCAGGTCTTTGTATTTGATCACAGGCGCTATTATCCCCCCGTCGAAGAGGATATCCTTCATGCGCTCTGCCTGGGCTTCTGAAGGGAGGACTATAAGGGTATCATAGCCGGACTTTTTAAGCTCATAAGGGATTTCACGTAGTTCCTTGCGCTCTTCCGGCACAATGCCCATGCCTTTGATTGAACGTTCCATCGCATCGGTCCCCTCACCTGTAAAAGGCAGGTGCGATACCGAATAAACGGGGAGATCTTTAACCCTGAATTCCGGTAACGACGCATCGGCGCCTTCAGCGACGAACACCTCCGGATTTAAACTGTCTTCCAGTTCGTCAACTATGTCTCCGTTCAGATCATCCTCTCTCGCAGGGAAAATTGTCAGGTCCTGGATCTCTCTTATTGAACGCTGTGTTTCTATATCGAAACTGCGCATCATTTCAATTTCATCCCCGAAAAATTCCACTCGCACCGGTAAATCTTCGGTGGTAGGGTAAATGTCGAAAATCCACTCTCTCTGGCTGTATTCCCCTTTTTCCACCACGACGCTTACCTTGTTATATCCGAGTCCGGAGAGCGCGTTATTCAATGTGTCCCGTTCAATGGAAAGCCCCTTTCTTATAGTGATGACTGCATCCATTAGCGGGGAAAAAGAGAATCCTGTCTTGCAGGCCTCGGGGGAAGTGATGATCCCGATGTTAGGTTGAGTGCAGCCCTCCAGCAGTACCGATGCCCTCTTTCCGATAAGTTCGGGACTTGAGGCAGGGGGGAAGTAACTGATGGGCCTGCCATTGCCTGGTACAAGTTGTCTGAAAAACAGCAGGTCATTGTACAGCGCATCAGCGGATTCGGTCGAATCCTCGATTACAATAAAGGGGTTGGGTTCGAATAAAAGCATTAATGCAAAATGGGGTACGGAGAGGTTATAAAGCCTCCTGTCCGGGCCGGCTTTTACCTGTTCGAGCAGTTTCGTGATATGATTTATTAAATGCTGGTAGAGGATCGGCATGTTCTGTATGATTGAAATCATACCCCTTTTTAATCTTTTAATTATACTATATAAGTAATGATTAATGGTGCTTGCCGGTTGTATAGGTAGAGCTGGAGGTAGAGAAAATGCCGCGTAAGCCTGTCTTAGTTTTTGGCTTTGCTATGCCTCTACCTCTACCTCTGCCTTTCCCTGGGTTTAAAAAAGCAGAGGGAGGGAGCATTGCAATGGATTATTTGAGACTGGGAGCAGTGCTTGCTTTTATTTTCCTCATCGGCAGCACGGCATTTGCCAAGAACCAAAGGAGTGACTGTGTCGAATGCCACCGGAAGGTAACCCCGGGCATTGTACAGGAGCACCTTCAGGGCAAGATGGCAAAGGCAGGAGTTGATTGCTCTGCATGCCACGGCTCAGGGCACAAAAAAATAGATGACGCAAAACTTGCCAAAATGCCGACCCCGGAGACCTGTGCCGGATGCCATAAAAAACAGGCTGACCAGTTTAAGGACGGCAAGCATAATCTCGCCTGGATTGCCTTGGGCGTCATGCCCATGATAACGCACCAGACCACAGCTGTGGCAGGCGACGGATATAAGGGCTGTTCAAACTGCCATAAGATTGGGGCAAAATCGGATGCTGAGCGGGCGGAAGTCCGCTACGGTAATGCCCAGTGCGATTCCTGTCATACCAGGCATTCATTTAATAAATCGGAAGCGCGGGACCCCAGGGCGTGCCGGACATGCCATATGGGATTTGACCACTCCCAGTGGGAAATGTGGTCTGGCTCCAAACACGGTACAATCTGGCAGATAGAAGGCAAGTGGAGCAAAAGGGCGCCTACCTGTCAGACCTGTCATATGCAGGACGGAAACCATAGTGTGATGACCTCATGGGGTTTTATGGCACTGCGGTTGCCGGAGGACGACAAAGAATGGATGAAAGACAGGGTGACTATTCTTCAGGCTCTTGGGGTCCTGGATGATAAGGGCAATCCTACTGCCAGGCTTGCAATAGTGAGGGCAAGCAAAGTGGCACGGCTGACCAAAGAGGAGTTTCAGGAAAAAAGAAACAAAATGACCGCCGTCTGTGCAAAATGCCATGGGTCCCCTTACGCAAAAGGCCAGCTCGATGCAGCGGACAAAGTAATAAAGGATGCCGACAAGGTAATGGCAGAAGCTATCAGCGTGGCACAGGATTTATACAAAGACGGCTTACTGCAGAAGCCGGCAGGCTGGACCTTTGCCCCTGACCTGCTGCAGATCTATGAGGCAAAGAGCGTGGTGGAGCAGGACCTTTATGTCATGTTCCTCGAATACAGGATGATGGCTTTCCAGGGTGCATTTCATATGAATCCCGACTATATGCACTGGTACGGTTGGGCGCCTCTGAAAGAGGCCTTGCAGAAGATTAAGGATGAAGCTGAACGGTTGAGGGCAGAGAAGCCTGAGGCGGGCAGCAAGCAACAAGGAGGTGGATGAGTAAAAAGAGTATATGGGTGTATGAGTAACGACCCATCTGCTCTTTCACTCATATACCCATACACTCACATACTTTAACAGAGGAGGATACTATGGAGGTGCTCGATCTCAAGCAGTTGATAAAATTTTATCCTGACAAGATTTCAAGGGAGATGCTTTCCGACAAGCCTGAAATGCGCATAGCCCTGATGTGTCTTGATAAAGGGCAAAAGCTCGATCCGCATAAGGCGCCCCTCAGGCTGCTTATGTATTGTGTTGAGGGGAAGGGCACTTTTATTGTCGGTGATGAGCGCATAGAGGCGGATGAAAAAACTTGCATTCTCTGCGACCCTATGGTGCAACATGGATTCGAGGCAAACAAAGGTGAGAAACTGGTAGTGATGGCAGTAGTAACGCCTGTGGAGTAAGCAGAAATTAGTATGGAGTATGGAGTATGGAGTATGGAGTAAGCAGCAAGAAAAGGACAGTTCTTACTTACTGCCTGCCGCTTACTGTATTTTATAACAGGGAAAGCAATGATGGATATCCTTCATTACTTTTCGCTCGTTGATCTCCGTGCTTCAACGCGCGGGTAGTACGCCGCTATCCTTTCCTTATGTTTTGCCTTTTCCCCCCCCATCGCCCATTGCCTGGAGCCTATTGCCTGGTTTTCGACTCTTAATTACTCAAAAGTTCTATCTTCCCGCTCTCGGTGTGGTATATACCGGCGACAACCTTAAGATCTCCTGACGCTATAAGTTTTTTAACTATAGGGCTTTTTCTGAGCAGGTATTTCTCCTGAAGCAGCACGTTCTCCCTTATAGCATTATTAAGGATATCCTCTTTAGTGCCGCCCCTCACGGTTGCTTTTTTTACGGCAGGCAGTATTTTCCTCAGTATTGTCCGGATATTGTCTTCGGTTTTCTCTTTTGCTTCGAGAGCAGCCGATACGACATCGCATTTATCGTGTCCCAGGAGGACCAAAAGGGGCACATGCAGGTGTTCGATAGCATATTCGATGCTGCCCACTAAAATTGGATCAAGCACATTCCCTGCGGACCGCACAACGAATAAATCACCCAAGCCCTGGTCAAAAATAATTTCAGGGGCCACCTGTGAGTCTGAACAGGTAACTACTATGGCGGAAGGATGCTGCGCCTTCGAGAGTTCTTTTCTTCTTGCATCGCCGGTGTCTTTTGTCGCCAGGCTGCCTGAAATGAACCGTTTGTTACCTTCCAGGAGTTTGCTTAATGCTTCATCCCCCTTTTGAGCAGCAGCAAAGGAAAGGCCGGTGATTAACAGCAGGCAAAAGGCGAAAGGCAAAAGGCTAAAGGGTATAGGGAAAAGACTTTTTGATTTATTCATGCCTATCGCCTTCAGCCTTTTGCCTTTCGCCTGCTGTTAATATCTTCTCAATGATTGCGCTGGTAGATACCCCCGGCACATACGGGAGGCTGTGGACTTCAGCCACAATATCCGAGCCTACGATATCCTCTTTCTTCCAGTCGCCCCCCTTTACGAGCACATCGGGCCTGAGGGATTTTATAAGTTCATAGGGAGTATCTTCGGAAAAAAGAGTGACAAAATCCACCATTTCGAGCGATGCGAGCACTTCAGCCCTCTGCGATTCCTCATTGATCGGCCTTTGGGGCTTCAATCGCCTTACAGAAGCATCGGAGTTCAGTCCGACTATGAGAATATCTCCCAGTTTTTTGGCCTCTTTTAAGTTTCGGATGTGCCCGATGTGCAGCAGGTCAAAACAGCCGTTGGTAAAGACTATTTTTTTTCCTTCGGATTTGAGCCTTGCCGCAATTTGGCTAAGTTCATTCCGCAAATGTACTTTCGACATAATGCTCCAGCAATTCAGCGGCTTTAAGAAGCACTTCCCGGTCGCTTTTGTAGGACAATTTTTTCATGGCATCATCCATGGGGAACCATTGTGCCTCGTCCACCTCAGGGCAGGCATTGCCGATGGTCCCGCTGACATATTCCACCAGGAAGTATACGACGGTTTTCCTGTACTTTGTATTCTCATTTTTCAGGTAAAACCAGTAAGACTTTGTATCGAGCGGACTCAAGATTTTACCCGTAAGCCCGGTTTCCTCGCGTATCTCCCTTATTGCCGTGGCCTCGGGTTGTTCCCCCTTATCGATTATGCCTTTAGGCAGCGTCCATACGGCTTTCCCTTTTGTCGCTATCAGTGCGGCCTCAAAGTTTGAGCCTGTCTTCCTGAAGATGACTCCTCCTGCCGAGTTCAGATATTTCATCGTTGCCGGCTTCATAAGGTCAAAACCAGGCAATAGGCGATGGGCAATAGGCGATAGGCAAAAGATAAGAAGTGTTTATTATTTTCTGTTTTCATAGCCTTCACCTATAGCCTATCGCCCATCGCCTATTGCCTGGTTTGTTCTTTCATGGCAACGGCTTCCCGCTGATAATCCTGAAGATATCGTTATACATTGCGAAGATCATAAGCATGAGCAGCAAGGCGAGCCCGATACGTTGCGCAATAACAAGGGTCTGCTCGCTCAACGGCTTCTTCCGTATCGCTTCAACGGCTACAAAAAAGATGTGCCCGCCGTCAAGAACAGGAATAGGAAGCAGGTTTAAGATGCCAAGATTAATGCTTATCACGGCGGCAAAAAAGAAAAAGCTCAAGTAGCCTGCGGCCGCCTGCTTTTCAGCCAATTGAAATATAAGAATTGGGCCGCCGATGGTTTCAGCAGGAACTATTCTCTGTATAAGTTTTACTAAGCTGACTACGGTGATGGCCGATATGTCCCACGTCTTCAGAAACGCATTTTTAAATGCGCCGGGGATAGTTTCCTTTACTGTAAATGTCTCTCCTGACGGTTTCACTCCTATGAGGCCCACCTTCCGCTCTTCTCCGAACATGTCTTTTATCTTTTTGCTTTCGGGAGTTATCGAGATTGGAAGGAGCGCAGTTTTTCTTTGTACTGTCAACGCCAGGGGCTTGCCCGGGCTGCCTTGAATTATATCGGTCATCTCAGCCCATTGCTTAACCTGGCTGCCGTTGATCGCCACAATTTTATCGCCCTTCTGCAGCATGGCTTTGGCCGCAGGCGTATCGGGCATCACCTCTCCAATAGTGGGGGAGAGTATCGGGACACCTGCAAGAAAAACAAAGAAGAAAATAACGGCAGCGGTCAGAAGGTTGAACAGCGGTCCGGCAAGGATAATCAGTACCCGCTTATACGCAGGTTGGTAACGGAATGAACGGTCTTTCTCGGCAGCCTCGCCATCATCCTCAACTTCTCCAATGTCCTCCTGCCCGAGCATTTTGACATAGCCGCCAAGAGGGACGGCCGAGATCACATATTCAGTCTCCCCGATCTGTTTCCCGATGACCCTTGGCCCGAAACCGAGCGAGAACTTGAGCACTTTCACGCCGCTAAGCTTTGCCAGCAGAAAATGTCCCATTTCATGGACAAATATGAGAAAGCCGAATAACAAAATGGCTGATATGATGTTCAATCAATTCCTCTTGAAGCGCGTCGAGCGTCGGGTGCCTGGCGTCGAGCGAAAAAAAGGCAACACATATTAACATTTATTATTGAAACTTTTTCCATCGTGGTTGTTTGATTTATTATTATTAAATTTTCCAGTTCTTTTACGCTCAACGCTCAACACTCAACGCTTGACTCGCCTTTTCCCTGGCCCATCTGTCGGCTTCAAGGATAACGGCAATATCATCGGCTGGCTGTATTTCATGCGATTCCATAACTTTATTTATTATAACAGGTATTTTGTTAAAACCGATCATACCATCCAGGAATGCCCCCACAGCGATTTCGTTGGAGGCATTCAGCACCGCCGGTAAGGTGCCACCCTCTTGCAGCGCTGCATAGGCGAATGAAAGGCAGGAAAACGTTGCAGTATCCGGCCTTTGAAAGGTGAGCCCGGGGAGTCTCTCCCACTCCAGGGGTTTCATGACTGAGCCCAACCTTTCCGGATAAGACAGGGCATAGGCAATGGGACCTCTCATGTCCGGTTGAGAAAGCTGGGCCATGCAGCTGCCGTCAGCAAACTCAACAATGGAATGTATGATGCTTTGCGGATGGATAAGCACATCTATTTTATCAAGGGGCAGACCGAAAAGATGAAAGGCCTCGATCACTTCAAGCCCCTTGTTCATCAGCGTTGCCGAATCTATGGATATTTTCCGACCCATGCTCCAGTTGGGATGTTTAAGCGCGCTGTCAGGAGAAGCAGTTTCAAGCTCATCTCTCGTCTTGCCGATAAAAGGCCCTCCTGATGCGGTGAGTATTATTTTTTTGACAGAGGTTTTTTCATATCCTTGCATGCACTGGAAGATAGCGCTGTGTTCGCTGTCAACCGGCAGGAGAATTGTCCCGTGGATACGGACCTCTGAAAGCGCAAGATCGCCGGCCATCACAAGGGTTTCCTTGTTTGCCAGCGCCACTGTCTTCCCCGATTTTATCGCGGCGAATGTGGGCAGGAGGCCTGCGGCCCCCACAATGGCGGATATCACAATGTCCGCCCCGGGCATCGAGGCCGTACTGCTTATTCCATCAATCCCGAAGCGTATCTCGGGAGCAGTATGCCGCCCCAACGACTCACGGAGGTCCCAATAGGTTTTCTCATCAGAGACCGCTACGATTCCGGGATGAAACAGCTGGATTTGTTCCATGAGCAGCGCAGCGTTCCTGCCGGCAGTCAGGCCTATGACACTGAAACGGTCGGGAAACTTCGCGATGACATCCAGTGAGTTTTTCCCTATTGAGCCTGTCGAACCGAGGATTACTATTTTTTTCATAAGAAGAGCGTTATCCAGTATAGGACGGGCCCTGCAAAGAGTGCCCCGTCTATTTTGTCGAGTAATCCACCGTGACCGGGGATGATGGAGCCGGAATCTTTAATATTTGCATCCCGCTTAAACATGGATTCAACAAGGTCTCCGCCAATGGTTACAGTACCGATTACCCCCCCGATTAGAAAAAGCTTAAACATCCCCACATGGTCCAACAGCAGGGCGCCGAGAATAAGCGAGGCCATGACGCCTCCGGCAACGGACCCGACAGCCCCAGCTATGGTCTTGTTCGGGCTGACTGCACTATACAGTTTTCTTTCCCCAACTCCTTTGCCAATGTAGTAAGCCATGCTGTCCGCAGCATAAACGCACCCGTATAAAAATAAAATCCATTCGTACCCCTTCAACCTCAAATACCATTGGGCTATTAACAGATTGGGAATATAAAAGATGCCGACGACAGCCGGCGCGATGTCTTTTAACGATGCCAGAGGACCCTTTTTCGTAAAGAGCCTTACCAGCGCAATCAGCATAAATGTCAGTATAAAGGCACACGCCTGCAAACTCATGTGAGACGACTCGGCCCCTGAAAAGCGCATCGAAATGCTCGGAGCGCAGAGAGTTAAGATACCGCCAAATATCCCGCTCAGATAGAGCAACCTGTCCGTTTTGTACATGGAATAGAATTCGGCCTGAGCAATTACGCCTGCGATGACCAGGAGAAAAAGAAAGTAAAGCGGGGAGAGTTTAGCAATATAAAAGTAGAAAAGGGGCAGCGCGATGAGCGCAACAGTGACTCTTTTCAAGTGCATAGCGTTAAACATCCCACGTACCGGGCATTCCGGGAAATCTTTCAGCAAAAAGATTCCTGGAGCTCTCTACCTTGCCGAAGCGTCTGCTCCTTGTCCGGTATTCGTGAATTGCATCGAGCAGTTCCTCCCTTGTAAAGTCAGGCCACAACGTATTGGTGAAATAGAATTCCGAATACGCCGACTGCCAAAGGAGAAAGTTGCTTAAGCGCTGTTCCCCACTGGTCCTGATGATGAGGTCGGGGTCAGGGATTCCTGCTGTATCCAGCAGTCCGGCAATATAGTTTTCGTTGATATCGTCCGGCCCTGCGCCCATTGCGACCGCTTTTTTTACGGCCCTTATGATCTCATCCCTTCCGCCGTAGCTGAGTGCGCACTGTAGAATAAGATTGCTGTTGTTTCTGGTTTCTTGTTCAACCGCCTCTACAACAGCCCTGATAGTTTCAGGCAGTTTCTCCCGGTTCCCGACAATCCTGAAGCGTACGCCCTCTTTCATGAAACTTTCGAATTCTTTTTTTAAGGTAGCCTCAAGGAGTTCCATGATGACAGCGACCTCTTCCTCCGGCCGCATCCAGTTCTCGATGGAAAAGGCATATAAAGAGAGGACCTCCACCCGCACCTCTTTTGCAGCCTCCACTATTTCATGCACCCTTTCCACGCCCCGTTTGTGGCCTTCAGACCGCGGCAGTCCTCTCAGCTCAGCCCACCTGCCGTTACCGTCCATGATGACGCCTATGTGTTTAGGCATATTCCCTTCTTCCAAATACGTCCCCTTCTAAATCGTCAAGCGTTGTGAGTTGTGCGTCGTGCGTCAAACGTCAAAATATTATTACAGTTACCATCGTCACGCGCCCGACGCTAGGCGCCTCACGCTCGACGCGATTTTATCGCCCTTTCAGCGAATATATATATAGCATGACACCGAAGGGACTCTCTCCCTTAAATATTTTCATTGCTCCGCTGCTGACAGTCGATTTTGACAGAACTATCACCCGGTCTCCTGCCACGTCATAATCAAGCATGTCTCCGCCTGCATTTTCAACAAAAGCCCTCTCCTCTATGGCAGCACCGTTCCACCATAAGCCCTTTAGCGACGATTGCGAATATCCGAGTCCTTTTGCCATGCCAAGGAGCGGTTTCCGTTTCGGCGCAAGCAGTTCATTATTGGCGAGCAGCAGCCTGTCTTTTACAGACCATTTCCCCCTATCGACAAAAATTGATCCACCCTCTTTACTAAAGGCTGTCGAGAAGCCTCCGAAATCTTCTTTGCCCGCCCATACGCGAATGCCTTCGCCATTATATATGTTCAAAAAGCCATTCTCGGTCCATGCGGCAACTGACTGCTTCCCTTCGGGCGAGTTGAAAAGCTGGAAGTCGTAAATATTAACGCCCGCAGGAAGCTTGAGATTGTCTCCCTTTTCAATAGTGCCTGCTTTAAAGGTGAAAAAGTAAACAGGCCCCTCGTAGCCGTCGCTTTTACTGAATTCCTGTGCGATTGTCCGGCTGCCGATTTTCCTTAAAAACGTGTCTTTTATTGCAAGCAACTGCACATAAGATGAATCCTTAAGTCCATAAATAAATGAAACTACCTCGTCTCCCTTCATGGCGGTAATGAGTATTTCGTCTCTGCCGTCTTTGTTAATATCGATAGTGTCCAGCCAGATAATCTCGCTGGCTGGGACACTAAATTCTTCCAGGGATTTAAGGTCCACTCCCTGCCGGTAAATCCGTATCTTGTTGCCGTAAGCGAGCACTATTTCCATGTTCCCATCGCCTGCAAGATCGCCTGTGGCTAAGCGGTCTGCCTTAAAGGGCAAATGAAAAGACAGCAGTATCTCCCCCTCTCTGGGCATAAAAATGCCTGCCCTGAGTTTCAGCTCCTGAACGCTGCTTATGTCGGCCGTGACCTCTTTCCCTGCAAACTCCTTTGCGTCTCCAACCCAGAAAAGTTTCTGTTTGACAGTCACCTGACCCGCGGAGGTCCCGGAAGTCAAAATCAATGCTGCATCAGCGCCCTTGGTTTTTGCTTCGGCCAATATCTTGGGAATATCATTGGTCTCATTGTCTGTATCAATGAGTTCAAAGCGATTGGTTTCTTTAAGCATCTGGTAGTAAGCATCGCCAAGAAACCAATCGATATCACCCTGGTAAAACAGCATCTTGACTTTGGTAGCCGGAATCTTGAGTTTTGCATCCGCAAACTGCGCCGGGTCCCCCCTAAGAATAACGCCGGCAGCCTCGCGTTCCGTGACCGAGGTGACTTCAATGACGCCTACCGGGAGTTCAATCTTCCCGAGCGGTTCTTTTGTTACCGGGTGAATAAAGTTTACGCCTTCTCTGAAAGCAGTAAGCCGCATGCCCTTTTTTACGGATTCCAGGGACCCCGGTTCGATCTTAACTGAGCTGCCTTCAACAGAGGTGACCTTTCCGGAAACAGGGTTGAAGTAAGAGAGGGTCTCGTCCTTCAATTGTTTCATCGCGGCATCCGCCTCATTCTGGACGGCGTCTTGCCGGGTAAAACCGGGGTGCGCAAAGAAAAGCAAAAATGATAATGAGATGAGTACAGTCGCCCCTATTTTTGGGACCATTAAATTAATCCTCCGGATTTTAGATGGATTGCAGTAAGGGATGCCATTCTTTCATGCGCATTCAGTATAAAACAGTTTAAAATATAGGCTATTGAGAAGTCAAAGCCAGGAATTAGGCAAGGCAAAAGGCGAAGGGCAAAAGGCGAAAGGTCAAAGGCCAAAACACAGACAGACTTGTATTTTTTTGTTTTTATAAAAGCCTTTTGCCCCTCGCCTTTTGCCTTTAGCCGTAATTCGGGCCTGCGTCGTAGAATCGGGGATTAGGCTGCCCGAGTCTCCCAGAAGTCTTCAAATCGA
>Ga0181524_10005315_pt1 | contig 11564 bp, 9 predicted proteins | sample PEATcosm2014_Bin_34_FD_119761 | JGI IMG/M metagenome (GOLD analysis project Ga0181524, IMG submission 119761) | Peatland microbial communities from MTU Mesocosm Facility, Houghton, MI, USA - PEATcosm2014_Bin05_60_metaG | ecosystem: Environmental > Terrestrial > Soil > Wetlands > Peat | place...
AGGCCTCGAGCACGCCGCGCACGCCTATTTCGAGCGCTCGGAGCAGATCCCGACCCTGGTTCGCCTCGCCGTCGGCCAGAGCGTCACCGCGCGCGGCGCCGAATGGCGCGCCGGCGGGCTGCTGGCGCAATTCCTGCCCGCTTCGCCGGTGCGGCGCCGGCGCGCCGATTTCGATCCCGGCGACGCGCCGGAGGGCGTCGTTCCGGATAACCCGCCCGAGGACGACGAATGGGTCGAGGCGAAGGCGCGCGCCGCCACCGCCGAGGACCACGAACTCATCGATCCCACCCTGTCGAGCGAGCGCCTGCTCTACCGCCTGTTCAACGAGCGCGGCGTGCGCGTTTTCGAGCCGACGCCCTTGAGCGAGGCGTGCCGCTGCTCGGCCGAGCGCATCGACGCGATGCTGCAGAGCTTCTCGGCGGAAGAGCGCGCCGCGATGATCGGCGACGACGGCATGATCGGCGTCACCTGCGAATTCTGTTCGATCAAACGCATCTTCAATCCCGCCGACTACCCCCGCTGAACGCGGCTCGCTCGAGGCCCATGGACATGAAGGCTTTCGCCGACCGGCTGGCGCGCGTCGGCGCCGAGATCGAAGCCGAACTCGACGCGCTGCTCAGCCCCGCCGCCGCGCAGGGCGAGCCGGCGACCCCGGCGCGCCTTCTCGAGGCGATGCGCTACGGCGTGCTCGGCGGCGGCAAGCGCCTCAGGCCCTTCCTCGTCGTCGAGACCGCGCGCGCCTTCGGCGTCACGGGCGTCAGCCCACGCCGCGTCGGCGCCGCGATCGAGTTCCTGCACGGCTATTCGCTCATCCACGACGACCTTCCGGCGATGGACGACGACGATCTTCGCCGCGGCCGTCCGACCGTCCACCGCGCCTTCGACGAGGCGACCGCCATTCTCGCCGGCGACGCGCTGCTGACGCTCAGCTTCGAAGTGTTGGCGGACCCCGCGACTGCGCCGGACGCCGAAATCCGCGCCGCGCTCTGCGCCGGCCTGGCGCGCGCCGGCGGCCATGCCGGCATGGTCGGCGGCCAGATGCTCGACATCGCCGCCGAAAGCGCGAGCGCGCCGCTGGGCCTGGCGGCGATTTCCGAACTGCAGGCGATGAAGACGGGCGCGCTGCTTCGGTTCAGCGTCGAAGCGGGCGCGATCCTCGCCGGCGCCCCGGCGGGCGCCCGCGCCGCGCTCGACCGCTACGGCCGCGCGCTCGGCGTCGCCTTCCAGGTTGCCGACGACCTGCTCGACGCCGAGGGCGACGCGGCGACGCTCGGCAAACGCGCCGGCAAGGACGCCGCGCGCAACAAGGCGACCTTCGTTTCCGCGCTGGGACTGGAGGGCGCGCGGGCGAAGCGTGACAAGCTGGTGGACGAGGCCGTGGCGGCGATCGACGCGTCGGGGCTGGGGGCCGCGGGCGACGCGCTGCGCGAGGCGGCGCGGTTCGTGGCGAAGCGGCGGAAGTAGAGCGCGTTGCTTTAAGACCGATCCAGCGCGGCCCTCAGATCGCATAAAGCCTATTCGTGTGTCGCCCTACGGAGTTCCAATGGCTTGGCCGCCATTTTCGGTCCCGTTGCAACGCCCGGAGCGCCTGCGTCTGGAATGGACCGCGCCCCGTCGGCGAGGCGCGCCGCCGAGGTCCGCGACCGGGCTCCCCCGGCTCCTCGCCGCCGTCGATCACGGCGACGCCGGCGAGCAACGCCTAGAGCATGACGCGACTCGACGGCATCACAAGCGATGTCATTCCCGCGAAAGCGCTAGGGCGTGCACACATCTCGGCGAAGCCTGCGGCCAATCACCCGGGCCCCTCACCCTGCCTCTCCCCGCAAGCGGGGAGAGGGGCGCGGCGGCGCCTTTCTTCCCCTCTCCCCGCGTCCTCGCGGGGAGAGGCAGGGTGAGGGGCGGGGCGAGTAGCCGCGCTATCGTCAAGATGCGTGCATCCCCCAGCGCTTGCGCGGGAATGACACAGGCAAGAGCGTCATCGGTTCCGCCTTAAAGCAACATGCTCTAAGTCATTGCCTTTCGAGCGCCGCGACAACGCCCGACGTGTCGGGCTCGGCCGCGCTCGGGCGCGGTGCGTCGGGCGTAGGCGATGGCTCCGCATCATGAGCGACAGTGTGCGGCATTTCGTCCGATGTCGCGCTGTGTCGCACTTCGTCTGTGAGGCCATGAAGCTGCGCGAGTTGCGTGATCGCGCGTTCGACGGAAATCGGATCAACGAAATAGGCGAGGCCGGTCGCCGTCTCTTCCTTGATGCAATCGAGGCGGCCGGCCGCGCAGTAACGTTGCAACGTCCTGACATTGCGGGGGAGGCCGGCTTCGTCGAAGAGCCGCGACACGTCGTCCAGCGTTAGGGGAAATTCTGTCGCAGTCGGCCGCGCTGTGTCGGGCGCATCGTGTCGGGGTTCGTCGGTCATTGTCGTCAGTGTAGCATCGGCACAATGCGAGAAGCGCCGTTGTCCCCAGGTGCGGTCAGCCACACGACGAGGGGTGCAATCGCGCGGGACGCATTCCATATTGGGGCTTATACGACATCAAAGGAGGCGGTTGATAATTGATGAGCCTTCGATCACGTATTCAGTTTGATCTTTTGACAAACGCCCAAGACTCACTCAGGCGCGCAGTTGAACTGCTCGCTTGGAAGGACATAGGTTCGAATCACGCAAGGCTAAAACATGCCATCACCAATGCCGCTCACTCGATTGAATTATTATTGAAGGAGCGGCTTCGTCGAGTGCATCCTGCTTTCGTTTGGGAGAAGGTAGACCAATATCCTAAGCTTGGGGCTAGAACTGTGACCCCCGAGGCAGCAATTTCTCGGTTAGAAAATATTTGCGATGTTATACTCACTGACAACGACAAGACGCTGCTACGATCAATGCGCACAACTCGTAATGCCATCGAGCACTACGAGTGGAGCGCCACGGAAAAAGAGGCGAAGGTCATTGTTGGCAATGCCCTTAGTTTTGCTTTTTCATTCGCCGCTGAACATCTGGGCACCGATCTCGCGGCGGACTTTAAAAGAGACGATACGTGGCGCATGCTCATTGATGAATTGAACGAATTCGTTCGCGCTCATGGGGCAAGAACGGAAACGAAGCTGAGGGAGAAGGGCGAATTTCCGTGCTGCTGCGACGCTTGCGGCGAGCTAACCGTTCCGATGCGTGGGGGCAGTTGCGAGCTTTGTGGACATTGGCAAGATGTCGATGACGATTAGCTCAAAACCGTTGTGCATGCCTCCATCGTGAGTGAGCCGACGCGGCCCCGTGCTTTTGAGAAACACAGCTGCTAGGGATGCGCCTACCTCCCGATCGGCCAAAGCGGCTTTTCATCGGCCAAACCGTTAATTACTCCTTTGACGCCGAACGTTGTAAAATCCGTTTTCGCGGAACTAGGCTTGGGGCGATATCGTTTTAGCGACCGGTCGCCAGCGCAACACATGCCGCAAATTGAGCATCTGTGACTGATTCGGCCCGGCAGCTAAGAACGATAACTCTGGTTATTTCTTCCTGCTTGCGGAGCTTTTCATACTCTTCGGATTTTATTTCAGCGCAGAGTTGTTCTGATGTATAATGCTCACAATGGCGCGCTGGAGATGGAAAGCCGGAAGTGACACACGTTTCGCCGGGGGGATTTCTTGCGTAATAATCCATGCATTCTGCATACGAGTCAAAATCCCAGCCGGACGCCAATGACCAATGCCATGCCTCGGCAGTCGAAGGCAGCGCGATCAACGCCGCTATCAAAAAAATAGTCATGCACCCAGGGACTGTCGGGTTCGGTGGTGATCGGCGCAAAGACCTATTGCCGTATTGGGAAACAAAGCTCATTGCAACGGACCTCAGGGCATCTAAGAATTTAGATCGAGGAGCCATCCTCACTCAGCAAGAGCGTTTGCTATGTGATGATGAGTCGGATGTCCTTTTCCTGCGCACAGAGCAGCCGCGTTCTGATCGATTGCATTGCAAAACTCATAAGTTATATTGCGTCCTCTCCTCCGCTGTTCAGAGATAGCACTTTTTGCGTTGTTTTCGTTGTGGATATCATGGATCGAATATTCTCCCCTGTCCTCGTTCACAACGATCATAAATCGTTTATTGGCGCGATCCGTCATTTGTGCGTTTCCGCCTGCGTGTTGCGCTTTCGGAGTAAGGCCGGATAGATGTTTGCCCTCACCGGCAGAAACTTGAGGCGCTGCCAATAGTTGTCCGCTATGAGCAGCAAAACACATGGCGAACAGCTTGCGCTTGACCCCAGACGCGGCTCAACAAACGACGATCGTCGTCTCGCCGCCCCCGCCGCAGCCCAGGTGACTCTTACCACGTCCGAGCGCCGGTGGTCCACAATGTCACAGTCGCACACCTCTCTTCTATTTTCTTCAAGAAAGAGCCCGCTTGCGCGGGCTCAAAACATCTCCAAGTTTTCGCACTTTCGCTCGTCCATGAGCGCGGCGAGCTGTTCGAGTTGTAGCGCCGTCACATTCTCGGTGAGAAAGGCGACGACGTTCTCGATGCCGCTTTCATGCGCCGTAAGCGCCTGGAGCGGATCGCGGACAAGGAACAGGTCGCCCTCGACGACGCGGTGCGCGTTGAAGATCGCGCCGCGCGGATCGAAGCCGTTGGGAAAGATCAGTGAGGGGCTTTCGTCCTTCACCGTGCGCCCACAGTGGGCGAGCAACGCGCCGGCGCGGTCATGGATCGGGATGGCAAACCCGCCGCGCATAATGCCCTTCGGCGCGAAGCCCGCCCCCGAAGGGAGCGCACGTCTCCGGCGAAACGTCCGACGCCCGAACGCCTTCGCTGCGGGCTTGGCGTTGTCGATGGCGAGATTCGTGAGCGCCACGGTGGGGTGCGCCCGGGGCAAGCGCGAAGCGGGAAGCCGGGGCAATTTCCTGGAATTGACCCCAAATTCGGCGCGACCCGATGTTCGCCAGTAAGAGGGGCAAAAGTCCGGGCGGGTTTGTAGACGCGGGCGTCGACCGCGTTGGTTCCGCTTGGACGAGGCGTGCGAAAAGAGGCGCTTACGCGCCGGCCGCGCTCAGCGCGCGCGGCTACAGCAAGACGCCGCCCGGACTTTTGCCCCTGTTACTGTTCGCCATGCGATGAAGCATCGCCATGACATCCTGTTTTCGAACAGAACGCTCGTATCGATGTCACCGCTTCCGGTTGATGGCAACGCCGCCGAGCGGCGAGGAAAACGGCGCCGGTTCGCGACTCCGACAATGCGTTTCGGAAAATCACAAATCATGCTACGCTTCTTTTTGTCGCCCTGCGTCCTATCCGTCTTGCCGACGGCCCAGGGCGCGGGTTTTGGGACGAAGATCGGCGCGAGAAATTTGGAGCAAAGAGAAGTGGTCCTTGGCGGCCTTGCAAGCCGCTGATTTCCCACAAAACGGCCAAAGGATTCTTTGGAAATGTTTGGAGAAAAAGGCCCGAAATTTGGAAATGTTTGGCGTGGATTTGGAAAAGCGTGCAGAGCCCGAGCTCCGGCAAAGGCAAGAAGCTTCTCGTCGAGCCCGTTCCCCTCGCCTCGTCCCGTGGACGGCGCGAGCCGTTCAAACGGAAACCCTATTGCACGCCGTGCGAAGCGGCCTTGGCGCCCCTGGCCGGAATCGAACCAGCACTCTTTGCGAAGCGGTCTTGGTGCCCCTGGCCGGAATCGAACCAGCACTCCTTGCGGAACTCGATTTTGAGTCGAGCGCGTCTACCAGTTCCGCCACAGGGGCCCGCGCCAAGCGGTCGCCGGGCGATATAGAACGCCGGCGGGCGCCGGGTCAACGCCGCCGCCGGCGCCGCGAAGGCGCGAATTCAGGAAATCCTCACCATCGCGCGCTATGCCGAGGACATGGACTCCCCGGCCGCCGCCGGCTAAGGGTCGGCGCGGCGCGGGGCGTCTCTTCAGGTCGGCATGTTCAAGGCTCTCTACAACAGGATCATCGCGCTCTCCGAGAGCGCCAACGCGCCCTACGCGCTCGCCGCGATCGCGTTCGCGGAGAGTTCGTTCTTTCCCATCCCTCCCGATCTCATCCTGGCGCCGATGTCGCTCGCCAAGCCGCGGCTCGCCTGGCGCTACGCGCTGATCGCCACGATCGCCTCGGTTCTCGGCGGCGTCGTCGGCTACGGCATCGGCGCGCTGCTGTTCGACACGCTCGGCCAATGGCTGATCCATCTCTACGGCTACGCCGACAGGATGGCGGCGCTGAAGGAGACCTACGCGCGCTGGGGCGCGCTGGTGATTCTCGTCAAGGGCATGACGCCGATCCCCTATAAGCTCGTCACCATCGTCAGCGGTCTGCTCGGCTATAATTTCGTGGCTTTCATGGCGCTGTCGCTGGTGACGCGCGGCGCGCGGTTCTTTCTGCTGGCGGGCGCGCTCAATCATTTCGGCGATCCCCTGCGCCTCGCGATCGAACGTCATTTCGCCGTTTTCCTAGGGCTATTCGCCGTCACGATCGTGGCGGGCTTCGTCATCGCGGCGCGGGTGTTCTGATGTCTTTTTTCGTCGATCGTCTTCCCCAACGAGCCACGAGCAACGCGCTGGCGGTCGGCGCCCTCGCCTTCGCCACCATCGCCGGGGCCTGGACGTTCCAGGCGCTCGGCTACGCCCCCTGCGATCTCTGCCTCGAGCAGCGTTACCCCTATTACGCGGGCATCCCTATCGCCGCGATCGCCTTTGCCGTGGCGAAGTCGGGATCGAGCCGCGCCCTGACGCGCGCTCTCTTCTGGCTGTTGGCGCTGATCTTCGCCGTCAGCGTCGTCCAGGCGGTCTATCACTCGGGCGTCGAGGCCCACCTCTGGCAGGGCCCGACCGCCTGCACCGGCTCTTTCGTCGGCGCCAAGAGCGGCGCCAGCCTTCTCGACCAGCTCAAGACCGTCAAGGTGGTGAACTGCGACGTCGTGCAGCTCCGGGTCTTCGGCCTTTCGCTCGCCAACTGGAACGTGCTGGTGTCGGCCGCCCTCGCGGCCCTCGCCGCGCGCGCCGCAGCGGCAGCGCGCGCCTGAGCCTCGCCGAGGCCGCGCCCTACAGCGGCGCCTTGCCGAGCGGCAGGCCATTGACCTTGATCATGCCATCCCCGCCGAGCTCGCCGACCCAGGTCAGCGAGCCGTCGCCCTCGGTCTTGGCCAGACCCTTGGCCATCGCCATGACCGGGACCATCTTCTTCTCGGCCTCGGGGCCCAGGCTCTTCAGCGCGGCCTGCGTCTGGTCGAAATTGCGCATGTGCACGGTGAACGACCCCGAGGGCTTGGCGCCCTGGTAACGCACCTGCCCCTGGAAGGCGATGTCGAGTTGCGGCGCGACGACGTGCGAGGGCGCGACGTCGATCAGCACCGGCCCGGCGCCGATCAGCTTGGCCCAGACCTTGTCGCTGTCGTCTTTGGAGATCGGCGGCGCGTCGCCGGCCAGATGCATGTCGGCGATCGCCTCCGCGCCCGCGGCCGTCAGATCGAAACCGGTGACCTTGAAGCCGACGTCGAACGAGGTCGGCACGAGATCGTGGAACGTCGCAGGGACGAGGCCGGGCGGCAGCGTGAGGCCGCTCGCCGAAAAATGCTCCTCGAATCGGCTGTCGGAACCGGCGGCCGCGCCGCCAATGCCCGCTTTGGCGGCGTCGGCGGCGATCAGGCCGCGCGGCGTCTGCACGTCGAGCGCCTGCATGGCGACGCTCTCGTCGAGCGACAGCTTGCTGGCGAGCGCCGCCGTCAACAGCGTCTTGAGCGTCGCCTCGTCGGCGGCGAGTTCGGGGCGCGTCGGATGCGCGACGAGGAAGGCCCAGAGGTCGAGCAGCGGGCGCGGCTTCACCCCCCCGAGATCGATCCCCACCGCCGTCTTGTCGGCGTGGATGGCGACGTTGACCGGCTTGGCGTCGGCGTTCGCGCCCGGGTCCGCGGCCTTGGGATCGACCGCTACCGTCAGCGCGAAGGCGCCGATGCTTTCCTGCAAATCGGTCGCCAGCGCGCCGTCGGCGGACGCCTTGCTCGCCATGGTCGCCTGGACCGCGCCGGTGTCCAGCGTTTCGTCGAGGCCGGGCCCGTGCCCGCGCAGGGTGAGTTTATCGCCGCTGCTCTGGCCGCTTCGCACCCAGGAGGTCGCCGGATCGATCACGATGACGTTGCTGAAACCGCTGAGCGCGATGGTCGAATCGTAGCTCCTGTCGCCTTGTTTCGAGTGCGTGACAAGGGCCGGGAAATCGCTCTGTTCGACGCGCCAGGCGCCGTCGTCCTGCTCGAAGACTTTGAACTTCATGACGGCGGAATCGTAGCTGACGCCCATCTCTTTCAACGGGGCGAGGAGGGCGCCGACGTCGACGGCGACGAGATAGTCCGCGCTCTCGGGCGTCACCGTGATCGCCGATGACGCGCCGGCGGCCGGCTTGCCGGCGTAGGTGGCGATGACGGCGGCGATCTTCTGCGCGCCCTCGGGCGTGGCGGCCAGGTCGGCGGCCGAAGCGCCGACGCTCAGCGCGCCGAGCGCTGCCGTCGCGAGCAGCGCGGCGCGCCAGGAAAAGCGATAGGGGCGAGGCGGCATGACGGTTCCCTTTGTCTTGAAGAGACGCGGAGCGCGCTCGGGGGCGCCGCGCGCCGACGATAGTCCAATTCCCGCCGGGCGTCGCGGCCTCTTCGTCGCGTCCGGCGCGGTCTTCGCTTATTGACGTTACGGGACGGTGAACGCAGGCCGGCCAAGTCGCCGGACGGGCGTCGTCGACGCCTTTTACGGCGCGGGCAGGGCCGGCGCCGCGCGCTTGCCGGGAATTTGCGCCAGCGCCACCCCGGCCTTCACCGCCGCCTGCACTTTCTCGAAGGCGCGCACCTCGATCTGGCGCACGCGCTCGCGCGAAACGCCGAATTCGGTCGAAAGCTCCTCGAGCGTCACCGGCTCCTCGGCGAGCCGGCGCGCCTCGAAGATGCGGCGCTCGCGCGCATTGAGCACCCGCAGCGCGTTTTTCAACGCGGCGAGCCGGGCGTCGCTCTCCTCGCGGTCGGCCAGAATGGTCTCCTGGCTGGCGCTTTCGTCGACGAGCCAGTCCTGCCACTCGCCGTCGCCTTCCTCGCGCAGCGGCGCGTTGAGCGAGGCGTCGCCGCCCAGGCGCCGGTTCATGTCGACGACGTCCTGCTGGGCGACGCCCAGGCGCTTGGCGATCACGGCGACCTGATCGGCGCGCAGGTCGCCCTCGTCGAGCGCCGAAATGCGGCTCTTGGCCTTGCGCAGGTTGAAAAACAGCTTCTTCTGGCTCGCCGTCGTTCCCATCTTGACCAGCGACCAGGAGCGCAAGATGTATTCCTGGATCGAGGCGCGGATCCACCACATCGCGTAGGTCGCGAGCTTGAAGCCCTTGTCCGGCTCAAACCGCCTGACGGCCTGCATCAAGCCGACGTTGCCCTCGGAAATGACTTCGCCGATCGGCAGGCCGTAGCCGCGATAGCCCATGGCGATCTTGGCGACCAGCCGCAAATGGGAGGTGACCAGTTTGTGCGCGGCCTCGCGGTCGCCGTGCTCGCGCCAGCGCTTGGCGAGCATGTATTCTTCCTGCGGCTCCAGCATCGGGAACCGCTTGATTTCGGAGAGATAACGCGAGAGTCCGGACTCTCCGGCAATGATAGGCAGGGCGGCGGCCATCGAATCCTCCTCGCGGAGCATTGCGGCGGGGCCGCGCTCCGGCGGCCCCTCAAAGCGCCGCAACGCACAATATAGGTCGGGCGACCATGGCCGAAAGAGGGCGAAAGGCAAACGATCGACCGACGGCGAGATGACATTTCGTTCATCCCGCGTCGCCCGGCTCAGCCCTCCCGGCGTTCCGCCGACTCCCGTAAGGCTTTGATGAGACGCAGGAAATTATCCGGCGGGGGAGAAGCGAAGGACATCGCCTGGCCGGTGATCGGGTGCTCGAAAGCCAGAGTGGCGGCGTGCAATGCCTGGCGCCCCAGCGCCTCCAGCGCGAGGCGGGCGCCGGCCGACAGCTGATTCGCCTTGGTCTTGAACCCGGCGCCGTAGACCGAATCGCCGAGCAGCGGATGGCCGATATGGGCGAGGTGGACGCGGATCTGGTGCGTGCGCCCGGTCTCCAGGCGGCAGGCGATCAGGCTCGCCGGCCCGAGCGGCTCCTCGAGCCGCCAACGGGTGACCGCCTCGCGTCCGCGATTCGGCGCGACGACCGCCATTTTCTCGCGATGGCTGGGATGGCGCCCGAGCGGCGCGTCCACCGAGCCGGCCTTGGCGTCGAGCGCCCCCCAGACCAGGGCGCGATATTCGCGCGTGAGCGAGCCGGTGCGTCCGTGATCGGCGAACAGCGCGGCGAGCCCCTGATGGGCGGCGTCGCTCTTGGCGGCCACGATCAGCCCGGAGGTGTCCTTGTCGAGGCGATGCACGATCCCCGGCCGCTTCACCCCGCCGACGCCGGAAAGACTCGCGCCGCAATGGCGGATCAGCGCGTTGACCAGGGTGCCCGAGGCATGTCCGGGCGCAGGATGCACGACGAGGCCGGCGGGCTTGTCGAGGACGACGAGGTGCTCGTCCTCGAACACGATGTGAAGCGGGAGGTCCTCGCCCTCGACCGCGGATTCCTCGGCGGGCGGCGCGACGACGACGATTTTCGCGCCCGTGCTCAGTTTCGCGGCGGGATCGCGCGCTTCGAGACCGTCGACCGCGACCTGTCCCGCCTCGATCAGCGCCTTGAGCCGTGTGCGTGAAAGCGCGAACCGTCGTTTGCCGGCCGCATGGCTGAGAAATCGATCGAGCCGCTCGCCCGCTTGCCCCGCGCCGACCTCGAAATCGAGGACGCCTTCGGCGGCGACGAGCGAAGGGCGCTCGGCGGGCGCCGAAACGACCAGCGCCGGCTCGAACGCCGCGCCGCCGGACGCCGCGCGGCTCGCGGCGCGACTCTTCGCCTTGGCGTTCACGTGAGCCCCCGGCCGCGCCGGCGCGCGCGCGCGGCCGGCTCTGCGGCGGCCGGGGCGACGAGCGGGCCGAGCGCCGCTTCGATCGCTTCGAGGCTCGGCCGGGGGCCGGGCCGGTGGGAGTCGAGGGCGCGCCGCATCGCCGCCACATGCGCCGGCTTGGTCCCGCAGCACCCCCCGACGATGCGCGCGCCGGCGTCGACCGCAAGCCCGGCGTAGACGCCCATCAGTTCCGGCGACCCGGAATAATGAATGTGGGCGCCATGCCATTGCGGCACGCCGGCGTTGGCCTTGGCGATCAGGTTTCGCTCGGGCCGCGCCTCGCTCATCGCCAGGATCGAGACCAGGAGATCGGCGGCGCCGACGCCGCAATTGGCGCCGAACGCGAGCGGCCGGGGCAAGAAATCGTCGACCAGAGCGGCGAAGGCGGCGGGCGCGAGCCCCATCATCGTCTTGCCCGCGGTGTCGAAGCTCGCGGTCACCGTATAGGGCGTCCCCAATCGCCCCGCGGCGTTCGCCGCGGCGCGGATTTCCTCGGGCGAGGACATGGTCTCGATCCACACGACGTCGGCGCCGCCCTCGCGAAGCCCTTCGATCTGCTCGACGAAGATTTCGACCGCCTCGTCTTCGGTGAGCGGGCCGAGCGGCGCCAGAAGGTCGCCGGTCGGCCCGACC
>Ga0181524_10005316_pt1 | contig 11564 bp, 7 predicted proteins | sample PEATcosm2014_Bin_34_FD_119761 | JGI IMG/M metagenome (GOLD analysis project Ga0181524, IMG submission 119761) | Peatland microbial communities from MTU Mesocosm Facility, Houghton, MI, USA - PEATcosm2014_Bin05_60_metaG | ecosystem: Environmental > Terrestrial > Soil > Wetlands > Peat | place...
AATAGCCCGGCGTTTCAACGCCGGGTGAGCGGACCGAAAACGTGGATCCGTCCCGAAGGGACGGCTGAGGGCAAGGAGTGTTCTCAATCGTCCCTCCGGGACGAGAATCTCTTTTCTCACCTCCCCGGCGTTGAAACGCCGGGCTATTGCCGGATGTCCCTCCGGGACAAAGCTCCCGGTATGCACGCCCGACACTTTTAACCGCACCCGGGGGCGTCGGTCGCCACAGGCGGTGCAGGATCGAATTCTTCGTTTCCTTCGTTTCCTTGGTGTACACCACTCGCATGCACGCACTTTGCGGGATCAACGAAATTCAACAACGGCCACTTCATAGACGTTTATTCGAGGTACACTGAAGGAAATGCAATCAGATCGCTGCTCGAAAGCCAACTCCATGCTCTGCGCGCGCTCCGGGCCGGTCAGCATCACTGCCTGTGCGGTTTTTCCTGGCGGCAACAGGAGATTTAGCGCGGCATTGGTGGCCGGCGCGTCAGAGCGATAATTGACCAGATGCACGAGCCGGCGGCCAGCCTGCTCCGTAAGCTCCGCACACAAGCCAGGCGGCGCCTCCACAGCAAGCGAGAGCTGGCCGCCGCAGGCGCGCCGGACCGCGGCAACACAATCGCCTGATTCCGGGAACCGGGCCACCCGGGCGGAGGGCAGATCCTGAAGGGCGGGTTTGGACCTGGGCCGCAGCCACTCATCATGGGTTCCCACTGGCCCGATGATGCACAGGCGCCCGCCTGAAGCCACGTAGTCATTCAGCCGCTTCACCTGCGGATCCGACAACGCGATGCACCCAGCCAGGACCAGGACCCGATAACGACGCAGATCAGCCAGTTGCTGATCGTAGATAATCTGGAAGAGCACTCGACTCTCGATGAGGGCCTGTTCCGCCTCGCCGGCAAGCTGCGCCCACTTCGGCCCGGCATAGACCTGCGAGGCAAAGCTGCGGAGAATGGCCACGTCGGCGACGGCCTGGGCGTTGCGAAAGAGATCGCGGCGGCTCGTGAAAAATCGGATGTAGGGCTCGAGGTTCGTGGAGACAGGCTGCTCCGACCCCGGCTTGGCGGCCAACCTCCCGTACTCGAACCAGCAGACGCAGCCCAGGCAGTCCAGGTTGAAGGCCATCGCTTCCGCGGCTTCCAAAGGCGTGGTGGTGTAGGCAAACGCCAGGTTGCCCAAGGACCGCCCCAGTTTGTACGTGCGGATGCGTGTGCGCAGGACGCCATCGCGGTAGCCCGGAGTCACATCCTCGTCCCAGAAGGCCTCGCCCCCGGTGAGCAATCTCCCATGGTCCACCGGCGGCTGGATGCCGCCGCCGGGTCCGCCCGGATTGCACTCCACCAGAATGTCTTTTCGTTGCGCGCGGGCATATCGAGCCAGGTCGTGATAGGAATCCGCCAGCGACCGGCAGCAGAAGTCCAGCCAGGCGCGCCTTTGAAGATTATCCCCGGAATCGGCATCGGGCGGAAAGACGCGGTTCAGGTCGCCGCTGCCCATGGTTCGGAGTTCCCTCGATGGGAAGGCCTTTCCGACGTACTTGCGAAACCGCTGGACCGAGCACGCGTCAAAACCGGGACCGACGTTGTAGTTGTCAAAGTGGATGAGGTCCGCGCGGACTTCGCGGACGGCAAAACGAACAAGCCCCTTATAGAACGACTGGGCGTCAGGATGGTTGCGGTTCCAGTAATAGCGATACGGGGCCGAATCGTAAGTGACGGGCTTGGCGCTCTGATCCAGCACGAGCCAGTCTCTGGCCTCCGGATGCTCCTTGAAAAAGAGCTCCCAGCCAAAGGCGCCGCTGAAATTATAGACCCCCACGTGCAAACCGGCGTCGTGGCAGAATTGCGCGAACCGGACGGCATCAGCCATGCTCTGGCGCTCCGCGCGCAGCCCGAATCCCTTGTAGGCATGCATCATCACGAAATTGACGCCCAGGGCTTTGAGCTGAGCGACCATTTCCGGGCTGTGTTCTCGGGCGTAAGCGCCGAGTTGTTCCGCGGTCGGCTCATATCCATGGCTCCCGTCTCGGCGAACGCGAAATAACAGCGGCTCCCAACTGCCCGCCATTACAATGCCGTCCCTCTGCAGCCACGCCGGCCGTTTTGCCGGCGGCAAGGTCAGCGTCTCGGAGTATCCGGATGCAGCCAGGGCCGCGCCCAGCAGGAAGGCGGCGCCAATCCGCACCCACGATGACTTTACGGATAACACAAAGTTGGCCTTCGGCTTGGTTCTTTTTCTCGCGCCCGGGCAGGTTCATTTTGCCGAACCTGGTGGATTGGCCTCCAGAACCAGGACCCAATCACCGTCGCCATCGGCGTTGTTGCCCGGCGGTATGAAGTACGGCTGGCCGGAATTGGGGAAGGGGGAACCGGCGACGCGGGTGAATGTTCCGCGGCTCGGATCGTACCACCGCGCGATAACCGGTCCGCTGAGTTGTGAGAGATTGATTTTCAGCGGGCGCAAGGAAGGCATGTATGCGATGGCCAGCCGTCCGTCCGGCGTCCGTCCGGCGGTGACATAGTCGCTGGTCATCACATAATGATTGCCCTCGTGCGAGGCGCTGTCGAAGGTCCCGTACCCGGCGGCCACCAGCTTGTGCTGCTGGTCCGGGAGCAAGTCGAACCAGGCGCGCGGCTCGAACAGGGCTTTGACCCACGCCATCTGGACCGCCCCGGTGGAATCCAGCGCCCCCTTCCATTTGTCGGCAAAGGGCCAGATCGGCCCGCTGCCATAGACCTGGCCGGCGGCGCCGGCCAGGATCGACCAATACTCCTCGCGGCGCAAAACCGCAGGCGTCGCGCGCTGCTCGAATTCGTAGTCCGACTCTATCATGATTACGGGCAGGAAGTTGGGCCGGTTGTATTCCTTGAGCACCTCCGCGTAGGTTGGATAATAGGTGTAGGCGCAGCTAATGCTGATGACCGGTTCCCATTTCGGGTCGTCCAGCGAACCGCTCACCTCGTAATTGAGCTCCACGGTTTGCAGATGGTCCGGGTCGGCCTCCCGAATGCCTTTGGCAACGGCCAGGGCCGCTTCGTCGTTCTTCGGCTCGCGCCAAGTCTGAAAATCGTTGCCGCTCATCCAGAGAAGGTTGGGAAACCGCTTGTATCGTTGGCCGAGGTAACGGCCAAACGCGCGGCATTTCTCCGGGCCGTTCGCCACCAGGATTTTGAGGTGGTCGATGGTCTCGGCCGGATCGAGGATCACCAACAGGGCGTGGTTTTGGGCCAGGCTCATCATCCGGTCGCAACGGGCGAAGTAGGCCTCGTTCGGTGCGGACAGGTCGTCCGTTGTGGTGAAGGGTAGGATGCCGTCATAAGTTGCGCCGTCTTTGCGCCCGCCGGTGCCCGGCCGGCAGAGGAGATTGATCCAAACGGCGTTGAACCCGTGCGCCACCCTGTTTGAGAAGTAGAGCTCGGCGTCGGCTTCGGTGAGCTTGACCATCAGGGCTTGCGGAGCGTCGCCCGCGACGAGGAACGGCGCGCCTTTTGAATCCACCAGGTACCGTCCGTTGGCGCTCTTCTTGAGCGGATAGGCAGGAGGAGGCTGGACCGTGTTGCCGCTCGAGAGGTCCGCGCTCCGCGCCCGAGGCGGAAGACACAGCGCGGCTGCCAGAGCGGCCGCGGCGGCGATAGGAGCGGTTTGCAGCAGGGTTTTCATGGCTGACGGAATAAAGGTTGTCCGGTTCATATCAACAAGGTTGGACGATCGGGGTGCCGGCAATTGATGCAGGCCGCCCGGAGGGTCCTTCTCTGCCGGCACAAAGATGCCGGTCCGCAGCCCCCGGCGCAATCTTTGATAGTCTCGGTCGGGGGCCACCCCCCCCCAAATCCTCGCCTGGCGGCCTTCGGGCGCGAGGAAGATCAGAAGAATCAAAGTCCCTCAAATCTCATGCCAATCGAGAGAAGATAGAGAATCGCGGAAAAACGCGGAATACGCGGAAAACTCTTTCTTTTCCGCGTATTTCGCGTGTTCGGCGGTTTCACAAGAAATCCTAGCAGCCTGTCGGATTTAGACCCTAAGATTTGCGTAAGTGCTTGATTACCAATGCCATAATATGTACTTAACATGACATTATTTAGCCTGCTAGTAGCTCATTATCAACGACGTACGCAAAAAACGTTTTTCTAAGTCCGACAGGCTGCTAGAGAATCTGGCATCGCAGGACCATCAATCCGTGAACGCGTTCGCGTCGCGGAAGCTGGAGGAATTCGCGCGCGCCGTTGAGGACTTCAAGGAGCTTGAGCGCCGGGCGCAACGTGGCAACCGGGAAAAGTTCGAGTGTTCGATGGCGAAGGTTCCGAGTGTTCCCCCGGCGCCGGGCGACGAACTGTAAAATGGCTCGAACACAAGGTTCTGACGCTTTGGATAATCTCGAAACACTGTGTCTTGAGTGTAATCGAGGACAGCGCGATTCGATCGTCTAGCCGTGTCCGCAGGCGCCCCCGATGCGGTCTTCCAGAATGTCCAGTGTGCGTTTGGATGCGGAGGATTTTTGTCGCAGAGCGGGCGCGGATAGGTCAGAATCCGGCACGAACTGCCCGGCAATCATGCTGGGCGGGGCGTGACTGAGAACCTATGCGCGATAAGATTCAACAGGCTCTTAGGGCTGGGGTGAGGTGGCTGGCAGCCGTTGGGCTGGCTGCCGGGCTGGTCCTGGGCGTTGGATGCCGGACACCCCGGCAGGCCAGGTCGAGTGAGGGCAGCTACGACCCGACGCCCCGGTTGGCGATTCTCTCAGCCTTCACGCCCGAGCTGGAGAAACTGCGTGAACAGACCGAAATCACCGAGGTGAGGGTGATCCATGGCCGCAGCCACTACCTTGGCCGCCTGGCCGGGCACCGGGTGGTCCTGGTCTTGAGCGGCGTGAGCATGGTCAACGCAACCCTGACGGCACAGGCCCTGCTCGATCATTTCGCCATCCGCGAAATCGTCTTTTCCGGCATTGCCGGAGGGGTGAATCCGAACCTGAGGATTGGCGACGTCACGGTCCCGGCGCAATGGGGCCAGTACCAGGAGGCGCTGTTTGCGCGCCAGATTCCTGGGGGTTGGGAAACCGGGGATTGGCCGACTGATTTTCCGAACTTCGGCATGATGCACCCGCAGAGCGTGAAGGTGACGCGGACGGGCGGGACACCGGAAGGGGCCGAGAGGCGGTTCTGGTTCCCGGTGGACGCGGCGAGCTTGCGGGTGGTTGAAGGTTTGACCAACACCCTGGTGCTGAGTCGCGGCGCCGAGGAGGGCCACCACCTGGCCGCCACCCCGCGCGTGGTCGTGGGGGGCCGCGGCGTGAGCGGTCCCACCTTCGTGGATAACGCCGCCTACCGTGAATGGGTCTGGCAGACCTTCCACGCGAACGCCCTGGACATGGAGACAGCGGCGGTGGCCACGGTCGCCTACGTGAACCGCGTGCCTTTCATCGCTTTCCGCTCCCTGTCCGACCTTGCGGGCGGCGGCGAGAAGAACGAAATGGCCACCTTTTTCGGACTCGCCGCGGCCAATTCGGCGACCGTGGTCCTGGGCTACTTGCGCGCCTTGGATGAAAACCAACTTCCGCCTCGACCTTGATCTGATTTACGGCATGAAGCGGTTCTTTGAATTTGAACGTCATCGAACCAATTACCGCCGGGAAATCGTGGCGGGTTGCGCCACCTTTCTCACCATGGCTTATATCATGGTCGTGAACCCGGCGATTCTCGAGGCGGCGGGCATCCCCAAGGGCCCCTCGACGACAGTCACGATTCTCACGGCGGTGTTCGGGACCGCGCTGGCAGGGGTGTACGCGCGGCGACCCTTCGCCATCGCTCCTTACATGGGCGAAAACGCCTTTATCGCCTTTACGGTGGTCAAGGGGATGGGTCTGTCGTGGCAGATCGCCCTTGGGGCGATCTTCCTGGCCGGGGTTCTCTTTACGGTGCTTACCCTCATCAAAGTGCGGGCCTGGATGGCCAACGCCATCCCGCTCTCGCTCAAATGCAGCTTTGCCGTCGGCATCGGGCTGTTCCTGACGTTCATCGGCCTGAACGACACAGGGATTGTGATGATGGGGGTCAAGGGCGCACCGGTCGCCCTGGGGGCGCTCTCGAGCCGGGAAACACTGCTGGCAATCGCCGGGTTCCTTCTCATCGCCTGGCTGCTGGTCAAGCGGGTGCGCGGCGCCATCCTGATCGGTATTCTCGCGATTACGGCCGCGTCCATCTTGCTCGGCATCACGCCCGCGCCGCGCGGATGGCTGGCCTTGCCGCCGAGTCCCGCGCCGTTGTTTGGGCAGCTTGACATCCCCGGCGCTCTTTCGCCAAAGGGCCTGCCCGTTGTCGCCATCATCTTCGTCATGGCATTCGTAGATACGGTGGGCACATTGATCGGCCTGTCCTCGCGGGCCGGCCTGCTGGACGAACGCGGCGACCTGCCCGAGATCGAGAAACCGATGCTCGCCGATGCATTGTCGAACCTGGCCGCCCCGTTGATGGGCACGACGACCTCCGGCGTCTATATCGAGTCCGCCGCAGGCATCGAGGAAGGCGGACGGACCGGTTTCACGGCGCTGGTGGTCGCCGGCCTCTTCGCCGCGTCTTTGTTCTGCGTGCCGCTTTTGACCGTCGTCCCGCCTCACGCCTACGGCACGGCCCTCATGGCGATCGGCATCTTCATGATCGCGCCCGTCAAGCGCATCGATTTCGAGGACTACACGGAGTTGATTCCAGCGTTTCTGACCATTGTCCTGACCTGCTTCACCTTCAATATCGGGGTGGGCGTCACTGCCGGGTTGATCACCCATCCGGTCATCAAGACCCTGGCCGGGCGCGCCCGCCAGGTCGCCCCCGCGCAATGGGCCTTGGCAGCTCTGTCGCTCCTGTTTTACCTCTGCTATCCGTATTCACACGGCTCGTAACTGTTCAGCGTCGCGATGAAGCGCCAGCATCGGCTCCTGGTATTCACGCCGGTAGCGGATGAGGAGCATAAGCTACTTGGGGGCGAGCACCTCGGCCGCCAGCTCCGTGCCAGGCCCGCAGAACCTCAAGATCGAACCTCGGGATATGAACACCGATTGGCCATTGGCCTGCTCCAGTTCCACAAACTGGGAAAATCCCGCGTGGGCTCCGGCAGGGAGCAGCAAGCTGCCCGCACCTTTGAACCGGGCGTTGCGATAGACGACGGTCTTCTGGTACGGCTCGGCGCAATAGACGTCGTATCTCCTGCTGGTATCGATCTGAGGCTCGGGTTCCGGGGGTTTCGCGGCCGGTCTGATGCGGAGTTCTTGTCTTTGCTGAACCAAGATAGGCTTTCCCTGAAAACTGATGCCGACTTTGTCCGCCGGATAGACCGTGACGTGAACATCGGCAACGTCCGACAACCGGGTGTAAGTCATCACCGGGCAGGCCAGAGTGGTCTCCGGCGCGCCCTCCTTTTCCGGCGTGACGACAGTCATGCCAATTGGCCGTCTGGTGTCCGGCTCTCCAAACGCGGCGATCACGTCCTGCACGGTTCGCAGGTCTTTGGTGAGTTCGCCCAGGCGCTGCCGCTCGGCATCGGTGAGTCTCTGGGACAAGCTGGCGCGCTCCGACTTAGGGGCGTTGCCGCCGCAGAACGGGCAGAAATAGATCAAGGAATAGCCGCTTCCGTCCGCCCGCCTGATATGGTACTCGTTGAGCCGCGCGTCGAACTCGACCGAGTTCTTCGGGTCCTCAGCCATCCGCGCCAGCGAACCGCATTTGCATTCGTCCTTTTCCATTCGCCGCGAGCTTAACACCGCGGCACCCCTGAGTCCAATCTCGCATTAAACGCGTTGCATCCCGCATTTGCATGGTTCAATATCCGGAATCGTCGAAACAGTCGTCATTCTGCAACCATGAGTGAAACGCCAAACCGATTCTTGCTCAGTTGGACGCGCGTTGCCCTTCTTGCCGCGCTCTGTCTGTTGAGCAGGGCGGCGCGAGCCGGGGAGCCGATCCTCAAGTTTCGGTTTGGCTTCGACGAAGCCGCCGGCGCCACGACGTCGAGCGACACGAGCAACGGCGGCATCGCGCTCATTTTGCACACCCTGGACCGTGCCGGCGCACCAACTGACCACCAGGCTGCGCCCGGCTCCGGGCCGGCCCACCGCGGCGGGGCGCTGCATTTGGGCAGGGAGGCCCGGCAGGAAGGCCGCGAACCCGTCGCGGCGACGGCAACCAACGCCAGTCTCGGTCTCGGCGACGTTCGGGCCTTCACGGCGACGCTTTGGTTCAAACAGGATAGGCTCGCGCCCCGGTCCCGGCTTGTCCTCATGGGAGCCGCCGGGCAAACCCTCGTCCCGGGGGCCGCAAACACCCTCGAGATCAGACTGCACACCGCCCACGAGGTGCAATTCAAGGTCAATGGCATCGCCGCACAGGCCATGCTCCCGTTCAACCTCCCGACGGATCAGTGGTTGTTTGCCGCGATGGTTTATGACGGAACCAATCTCAGGGGCTATCTGGGCGCGGAGTCCCTGCGGGCCACACTCGTCACTTCGACCGCCGCGCCCGGCCAACTTGTCGGGTTTGGGGCCAGTGGCGCCCTCTACCTCGGCAACGGACCGCTGCGCATCTACTCGTTTCCCGGCTGGCTGGCTGACGCGCGTTTTTATGCCGGCGCCGGAGATGGCCGCTTCGTCGAGCACATACGCCAAGCCGCCGCCGGAACCGAGACGCTTGCCACCGAACTCCACCCGCCCTCTTCGATCCCGCCGGAGAGCGCAGACACCCTCGCTTCCACTCAAGGCGTCTGGCTGGTGGCGACCGCCCCGGCCTTCCGCGCTCCCCTGGCGCCGCTCCTCGAATACCGGCGCGCGCAGGGGTTCAAGGTCCTTGTCGTCGAAACGGCCAACGTGCTCAGCCCGGAGGGGATTTGGCTGTCGCAAGGCGCGCCGCTGGAGGCCCGCATCCGCCGGCTTCTGGAACCGGGCAAGGGACCGAACTACGTCTTGCTGGCGGGCGCGGCGGGGGCGCCGGACCCGGCAGCGGCGCAGCAGATTGTGGTGCCCGCTTTGCGCGGAAAAAATGGCGTGATGCAGCACTGGCCCAGCGACTATGGCTACGGTCTGCCGCGGCGGGATCAGGACGGGACGTGCGCCGCCGCCGTGGGCCGCTTCCCGGCCCGCACGGTTGAAGAGATGCAAGGCATGGTGGAAAAGACCTTGAGCATGGAGCGGAATTGCCGCCACCCCGGCGCCTGGCGGAACCGCTTGGCGCTGATCCAGGGCAACCCGGGCGCCGGCGCGCTGGGCGAAATGTTCGTCGAGCAGTTGATGGCGCAACGGCTCGGCAGACTCCATCCGGCCTGGAGCTTGCGCGCGCTATTTGACATCCCCTCCTCCCCTTACTTTTGCCCGAGCGCCCGCCTCCACAGCGCCGGCCTTGACATTCTGCAAGCGGGGGCGTTGTTCGACGTTTACATGGGGCATTCCGGCGGCGGCGGCCTGGGGTGGGACACCATTTTTTTGACCCGCGACGATTGGGCTGCCTTGAGCCTGGGGCCGGGCCAGGGGGTCTTCTTCAGTTGCGGCTGTTTCGGCTGCGAGTTGGGCAGCGGTGATGGCTACTGCCTGGCGGCGATGCGGAACCCGGCAGGGCCGGTGGCGGTCATCGGGGCCAGTGCTGAAAGTTACTCTGCCGCGGGGTTGTTGGCGGCCGATGGCCTGCTCGGATGCCTGGCCCGGACGCCGTTCCCGTCCCGGCTGGCCGACTACTGGCTGGCCGTGCAAACCGGACTGGCGCGGGGCCCGATTGACGCGCTCACGTTCAAGCTGTTGGATCAAGGCGACGGCACGGGCGGCAAGGTGCCGCTGGCGATGCAGCGCCTGGAAGACTTGGAAATGTGGATGTTGCTGGGCGACCCCGCCCTGCGCCTGCCCGTGGTGCCGGTGGATGTTTCCCTGGAGATCACCGGCCCGGTGCGCGCGGGCCAAGGCCTCACCGTCAAGGGCGCCGTGCCCCCTCGGCTGGCCGGAGCCGCGCTGCGCGTGACGCTCGAACGTCCGCTCCCTTCCAGGCCGGCCAGCCTGGAACCATTGCCCCAGGACTCCCCGGCAAATCGCCCCGCTCGCGAACGCATCGCGGCCGACAACTGCGGGCGGGCGAACCAGTTCGTGCTGGCCTCGGCAACCGCCCTCGCGGACGCCCAACATTTCCAATGCGTCCTGGCAGCGCCCAAACTGCCCTGGCCCGAAGTCGTGGTGCGGGCCTGTGCGGAAAAGGGCGATGAATGCGCGCAGGGCGTCGCCACCCTCCGCGTGAGCGGTGATTGAAGACCTTATGAAAAGAATATCTAAGTCGCAGTTTTGGTGCATCATCATTGGCATCATCGTTGGGGCAATCATTGGCGCAAATCACCAGTGGCCGGAACGATATGAAGCAAGTGATATTACAATTAAGATTTTTCAATGCATGATTTTTTGCGGCATTGTGGGCGCATTGATATTGCCCATTGCCAATGAGATCAAGCGGTGGATCAAATCCGGAATCAACAAATAAGCGGCCTTAGGCGGCGGAAATCAATAAAGGTAGCAACATGCCGCCGGGCTCTTGCCGCCCAGCGAGGCGTGAACGAGGCGCTTAAACCTTCGGGATGGCACCTGCCCAGGCAAAGAAAACGGCACAAGGAGCGCAAGGCGCATCCCATAGCCTGCAGGCGCGGTGGGCCGTAGGATTGGCTCTGTTTGCGGAAATAATCCAGGAATGATTGGGCATTCAAGGTCGAGCAGTCCAGACCGGCACCCCGGGGCTTGAACTGAGCGCGCAAAAACTCGCGCGCCTGGAAGGTCCAGCATTTGCAGGTCGACAAAAGTAAGCAATAGCCGATAGCCAATAGCCGGGGACTGGCGCGCGTCTGGATAATTGTGAACCGAGGTCTGAATGCGCCGGAGCCGGGACGCGGAATCGGGCCACTGGCGCGAGGCGGCGGCTTCTCCGCAGCCGCGCGGGATGCCGGAGGTTTTAACCGTGCCATCGTTGTGGCGGCTCGCCAGAGCGCCGCCATCCCCCGGAGAGATTTCCAGTCCCGCGCTGGCGGGGACGAGGCGGCACTACGCCAAAGCTCGTGTTCCCGGTGGATGCGCCAGACCGAAGGGAGACTCGCCGTGCTCTGTGGACCGTGGACCGCGGAAGAGCGCATGGTCTGGCTCGTCCGAAAAGGACTGATCGAGCCAATCCGCAGCGGCCCGACCATTGTTATCGGTCTTACCGGGCCACAGCCATGTCAGACGTTCCCAAGCAGTTCGACAGGGCTGACCGCGAGCAGCGCGTAATGGGTGCGCCGGGTGCCGTCTCGAGTAGTTATCGTCGTTTGCCTATCGCGCAGGCTCAGCGCCTCGGCGGCTTGAACCACGCCGGCTCCTTGTTGCTGAAGCCGTTGGTGGTCAACATGGAGAAGTCAGCGTCGGAACAAGTACTCAGGTCCAGGGTTTCTTGCCGTTCGGCCGACACGGCGCACAAGTTCCAGCCGGCGGCATAAACCCCCACTATCTCGCAGGCGGAGAGGAAAGTGCCGGGCTTGGAGGGGTCGCCCTTGCTGGCCGGGCCGCGGCTGAAACAGAGGAA
>Ga0181524_10005319_pt1 | contig 11562 bp, 8 predicted proteins | sample PEATcosm2014_Bin_34_FD_119761 | JGI IMG/M metagenome (GOLD analysis project Ga0181524, IMG submission 119761) | Peatland microbial communities from MTU Mesocosm Facility, Houghton, MI, USA - PEATcosm2014_Bin05_60_metaG | ecosystem: Environmental > Terrestrial > Soil > Wetlands > Peat | place...
AAGCGCCACGCCACCAGCAAGTTGCGCGACGTCAAGGATCTGCTTTCGATCTCCACCTTGGGCTTCCGCGGCGAGGCCCTGCCTTCGGTTGCCTCGGTCTCGCGGCTGCTTCTGGAGACGCGCGCCGCCGAAGAGACCACCGGGACGCGCATCGAAATCGCCGGCGGCAAGATGCTGCGCTGCGAAGAGGCCGCGCTGGGACGCGGCACCGTCGTCACCGTGCGCGACCTTTTTTACAATGTGCCGGCGCGCCGAAAGTTTCTGCGCACCGAGCAGACCGAGCTGGCGCACATTGCCTCGCTGGTCACGCATTACAGCCTGGCGCATGCCGGCAAGACGTTTCACCTCACCAGCGGGCCGTCCGAGCTGCTCCACGTGACGCCGGTCGCAACCCTCCAGGAGCGCGTCTACCAGGTGTTCGGCAGCCAGGTGCTCGACGAGCTGGTGGACATCGGTCTCCGTGAGGAGGATTTATACCTGCCGCCGCCCAGCGTGCCGCCCTCCGGGGCTCTAGCCGAATACCGGCGCGAGCCGGGCCCGGATGACGACCCGCCCACCCGCACCTTCCGCCTGCGCGGATTTTTTTCCCGGCCGCAGGTGCAGAAGGCCAACCGCAATTCCATTTTCATCTTTGTAAACGGCCGGCTGATCCGCGACCGCCTGCTGCTCCACGCGCTTTCCTCGGCCTATCACAACCTGATTCCGCCCGCGTCCTATCCCTTCGCGCTGCTGTTCCTGGAGTGCGATCCGGAAGAGGTGGATGTCAACGTGCATCCGTCCAAGACCGAGGTGCGCTTCCGGCACGGCAACTTCGTGCACGATTTCGTTCGCGACACCTTGCGCGACCGCCTGATGGAAAGCCGCCCCGCGCCGTCGTTTTCGCCGCGCGCCCCGCTCCCGGCGCCCGCCGCGCAACCGGCCGCGGCGCTGCCCTATTCCGAATTCAGCCAGATGATCGAAAACCAGGAACCGGCCGCCAGTGTGCTGGAAGCGCCCGCCCCGGAAGGACCTTTCCGTGACGCGCCCGTAGCGGAAGCAGCCCAGGCCGAGCCGCCGCTTCCCGAATTCGCCCTACGCCCGGCAGCCGGTCCCACGCCGCGCCTGGATTTCAGCGCGCCGCCGCTCGAAGTGACGCCCGGCCCGCCGCCCTCGGGGAAACTGTCGCGCCACCTGGATGCCCACGGCGAGTTCCCGCCGGAAGCCGTCCCGGCGCCCGAGATTTCGCTCTCTGTGCTTTCGGAGCTGCGCCCCCTCGGCCAGATTCACGAGAGCTTCATCATCGCCGCCGGCCGCGACGGCCTTTGGATCATCGATCAGCACGTGGCGCACGAGCGCATCCTTTTCGAACAGGTCTTAAAGCAGCGCGCCGCCGGCCGCGTGGAGACCCAGCGGTTGCTCATGCCGCTGATCCTGCAGCTCACCCCCGAACAGCAGATCGATTACGCCCGCATCGCCGGCGAACTGCTGGCCTCGGGTTTCGAGACCGAACCCTTCGGGAACCGCACCATCGCCGTGAAAGCCGCGCCGGCCAGCGTGAACGCATCCGATCTCGAAAAGATTCTTTTCGAGATCCTGGAAACCGCCGAAGGCGAGCTGCGCGCCGCCTCGCTGGATGATCTGCGGCGCAACATCTGCGCGTCGATCGCCTGCCGCGCCGCCATTAAAATCAATACGCGCCTGGACATCGCCAAAATGGAATGGCTGCTGCGGGCGCTGGCGGCGACGGATTGCCCGATGAGCTGCCCGCACGGCCGCCCCATCGCGATGCACTACTCCACGCGCGAAATCCTGAAGGCCTTTCACCGCATCTAGCGTTTGATGCCCGCCCTGTGGGGCAGCCAATCGTGGCTGCCGCCGCCTTTCTTAGGCGCTCGTGCCCGTTCCCCGAGCGGCCACGCTCGTTTCGGCGGTCGTAGGATCAATGATGCAGGCCACTGCGCTGATCCGGTTGGCCGGAAAACCTCCGCGCGTGGCGTGCTCGCGGACCGCGGCTTCGTCCGGCGCAATGTAGATGCAGTAGATTTTATCGCCGGTGACATAACTCTGCACCCACTGCACCTCCGGCCCCATACTCCGCAGCACGCTGCATGATTTTTGCGATATCGCTTGCAGTTCGGCAGCGGATAACTTTCCAACCCCAGGGATCTCCCGTTCGATCACGTACTTCGGCATGGCATTCCCCCCTTCGGGATTCTAGCACCTTCCAAGGAGTCCGGCTCGATTCATTCGGGGGGCGTTCGGGCTTGCGGGCCCATTTACCGCTTCGCCTGCAGCAGCAACAACCAGGCTTCCGGCGTCGGCTTCGCCATCACCTGCGCCACCGCTTCCGCCGTCTGCGTCTTCGCCGTCCGCGGATCGAACCACCAGCCGGTGTAGTCTTTCGGCGGCGGCGCTGGCGTGAACTTCACCGCCGTTCCCGCGAGCGAGTATACCAGCACCGTCTCGCCGCGCTCGTCCGCCAGGCACCACGTCGTTTCCGGATCGGCCGTCATGCCATCGCGCGGCTGCATGTTCATGAGGCTTCGCGCCAGGTGTTCGCGCACGAAGGCGTCCAGCGGCGTGCGGTCCACCGTCTTCGCCTGCCCTTGCCCCGCCGAGGGATTGCGCATCAGCGCTTGCGCGCCACCGGCCATCAGGATGGGAATCGGCCCCGCGCCGCTATTCCAGGCCACGATGGCCTTGTCCGGATACCGGTCGTGATACTCGCGCACCTGCCGGTAGACCTGCTGTGGCGTGGTATCCGGCGGAGAATCGCCCGCGCCCCGGTTGAAATCCGCGGTGATGGCTTCGCGGAACGCCAGGTTCTTCCCGCCCGGCGGCGCCCACAACGTGCCATCCGGCCGGTATTGCCAATACCGCATGTCGATCACCGCGACCTGCCGCGCCCGCGCCGGGTCGGCCAGAATCGCGTCGGTGATGTCTTTGCTGGTGGCCAGTTCGATGCGCGCCGCGCGTCCGGTTTTCTTTTCCCATTCCGTCACCGTGTCCTGAAAGAACTCCTGGAACGAAAGCGGCCCTGCGAACTGCGCGCCGAGCGAGAAGAACAGGTTGCGTCCGCCCGCCAACTCATCCAGCTCGTGCAGGATGAAGGCGCGGTGCAGCGTGCGCCTGACCGGATTCGAGACGTCGTAGACCTGGTTGGCGACGTGGATGTGATTGCCGGGCTCGATGGGCGGCGGCTCCGCCAGGCCCGTGTCATTGATATTGTTCGCGGGACGCCACGGATAATCCACCCAGTGCGGTGGAATCTCCAGCAGGTTATGCGTGTTGTAGATGTTGTGATAGAAGACCAGGCCGCGTTCCTCGCAAAGTTTCGCGAACTCGCTCAAGCGCTCGTAATACCAGGGATTGAATCGCGAAAGGTCGAACCGGCTCAACCCGTCCGAAGCTGTTCCCTGGCCGCTGCGCGCCCACGGCATTTCATAGAACGGCGCCCACACGTTGCCATCCTCGCGCATCGCCGTCGAGTGCTCGTCGCGCCGGCGGTCGTACCATAGCCCCGGAATCGACTGGTAGAACGGCGTTCCGTCCAACACCATGCGGCCGGCCAGAGCCGCCAGGTCTTCCGTGAGCCCTGGGCCGGTCCGCCCGGGCACGAAGCGCGTCACCGAGACGCCGCCTGCTTCGAGAGCTTCCGCCGGGACTTCCTGCCCGCGCCACCAGCCCTCATTCACCGCGCCGCCCCACAGCGTCTTCCCGTCCACGACGAATCGCCCATGCACGATCTCGACGGCGTGGGTTTCGGGCGCAACCGCGGCCGCCGCGCTCTTCGGCGCGCGGAATTCCGCCAAACGCGGCGCAGCATCATTGATCCATGGCGCTACCGGCGCGAGCTTTGCTCCCGTTCGCTTCGCCAACTGCGCTTCGTAGAGCGGATCGGCCGAGCGCTCCACCACGTTCTCCGCTCCTTCCGGCCCGCGCACCTCAATTCCCTGGGCATCGCAGTTCCATACCACCGAATTGGCCGCCGTCCAACCGGCGCCTTGCGCCCGCGTGCTGTCATTGGCCAGCCGGATTCCGGCGCCCTCGATCTTCACCCGCTCATAGAGCACGCCCGAGGCCCAACTCTCGAACGACCCGCTGGGCCCCAGCGCGCCCTCGGCCGTCGAATCCAGAAATACGGTGGGACCGCCGGCCAGCATTCCGACGGCGAAATCGTTCATCCCCTGCTCGCTCGTCGACTGGCGCACCAGCACCTGCTGGCCCTCCACCAGAAAGCTCTGCCGCCGGTAACCACCCGGTTCCGAAACCGGTTTCTCCGCGCGGCAGGCTTCGATGCTGACGCGCCGCGCCCGCGCGCCCACCCGCACCGCGGAGGCGGCGAAGTGCCGCGCCACCACGCGGCGCACCCAGGCATCTTCCACGCGGTCCAGCATCACCGCGATCCACGAGTGCGCTTCGTCGCGCGGATTGGCGGCATCGAACTCACTCTCGAGCGTGAGCCCTTCAATCCCGATATGCGCCACCGGAGGCGCAGTCCACTTCGCCACTGTGGCGCCGCCGTAGCGCCTTTCCAAAGCCGTGGTCACCGGCGCATCCACCGTGATCTGGTTCCGCTCCGTGTCCACCGCGGTCACGGTGCGGTCCCAAACCAGGTTGCGCGAGCCGGGCGCCCAATCCAACCTTTGGCTCGCATAGGCGCCGGGGAGCCCGGTCATCTTCAGCGCCGCAATCCAGGCGGCGGTACTCGGCCGGTTGATCACCACGCGGTCGCGGGCTCGCAATCCGACGAGGTTGTCCAGAGTGAGCACCCGCCCGCCCGCCGGCACCGTCTCGTCGGTGATATTCGCCGCCGGCCCGGTAGCCGGGTCCGCCACAGCGCCGGCTTCAATCAGCGTTCGACGTCCCTGGCCCGAAGCCACAATGACGGCCTCGCCTTCGCCGCGCAGCACCACACCGCTCGACCGGATCTCGAGCCGCCCGCCCACGCGATAGCGCCCCGCGCGCAGCAGCACCGCGCCGCGGAAGCCGTTCGCCCGCAGGGGCAGCGCCGCCACACGATCGATGGCGCCCTGCAACAGCGGTGTGTCATCCCCGCCGCCCGGCCTCACCGCAATCGCCGCGGCAACCGCCGGTGGGGCCACGCCTCCGCCGCCATATCCCGCGTACGAAAAATCGATGGCCGTCTGCGCTCCCGCCACGGCTGCCAACAACAGCAGCGGCGCCACCGCGCGAATCCATGGTCGGCCTCGGGCTTGGCCTCGGTCTCGCACGCTATTCTTCCTCCGGCGGCTTCTTGTGTTTGGGCTTCTTGCGCAGAGCCTTCGGCTGAATGGTCTTGGCCGAGGGAATGCGCCCCACGCGCTCGCGCGCGATGGCCCTGATCTCTTTGCCTAGCTCAAAGGTTTTCTTCTTGCGCGCCAAGCAACCCTCGCAACGCGGCAGCCAGCATTTCCGGAGTGAATGGTTTTTGCAGAAAGTCCACGCGTCCCGGAGCGGCTTGCGACAGCGCCGTCATATCTATCGGATACCCGCTCGCCGCCAGCACGCGCAACGCCGGGTTGGCCCGTAGCATGCGCAATGCCAGATTGTCCATACTCATGCCGGACATGCTCCCATCCAGCACCGCTACTGTAAAGGCCGCCGGATCGGCCTCCACCAGCGCCCAGGCCGCCTCCGTGGATTCCGCCGTGGTCACCGAGTAACCCAGCCGGCCCAGATACAGGCTCAGCACGCGGAGCAGCGGCGGCTCGTCGTCTACCACCAGAACTCTTCCGGAGGCGAAAAGCATATCTTATATTGCCCGTATCATTCTATAAGAAATGGCGTCTTAGATAGTCTCTGCGCCGGAGTCGCAAAGGCGTCATGATGAAAGTGACGGGCAATTCGCCTGAAAGGTAACTGCCCGATGCGGCATTTTCTGGACGGAGGCATCATGAATCGCACATTCGTTGGCTTGTTCCTGAGCGCGGCCCTGGGCGCCATTATGGCGCAAGCGGCCGACCTGCCGGTGAAGCAGGTGATTCTTTACAAGCACGGCATTGGATTCTTCGAGCGATCCGGGACGCTCGGCGCAGGCGAATCGGCGCGCCTCGATTTCAACGCCTCCGATATGAACGACGTTTTGAAATCGCTCACGCTCGAAGAGCGCGGCGGCGGTAAGATCTCCGGGCTGCGCTACGATTCCATGGACCCGCTCAGCCACCGCCTGGCCGAGTTCCCTTTCCAGATTGGCGATGACCAGTCGCTGGCCGCCATCTTCGGCCGGCTGCAAGGCGCGCGCGTGGAGTTGAAGTTCGGCAGCGACACCGTCGCCGGCGCGATCGTTGGCGGACGCGTGGTGGCCGGCACCGATAAGCAGGCGGAGCGCGAGTTCGTCACGCTGCTGCTCGATAGCGGCGACATACGCACGCTCGATCTGGCCGCCGCCTCCGGCATCCGCTTCACCGATGCCAAGCTGCAAGCCAATTTCAAGGACTACCTGGCCGCGGTGGCGGCCGCGCGCTCCAAGGACAAGCGCAGCGTCTACATCGATTCCACCGACGCCCGGCAGCGCGAGATCGTCGCCAGCTACACCATTCCCGCGGCGGTCTGGAAGTCGAGCTACCGTCTGATACTGGGCGATAAAGGCCAGCCGGTTCTGGAAGGCTGGGCGATTGTCGACAACACTACCGGCGAAGACTGGAACAAGGTGCAGCTTTCGCTGGTTTCCGGCCGGCCGATTTCTTTTGTGAGCCAGCTCTACGCCCCCAAGTATGTGCAGCGGCCCAGCGCGGAACTGGCGGACGACAACGCCGCGCGGCCGGTGGTGCATGAAGAGGCTTTTGGGATTAACGGCACGGCGGCCGCCGGTGCCGCCGGCAGCCGCGGAGTCGGCGCGGTCAGAGCCGGCGTGCTCGGCGGGATTATGCCTGCACCAGCGGCAGCGCCAGTATCGGGGAGGGCGTATGTGTCGGCGCAGAATTCCATGGCCGACCTGGAGCAGGCGAAGGTCGCGCCCAGCACCATCGTTGCCAGCGCTTCGGCCGGCGAGTTGGGAGAACTGTTCGAATACCGCATCGCCCAGCCGGTCACCATCCGCAAGGACGAATCGGCCATGCTGCCCTTCCTGCAACAGGCCATCGAGGGCCGCAAGCTGCTGATCTACTCCGACCACAGCTCGCAGCATCCCACCAACGCCGCCGAGCTGACCAACACCAGCGGCAAGACGCTCGATGGCGGCCCCATCACCGTCTACGATGGCGGCGCTTACGGCGGCGAAGCGCTGATGGAAACGCTCAAGGCCGGCGATAAGCGGCTCATCAGCTACGCCGTCGACCTGGGCACGCGCATCACCGACGCCTTCAATTCCAAGAACGCCGTGATCCGCGAGGTCCACGCCGCCCGCGGCGTCATCACGACGAAATCCGCCATGGAAGAGACCCGCACTTACACCATCCGCAACGTGGATCAAAAGGCCAAGACGCTGATCCTGGAGCATCCGCTGCGGCAGGGCTACACGCTGCTCAGTGCCAAGCCCGCGGAGAAGACCGCCAGCGCCTACCGCTTCGAGATCCAGCTCGCCGCGGGAGCCACGCAGGAATTTCCCGTCACCGAAGAGCGCGTGTTCGACCAGTCGTACCAGGTCAGCAACATGGGTCCCGATTTCCTTTTGGCCTACGTGCAAAACCGCAACCTGACACTCAGCGATGCCGCGCGCCGCCAGTTGCAGCGCATCACCGACGAAAAATCGCAGATCGCCGAGAATGACCGCGCGTTGCAGGATGCTCAGAATCAAGTCAGCGATTTGACCCGCGATGAAGACCGCATCCGGCAGAACATCAACAGCCTGAACAACGTCAGCAGCCAGCAGCAGCTGGTGCAGAATTACGCCAAACAGTTGGATGCCCACGAGCAGCAGCTTGCGCAACTGCGCGACCACCAGGCGGACTTGCAGAAGAAGAAGACCGCGATGCAGAGCGATCTCGACAAGCTGATCGAAGCCCTCGCATTTTAGTACAGTGGCATAAGCCACTGTGAAGCTCGCGATCATCGGATACGGCAACGTGGGGCGCGCCCTGGCGCGCCTGCTGCGGCAGAAGCGCCGCGAATTCCCATTCACCATTACCGGCATCCACACCCTGCGGCACGGCACGGCAGTGGACCCCGCCGGCCTTGCCGAAGACCCGCCGATGCGTCCGCGGGCGGCATCCATCGAGGAATTCCTGGACGCGGCGCGCGCGCAGATCGCGGTGGAGCTGACCACGCTCGATCCCACCAGCGGGCAGCCGGCGATCGCGCACATGCGCGCGGCCTTCGCCCGCGGCATGCACGTGGTGACGGCCAACAAAGGTCCCATCGCGCACGCCTTCGCCGACCTGCGCGAAGAGGCGGCGCGCCGGGGTCTGGGCTTCCGTTTCGAATCGGCGGTGATGGATGGCGCGCCGGTCTTCAACCTGTGGCGCTACACCATGCCCGGCGTGAAAGTGCTGGGCTTTACGGGCGCGCTCAATTCCACGTCCAAGGTGGTAATCCAGACCATGGAGCAGGGCGGCTCGTTCGACGAGGGCCTGGCCCGCGCGCGTTCCATGGGGATCACGGAAGCCGGCGGCGCCTACGACATCGAAGGCTGGGACTCCGCCGCCAAGACCGCCGCGCTGGCCAACGTCCTGATGGACGCGCGCACCACGCCGCAGCAAGTCTCGACGCGCGGCATCGCGCGGCTGACGCCGGCGCGCGTGCAGGAACTCGTCCAGAAGGGCAAGACCGTGCGGCTGATCAGCCGCGGCCGCCGCACGGGCGCGAAGCTGTCGCTGCGCGTGCGCGCCGAAGTGCTGGACCGCTGCGACATTCTGGCGTCGACGCCCGGCACATCCAACATCATCCTGTTTCACACCGACCTGATGGGCACCTTCGGCACCATCTCGATCGATCCGCAAGTGGAGCAGACGGCGTATGGCGTGTTCAGCGACCTGGCGGATCTGGCGACGGTTTAGAGCGAAGCGTCGAGAGTTGGAACGTCGTAGGCCATGACTTGCGGATCGACGGTTACCAGTGTCAGGCCCTCACACTGCGCCTGGGCGATCAGCAGCCTATCAAAAGGATCGGCATGATGAAGTGGCAGCCGTCCAACGGCAAATGCGTGGTGGAAGTCGATGGGTAGCGGCTGGACCCCGCGTTCCAGCAAAGATGCAATGCTTTCTTCCAGCGTTTTTTTGAGCTTCAGGCGCCCCAGACCGGTCTTGATAGAAATCTCCCACAAAGAAACCGCACTCACCCAAATGCTGGCCGTGCGCTGTGATAGCGTCGCACGAGTACGACTTCCGATGCGGCGGCTGTCGTCGAACCACCAGATCAAGACGTGCGTATCCAGCAGCAGACTCATTCTTCAATGCCAAATGCCTTGAGAATTTCCGGCGGCAGTGGATCATCGAAGTCGTCGCTTATCCAGATCTTTCCTTTTAGCGCGCCGAGGGTGCTGCGGAAATCCTTCTTTTCAAGTGGCACGAGCCGCGCTTTTGGTATTCCGGCTTTGGCGATGATGATTTCCTGGCCGGCCGCAGCCTCTTCCACCAGACTGGAGAGGTTGGTTTTTGCAGCATGGATATTAACAGTCTTCATAGACTAAACTAAGTTTAGTTTACTACAGCAGTGAAAATCGTGCGACTCCGCAGCGGCGCCCGAAGGCGAGGCATGAAAGCGAGATGTTCTCTTTTTATTCGCCTCATGCTATAGTGTGGCCCATGAGCCCAAAACCGCAACACTACGACTTCGCCAACCAGTTGCTCGCAAGCAAAGATTTCTTCGAACGCTCAACCAGGGTCCTCGATGAAGCCGACTCCGGGTTCCGTCCTCAGGAAGGCATGATGACCGTCGCGCAGCAAGTCGCGCACGCGGCTCAGACTCTCGACTGGTTCATCGAGGGCGCATCCCGACCCGAAGGTTTCGACCTCGATTTCGAGAAACACGCCAAGGCCCTCGAGGGTATGGCCTCGCTGGCCGCCGCCCGCCGGATGCTCGAAACGTCATACAAGAACGCGATCCACTTTCTCCGCTCGCGCGGCCCGGAGGATCTCGCGCAGCCACTCCCGCCCGGCCCGGTCATGGGCGGCCAACCCATCAGCGACATCGTATGGGCCATGGTCGAGCACACCGCGCATCACCGCGGCGTTCTGACCGTCTACTCCCGCCTGCTTGGAAAAGTGCCCCCGATGCCCTACGGTGGCTGACCTGAGGTCAATGAAAGTCATGCGACTCCGCGGCGGCGCCGGCGGCCAGGCCTTGGATGCGGGCGGCTTTTACCGAGATCACGCCGTCCTGGTTCTGCAGCACGCCATCGATCAGCAGGAAATGCTCGCCTAACACAGCGAACTTGTAGCGGTCGAAGGTGGGCGGAGTGACGATCGCGTTCATGATGCCGGTCTCGTCTTCCATGCTGAGGAAGACGAAACCTTTGGCCGTGCCGGGACGCTGGCGCACCACCACCGATCCGGCGATGCGCACGAAGCGGCCGTTGGGAACTTTCGCCAGGTCGATGGCGCGCGTCACGCGCAGCGCATTCATTTCCGTGCGGCGGTAGGCCATGGGGTGCTTGCCGATGGTCAGACCGGTGCCGTGATAATCGGCGTAGAGGCGCTCATCGGTGTTCATGCGGGCGAGCGGCGAAGGCTGGCCGGTTTCTTCCAGCGGCGCGAGCAGCGGGCCCACCGGCAGAACGGACCGCTGCGCCTGCCAGAGCGCGTCGCGGCGGTGGGCTTGATCGAGCGGGTTGAGCGCGCCGATTTCGGCAAGGCGATTGAGTTCGTCCTTGCGGAGTTCGGGGACGCGCAGAGCCAGATCGTCGACGCTGCTGAAAGGGCGCGCGGCGCGGGCGCGCAGAATGGCTTGGCCGGCTTGCTCGCGCAGGCCGCGGGCATAGCGAAGACCGAGGCGCAGATGAAGTGTTGGCAGGCGGAAGCGCTTGCCCCACGATTCGTGTGAAACTTCAGCAGCGGGTCCAGGGGGACCCGCGCAGACCAGGGGGTCTGCCCCACTGGCACTGGGAGGCTCGATGGTGCAGAGCCATTCGGATTTGGTCACGTCTACCGGGAGGACGCGCAGGCCGTGGCGCTGCGCGTCCTTGATGAGAATGGCGGGGGAATAAAAACCCATGGGCTGATTGTTGAGCATGGCGCAGGTGAAGGCCGCCAGGTAATGGCACTTCAAGTACGCGCTGGCATAGGCCAGCAGCGCAAAACTGGCGGCGTGCGATTCCGGAAAGCCGTATAGCGCGAACGACGTGATGGAGCGCACGATATTTTCCTGCGCCCGCTTCTCGATGCCGTTGCGGGTCATGCCGGCGCGCAGCTTCACTTCGATTTCCGCCATGCGTTTTTCCGACCGTTTGAAACCCATGGCGCGGCGCAGTTCTTCGGCTTCGCCGCCGGTGAATCCGGCCGCGATCATCGCCATGCGAAGCAACTGCTCCTGGAAAAGCGGCACGCCCAGCGTGCGCCGCAGCACCGGTTCGAGCGAAGGATGCAAACAATCCACGGCTTCCCGGCCCTGCCGGCGGTTGAGATACGGATGCACCATCTTGCCGACGATGGGGCCGGGACGGATGATGGCCACCTGCACCACGATGTCGTAAAACCGCGCCGGCCG
>Ga0181524_10005327_pt1 | contig 11548 bp, 8 predicted proteins | sample PEATcosm2014_Bin_34_FD_119761 | JGI IMG/M metagenome (GOLD analysis project Ga0181524, IMG submission 119761) | Peatland microbial communities from MTU Mesocosm Facility, Houghton, MI, USA - PEATcosm2014_Bin05_60_metaG | ecosystem: Environmental > Terrestrial > Soil > Wetlands > Peat | place...
GGCGCGTTCTCATGCGCGTGGTGTAGTGGCGGGTTGCGGCGGAAGGCCGGCGGCGCGTTCTCATGCGCGTGGTGTAGTGGCGGGTTGCGGCGGAAGCCCGGCGGCGCGTTCTCATGCGCGTGGTGTGGTGGCGGGTTGTGGCGGAAGCCCGGCGAATCGAGCGTTGGCGGCCAGGTGCTTATAATGAGATCGTGCAGTGTCCGATTCCGCGATCTGGAACGTCGATTGAGTCCTTGGGCCCAGGGAGTCGATGATGTTGGCGTGGATACTGCTCGCGGCCGGAACCGCGATTGTATTCTATATCATCGCCGGATATCCGATTCTTCTGGCTCGGTTTCGCTGGCGCGCCGCGCCGCCCGTGCGCAAGGATATGGGATACCGGTCCACGGTCTCGGTCGTGCTGGCGGTCTATAACGGCGAGAAGTTCATCCAGGCCAAACTGGAGTCTCTCCTGACCCAGGATTACCCGCGCGACCTGGTGGAAATCCTGGTGGTATCGGACGGATCGACCGACGGTACGGAGGCCATCGTCGAGTCGTTCGCCGGCCGTGGCGTCCGCCTCCTGCGGGCGCCCCGGGGTGGTAAGGCGGCGGCGCTGAATCTTGCGCTGCGTTCCGCGACCGGTGAAATTCTGTTCTTCACGGACGTGCGACAGGTGCTCCGTCCGGATGCCCTTTCCCATCTGGTGGCAAACTTCGCGGATCCTTCCGTCGGGGCCGCGACCGGCGAAGTGCGGATACAGGACTCCGGCCGCATGGGCGAACAGGCCGACATGGAAGTGTACTGGCGGTACGAATTCTGGGCCCGGCGCCGGCATTCGCAGATCGATTCGGCTTACACCGTTACCGGTTGCCTCTACGCCGCCCGCCGAAGCCTGGTGGAACCGATCTGGCCGGATACCCTCACCGACGATGCTGTGATCCCCCTCAGAACATTCTTCCGCGGCTATCGCGTGATTGTGGATCCGGAGGCGATCGCGTTCGACTATCCCGTGACTTCCGGGGGGGAATTCCGGCGCAGGCTACGGACCCTGGCTGGGCTCTGGCAAGTGCACATGCGCCTGCCCCAGTTCTTCACGCGGGCCAACCGGATGCGGTTCCATTTCTTTTCATACAAGTCTTCGCGGCTGGTGCTTCCATGGGCCCTTTTGCTGATATGGGCCGCGACGCTGGCGCTTCCGCCTTCGCGCTTCCAGCGCTTCCTGCTGGCCGACGAGCTGGTTTTGGTGGCTCTAGCCGCCGTTGACTGGCTGGTGCCGGGCAAATTCTTTCTCAAGCGGGTTTCATCGCCGGCGCGGACTTTTCTGGCCATGAATGCGGCCGCGTTGTTGTCGGTGGTAGTGTTCATTGTCCCGCCCGGAAGGCTGTGGCGGACCACCCCGGTAGAAGACGCAGCACTGAAAACCAGCAAACTCGAGCGCTGATCATGCTAGCCTGTAGAATGATTGGGGACACGTTCCGCAGGGGGCCGGGGAGGACCGAGTGAAGAGCGCACCCGCGGCCGCAGCCCGGATTCCGTGGCCGGAAGGCAAGACGTTCGCGTTCACGATCTTCGACGATACGGATTCGCAGACGCTGGCGGCTGGACGCGAGGCCTACTCGCTGCTGCGGGACCTGGGTTTCCGGACCACGAAATCGGTTTGGCCGATCGCGCCCACGCGGAAGCCGTCCGATCACGGAGCGACCTGCGACGATGCCGAATACCGGGCCTGGGCGCAGGAGCTACAGCGGCAGGGCTTCGAAATCGGCTATCACATGGCCACTTCGCACACTTCGCCGCGTGAAGATACGGCGCGCGCGCTGGAGACGTTCGCCGCGTATTTCGGGCAGTACCCGGCCGCCATGTCGAACCATTACTACTGCGACGAGGGTATCTACTTCGGAGATGCGCGCGTCTCGGGACTGAACCGCGTCTGGTACAACCTGCTCACGCGCTTCCGGAATCGCAACCGGTTTCGCGGGCACGTAGCGGGCGACCCGCTGTTTTGGGGAGACCTCTGCCGGGAGAAAATCAAGTACGTCCGGCAGTTTGCGTTCGCCGACATCAATACCCTGAAAATCTGCCCGTATATGCCGTACTACGACCCCACCCGGCCGTACGTCAACTATTGGTTCGCGTCCACTGAAGGCGCCGATGGCAAGGGCTTTATAGAAAGGCTGAGCGACGCCAACCAGGAGCGTCTGGAGGCGGAAGGCGGCGCGTGCATCATGTACACGCACTTCGGCCGCGGGTTCCATGAGGACGGGCGATTGCATCCCGGCTTCCGCGCGGCGATGGAGCGGCTCAGCCGGCGTCCGGGCTGGTTTGTGCCGGTTACGACACTGCTGGATTACATTCAGGCGAAGCGGGGTCCGGTGACGCTCGCGGCGCGGCAGAGACAAGCCCTGGAACGGCAGTGGCTGGCGCATAAGATGCGATACGGCGTGGCGTGAAGTCATTATGTGTGGAATCGCAGGGTACGTAACCGGGCGGCCGCTGGCGCCGAACCGGGCAGTCCTGGAGCGGATGACGGACGCGATTCGCCATCGCGGGCCGGATGAATCCGGTTACTACCAGGACGAGTGGGCGTCGCTCGGCCACCGGCGGCTGAGTATCATCGATCTCGCCACGGGCCAGCAGCCAATGACCAACGAAGACGGCAGGCTCGAAATCGTCTACAACGGCGAGATCTTCAACCATGCGGACCTGCGGCCGGAGCTGGAGCGGGCCGGGCACCGGTACAAGACGCGATGCGACACGGAGGCCATCGTGCACGCCTATGAGCAGTACGGGCCGGCGTGCGTGGAGCGATTCCGCGGCATGTTCGCATTCGCCATCTGGGACAAGGAAGCGCGGCGGCTCTACTGCGCGCGCGACCGTCTCGGCAAGAAGCCGCTGTATTACTACTACGACGGGCGCCTGTTCGCCTTTGCGTCGGAAATCAAGGCGCTGCTCGAACATCCGGACATCACGGCTTCCTTCAATGAAGCCACGCTGCCGGAATACCTGGCCTTCGGCTATCTGAACGACGACCGCACGATGTTCTCCGGCATCCGAAAACTGATGCCCGGGCACCACCTGACGCTCGAAGCCGGAGAAGCGCCGCAACTGAAGATCCGGCAATACTGGGACATCCCCGCGGCGGCGGCAGAGGACGACCGCGACGACCAGTCGTGGATTCGGGAATGCCGCCAACGGCTGGAGGAAACCGTGCGGATGCGCCTGATGAGCGATGTTCCGCTGGGAATGTTTCTCAGCGGGGGTCTCGATTCCAGCGCCATCGCCGCGCTGATGCGGCGCCAGGCCGACGGGCCGGTGAAGACGTATGCGGTGGGCTACGAAGAGGCGCCCTACAGCGAACTGTCGCACGCCCGCCAGGTGGCCCGAAGCATCGGCACCGAACACCAGGAAGTGGTGGTTCGGATGGAGGACTTCTTCAACGCGCTGCCGCGGCTGGTGTGGCATGAAGACGAACCCATCGCGTGGCCGTCGAGCGTCTCGCTGTACTTCGTATCGCGGCTGGCTTCACGGGAGGTCAAGGTGGTCCTCACCGGGGAGGGCAGCGATGAGATGTTCGCGGGCTATGGCCGCTACTACTACTACCTCTGGAACCAGCGCTGGCTGCGGCGCTACGGAATGGTCCCGGAGCCTCTGCGGCGGGCCATACGGGACCTGATCGCCGGATCGCGGCTGCTTTCGGCGAGCGTGCGCCGCAAACTCCAGCACACGGTCATCGGTCTCGGCGACGGCATCGAGTCCCTGTACCTCGACAACTTCTATAGCGCCTTTCCGGCCGGGGAACTGGATGGCCTGCTCTCCGCCGCTTCACAAGCCAGCCCCTACGCCGGCTTCCTGCGGTACTGGAACGAGCGCGGGAACGATCCGCTGCTGGCGCGGATGTTGTTCGCGGACCAGAAAACGTACCTGGTGGAACTGCTCATGAAGCAGGACCAGATGAGCATGGCGACTTCGATCGAGAGCCGGGTGCCCTTCCTCGACCACGAATTCGTGGAATTCTCGACGCGCGTCCCCGAGCGTCTCAAACTACGCGGCCGGGAGGGCAAGTACATCGTCAAGAAAGCGGTGGAAGATCTGTTGCCTCGCGAGATCGTCTACCGCCCCAAGATGGGATTCCCGACGCCGCTGCGGCAGTGGCTGCGGGACCCGCGCGCGGACCGGATCTTCTCGGTGCTCACGGCGCGCGACGGCCTGCTGGCGAGTTGCTGCGATGTGCGCCGGATCGAAGAGCTGATCGAGCGGCAGAAATCGGGACGCTATGACGCCACAGACCGCCTCTGGCGGCTCCTCAATCTTCAGCTCTGGGGAGATATCTTCCTGGCCGGCAAGCGCGGGCGGCAGTGGGAAGGCCTGATGGCTGGAGCGGCGATACCGGCATGAAGATTCTCTGGGTCACCACGAATTTCCTGCACCCGACCACGAGAGGCGGACAGATCCGCACGCTGGAGATGCTGCGCAGGCTGCATCGGCGGCACCAAATCCACTACGCGGCGATCGAAGATCCGCGTGAGCCGGAGGGACTCGCCCGCGCGCCGGAGTACTCGACGCGGGCCTATCCGTTCCAGCACCGCGTGGCGGACAAGCGCTCGCCGGCCTTCGTCCTGGAACTGGCCAGAGGCGTCATCGATCCGGAACCGGTCAGCATCCGCCGTTTTCATCCTCCGGCGATGGGCGCCTTTCTGAGGCAGTTGATGGAGAAGGAACGCTTCGACCGGGAAGTATGCGACTTTCTGGCTCCCGCCGCCTATTTCCCCAACATCGAGCGCGCCGTGCTGTTCCAGCACAACGTGGAGACCATGATCTGGCGGCGGCACGCGGAGCATGCGGGCAACCCGGCCGTCCGCTGGTACATGCGGCAGCAGGCGGATCGCATGTTTCGCTTTGAACGGGACATCTGCCGCAGGGCGGGCCACATCGCGGCGGTTTCCGGGCAGGACGCCGCGACCATGCGAGAACTGTTCGGCGTGGAACGCGTGACGGCCATTCCGACGGGTGTGGACATCGAGTTCTTCACGCCCCCGGATCCGCCGCCGGAGGCAGACGCCGACCTGGCGTTTGTGGGCGCGATGGACTGGCGCCCCAACATCGACGGGGTGCGGTGGTTTGTGCGGGAGGTGCTGCCCCTGATTCGCCGGGTCCGTCCGGATTGTTCGCTCGCCATTGTCGGCCGAACGCCTCTGCCCGCGGTCGTCTCCCTGGCGCGGGAAGATGCGCGCATCCGGGTGACGGGCACGGTGGCGGATATCCGGCCTCACCTGTGGAAGTCGGCGGTGTCCATCGTTCCGCTGCGGATCGGCGGGGGGACGCGGCTGAAGATTTACGAATCTATGGCCGCCCGCGTTCCAGTGGTTTCCACCTCGGTGGGGGCGGAAGGTCTCGAGATTCACCCCATGGAGGACATCCGGATCGCCGATTCGCCGGCGGATTTCGCGGCCGCGTGTCTCGAGCTGCTCTCCGACGCGCCGCTAGGACGGCGGCAGGCGGCGGCGGCGTGGGAGATGGTGGCGGCCAGTTTTTCCTGGGAGCACGCGGCGCGGTGCTTCGAGCGCGTGCTCGAGATGGCGGTCCCCGAGCCGGCGAGACAGGGCGATTTGTGACCCTTCCACGCGGCTTCCACCGGCTGGTGCGGATGGGGCCGCACGAGGTCTATACCCGCGTTCGCCAGGAAGCGGGCAAGCGCCGCGACGTACTGCTGTACAGGCTGGGGATCGATCCTTTTCCCGCTTGGGGCTCCGATTTCGGCCCGCGCGGACGGTTCTACTGCGATCCCCAAGACACGCCGCGAATCGTCGATCTCCTCGGCCGCCGCATGCCGGAGGTGGCGGAACAGACAGTCGAGAGAGCGCGGCGGATCGCCGAGCGGCGGTTCGACCTGTTGGGTTTCCAGGGCCTGGATTTCGGAAAGGACATCGATTGGAGCCTCGACCCGGTTCATGGCCGGCGGGCTCCAGCGGCGCCATGGCCGGCTGTTCCATACCTGGACTTCCCGGTAGCGGGCGATCACAAGATCGTGTGGGAGTTGAACCGCCACCAGTTTCTGGTAACGCTGGCCAAGGCATACCGGCTCACGGGAGACGAGCGGCTCGCCGCCACCCTGAAGGAACTGTGGTACGACTGGAGCCGCAAGAACCCCTACCCGGTGGGAATGAACTGGACGAGCACGCTGGAAGTGGCGTTGCGCGCCATATCCTGGGTCTGGACCGGGTTTCTGCTGGAGGGAACCGCGGCGGACTCCTGCGACTTCCAGCAGGACCTCGCACGGGGGTTGGCCCGCGCCGGCTGGTACATCCAGCGCTTTTTGTCCACGTACTTTTCTCCCAACACGCACCTGCTGGGCGAGGGTGTGGCGCTGTTTCTGATCGGCGTGCGCTATCCGGGGCTGCGGCGCGCGGGAACCTGGAGAAAGACGGGTTGGAGCGTGATTCTGGAGGCATCGAAAAAGCAGGTCCGCAGCGACGGCGCGTATTTCGAGCAATCCACCTACTATCATGTCTACGCGCTGGACTTCTTCCTGCACGCGCGCATGCTGGCGGCGCGCAACGGAATCGCGGTTCCGGAGGAGCTCGATGGAACCATCCGCAAGATGCTTTCCGTCCTGGCGCTGCTCTCGCAGGGGGGCGCGCCGCCGCGATACGGCGACGACGACGGAGGACGATTGTTCGACGGATCGCGCAACCGTCCGGAACACCTGCGCGACCCGCTTTCGACCGGCGCGGTGCTATTTGGCGACGCCGCGTTCAAGGCCGCGGCTGCGGGCCTGTGCGAGGAGACGCTGTGGCTTTTGGGACCGGACAGCGCCGCCGCGTTCGACGCCATCCGGGCGGGTACCGCGGCGCCGCGCGCGGTGGAATTGCCCGCATGCGGCATTTACGCCATGGCTTCGCCCGGTCCGCCCGCGGCGCAGCTCTTTATAGACGGCGGCGCGCAGGGCTTCGGCGGCGCGGGCCACGGCCACGCCGATGCGCTGAGCGTGCAACTGGCGGCCGGCGGGCGGCTCTGGCTGACCGACCCGGGAACGTGCCGCTATGCCGGCGACGACTCGCTACGGGAGAGGTTCCGCGGCACGCCGGCGCACAACACGCTGACCATCGACGGCTGTCATCAGGCCGATCCCACGGGGCCGTTTTCGTGGGGATCGCTGCCGCGCGTGGAAGTGCGCCGGTGGGTCGCCGGGGAGACTTTCGACCTGTTTGAAGGCCGCCACCTGGGATACCAGCGCCTGCCGGGTCCCGTGATCCATCGCCGCTGGGTGCTGCGATGGGGTCCGAAACTGTGGCTGGTGCGCGACGTGGCCGAGGGGCGCGGAAGGCACCGGTTCGATATCTACTGGCATTTCGCGCCGGAGGTTGCACTGGCGGCCCGCGGGCCGGCGGCGGTAGCTTGCCGGGATGGCGAATGCCTCGCGCTGCTGGGGGCCGCGGACGAAGCCTGGCGGCTCACGGTGGGGGAGGACGACTACTCACCGGCTTACGGCGTCCGGGTTTCCGCGCCCGTGGCGCGTTGGAGCGCCAGCGGAGGGTGCCCGGCCGAGTTCGCCACTGTGATCGGCTTTGGGGCGGAAGTGGCGGAAGCGAGATTGACACGCGTGGATAACGGCGCGCATGGGGCCGCGAGCTACGAATACGCCGCCGCCGGCGAGCGCCGTTGGTTCTTCTTCGCCGCCGGCGAGCGGGCGTGGCGCTCGGGAGAGTGGGCCAGCGACGCTGCCGCGCTGTGCTTCCACACCGCCCCCGGAGGCATACGGGAGTTGATTCTCACGGAAGGCAGCTACGTCGAATACGCCGGCAAGAGAGCCATTGAGGCACGCGAGCCACGGCCGAGGGTGGAGTGCCGCTCCGATGGCATGCGCTGGACGATCGCCAGCCCGGGCGGCATTTCGCTGAATCCGGAGATACTGCCGTGAAGAAGATCTGGATCAGGCTGCGGCGGGGCGCCGTTTTCATTTGCGCGTTCCTGGGACTGACGTTTCTTCTGGCAACGTTTTCGCCGTTTGTCGCCTGGTATGCGAGGAAACTGGGGGGGCCCTGGGCCGATCCACGCGGAGACATCCTGATCGTGCCCGGTGGCTCCAGTCTGGATGGCTTTCCGGACGAGAACACGGTGCTGCGCTGCATGTACGCGGTGTTCGCCTGGCGGGAAGGCGGGTTCCGCAAGATCGTGGTCTCGGGATACCAGGTGAGCCTCCATATGCGAAGCCTTCTGATCGCCGAGGGCGTACCGGCGGAGGCCGTGGTAGTGGAGGATGCCGCGAAATCCACGCACGAAAACGCGTTGTATGTGGCGCGGTTTCTGTCGGGCGAGGCCGGCTCCAAAGTGCTCATGACCAGCGAGTATCACATGTTTCGCGCCGTGCGCGCCTTTCGCAAAGCGGGCCTCGAGGTTTCTCCCCGCCCCATACCGGACGCCTTGAAACGCTACGGGAGTTATTCCAAGGGCTGGTCGGCCTTCGTAGACGAGGCGGACGAGAGCGTGAAGATCGTCTATTACGCTTGCCGGGGATGGATTTAGCGTGGCGGAAAACGCGGTGGCGACATGGGATACTGGGGTCGTGTCGAGTAGCGGAGCAAGCCAAACCATAGCCGTTGTGGGCCTCGGATACGTGGGCTGTGTGACGGCCGCCTGCCTGGCGAAACTGGGCCATCGAGTGCATGGCGTCGACCGGGACGAAACCAAGATCGCCAGCATCCTGGCGGCCCGTGCGCCTTTCTACGAGCCGGGACTGGAAGAGGCGGTCCGCGAGACCGTGGCCACGGGACGGCTGACCGCCGGCACGGAGCTGGGGCCGGGCCTGGCGGAAGCGGATATTGCGCTCATCTGTGTGGGAACGCCTTCGGCCCGCAACGGAAATCTATCGGTCGAACAATTGGAGCGGGTGCTGGGAGAGGTCCGGCAGTGTCTCGCGGGACGAAAGCGGCCGCTGATCCTGGCTATCCGGAGCACGGTGTTTCCGGGGACAACGGAGGAACTGACGGGCGCGCTGCTGGCGGAATACCCGCCGCTCTCGGCCGTGTCGAACCCCGAATTTCTGCGGGAAGGCGTGGCCATGCGCGATTTCATGGAGCCCTCGCTGGTGGTGGTCGGGGGATCCGATCCGCGGGCGGTCCGGACAGTGGCGGATATGTACACTGCGCTGGGCGTGGAACCGTGCCTGGTCTCGCTGCGCACGGCCGAGATGATCAAGTACTGTTGCAATGCGTTCCACGCTCTCAAGATCGCCTTCGCCAACGAAGTCGGCGCCCTGGCGTCGCATTTGTGCGTGTCCCCTTACGAGGTGATGGAGACTCTCTGCCGCGACGAGCGGCTCAACATTTCGTCCGCGTATTTGAAACCGGGCTTTGCGTTTGGCGGCTCCTGCCTGCCCAAGGACCTCCGGGCTTTGACCTATCGGGCCATGCGGCTGGATCTGAAGCTGCCGCTGCTGGAATCGGTTCTGCCGAGCAATCAACGGCACCTGGAGAGGGGCATCGACCGGGTACTCGATTTCCCGGGCGGACGCATCGGCATTTTCGGCCTGGCTTTCAAGGAAGACACCGACGATCTGCGAGAGAGTCCCGTGGTAGCCGCTATCGAACACTGGGTGGGCAAAGGGAAGGACGTCAGGATTTACGATCCCCACATCCGGCTGGACCTGATCTATGGCAGCAACCGGAACTTCGTCCTGAACGCGTTGCCGCACATCGGAAGGCTCATGGCATCCGACCTGGAGGAAGTCCTCGCCTGGTGCGACTGCCTGGTAGTGACGCAGAAACCGGGAGCTGAAACGGTGAGAACGATTGCGTCCGCCGGCAAGCCGGTGATCGACCTGGCCGGCACGCAAGCAAGCTGGCAAACGCAATCCGGTTGTTGATGGTCCACCGTACGGGTTCTGGAGCTGGCGGAGGGATTTGAACCCCCGACCCTCTGATTACAAAACGCAACCGAGCGGTTTCTACCAATTGCTACGATTGACTGCAAGCTACTTAGAAACCGCTGTTTACGGCCCTTTGGCGCGCCATAGCAATACTGCCAATTTCTATCATTTTCTGCCCAGGGTACCCCAAGAAATCACCCAAGTCACGCCGCGCTGTATAATCTCCGGCATGGACGTTGTGCAACCTGAATTTCGGTGTCTTGAGATCAGTGCCGATGCGAAGACGATTTGCGAGATCCCGACTGGCAAAGAGCGAATAAGCTGGGGATGGGTCAAGACCGGCAATTTGCAGAACATCATCGATCAACTTGAAGAGGATCAAGTTGAAGAGGCTCGATGGGCTGTGATTAAGGAGCCCATCTCGACCGGACACAGGCTCTGGCTGCGCAAGAAACCGCCCACCATGGGCGGCGTTTAAGGCCCGGCCCGCCACTACACCCCCGCCAGCGCCCCCCGGAGGGCGCCACGGCCCGCCAGCGCTTGAAAGCCGGGCATTCTGGAAGGGAAGGGCGCTGGCCATGAGATAAACCAGGCGCCCCCCTTTGGTGCGCACGGGGAAGGGGAGACAAAACCCGTGCGCAAGCTTGTCACGTGCCCACGGCAAGGTGGAGAATTGCGCGATCCTGGGTCCCCAGGGCAGCGCAATACGTGGCGCTGTCCACCGTCAGTACCAGGGGAACACCAACGAAGGCGATCACGCTGCCGGCGGGATTCACCAGAACATCGTCACCACCCAACGAAATCATGGCCGCGCTCGGTCCCAGGTTCGAGATAACCAATACCTCACCGCTGCCAGGTAGAGCCTGCCTGGCCGCCGCGGCCGGCGCGAAGGTCGCCGCATCGCGCATCGGCGCCGGCGCGGTCATCATGGCGGAAGCGGCCAGGGTGAAACTGGGAATCGCCATGGCTACAAGGCCTCGGGCGGGTGCGTGATCCCATATGGGCCCGGATACGGCCGGCCTTCGAGACGGGCCGCAAGCACCGCCTCCGCTTGCTCGGCGACTTGAAACTGCGAGATGGCCTGTTGCAGCTCGTTGATCACGGCCTGGCGCTCGTTTTCCGCCCAGTGCTCGCGCCCTTCGGCTTCGCCGAGCACAACCTCTGCTGCCCGAACCCGCTCGCGCCAAGCTGCCACTTCACCCGCAGTGGGGTAGTCTTCCCTTCGCGGTTCATCGGCTCGAACAGCGTTCGCTTCGGCGCGAGTCCGGGACGTTTGCTCTCCGAACGCAGAGATGCGAGAGTCCCACGAATTCATTTCCACGCGCAAGCTTCGTACTCTGTCCAATTTCTGGCGGCACTCGACGCGCAATGCTTCGAGCTCCGCTTCCAATCCCGCGCGCCGGGCCTGGCGTTGCTGCGTGAGTCGTTCAGTGATGGCCTGGCGAAAGCCCTCAGCTTGGCCAATCAGGGCGTCGTTGCCCGGAAATTCTTGGAGCTTGCTGAAAACCACGGCGAAGGCATCTTCGAGTGTCAGCGGTTGCGGCGTGCCCGTGAGCGTGTCCACGACTTTTCGCGCGTTCTCACCGGCGTTTGAGGTTTGAGACTGGCCTTGCGGTAGTCCCGCCGGCGGCCAGCCTGGGGGCGGTCCAACCGGCAGCACCGTTCCGAATGGCCCGGTGTGCGCGTTCCTGGAATTCAGCA
>Ga0181524_10005329_pt1 | contig 11546 bp, 11 predicted proteins | sample PEATcosm2014_Bin_34_FD_119761 | JGI IMG/M metagenome (GOLD analysis project Ga0181524, IMG submission 119761) | Peatland microbial communities from MTU Mesocosm Facility, Houghton, MI, USA - PEATcosm2014_Bin05_60_metaG | ecosystem: Environmental > Terrestrial > Soil > Wetlands > Peat | place...
AAGCCGGCCACAGGCCCGCGCTCGTGCTCTCTCCGGCCCGCTACAACGCCGCGCGCGGCATGATGATCTGCTGCCCCATGACCTCGCGGATCAAAGGCTATGTCTTCGAGGTCGTCGTGACGACCGACCCGCCCAGCGCCGTTCTCGCCGATCAGCTCAAGAGCCTGGATTGGCGCGCGCGCGGCGCCGTTCGCAAGGGCGCAGTGGCGCCGCAGGCGCTGGCGGAGGTGCAGGGGAAGATAAAGGCGCTGCTGGGATTGTGAGGAGTTGCGCGGAATTTGGCGAGCCGTTGAGGGACAGGATTAAGCGCGTTTGGTAAGGCGGCGCCGCAATTAAGTAGTTACGCGACCCTTATAAAACTCATTCTCAATTCTCCACACGAAAGGCGTGAACTCCTCGTAGCTTATTCTAACAGTTGCGCCGTTTGGTCTATTCGGAAAAAATGTATACCCGCTTTCGTCGCACGAAAAGGTGTTGTGCGCAAAAGCGTTGCGGATAGCTTTAATCCTCGCGCCATCTACCGTATTTTCCAAGAAACGATCTTGAACCATATGCATTAATGGTATGAGCCGGATGATACCAAAATGTTGATTTATCAAAGGATGTAAATCGTGATTGAATTTTTCTCGAAATTCGCGTCTAAGTTGTCCGACGGTCTTTGTGTCGTCAGCTTTGTCAACAGACCCGATAACAAATTCTATGAATTTCAGCGCCGCATTCAGGCTTAAAATATCTTCTAATGCCACGTGGGTTCTCCTTTCCAAGAGCGGAAATCACACCCGTTGCCGCAACAGCGTTGCGAAGAGATGAGGTTAGGGGCACTTGAGTATCGACCGCATGCGTCCATGGCGGTCGGCGGCCTTTTGTAGACGCGACCGTTGGTCGCGTCCAGCGCGTGAGCGCCTTGTTGCCCGCAGGTCGCGGCGGGCGAAGAAGCGCGACCAGCGGTCGCTCCTACAACTGCGCGGTCGCGCGGCGGAAAATCGTCACGCAACCGCTTGAAATCACTCCCCAGGGCCCTGAAAACGGCGCCGTCCGTCGCCCCGCTCGCCGCCCCATTGCCCAAAACCCCCCGCGCCTCTATACCCGCCCCATTCGCTTACGCCGGCCCGTTTCGGCGAGTGAGCCCTAGGAGCCTTCATGATCCACGTCACCTTCCCCGACGGCGCGCGGCGCGCGTTCGAGCCCGGCCTTTCCGGCGTCGAAATCGCCAAGTCCATTTCCCCGTCTCTGGCCAAACGCAGCGTCGCGATGGTGCGCGACGGGGCGCTCGCCGATCTCGCCGACCGGATCGAGGCCGACGCGAAGATCGAGTTCGTCGGCCGCGACGATCCGCGCGCGCTGGAGCTGATCCGCCACGACGCCGCCCACGTGCTCGCCGAGGCGGTGCAGTCGCTGTGGCCGGAGACGCAGGTAACCATCGGGCCGGTGATCGAGAATGGCTTCTACTACGACTTCTTCCGCTCGACGCCGTTCACGCCGGAGGATTTTCCCGCGATCGAAAAGCGCATGCGCGAGATTATTGCGCGCGACAGGCCGTTCATCAGGACGTCGATGGGCCGCGAGGAGGCCAAGGGCTATTTCGAGAAGAAGGGCGAGGCGTTCAAGATCGAGCTGATCGACGCGATTCCCCCCGACCAGGAGCTCAAGCTCTATAGCCAGGGCGAGTGGACCGACCTCTGCCGCGGCCCGCACATGACCTCGACCGGCAGGATCGGCGACGCCTTCAAGCTGATGAAGGTCGCCGGCGCCTATTGGCGCGGCGATTCGACCAAGCCGATGCTGTCGCGCATCTACGCGACCGCCTTTGCCAAGCGGGAAGAACTCGACGCCTATCTCAGGCAGCTCGAGGAGGCCGAGAAGCGCGACCACCGCAAGCTCGCGCGCGAGATGGACCTCTTCCACTTCCAGGAGGAAGGGCCGGGCACGGTGTTCTGGCACCCCAAGGGCTGGACGCTGTTCCAGACCGAGATCGCCTACATGCGCCGCCGGCTCGCCGCGGATTATCAGGAAGTGAGCGCGCCGCAGGTGCTCGACAAGCATCTCTGGGAGATTTCCGGCCATTGGGGCTGGTATCGCGAAAGCATGTTCATGGCGCGAGCCGCCGGCGAGGACGCCGAGGCGGAGGACGAGCGCATCTATGCGCTCAAGCCGATGAACTGCCCCGGCCATATCCAGATCTTCAAGAACGGCCTGCGCTCCTATCGCGAGCTGCCGCTGCGCCTGGCCGAATTCGGCATGGTCCATCGCTACGAGCCCTCGGGCGCGCTGCACGGGGTGATGCGCGTGCGCGCGTTCACCCAGGACGACGCGCACATCTTCTGCACCGAAGACCAGCTCGCCGCGGAATGCCTCGAGATCAACGAGCTGATCCTGTCGGTGTACAAGGATTTCGGCTTCGACAAGATCGTCGTCAAGCTGTCGACCCGCCCGGACAAGCGCGTCGGCACGGATGCGATGTGGGATCACGCCGAGGCGGTGATGCTGCGCGTGCTCAACGAGATCAAGGCGCGCCACGGCGACGTCGTGACGACGCAGCTCAATCCGGGCGAGGGCGCCTTCTACGGGCCGAAGTTCGAGTACGTCTTACGCGACGCAATCGGCCGCGACTGGCAATGCGGCACGACGCAGGTCGATTTCAATCTGCCCGAGCGCTTCGGCGCCTTCTACATCGCGCCCAACAGCGAGAAGACGACGCCGGTGATGGTCCACCGCGCCATCTGCGGCTCGATGGAGCGCTTCACCGGCATTTTGCTCGAGCATTACGCCGGCCATCTGCCGCTGTGGCTGGCGCCGTTGCAGATCGTCGTCTGCACCATCACGCAGGAGGGCGACGATTACGCGATGGAGACCGTTGCTCAAGCGCGCAAGCGCGGCCTGCGCGTCGAGGCGGACCTGCGCAACGAGAAGATCAGCTACAAGGTGCGCGAGCATTCGCTGGCGAAGGTTCCCGTGCTGATCGCGGTGGGCCGCAAGGAGGCGGCCGAGCGCTCGGTGTCGATCCGCCGGCTCGGCTCGAACGAACAGCGCTCCTCGCCGGCGGGGGAAGCGCTCGACGCGCTCGTCGCCGAGGCGACGCCGCCGGACTTGAAGCGGGAGGGGCGATGAGCGTTCGGCGAGGCGAGCGGCTACTCCCCCAGGCCCCTCACCCGGCCTCTCCCCGCTTTGCGGGGAGAGGGGCGCGACGGCGCCTCATCTCTCCTCTCCCCGCTTGCGGGGAGAGGCCGGGTGAGGGGCCGGGGGATTGGCCGCGAGCGGCGCGCGCGCGCGCGCCCCGCAGGAGCTTCCTCCATGCGCAATAACCCCATCGTCCAGGTCGGCCGCGGCGCGGGCGCGGTGCGCTTCGGCGCGGCGCTGCCGCTGGCGCTGATCGCCGGTCCCTGCCAGCTCGAAAGCCGCGCCCACGCGCTGGAGATGGCGGGCGCGCTGAAGGAGATCGCGGCGCGGCTTAGCCTCGGCCTCGTCTTCAAGACCTCCTACGACAAGGCCAATCGCACCTCGGGCGCGAGCGCGCGTGGGCTCGGCCTGAAGGCGGCGCTGCCGATCTTCGCCGAAATCCGCGAGACGTTCGGCCTGCCCGTGCTGACCGACGTGCACGAGCCGGCGCAATGCGCGCTCGCGGCTGAGGCGGTCGACGCGCTGCAAATTCCGGCCTTTCTCTGCCGCCAGACCGACCTCTTGGTCGCCGCCGCGCGCACGGGGCGCGCCGTCAACATCAAGAAGGGGCAGTTCCTGGCGCCCTGGGACATGAGGTACGTCGTGGCCAAAGTCGCCGACGCCGGCGGGGCCGACGTTCTCGTCACCGAGCGCGGCGTCAGCTTCGGCTACAACACGCTCATCTCCGATATGCGCGCGCTGCCGATCATGGCGCGCGAGACCGGCGCGCCGGTCATTTTCGACGCCACCCATTCGGTGCAGCAGCCGGGCGGGCAGGGTGCGTCCTCGGGCGGTCAGCGCGAATTCGTCGGCGTGCTGGCGCGCGCGGCGGTGGCGGTCGGCGTCGCCGGCGTCTTCATCGAGACCCACGAGGACCCCGATTCGGCGCCATCCGACGGCCCCAACATGGTGCCGCTCAAGGATTTCGAGGCGCTGGTCGCCGAATTGCAGGATTTCGACCGACTGGCCAAACGGCGGGCGGGATAAGTCGTCTAAGGGGGCGTCGGCGCGCCGCCGCTGTCATCGAGCGGTCACGATCGCGGGGTACCCAGGCATGATGGACGACTATCTGTTCAGCTACGCGACCGCGAACGATCCCGCGGTCAAGCGCGGGCTCATTCGTCTCGTCGAAAAGGCGACGGGTCAGCCCGAGCTGAAACGGCTTTACGTCCATAATCAGCGCTTTCCCCGTCCGAGCGAGAGCTTCCTGCAGGCGGCGGTGCGCAGTCTGGCGCTCGACGTGCGCTACGACGCCGCGGCGCTGGCCCGCATTCCCAGAACCGGGCCGGTGGTGTTCGTCGCCAACCATCCCTACGGCGTGCTCGACGGGATCGTGATCGGCTGGCTGGTCGAAAAGCTCCGCTCGGACTTCGTCGTGCTCACCAACGCCGTGCTGATGCGTGCGCCGGAAGTTCGTCATTTCATCCTTCCCATCGATTTTTCCGAGACCGAGGAAGCGCAGCGCACCAATCTCAACTCGCGCGCCGCCGCCCGCGCGCGTCTCGAAGCAGGCGGCGCGGTGGTGGTGTTTCCGGCCGGCGGCGTCTCCACCGCGCCCGATGCGCTGGGGTTCAAGCCCGCGGTCGACGCGCGCTGGCAGCCGTTCGTCGCCCAGCTCATCCAACGCTCGAAGGCGACGGTGGCGCCAGTCTGGTTCGGCGGCCAGAACAGCCGCCTGTTCCAAATCGCCAGCCATGTCAGCGTGACGCTGCGGCTTTCCCTGCTCTTCCACGAAGTGAAGTCGCGCATCGGCGCCAGTTTTCCCGTCGCGATCGGCGCGCCGATTCCCTTCGATGACATCGCCGCGATCAAGGATCGTCAGGCGCTCGCCGACCAGCTCAACGCCCGCGTCTACGCCCTGGCGGCGATCGCGCCCAAGGATCGGGCGAAGCCGCGCCGCACCCAGAAGCTCTTCGCGAAGCTGAGCGGCCTGCGCCCGCGTCGCGCGGCCTGACGCCAATTCCGCCGACTGGGGACGTCCGACCGCCGTCATGCCCGGCCGTGACGGCGATCCGTGACGTCGTAGCCGATATTACAGAATAAATATCAAAACATTATTGAAGTTACTTCGTGCAAAGTTTCACTTTAGCTGCGGCGTCCGCCATTCGCCGTCGCGCCCGCGTTCAGCCGCGGCCGCGATAGGGCGCGACGCCCTGGTCGGGCGCCCAGACGCCCTTCGGCAGGCGCCCGGTCTGCCAGAACACGTCGATCGGAATGCCGCCGCGCGGATACCAGTAGCCGCCGATGCGCAGCCAGCGCGGCTTCAAGAGCGCGGCGAGCTCCTTGCCGATGCGCACCGTGCAGTCCTCGTGAAAGGCGCCGTGATTGCGGAAGCTCGCCAGATGCAGTTTCAGGGACTTGGATTCGACGATCCACTTGTCCGGGACGTAGTCGATGACGAGATGGGCAAAATCGGGCTGGCCGGTCACAGGGCAGATCGAGGTGAATTCCGGCGCGGCGAAACGGGTGACGTAGTCGACGTCGGGGTGCGGATTGGGCGCGCGTTCGAGCGTCGCCGCGTCCGGGTGGTCAGGTATCTGCGTCGGGCGGCCGAGGTGGGTGAAAGCGCCGTCGGTTCTTGCGGTCTTGCTCATGGCGGTTCCATAGCGCCTGGGGCGGGAAAGGCAATGCCGGCCCTCTGCGCCGCGACGGCACGGCCGCGTTTTAGCGCTCGCCGGGGGAGCCGCCGGTCGCCCGGCGCGCGCGCCCGCTCCTCCCGCACGACGCGCGACGGCGAATCGTTCGTTCGCTTCGTCTTGCCAAGCCCGTCGGGTCACGCCAGACTCGGGCGAAGAAGAGCGGTTGTCGGTTAGGGGGATGTCAGCATGGGCGGCTCCGTTTCGATTTGGCTCTACCTCATCTTGGCGCTGAACTTCGGCATATCCTGGTGGAACGCGAGAAGCTGCGGCCGGGCCTGGGTCGAGTCGAAGGCTGTCGGCGGCTCCATCAGGGCGCTGGTATGGTGCGGCGCCATCCAGAGCGCCGTCGGCTTTAGTTCGGTCTTCCTGTTCCCGCTGCTGTTCGCCGCGAATGCGCTTTTCCCCGACTATTTCACCGGGGATCAACTGAACGGCGCTTTGAGCCTCTGGTATGTCACGATCATTTTTCCGGCGCTCGGCACGGGACTGATCATCACGATCGAGTCCTGGATCGCGGCGTACCGCGAGCACAGCCTGATGAATATGGGATTCGCCGCGTACAACACCTTCGCGCAAATCCATAACACGATGGGCGCCATCAACGGCATCGGCCCGGCGTTCCAGGCGGTCGGCAAGATGTTCGCGTCGGTGGCCTCGGGCCGGGGCGACGCCAAGGGCAAGGCGGCGATCCTGGGTGCGATGATCGCCATCGCGGTCGTCGTCATCGCGCTGAGCGCCGGCGTCATTTTGACCGCCGTGCTGATCCACCGATACGCCGGGACCGTGCCGTTGCCCGCCGCCGCGCCCGCCCCGGCGGCGCGCACCGCCTGAAATTGCCGGCGCCCACGCCGACCATTGCGCGCCGCCTCGCGCGCGATTAAAGCACGCGCGACCGGATGCGCGCTTGACTTCATCGACAGACGCACGACTTCGCGCCCGCGCGGCGCTCGACGAGATCACCGACGCCGCGCGGCGGGCGGGCGAGATTGCGTTACGCGATTTTCGCCTCGGCGAGGCGACGAGCGCGCGCGTTCACGCCAAGCACGGCGGCTCGCCGGTCACCGCCGCGGATCTGGCGGTCGACCGCTACTTGGGCGAACGGCTGCGCGCGGCTTTTCCCGACGCCGCCTGGCTCTCCGAGGAGACGGCGGACGACGCCGCGCGCCTCGACAACGCAAGCCTTCTCGTCGTCGATCCGATCGATGGCACGCGGGCGTTTCTGGCGGGCGATCCGCGCTGGACGGTGTCGATCGCGCTGGTCCTCGAGGGACGCCCGGTCGCCGGCGTCGTCCATGCGCCGGCCCTGGAAGAGACCTACGCCGCCGCACTCGGCTGCGGGGCAAGGCGCAACGGCGCGCCGATCCGCGCCGCGGCGCGTTCGACGCTCGACGGAGCGCTGGTCGGCGGGCCCAAACCGATGATCGGCGCACTCGCCACGGCCGCCCGGGCCGAATTCACCGTCGCGCCGCGCATCCCCTCGCTGGCGCTTCGCCTGGCGCACGTCGCCAGCGGCGCGCTCGACATCGGTCTTGCCTCCGCCAATTCCCACGACTGTGACGTCGCCGCCGCCGACGTGATCTTGGGCGAGGCGGGCGCGCTTCTCACCGACGCGCATGGACAAATCCTGCGCTATAATGAACAAACGACGCGCCGCGGCGCCTTGCTGGCCTGCGGCGCGAGCCTCGCGGCGGCGCTCGTCGCGGCGGCGCGGCTGGGCTTGGCCGAGCGGGAGGCATGAAACTCGAGAGGGATCGGGAGCGCGCCGACGGTTGCGTTTTCCGCGTTCGCGGGGCAAAGCGCTCGCGGGCCGCGCCGCGTGACCCGCGTTCGCTTCGCGCCGGCGCGCGTACCCTGGGGAATTGACGACATGACGCAAGACGAATCCTCGACCGACGAATACCGCGATCCCGCGAGAATCGACCTCGTCGGCGTCTTTCCCGACAACGACAGCGCCCAGACGCGTCACATCATCGTGCATCCGCATCGCTTCCTCGAGCCGAAGGGCCTCAAGCGCAAACCGGCCTGAGGGGGCGATGCTCAAACGTTTTGGACGCAGCAGGTTCGTGCAGGAGGCGCTCGGCTTCCTGCTCGCGCGCTATCTCGGGCTCGTCCGGCGCACCAATCGCTTCGTGCGCGAGCCCGCCGACCTCGATGCGGCGATCGCCGGTCAGACGCCGCTGATCGTCGCGATGTGGCATGGGCAGCACCTGATGATCTCCTTCGCGTGGCCGAAATCGATACCGCGGATGGCCGCCCTCATTTCGCGCAGCGGCGACGGCGGCGCGCAGGCCGCGGCGCTGCACCGGCTCGGCGTGACGCCGGTGCGCGGTTCGGGCGGGCGCGCCGATCGCGCCCGACGCAAGGGCGGCGCGCCGGCGTTGCGCGAACTGCTACGCCAGCTCGACAGCGGCGCGTCGGTGGCGATGACCGCCGACGCGGCCAAGCGCGCGCGCGTCGCCGGGCTCGGCATCGTCACGCTGGCGCGCCTTTCCGGACGGCCGATCGCGCCGACCGCGGTGGTGGTCAGCCGGCGCTTCGATTTCAATTCGTGGGACCGCGCGAGCCTCGGCAAGCCGTTCGGCCGCGGCGCGATCGTCGTCGGCGATCTCATCCACGTGCCGCCCGACGCCGACGAGGCGGCGCTGGAGGCGGCGCGCCGGGCGGTCGAAGCGGGGCTCGACGCCGTGCACGCGCGCGCCTACGCGATGGTCGGGGCGCGCGACCCCGGCGCCGACGCGAGGCGCTCATGAGCCTTCCCTTGACGCTCGGCGCCTATCGGCTCGCCACGCGTCTGGCTTCGCCTTTGAGCGGAGCGTTGCTGTCGCTGCGGCTCAACAAGGCCAAGGAGGATCCGCTGCGCGTCGAGGAACGGCGCGGCTTCGCCAGCCTCGAGCGTCCCGAGGGGTCGCTGGTCTGGCTGCATGGCGCCAGCGTCGGCGAGTCGCTTTCGCTGTTGCCGCTCGTCGACCGGCTGACCCAGAGCGGGCGCGGCGCGCTGATGACGACCGGCACCGTCACCTCGGCGCGGCTGTTGGCGCAGCGCTTGCCGGCCGGGGCGCTGCATCAGTTCGCGCCGCTCGACGCGCCGGGCTTCATGCGTCGGTTCTTCACCCACTGGCGCCCCGATCTCGCGCTGATCGCCGAGTCCGAATTGTGGCCGAACATGATCCTCGAGGCGCGCCGCGCCGGTGCGCCGCTGGTGATGGTCAACGCTCGCATGAGCGCGCGGTCCTTTGCGCGCTGGCGGCGCGCGCCCGACTTCATCGCCGCGCTGCTCGGCCAAGTCGAGCTCTGCCTCGCGCAGAGCGAGGCCGACGCCGAGCGGCTCGCCGAGCTCGGCGCGCGCGCGGTGCGCGTCGCCGGCAATCTGAAGTTCGACGCGCCGGCGCCGCCCGCCGACCGGCAGGAGCTGGCGGCGCTGGCGGGGCTCACGTCGGGCCGTCAGATCTGGATCGCCGCGTCGACCCATGACGGCGAGGAGCGCATCGCGGCCGAGGCGCATCGGCGCGTCGCGCGGACCTTTCCCGACGCGCTGACCCTGATCGCGCCGCGCCACCCTTCGCGCGGTGAAGCGATCCTGGCGCAATTGCAGGGGCTCGGATTGAACTGCGCGCTGCGCTCGCGCGGCGAAAAGCCGGAGCGCGAAACCGCGATCTACGTCTGCGACACCATGGGCGAGCTCGGCCTCTTCTACCGGCTCGCCGGCGTGGTGATGGTCGGCAAGTCGTTCGTCGGCGAGGGCGGCCAGAACCCGATCGAGGCCGCCAAGCTCGCCAGCGCCATTTTGCACGGGCCGCGCGTCGACAATTTTTGCGACGTCTATGCGCTGCTCGACGAGGCGGGCGGGGCGGCGCTGGCGCGCGACGACGAAGAGCTCGCGGCGATGCTGATCGCGCTGTTCGCCGATCCCGCGCGCCTCAGGGCGATGGCCCGCGCCGCCGCCAAGGCGGTGGAGACGCAAGGCGGCGCGGTCGACTGCGTGATGCAGGCGCTCGCGCCGTTCCTGCCGGCCGCGAACCCGCCGGCGCCGGCGTGATCGCCCCCGGCTTCTGGGCGCGCGAGCGCCCTGGCCTGGCCGCGCGCGCGCTTCAGCCCTTCGGCGCGCTCTATGGCTGGGCGACGGCGCGGCGTATGGCGCGGCCCGGCGCCCGCGTCGAGGCCGCCGTCATCTGCGTCGGCAATTTCGTTGTCGGCGGCGCCGGCAAGACGCCGACCGCGATCGCGTTGGCGCGCATGCTGCAAAGCGCGGGCGAGCGCGTCGCATTCCTCTCGCGCGGTTATGGCGGCGCGGCGCGGGCGGCGCCGGTCGAGGTCGACCCCGCTATCCACGGCGCGCGCGCCGTCGGCGACGAGCCGCTGCTGCTGGCGCGCGTCGCGCCGTGCTTCGTCGGGGCCGACCGGGTCGCGGCGGCGCGAGCGGCGATCGCGCGCGGCGCGAGCGCGCTGGTGCTCGACGACGGGATGCAGAACCCGTCGCTCGCCAAGGATTTCACCCTCGCCGTCGTCGACGGCGAGGCGCGCTTCGGCAACGGCCTCACCTTTCCCGCCGGGCCGTTGCGCGCGCCGCCGGCGCTCCAATTGCCGTTCGTATCCGCCGAGGTCGTCGTCGGCGGCGAGGAGGAAAGCGTCGCGGCGTTGCGCGCGCTCGCGCCGGAAAAGCCGGTTTTTCGCGCCGCGCTCGAGGCCGACGCGATCGTTGGTGCGAAGCTCGTCGGTCGCCCGGTCATGGCCTTCGCCGGCATCGCGCGGCCGGAAAAATTCTTCGCCACGCTGGAGGCGCTCGGCGCGCGCGTGGCGATGAAGCGCCGCTTCGCCGACCACCACGCCTTCGATCCGCGCGAAATCGAGGCGCTGATCGCCGAGGCTTCCGCGCGGGGCCTGACGCCGGTGACCACGGAAAAGGACCACGTGCGCCTCGCGCCCGCCCACCTCAAAGCGATCCTCGCCTTGCCCGTGACCTTGCGCTTCGAGACGCCCGAGCGGATCGCGGCGCTGCTGGGCGAAGCGCTCGCGGCGCGGCGGGCGCGCTAACGCCAGCGACAGATCGCGAAAAGCCTATCCGTGTCTCGCGCTATTCAATCTCAACCGCTTGGGCGCCGTTTCCCGTCCCGGTTTCGATCCCGCGCGGCGCCGCCAGGGCGAGCGGCGGGGCGGCAAGCGCGAGCGGCGGCGCGGGCGTGGCCCAAGTCAGCCCGTGATACTTGTCGAGTTGCGCGACGACCTTCAGCAACGGCTCGACCGCTTTCAGATCGCCGTTCTCGAGATTGAGGTCGACGGCGTGCAACGCCTTGGTCAGGCGCATCACCTGCAAATGAACATAGTGCGCGCCGGAGTCGAGCCGCCGCTTTTCGACCGCCTTCTCCGTCGCGCGCCGCACGGTCTTCACGCTGAGCTTCAGCTTGTCGGCGATCGTCTCGTAGGCATAGCCGGAGACGACGAGATCGAGAATGTCGTTGCGCAGGCGCGCGCGCTCCTCCCGCCGCTCTCGCGCCGCCTTGCGCATCCGCGCCCGCGCCGACCGCTCCTCCGCCCCGCCGCCGTCCATAGCCACTCCCCTCTCCCGTCCGAGCCGAAGCGGCCAGATGAAAGGTAGGATAGCGCTATTTCTGAATATTAGAAAGACATTGTTGGCTCTTATAGCGTTAGTTGTTGGCGTCGTTTAGATTGCGGTGGGGCGATTCGGGGAGGCGTCGATGGAGCGCGCGGAATTTGCTCTTTGGCTGAGCAAGATTGGAAGCCTGAGCGCGGCGC
>Ga0181524_10005330_pt1 | contig 11546 bp, 9 predicted proteins | sample PEATcosm2014_Bin_34_FD_119761 | JGI IMG/M metagenome (GOLD analysis project Ga0181524, IMG submission 119761) | Peatland microbial communities from MTU Mesocosm Facility, Houghton, MI, USA - PEATcosm2014_Bin05_60_metaG | ecosystem: Environmental > Terrestrial > Soil > Wetlands > Peat | place...
CTCCCGCCGCTCCCTGGCGAGGTCAACTCGCCGCTCCGATCCTCCGTGACCGCCGAGGCGGCCTCCGCGACCCCGGGCTCCCCGCTGCGGGAACCTCCCCTTCGGACAGGGTGTCTTTATCATTAGGCTAAGAGTGTAGCTATTATACTCTTGACAAAGATATTGCCCACCTGTATACTAAGGGTTGAGGATTCCTGCCCGCCGGCCGCTCAACGCGCTACGACTCCCGGCAGGAGCTTGGCGGGGGCCGGGAGATGCCGATGTCTGTGGTGGCAAATGCCTCCATCCGCCCTTCCGCCGATGGCCTTGGAGGCCAGAATGTATATGAAAACACAGTAGGTTATGGGGAGATGCGACATTCACTGAAAATTTCAAGTCATTGAAAACCAAGTCCTTAATTGCCATGGTCCTTGCCGGCACAGAAAAAACGGGGGATAAAAAATGCAGGCTTATCCCAGAATGTATCTGAGAACAAAGGGGATACTATTTTGACTTGGCGCAAATTCACCCCTAGGCCAGAATGTATATGAAAAATAAGCCACTTGGCGTCGCGAGGCCAAAATGTTATTGAAAGGAAACGCTGTTAGGGGTCCAGGGAAGGGGAACTTCGAGCTCAGGAGGCTAGATTACAAGCCTCGCAAAGTTAAACTCCGAGGGAAGGGCGGCGCGGGTCATTCCGAGCCCAAGTTCGACCCGCCCTGCACGGAGGGTCGGCCAGACAAAAAGAACGCGCTAGAGGATAGGGAAGGTCGCCTCCTCGGTCCGCCGCGGGAGAAACCGGTAATGCCCCAGCTTGGTTTGCCCCGTAGAAAATGTGGAAACTCCAGGCGCCGGCTTCCAGCCGGCACAGAAGCGGCCAAGATGGCGGCGTGACGTTCAAATTAGGGCGCTACCCCCCGCTCGGCCTCTTTCATCTTGATTTTGAGTCCGAGGTGTTGTAAATAGTTTAGGTGTCCATTGTAGATGAATTAGGTGTTGGAACCGACTATGGGTAAACCCTCCGATTTGCTTCAGGGAACGCTGGACCTGCTGATTCTCAAGACGATTTCACTCGAACCGAAGCACGGGTGGGCCATCGCCAAGCGGATCGAGCAGGTTAGCAACGACGCGCTTCAGATCACGCAGGGCGCATTGTATCCTGCCCTACATCGACTGGAGCAGCAGGGCTGGATCCGCGCCGAGTGGCGCTTGACCGAAACCGGCCGCGAAGCGAAGTTCTACAACCTCACGAAAGCCGGCCGCGCCCAACTTGAGAAGGAACTTGCTCAGTGGGACCGCCTCTCGAATGCCGTGGGACTCGTGATCCGGATGGTTTAGGAGAGCCTTTAAGTGAAAGCTGAGCGCTGGTGGAACCTGATTCGCATGCGGCTACGCTCCCTATTGCGGCGGGGCCGGGTGGAGCAAGAACTGAACAGGGAACTGGGGTTTCCCCTCGAGCAGCAAATCGAGGAGAATCTTGCCGCGGGCATGGCGCCGGCCGAAGCGCGTTTCGCGGCTTTGCGCCGGCTGGGCGGGGTGGAACAGATCAAGGAGGAATGCCGCGATATGCGCCGCACGGATTACATCGAAAACCTTGGCCAGGATCTCCGTTATGCCCTCAGGGCTCTCCGTAAAAGCCCCGGGTTTGCGGCAGTGATTTTGCTGACGCTGGCCTTGAGCATTGGCGCCAATAGCGCGATTTTCAGCGTCATAGACGGCGTTCTGTTGAAGCCGCTCCCATACCCCGAGCAGAATCGCATAGTCCGGGTATTCTTCACCGGCCGCACCTTTCCCAAGTTTCCCCTCAACCCATTTGATTTTCGCGACTTTCGGGCGCGCAGCCGCTCCTTCGATGCACTCGCCGCCTTCACGCGCGCCGACCTCCAGCTTTCAGGCTCAGGGCAGCCGGCAAAGCTTAACGCGTTTCGGGTCACTGCCGGGTACTTTCGGGTGCTCGGTCTCGGTCCGGAGCGAGGGCGTGAATTCGACGAGCATGACGAGATACCGGGAAACGGGCGGCTCGTGATCTTGGGTGACAGGATGTGGCGCACGCAGTTCACCGCAACTCCAGACATCATCGGAAAGAACATTACGCTGGATTCGCAGCCGTTCACGGTGGTGGGCGTAATGCCGCCTGGCGCCGAGCACCCGGGGAATGACTTTCATCCACTCGGCTATGGCGACACGGTCGACGCTTGGTGGCCGTTCACCTTTGAAGGAAATCCGAATGATCGTGGGTCGCACTACATGGAGGGCATTGGGCGGCTCAAAGCGGGGGTGAAGCCGGAGCGTGCGCAAGCGGAGATGAATGGTCTGCTAGCCCAGGTTAAACGCGAACATGGCGATCAAGGCTCGGACTGGCAGATCATGTTGATTCCTTTGTACCAGGAAATCGCAGGTTCCAGCGAACGCTTGCTGCTGGTTTTGTTGGGAGCGGTCGGTGTGGTTTTGCTGATTGCCTGTGTGAATGCGGCCAATTTGCTCCTGGCCAGGGCCGCGGCGCGCCAGCGGGAACTCGCGGTTCGATCTGCCCTGGGCGCACCGAGGTCAAGATTGATTCGCCAGATGCTGACGGAAAGTCTTCTGATTTCACTTCTGGGAGGCAGCCTGGGAGTTGCGGTGGCCATGGGCGGCGTGAGAGCGCTGATTTCTCTGTTACCAGCGGACTTTCCGCGCGTGGACGCAATCCACGTCAATGCTCAAGTCCTGGCGTTCACCCTGCTGGTGGCCATCGCCGCCGGATTCCTTTTCGGTTTCGTGCCCGCGTTGCAGGTTTCGCGCACAGATCTGCAACAGGGATTGCGCGAGGGCGGTCGAAGCTCCACGGGCAGCGGCCGCCATACCCGGCTCCGTAGTGTTCTGGTGGTCGCTGAGGCGAGCCTTGCTTGCGTGCTTTTGATCGGAGCCGGTCTGATGCTCCGCAGCCTGGCAAACCTGCTGCGGATGGACCCGGGCTTCCGTCCGGAGCACGTTCTCACCGCCAGTATTCCGCTGCCGGAAGCAGATTACAAGACCGGCGAGGCAGTTTCGCGCTTTTGTGACCAACTGGTGACCAACCTCAGCAACATCCCGGGTGTACGGAGAGCCGGCGCGGGCAGCGACTTGCCTTGGACTGGCTACGACGAGAATACCGGATTCGACATCGAGGGAAAGAAGCCCCCTCCGAATCAAGGGTTCCATGCACGATATCACTATGCGACGCCCGACTACTTCCGCGCCCTGGGTATTCCGCTCGTCCACGGGCGCTTCTTTACCGAAGCCGATAACAAGGATGCGCCGCTGGCGTTAATCGTCAACCAGGCCATGGCCGGGCGCTACTGGCCGCATGAGAATGCGGTGGGGCAACGAATCACCTTTAGCGATACGCCGAAGGAGGGTGACTGGCTGCGGATCGTGGGCGTCGTGGGTGACGTGAAAGACAAACCCAATAGCAGCGGCGCGGAGTCAGCTTTTTGGATGGCGTATCTTCAGCGGTCCAACTCGAACTTATCGATTGTGGTTCGCGCCGACTCTGACCCACGGCAAGTACTGGCGGCCGTGCGGCGCGAAGTCAGCCGGCTGGATCCTTCCCTGGCATTGGGCGACGTCCGGTTGATGGATCAGATTACCGATGCCAGCATTTCCGCGCCTCGATTTGCCTTCTTTCTGGTGGGCCTGTTCGCTGCACTAGCCATGGTGTTAGCGGCCATTGGAACCTATGGGGTGATCTCGTACTCCGTGAACCAACGCACCCACGAGTTTGGATTACGCATGGCATTGGGCGCCACGCCTTGGGGCGTGCAACGGCTCGTCATCTTGCAGGGTATCAAGCTCGCGCTCGCCGGCGTGGCGTTGGGCGTCGTCGCGGCCCTGGTACTCGCGCGCGTCCTGCGAAGTCTGATCTACGAGGTTAGCGCCGCTGATCCCCTGACCTTCACGATGGTATCCATGATCGTCATCATCGTAGCCCTGCTCGCGTGTTACCTCCCGGCGCGGAGGGCCACCAAGGCGGATCCTACGGTTGCCCTGAGAGCAGAATGAGGGAACGGAGTAGCAGGTACCGTAGCGCGGACCTGTTTTTCAAGGTCCGCGGCTTTTACCTGCCATTCTAGAAAAACTCCCAATTTAGCGGAAGAACCGCGGACCTACCGAACAGGCGCTACGCCGATAACGCATGGGCTGGACGCCCATGCCTGCTGGTAGGCACGGACCGCGCTTTCCTGACGGTGGTCCATTCTCATGCGCGATATCCCTATGGCAATCGCACGTAACCAATCGGGTTGGGGCACGCCGCTTCCGTTGCCTTATCCAACGCACAATTGTTGCAGCTCGACCAACGCCAGTCCTCCCGCCGCTTTACCAGCTCCTTCTTAACCGGGTTCAAGTGCATGTATTCCAAGCGCTCAGGTGAAGGTCGACGTTCTATGCATGATCCTTGTGGGGAAGGGGCCTCCGATTGCTTTGCGCCGCTGACCGTATCAGGACAGTCTTGCCGGGCGCTATCAGTGCTGAAAGACCAGGAAATACTGATAGGGCAGGAACTCGAACTGCTTCACCAAATGAAACCCAGCGGACTTTGCCTCATCGATCATGGCAAACTTGGCAATTTTCATTTCCACCGGGGGGCCGATGGGCAGCTGCCTCTTTTGAAAATCGACGTCGACGAACCTTCCCCCAGGCTTTAAGCTCCTTGCCAGAAGCGGGTAATACTTCTCCCGGCCCGAGATGTGGTGGAGGGTATCGCAAATGAAAATCAGGTCTACTGAAGAGCCCGGTAGTTTAGGGTCGTGAGGGTCGGCGAGGACGGTTTGAATATTCGCGAGGCGTTCCTCCCTCGCGCGCTGTTCAATATAATTCAGCATCCCGTGGTCAATATCCACCGCGTAGACCTTTCCGCCAGGTCCCACGGCGCGCGCCAAACGCACCGTGAAATATCCGGAGCCTGCGCCGATGTCAGCGACCGTTTCCCCCGGCTTAAGACCCAGGTGCCGCACCACATCTTCCGGCTTCTGCCACTCGTTTCGGCTAGGATCCTCCAAAGCCTGGATGTACGCGCTCGTCGACTCCGGAGGGTGGTGTTGATGCGCTACCTGCCCGGGCGCCCATCCCATCGCCCCAAGTGTCATCGCGCTCAGAAGAAGCCAAACCCTTTTTGACATGAATGCTCCCCACTCACCAACCGTGCGGGTCTTGGTTGAATAGTGCCCCCTCATTCTATCGCATGTTGCAGACTCAGCGTCGTAGCGCGGAGGTATTCGCCTCCGAGGCGAATTCCTCCGCGGTCCTTTCTCATTGCCCGGCAATGAACCGGTTGAGTTTTCGATCTGAAAGTACCGCAGAGGAAAGCAAACTCTGCTTACCTCTGATGGCTACCCCGCTTCGTCCTTATCCGCCGAGTTTCATGGCAGACGGATTTTCTACTGCTCCGCAAGAGCCTGCATCGGAGAGATGCGGGCAGCGCGGTTCGCAGGCAACAGACAGGCAACGAGAGATATCAGCGCCATGATGCCAGCGGCACAACCGAGCGCGAAAATGCTCAGAGCGGGGACGTGGAACAGAACGCTCTGCATAGCCTTCCCGGTCAGCCAGTCGCCCACGCTGCCGAGTGCCGTGCCGCCAATAAACAGACGCAGGGCGAGAGTGAGGAATTGGGTACGAATCTGGCTCGGCTGCGCTCCGAGCGCCATGCGAACGCCGATCTCGCGGCCCCGTTGCGCCACCGCGTAGCTCAACACGCCATAAGTGCCAATTCCGGTAAGCAGCAGCGCGATTCCGCAGAATAACCCCGCCAGGAGCGCCGGTGAGCGGCGGGAGACAAGACTGTCGGCGATGCGATCGCCCATCGATTGGATATCGTTTGCCGAAAGCTCGGGATCAACTTGCCGAACGACCCTTTGAAGCGTCAAGCGAAGGGATTCCAGCGGGATGCTGGTGCGAGTGACCACGAAGATATCGCTCTCCGGTCGATAAATATACGGATAATAGACCGCGCCTTGCGCGGTCTCGTCGGTCAGGCCGGCTTGTTTTATGCTGTCTACCACGCCGACGACCGTGAATGCCTCCGTATCAGGACCCGGTTCGGAACCCTGGAAGAGTTGATGGCCCAAAGGGCTGGTATGTGGCCAGTAGTGACGCGCGAAATCCTCGTCGACCACGCAGACTCGCTCCGGACGGCGGGAGTCTGCTGCCTTGAGGAATCGTCCCGCCCGCAAATGAAAGCCCATGGCGCGGAAATAGTCACCGCCGACGCCATACGAATAGTGGCCGAGCAGGGGTTCGCCGGGCCTACGGACGTACCCTTTCACGGTAGCGGCGCTCTTGCCGCTTCTGCCACTGAAAGGCACATTGTTTACCACGCCTGCGGACAACACTCCCGGTTGGCGGTCGAGTTCGTCCACCAACCTATCGGTAAATGCCAGACCGGCCGAGGCGGCGGGATACTTCTTTCCGATCATGGAGACCTGGCCGGTAAGGACGTGATCAGCCTCGAAACCAGGGTAAATGGCCATTGCACGCTTTAAACTGAGTCCGAGTAGTCCAGCGCCGGCCAACAGCACAAACGCCAAGGCAATCTGGGCGACAACGAAGCCCTGCTTGAGGGTTTGCGCCGCGCGGCCCGTGGTGGCGCTGCGGGTTTCAGATCGAAGGGCGTTCCCCGAACCTCGAAAATGGAGCCAGATGATGGGCATGGCGAGCGCGATGCCCATGGCGATGGCTGCCAGCAGGGCGGCCAGCGCCAGGCGCGCATCAAAGGCAATCTGCGCTCCCAGGGGTAAACGGTCGGCGCCCAGCACAGTTAGCAGGCGGATCCCCCCGGCTGCAACTGCGAGGCCGATGAGTCCGCCGAAGAGCGTGATCTGCGTGGTCTCGACCAGCACCTCACCTACCAGATGCGTCCGGCTTGCTCCCAGCGCTTGCCGAACCGCAATCTCCTTGGCCCGGCTGTTCGCGCGGATCAAAAGCAGGTTGGCGAGATTGACCGTGCCAATCAGCAGAAGCACCAACACGCCGGCTTGCAGGAGCAGCAGCGTAGGACGAACCGCGGCGACGTGGTCGGCATGGAGGGGAGTCACGATAGTGCGAAATCCGGCGTCTGCAATCATTTTAGCCTGGGGGTCGTCTGTCTCCAGGCTGGCATTCTGTGCATCGATTTGCGACTGGGCTCGATCGAGTGTGGCGCCCGGTTTGAGCCGGGCGATCATTTGGATGACATTCCCCCCGGCGTGCCGGCGCCTGGGAGCGCGATCTTCAGGCCGCGAAGCCAGCGGGAAGTACAGTTGAGCTTGGGAAGAGAGTAAGTGAAAGCCCGGAGGTAAGACGCCGATCACGGTTTTCGGAAGATCGTCCACACGAATCTGCCGACCTATCACGTGAGGGTCGGCATTGAAATGTTGGCGCCAATAGTCGTAGGTGAGGATAGCGACAGCGTTCGTTTGATAAGTGGTTTCCTGCTCCGTGAACCCGCGTCCCATGAATGGGCCGACCCCCAGAGTGGTGAAAAAATCCGGAGACACATGGGTGGTCTGCTCCCGCTCGGTTGAGCCGGGTTCTCCGACGATGGCGGTGCCAAAGCGGTAGATCGAGAGAGAGCTGAAAGCGGGAGTGCGGCCGCGGCGTTCGTAGTAATTGGTCAGCGAGGAGCCATCGCGCTCGACGCCTGCCTTCGGGTAGGTATTGTACAAAGTCACAAGCCGCTGGGCATCGGGAAACGGCAGCGGACGGAGGAGGATCGAGTCGATCACCGCGAAGATCGTCAAATTGGCGCCCAGGCAAAGCGCGACGGTCAGAAGTGCGGTCGTCGTAAATCCCGGCGTCTTTCGCAGCAAACGGGCGGCATAGCGGAACTCCCTGCTAAGTTCATCGAAAAGCATGAGGCCGCGCGCCTCGCGGCAGTCGCCCTTGACAGTGTCGACCCGGCCGAAATCCATGCGCGCCCGTCGCCGCGCTTCCTCCGGGGGGATTCCGGAGCGCACGAGTTCGTCAGTGTATTGCTCGATATGAAAGCGTAGTTCCTCCGTCATGCCGGCTTCGAAATCACGTCGGGACACCAGCGCGCGGAGCAGAGAACGTATGCGGGCCAACATGTCACACCTCCTCCGATGTCGTGTTCAAGGCTGCGGCAATGGCAGAAACAAGCCGGTTCCAGCCTGCGGTCTCCTCACGCAGGCGCCGCCGCCCTGCGCCAGTCAGCGTGTAGTATTTTGCTCGCCGGTTGTTCTCACTTTGACCCCATTCGGCCGCGAGGAGTCCCTGATGTTCCAAGCGGTAGAGCGCCGGATATAAGGATCCTTGCGGAATCTCCAGCGCGTCTCCCGAGATCTGCCGGATGCGTAGCAGCACGCCGTATCCATGGAGCGGTTCGAGCGATACCGCTTTGAGGATCAGCATGTCGAGCGTGCCGGGGAGTATTTCGGCGGGTTTGCCCATGATGTTCGGCTCCTAGTCTGTCTAGGAGTATACCACGGCTCTCCTAGTCTGACTAGTGGAAAACAGAAAAGAATCACCACGGGGGGCCTGGCGCGGCTGAGCCGCAATACAGGAAGGCTTTCACCACAGATTGCCATGAGCCTGCGGCTCGCCACTGACGATGAAAATGGGCGGTTTTGATCCAATAAACCGGTACTGATTCTAAAGGACTTCCGCCTATTTTCATAGCAGAGGCACAGAGGTCACGGAGAAGAGACGCAGATAAGAATAGCGGGTCAACAAACTCATGATCCGGCATCTCTATCTGCACAAGCAGAAGTACTTCTTTCAGTGACCTCTGTGCCTCAGTGGTGCGATCTTGTTAGGGTTCGCGACCCTCAGGCCGCGACGGCTACTTCTTGTCGTCGGACGGTGGCGTCTCGACATAGACGAGTTGGAAGACGCTCAGGCTCCCCTCCGGCTTGACACTAACAATGTGTTGTTTCTCTTTTGCGCCAGCCTTTAGAAGGGTTTCTCCACTCTCGGGGTGGTCGTCCTGGCAATCCAGCGCATTCTTTGAGGCCGCCTTATCCTGACCCTCCGCTGCCTTCGTCGAGTCGGCGCAATTCAAGACTTTGCCGTAGGTGGCCAGCGCTTTGCGGTAGAAGGTCGTGATCTTATCGGGGGGATCATTCGACTCCAACTTCAGCACGGCCAGCTTGAAACCCCAGGCGTGACCCCACAAGCCGAGCTGCAATGCCGGACTGTCTTCGGACTTTTCCTTATGCGACCGCGCCCCAGGGTACAAGGGCAAACCAACATCCTTTGCATCCGCACCTTTGCTCGCGACAAATCCGATGCTGTCACCCTTTCCCGTTCCGATCGTGACGGAGTCTTGCTTTTCCTGCGCCGAAAGGGGCAAAGCCGTCACCAGGAGCAAGCCTATGGCGGCGACTTGGACTGCTTGGAGCAACCTGCATCCTGCACCCTGGCTGCTATTTCGATCTACACGTTGAATTTTCATGCGTGACCCTCCCCCTGCATCCTCATACGTGGTGTGGGGGAGAGAAGTTCATTAAATCGGGAGGCAAGATTAAGCATTGGGCTTCAAGACGGCATTCATAAGCCCCAGCAGGACAAAGGCGTTGGGAACCTCGCGGATGCGCGGCCCGCGCGTCCGTTTGACGCCGATCGGCCAGACATAGAAGTACCCATTCTGTATGTTGTAACTGGAGACCTGGTTCCAAGGGATTTCCTTGAAGCCGCCGAAAAACTTCTTCACTTTGATGCCGCCGTTCCGGCTCACGCGGATCGCGCCAAAACCCACTTCCTGATCGGCGTTGAACCGTTCCACAACCTTGCGGAAGAGCGCGGGGTAGGACAGGTCGATGATCTTCGAACCGAGTTTGGCGCAATGCCCCACACGGTTCCCGAACCGCAGCTTTCTGCCGTCGGCGTCAACTAGTTTAAAATGGTAGTAAGTTCCGACGGGAATGAAGTTCACTCGCTGCTTGATCGCCCCGTATTCGAAACGCTCGAGCGCGTCCCAGCGCATTTCCTTCTCGCCGAATATCGACCGATAAGTAAGGCCATCATCGTGAAGGGAAATCCGGACGGATTTGACCCAGAAGAACAGCAGGGTCGGTATGGCCAGGAGGATAACCGTGAAGAGTCGAAAGCCGTTGTCGGGAGGGCCGCCGAAAGCAGCGGCGACGAGAAAAGCCGCATTCAATCCCAGAAAGATCATTACACCGATCGTGATCCTGTTGCCTCTGTATGTCTCCAATTCGGGTCCCACGGTCGGTACCTTTCTCCTCAGCTCTCGCGAGTTGGGCTGCCAGTTCCTGAAGCGGTTGTGAAATTAGCACCGGACGCGGGAGGGAGTCAAGGCGATCGCTGAACTCTTGGGGCAGCTTTCTGGAATTAGTTTTCAAACATGCCCGAGGGTGGCTTGGTGCGTGCAAAGTGGGACGCGGGCCGACAAGGTCGCACACGGCGGGACACTGGTGTGCGAAGGTGGGACACCATCGCATGGCATCGATCGGCGAACCTATTTTGTTGAAAATAAGCGGATTGACTCTATGCCCGAAATCGTGGGGTCAACACCAGAATGGCCGGCGGCCGGCTTTGGGGCGAGGGCTGCGACCGCGTCAATCCTCGCACCGATGCGACATAATGCCCGACACTTGTTTGGGGAGGCAGGGATATGGCTTCTACGATTGAGCAGCGCGGCCCACGGCTGGGCCTTGAGGAGCTGAAACAAGCCGCTGCGGAGCTGCGCGCGGTCGACATTATCGACATTTTTGCCGCCGAGTCGGGCCATCCGGGGGGCACGCTCTCCATCATGGATATCGCCGCGGCGCTTTATTTGCGTGTGCTTAACCACGATCCCCAGGACCCCGCCTGGCCCGACCGCGACCGCGTCTTCTGGTCGGCGGGGCACAAGGCTCCGGCGCTCTATGTGGCTTTGGGGAAGGCGGGATATTTCCCCTTGGACGACACCGTGCTGCTCCGCCAGTTCGGCGCGAGGTTCGAGGGCCACCCAAATTGTCTGAAATTGCCCGGCGTCGAGGTCTCCAGCGGCTCCCTGGGCCAGGGATTGGGAGTGGCGGTGGGCAACGCGCTCGCTGGCAAGCTGGCGGGGCGGCCCTACCGCGTCTATTGCATTATGGGCGACGGCGAGCAGCAGGAGGGAAGCATTTGGGAATCCGCCATGGCCGCGGGGCACTACAAGCTGGATAACCTGTGCGGAATCATCGACAAAAACGATTTGCAGATTGACGGCTGGGTGCGCGACGTGATGGACATCGACCCCCTCGCCGAGAAGTACGCGGCCTTCGGCTGGAACGTACTGAAAGTCAACGGGCACGACCTAAGCGACATTTTGTCGGCCTTTGAGCGCGCTGCCTCCACCCCCCTGCGCCCCACGGTACTCCTTGCCCACACGATAAAGGGGAAGGGTGTTTCCTTCATGGAAAATCAGGCAGGCTGGCACGGCATCGCCCCCGACCGCGCCAAGTTTGACAAAGCGATGGTCGATCTCTCGACCCCAGCGATGCCCCCCGAGCGGCAGGCGGCGATGCTGGCGAAGGCCCAGGCGCACGCTCTAACAGCCTCCACCCGAGCGCGAGCCAAGCTGCCGCGGTTCCAGCGCGATTATTGGTGGAATTCGGGCGATGCGA
>Ga0181524_10005332_pt1 | contig 11545 bp, 14 predicted proteins | sample PEATcosm2014_Bin_34_FD_119761 | JGI IMG/M metagenome (GOLD analysis project Ga0181524, IMG submission 119761) | Peatland microbial communities from MTU Mesocosm Facility, Houghton, MI, USA - PEATcosm2014_Bin05_60_metaG | ecosystem: Environmental > Terrestrial > Soil > Wetlands > Peat | place...
TGATGCCCAGCCGCGGACGCCGGGGACTTCTGATCACAATAGCCTTCCAACCGTTCGATGTCGAGTCCGAAGAGGCCGGTAACCCGGAAGTGCCTAAGAACAAAATGTCCGGGGCATCAAGGGCGCGGCAGGTCGTGTCACTGCCTTCGCCAGCCCTGCTGAATCCGTTCGATGACTTAGGAACTCGCACTCTGCAAATCCGGCTTACACAGCCGGTTGCCCTCGCTTGTGCCGGAGCGGTTCCAGAGTAGGTGTACCCCGGAGCCGGGCTTCATAGGATATCGCAGATGGATGGTGAGTGGACGGAAAGTTGTCGGCGATCGACTGAGGGCAGCAACGCATAGCTCATAGAGACTGACCCGGCTCGGAGACATTGCCGAGCCAGTCGCTAAGACTCGTTGACAAACTATTCGTTTCAGAAGCTTCTGCGCTTCAGGCGGCTTTCTTCAGATGACTATATTTTCTGATCGCTTTTTCAAATCCCGGCGCAGCCTTCTTCAGGTCGGCCAAAGTCATGGCAGGATGAAATTCCACGCGAGCATTGAAGGCGAGAAACCACGGCTCGGCTATCGCCGGTATATCCGATTCGTCTTTGACATTGCAGACGATAAATCCGGTGCGGGCTCCGTGTTCCTCGGCAAAATAGGCGGCTTCTGGACTCAAGTCGTTGAGGATCGATTCGATGGTTCTCGCCAAGCTGCCGTCAACGATACAGTCGTTACCAATCTCGGTTGGAATGGAAACTTTCAATAGACAACGCATGCAAAACCTCCTTGGTTTCAGCTTTTCAGCTTGGAGGCATTAGAGCGTAGTCCCATCGGCGGGGTTGCACCAGCTCTTCTGGCATGTCGAATACGGCCGAAAGCGCGGCGACAGCGAGATTGCTCATGTCAAATGTTCTGTCACTCCCAATTCATACTCAGAAGGCCTCCCGGGCTTATCGCCTGCGCTGGAACAGCATGAGCGAATATGAAGGAGCGGTTGGCCTAACGGCCGCGTTCGACATGTACTGCAACCAGCTTACAATCGCACTCCCGTGATATGTCTCTCGCCTATAGAGGAACCATAGACTGCCATATAGGATTAGGGTGCTTACCACAATATGCACGGTCAAATGCAAGCAGGGAGGCGACCATGGAATCCAACCCCATCCGAGCCGTTGTGCTTTGTGTCGATGATGATGAAGCGCTACTCTGCCTGCTGCAAACCGCTCTGATGACGAACGGGTATGCGGTTCTGGTCGCGAGTGATGGTCGCGAGGCGCTAACCCTGATGTCTGGACGGCGACTCGACGCAATTGTTCTCGACTACTCGATGCCCGGCATGAATGGCGGAGAAGTTGTGCTGGAGGTGAAGCATACTCGCCCGGAGACTCCGATCATACTGTTTTCAGGATCGCAAGACATTCCGCCGAGCACGGTAGCGCAGGTGGATGCCCTCGTTCGGAAGGGCGAGGGCTTGCGTCCCCTGCTTGCCGTTCTCACGCGGGTGCTGCAAGGTTCGGGGAAGAAACAGGCGGCGGTACGCAGGTTCCCCAGATTCCCCGCGCAGTTGCCATTTGCCGTGACCGTGGACCGTGCCGGCGAGTTAGCGATGCTGCAAGGGGTTTCCACTGACTTTGGCGAAGGCGGCATAGGCGGCATAATAGATGGCGACCTCAAACCGGGTGAGTATGTGCTGCTTATGATTTCCGATTCGAGGCTGCAGAGACAACTGGAACCTCGTGCCCAGGTTCGCTATCGCAAAGACAAAAACTATGGATTCGAATTCTTTGATGTGAGCCCCATGGAGCAGGCAGACGTGCGGCAGCTTTGCGGAAGGCTGATGTCTGGATAAGAGTCTTTGCCGATGCATGGAACAATATCGAGCCCGACCCGCAGAATATAACGGCACGAAGTTCGTAGATCGACCATACTCCTGTTATGAATCGCTCGCGGGCAGCTTAGGGGACAGCCCGCTTGGACCTTCGTGGCCGTTCGGGGCACGTTTGCAACAAACCTCTTCGAAGCCCTTGCGAACCTTATGTCCGGTGCGAGATACTTTGCGCTGTCCCAAACGGGATGGCAAGGAGGAACCGATGAAAGTTGGGGCTCGGAACCGCATCACGGGCAAGGTGACCGAAATCAATAAAGGCAAAATCATGTGCTTCGTGAAACTCGACATTCCAGCGAAATCGAAGATGGGATCGGTCATGACTCTGGAGTCTTTGAAAGAACTGGGGATTAAGAAGGGCGATGAAGTCGAGGTCATCGTCAAGGCTGTAAACGTACTGCTGATCAAGCGCTGAGAGGTTCCTGCTCGCCGTTTGTCGAATCACAGCGAGCAGGCATCGGACTCTCGCCCTGTTGTTGAGAATTGATGATTGGTGGAACGCCTAAGCTGCGTTCTCTTGTTTTTCTTCGTCTTCGTGGATGCCAGACCGAACTTTCTCGGGTGGGAGATGTAGCTCTCTCCAACCTGACGTGGGCCAAGGAGCAATAAGGGAGGATTCAGTGCCGAGTCCGTGTGCAAGAGTGCCGAACTTGGGCATAAATCATCTTCTTTACAGCGACGGCGGAACACTCCAGTTATCTGGATTCAGGGTTACATTTCCAGCAGGCGCAGGAGTGGCCTGCTGCTCGGGCTCCGGAGCTGTCTGTTGATCCGGTGCCGCGTCTTTGCCCTGCTCCGAGGTTGAGGCGGGTTGACCTACCTGGTAGCCCTCAGCGTCACCAGTGGCATTTTGTTGACCTACCTGGTAGCTATCAGCGTCACCAGTGGTATTTTCACTTGTATCAGTCTGTGCCTGTGCACCCATGGCGAAGCCGAGCACCAAAACAGTCCCAAGCGAGAGAATACGGATTTTCTTCATCGGTGTAGCTATCCTCCGGGCTAATGGATGAATCGCGAAAAGCCGAAGTTGCCCGTGTTTATTGACTTCCAAACCGGTAAAGATCGTGCGGGCCAGGCTGATGGAACCGCTCTTCCATTTGTCCGGGATTCTCCACGCCCGAACTCGTTGAGCGTCGGCCTTCGGTCTCTGTCACCGAATCAGCGAAAGATTTTCCTGCACCTCCCTTTGCCCGGATCGCCAGTTGGCGGCAGTGGCGCGTTTGTGCGAGACTGTTGATGCACACCAGAACTGCCACCAGTACTGCCGAGCCGTCTAGCGAATCGGTGGCAGTCGTGCAGTAAGTAGTTTCCATCCTTAGTATTTGCGGTGCGATGGGCCTGTAGCTCAGCTGGTTAGAGCAGTGGACTCATAATCCATTGGTCGCAGGTTCAAATCCTGCCGGGCCCACCATCCTAATCTACTCATTACAGATTGGTTACCGAATTATCTGCAAATCAACCCGGGACAACAGTAATGTTCTTGGCGGCTGTTCTGGTGGCAGTCGAGGGCAGCACGGTGGAGCAGGCGAGGGCGACAGAAGAGCCATTCGAGAGGCACCTGACCCGCTGAAGGTGCAACTGGTTCTGCCACCAGGAGATTTTGCTCAGATGTAATCCCAGCCCTTCGTTCACAGATGAGGCGAGGCCCGGACAGCATCCGGGCCTCCAGGCATCAGCTCCAAGGTTTCTCGGCTGCGGCGTTCTTGCCGCAGGCTCTGCCGTTGACGATACAGTCGGCGGTAGCATTGCCACCCAAGCGGTTGGTTCCATGCACTCCACCCGTAACTTCGCCCGCCGCGTATAACCTCAGAATGAGATTGTTGTGCCGGTCGATTACCTGGCCGGTCGTCCCATCGGTCCTGATTCCGCCCATGGTGTGATGGACTCCGGCCTGGGTCGGACTGGCAAAGAAAGGTGGCTTCTCGATCGGTTTGAGATTGGTGAGCGTCTTGTGGAATTCCTTGTCGTCATCCTTGTTGGCAAACTCGTTGTAGCGCTTGATCGATTCGACGAACTTCTCGGGAGGCACGTCGAACTTCTCCTTGAGTATCTTTGCCAGACCCTCAATCGTATCCGCCTGGAAGGAAAGTCCTTCCTTCAGGATGCCGGCCGTGGTTTGTTCGTCGAACCGTTTTTTGCAGCGGTCGTCCGCCACCCAGAAGAGCACCTTCTTGGGTTGCTGCAGGACGGCGTCGGCCATCACATCCCTGCGTGCATCTTCGGAAACGAAGCGCTCGCCCTTGGTGTTCACAAACACGGCGTGGTCGATGGCGAGATTCAAAATCGAACCGTATTGCTTGGTGTAGTAATTGCAGGCAATGAGGATCTGAATATAATCCATGCCGATCAGGTCGGCGCCCTCGTCTTCCGCGTACAGGATGGCTTCGCCGGTCGCCGTGGGGACGTTGGTAGTGGGCACCTCGGCATCGAGACGCGGCGCATACTTGGTGCGCATCTGCACATCCGCGCCGAATCCGCCGGTGGCAAGCACGGTAGCCTTCTTTGCCTTGAGGTAATACTTCTTGCCTCTGTGCTCCACCTCCACGCCCTGCACCGTGCCGGTCAAAGGTTTTTCGCGGACAATTCCGCTGAGTTTGTGTTGGAAGAGGATAGGGATCTTGCGCTTGTCCACCTGGGCCTTTAGCGCTTTGACTATAGCCGCGCCGCGGCCGTTGTTGACCGGATCGTGGCTGCGGGGATAAAGCGAGCCGACGATGGCGTAAACGGTCGGGTCGAATTGAACTCCCATCTTCTCCAGCCAGTGGACCCCATCCAGGGCGTTTTCCACCATGAAGCGGACTTTTTCGGGATCACCGCGGAAGTCACCGCCGGCGATCGTGTGCTGGTAGTGCAGATCGATGGAGTCCACGATGCCCTGCTTATTCTGGCGCTCCGGGTCCACCGCGTTATAGCCGCCGCTGGCGGTGATGGAGTTGCCGCCGACAATGGGATTCTTCTCCACCAGAATCACGCTGCTGCCTGCATCAAAGGCCTCGATAGCGGCAGCAAGACCGGAATAGCCGGTGCCGATGACAACCACATCGGCGTCCCGATCCCGTATTGAACCATCCACATTTTTTGCGGCCAAGCCAGTATTCATCTGACTGTCATAAAACCTTAACAAGGCGTTCACGTTGATCGTCCATTGTTTGGTTGGCTTTCTCTTCTCCCAGCAATACAGAAGATCGCGGAATTCCGTAAGGGGTAGCCTGTCGATCTGCCATGGATACACAACCAAGTAACTTCGAACCTGGTAACTCAACAGGTGTGTTTCGTATGAAAGCATCTTCCAGACAACAGAGAGCCAGCGGCGAACCAGGCCGCTCACCTGTTGCCCAAATATCCAGGCTGACTAAGACCTTCCGCTCAGGGCGTAAAGCGCTCAGCGATATAGCCCTCAACGTTGAACCGGGGCAGATGGTAGCTCTGATCGGCGCTTCCGGATCGGGCAAGTCCACGCTGCTTCGCAATCTGGCTGGGCTCACCGTTGGAGACCGGGCTTCAGGTGAAGTCAGAGTGCTCGGTCGAACCGTGCAGAGAAACGGCGTTCTGGCACGGGACATCCGCAAGGTTCGGAGCCGTATCGGTTTTGTGTTTCAGCAATTCAACCTTGTTGATCGCTTGTCTTTGCTTACCAACGTATTGGCGGGAACGCTTGGCCGGGTACCTGTCTGGCGGGGCACGATGCGCTGGTTTACGCGAACGGAAAAGAAGATGGCTATCGATGCTTTGGCGCTTGTGGGCATCGCTGAATATGCGGGTCAGCGCGCCAGCACACTCTCTGGCGGGCAGCAGCAGCGCGCCGCGATAGCTAGGGCCCTGGTTCAGCAAGCGGAGATTATTCTGGCCGATGAGCCAATCGCGTCGCTCGACCCTGAGGCATCCATGCGCGTGATGGAAATCCTCTCCCAAATCAATCGCGAAAACGGCATTACCGTGATCGTTTCGCTGCATCAGGTGGAGTTTGCCTTGAAGTACTGTTCCCGCGTGGTGGCTCTCAGGGATGGAGAAGTCGTCTACGACGGCTCCAATACAGATCTAACGCCAAACTCACTTCGCGAAATATATTGCTGCCAGGACTCACAACCGAAAAGTGTGCCAATGAAGCCAAGTGTTGTGGCGCTAAATCCAGCAGCCCTCAGCTCCGCAAGCGATATCGGCTAGAAGAAGAAACCTCGCAAAGGGTGTCCTGGGAAGTTTGAAAAGCAGATGTGTGTGTGATCGATTTGGGCTCGTGGGGAAAAAATTGATAAAGGAGAATTCAATGCAGTTCCGAAGATTGGTGAGGGCGGTGTGCGCGACGTGCTTGCTGACGCTAACTCTGATGGCAGCAGGACCGGCAAGGGCTCAGCAGGTCAATGAGTTGAACTTCGGTATCATCCCCGCCGAATTGGCACCGAACGTCAAGAAGGAGTGGCAGCCATTTATCGACGACATGTCCAAAGCGGTTGGTATGAAGGTGAACGCATTCTTCGCCTCGGACTATGCCGCGGTAATCGAAGGGATGCGCTTTAACAAGGTTCAACTTGCCTGGTTCGGCAACAAGTCGGCCATGGAAGCTGTGGATCGTGCCGATGGAGAGATTTTTGCCCAGACAATCACCCTGGATGGCAATCCTGGATACTATTCCCTCCTGATAACTCACAAGGACAGTGACATCAAGACTCTCGATGATGTTCTCAAGAATGGCAAGAAGTACATCTTCGGCAACGGAGATCCGAACTCCACCTCCGGATTTCTCGTCCCCAGCTACTACATATTCGCTGTAAACAAGATTGATCCGAAGACCCATTTCAAAATTGTTCGCAACGCTAGCCATGAGGCCAATCTTCTGGCAATCGTGACCAGGCAGGTGGACGTGGCGACGAACAACACCATGGACTTCGCGAGATTCCAAAAGGAGCAGCCGGAGAAGGCCGCGCAAATCAGGATCATCTGGAAATCCCCCCTCATTCCGAATGATCCGCTGGTCTGGCGGAAGGATCTTCCAGCGGACCTGAAGGTCAAGATCAGAGCCTTCATTTTGAACTATGGAAAGCAAGGGCCCGATGCTGAGCGGCAGCGTCAAGTGCTGGCCCATCTGGCCCAGGGATGGCTTCCGTTCCATGAGTCGAATAACTCGCAGCTCATTCCCATTCGTCAACTGGCACTTGCAAAAGAAAAGATGACCATCGAGAGCAGCCAGAACATGGCACCGCAAGAGAAGCAAGCGAAACTGGCAGACATCGACGCGAAGCTGGCTGACCTTCAACGGCAGGCACAGCATATTTCGAAGTAGCTCAACAGGAAGCGTCAGGATTTCCATCCTGATGCTTCTTCTTTTGCAGGTTCTCCATGGCCAATCAATTGCACGTCGGCACGCTCGATCGCACGCTTGAGGGTGTTCCTAAAAGAACGATCCTGCAGGTCCTCGGGTGGGCCGCGGTTATTGCCGTGCTGGCCTGGTCCTGGCGGGGTGCGGAAATGAATCCGCTACTCTTGATCAAGGACTGGGGAAACATGGTTAAGTTCGGCCGGGACTTTTTCCCACCGGATTTTCGTGAGTGGAAGTCCTATGTCGAGGAAATGGCGGTTACGATTCAGATCGCTATTTGGGGAACGCTTCTGGCCATGGTCTGCGCGGTTCCTTTCGGCCTTCTAGCCTCTAAGAACGTTTCGCCCTGGTGGATCTATCAGCCGGTACGCCGGGTGCTGGATTCGGCTCGGGCCATTAATGAAATGATGTTCGCCATGCTGTTCGTCGTGGTGGTAGGCATGGGGCCCTTTGCAGGCGTTCTGGCGCTGTTCGTTCACACCACCGGTATACTCGCCAAGCTCTTTTCGGAAGCCGTGGAAGCGATCGATCCGCGCCCGGTTGAAGGTATTCGTGTTACAGGAGCAACGGCACTGGAAGAGATTGTTTTTGGCATCATTCCACAGGTACTGCCTCTGTGGGTTTCATATTCGCTTTATCGCTTCGAGTCGAACGTGCGTTCCGCAAGCGTGGTGGGAATGGTGGGCGCCGGAGGTATCGGGATGGTGCTTTGGGAAATCATTCAGGGCTTCCAATTTCCGCAGACATGCGCCGTCATCCTCATTGTGATCGCCACGTGTAGCTTGATCGATATGGCGTCGTCGCAGATAAGGAAAATGATGCTTTAGACCGGATTCGCGGAAGGTATATCCCGCGCGGAAGCCGGGCTTTCAAGCCCGGCGGTGATATTGAGGGGTATACCAACTATGGAATTGCTTTAGCAGCTCCGCCCCGGAGCCCACCGCCGTCCCAATAAGGTATTGATTATTTCAGCAGGGCAGAAATAGAAAATCAGCCCTTTCAGGAGAGGTAATGACACAGTCTTCAACAAGCACAAAAGGCGGCGTCCGCGCCGTAATCTTCGACGTTTCCGGTACCACCGTCGACTACGGGAGCCGTGGACCAGTGATTGCTTTTGTCGAGCTGTTCGCTCGCCATGGAGTGGCCGTTTCGGAAGAAGAAGCGCGCCGTCCCATGGGCACCCACAAGAAAGACCATCTCTGGGCGATGCTCACGGATCCGGCAATATGCGGACGCTGGACGAAAGCGAAAGGCGCGCAGCCAACTCGCGAGGCTTTGGATCAACTCTACGACGAATTTCCGGCCGTGATGAAGGAGGCCCTGAAGCGCCACTCAGACGTTATTCCCGGAGTACCTCGCATCGCCCAGGAGCTGCGGAGCCGCGGAATTCGGATCGCCAACACTACCGGGTTTGACGCCGGCATGATGGACGATCTGAAAGAGCAAGCCGCCAAGGGCGGATACTCTCCAGAGCTCTGGGTCACTCCGGACCTGGTTGGCCAGGGAAGACCTTTTCCGTGGATGGCGTTTTACGCCGCTCATCAACTCGGCGTCTACCCGATGAGTTCCTTTGTCAAAGTTGGCGACACTCTCATCGATGTTGCAGAGGGCCATAACGCAGGTATGTGGACGGTGTCCGTTGTCCGCACCGGGAACGAAGTAGGACTTTCAGAAGAACAGTTGGGGAAGTTGCCGTCATCGCAGCGAGATTCGCTGATTGCGGCTGCCCGACAGCGGCTGAAAGCTGCCGGCCCCCACTACGTAATTGACGCAGTGGCCGAACTGATGCCGGTAATCGACGAAATATCATCCCGGATAGATCGCGGCGAGCGTCCATAGCAAGGAAGAAGCGTCAAGCATGATAAGCAAAGCAATGGTTTTTACCGCTGTCGGTAGCCCTTTGGAGCTCCGGGAGTATCCCGTCACTCCCCCCGAACCGGGAGGGATATGGGTTAAGGTGGCAATGTCGACTATATGCGGGTCCGACCTGCACACGACATTGGGAGCACGCCCGGCTTCAGTCCCAATCATTCTCGGCCACGAAATCACCGGAAGAGTCGCATCCTTAGGCAAAGGCGTAACCACCGATACGATGGGGCGGCCGCTCAAGGAAGGTGACCGCATCACTTGGACAATCTTCGCAAGTTGCGGGAACTGCTATTTCTGCAAGATCAAAGCTCTTCCGATGAAGTGCGTGAAGCTCTTTAAGTATGGGCACGAAACCTGTGCCGCCGCTCCCCACCTGAATGGCGGCTATGCGGAGTACTGCTATATCATTCCCGGCACATTCGTCTTTAAGGTGCCCGACACTGTGTCCGACGAAGAGGTGACGCCGGCGAATTGTGGCCTCGCCACCATCATGCAAGCATACGACGGAATCAGGATTCAACCCGAAGATCATATTGTGATTCAAGGTGCGGGTCTGCTTGGTATTTATGCTGCGGCGGTAGCCAAGGACCGCGGCGCCGGCAAGGTGATCGTTCTCGATGTAGTGCCGGAACGGCTTGAAACGGCAAAGAGATTCGGCGCGGACGTGGTCTTCAACACCAAGGAATTGTCCGATAGCAACATAGTCTCAGCCGTGATGGATCAAACCGGAGGCTGGGGGGCTGATCTGGTCCTTGAATTGGCGGGAACTCCCAAGGTTCTTCCTGCGGGACTGAAGATGCTCCGCAAAGGAGGCCAGTACTGCTGGCAAGGAAACGTCTTCCCAGGCGCGAAGGTTGAAATTGATGCCTACGATATCATCACCCGCTGGCTCACCATTCGCGGCTTTCATAACTACGATGCTCTGCAACTTGCCGAGGCGATTGGGTTCATCGAAAGAACTAAGGACAAGTATCCGTTCAAGGAGATGGTTAGCCATAAGTTCCCTCTGGTAGATCTGGCCAAGGGGCTGAAAGTCGCGGAGGAAAGAAAGGCGGTTCGGGCAGCCATTTGTTTTTAGGAACGAGGCGCGAATATTCGCTTTCGGCCCCGAAGATCGAATGGTAGCGTAGGCTTGAACCCGACGGTGTGAATCAGGCCATGCAGGTGGAGGATCGAATTGACAAGAACGGTTGAGCTTAACGGACGCTGTTACGAATGGCGAGGGCAACCCACCGTGGTTCTTTGCGTTGACGGATTCGACCCGGCATATCTCGACCGTGGCTTGACTGATGGGATTTTCCCTACTATCTCCACCTTCAAGACGCAAGGATTCATGGCTACAGCCGACTCGGTTGTTCCCACATTTACAAATCCCAACAACACCTCGATTGTCACAGGAGCGCCCCCATCGGTCCACGGCATTTCGGGAAACTACTACCTTGATCGAGAGACCGGCAGGGAGGTGATGGTCACCGACGCGCATCTGCTGCGCAGCGAGACAATCCTCGGGCTGTTCTCGCAGGCAGGCGTGAAGACGGCTGCCGTGACCGCCAAAGATAAGCTCCGTAAAATGCTGGCCCACAATCTCAAGGGGATCGCGTTCTCCTCTCAATGCGCGGATTGCTGCACGATTGAGGAGAACGGAATTACGGACGTCGAAGGAATGATCGGCAGGCGCAGGCCCGAGATGTACGATCCCGACCTGTCTCTTTTTGTACTGGACGCCGGCATCTGTTTGCTCGAACGGAAAGCGGCGGACATCCTCTACCTTTCCCTGTCCGACTTGGTGCAGCACGGCCACGTGCCGGGCGAGCCGGAGAGTGACGCGCTTTACCTGGCAATCGATCAGCGTGTAGCCAGAATGGTCGCCTTGGGCGCGGTCGTGGGAATTACGGGTGACCACGGCATGAACGATAAGTGTCGCGCGGATGGCACCCCCAACGTGGTGCTCCTGGAAGACGAGTTGAATGGTCGCTTTGGCGAAGGCACCGTCCGCGTGATTTGTCCGATCACCGATCCGTTTGTCATGCATCACGGAGCCCTGGGATCGTTCGTGCGGGTTTATCGCAAGAACTCTACCGATCTGGACGTGTTGATGCGAGCGACAAGGTCGCTCCCAGGCATTGAACTGGTACTGGACGGGCCGAGCGCCGCGGAGCGATTTGAACTGCCACTTGACCGGGAAGGAGACTTCGTCGCTGTCAGTGAGCGCCATGCCGTGATCGGTGCAACCCGCGCGGAACATTTAACGGGTCCCGGAACCCGGCTTCGTTCCCACGGAGGTATATCCGAGCAGCCCGTTCCTTTCATTCTGTCGCGGCAACTTAACGAGAGATACCGGCGGATCGCGGAAAGCCGACGCCTGCGAAATTTCGATATCTTTGAGTTCACTCTCAACGGTACGCAGAGAGCCAATAATTGAGCACCATGATGTGCCCTGAACCATAAGAAGGCAGTACTGCGCTCGTAACACCCTTTTTCCGCCAAAAA
>Ga0181524_10005333_pt1 | contig 11542 bp, 8 predicted proteins | sample PEATcosm2014_Bin_34_FD_119761 | JGI IMG/M metagenome (GOLD analysis project Ga0181524, IMG submission 119761) | Peatland microbial communities from MTU Mesocosm Facility, Houghton, MI, USA - PEATcosm2014_Bin05_60_metaG | ecosystem: Environmental > Terrestrial > Soil > Wetlands > Peat | place...
CGGGTGAATACGTCGTCCAACTTCCTGGAGGCAGTGTCACCGGGCACTTCGGTCTTGCGGTCAAGGACTATGCTCACTCCACCGCCCCGAACCGCAGATACCCCGATCTGATTACCCAGCGGTTGCTGAAAGCGGCAATGGGGGGAAGTGCCCAGCCCTACGAAAATGACGAATTGGCAGCTCTCGCCCAGCACTGCACCGAAGAGGAAGACGTTGCGAAAAAAGTGGAACGGCAGGTCACTAAATCCGCGGCAGCAATTATGCTGGAATCAAGGATTGGTGAGCAGTTCGATGCCATTGTCACCGGCGCATCGGTCAAAGGCACATGGGTCCGCCTTCTGCATCTGCCCATTGAAGGAAGACTGGCGAGCGGTTTTGAGGGCATGGACGTCGGTCGCCAGCTCCGCGCGCAACTGATCCGCACGGATGTGGAGCGCGGATATATCGACTTTAAGAGAGTGGCGTGAGGAGCGGCAGATTGCCGAATGACGAAGGAGTCTTCCATAAAACCGGGTAACCCGCGCATCCTGACAATCAATGGCGGCTCGTCGAGCATTAAGGTCGTGCTGTATCAGATCGGCGAACCGCTGGAGAGGAGGCCTTAGGAAAAGGGTTACCGCATCGGCCTGAGCGGGACGAATCTGACGTTCAACCGCCCGACCGGGAATCGGCAGGACAGTCCACCTTTGTTAAGATCCCTCTCGTAGCGAATGCGCATCCACTCTAGGTAGACCCTGGGATCGGCTTTCTCTGCGCTTTGGAGGGCATCAGCCTTGTCAGCGGCTAGTCCTTGCCAGACCATCCATTCGTGGGCTCCCGGCCGGTCTTGAGCAGCCGGGCCTGTTGGGCGGGGATTTTCAAGGCATCGGGGTCTACCGATCCGATGGAGGTTTGGGGCAGCGCAAGAAGGTAATTCTCGCGCCGCCGTTCACCGTCTCGATGAGTCCCCCCCAGGTTATCCCTCAGCGTGGTTGCCTCCCTGCATTGCCCGCTTCCGTTTCACCTGCCAAAGCCATTGTAGCTCGGATTTGCGTTCGGCGATCGTTCCCCTACCGCAATTTGACGAGGAGGCCACCGGCTCGCTCAAATGGTTGCTTACGGAGATCTCAGCAATGACAATCCATCTCCGAACACACCCGAGTATGAGCGGCAGGCAGAACTGGTGATCGAGCTTCAGTTGGAGAAAGCTGGAGTCAGGCTGGCTTATCTCTTGAACGCCAATTTAATGCACAAGGGCGCTGCGCCGAAGCGAAGGCAACGACCCGAGATTACATAACACGTTTTGGCCGCGTCCCCTGCCCAGCGCGTCGAGCGCTCGCCAAGATCGGCATCGACGCCGACGCGAGGTACGTTGGGTTGCAGGGCCGCGTCACTTATGACTGGCTGCCAGCTCTCCCATGTGCCAAAGAGTGCGTCATGCGAAGCCAGAGCAAATCCCCGGAAGCGCCAACCGCACCCGACAAGCGAAAACCCCAAGGGGTGAGACCAGCCCCGCGGACGGCGTCCCTGCGGCAGAGGGAAGATAGCTGGCGTCCCCTGGCCCCGTCGGTTTGCGCTTCTCGGCTCCACGTGGAAGCGGGGGACCGTAGCGATCCTAGAGGTTGCAATGTACAACGTTACAGCAGGACCGGGGCTTGCCCCGGCCCTGCCGTCCCGCCATGGCGGGAGACGGCCCTATATTCGAAAGGGGACACTGCAAATGTTACAGTACACTTTCAATTAGCGGAAGCCGGTGATAGAATCGCCCCGCTTTCGCCCGGAGTCCTCGTTAAATCATCGAGGTAGTGAGCGTGCCCCGCGGTGACCAACTGATTCGGCAATGGACCCTGATCCGTCTGCTCACGGGTCGAATTGGGCGGACCCTTGCCCAGCTCGCGAGTGAGTTGCGCGTCACCAAGTGCACAGTTCAGCGCGACCTCGAAGTTCTGACCACTGCGGGCTTTCCGGTAACCTCTGACATTCGCAACGGCACCATGTTCTGGCACTTCATGGAGGGCTTTCACTCCGAAATGCCTATCGCGCTTGCATCCCGACATCGCGTCGGCCGTTAGGGTCATGGCTTTCGGGGGCGAAGAGGTGAAACCCAATTCCGCCACCGCGCTGTCTACGACCGAGCTTATAAGTTGTATGTGGCCTTGTACGATTCCGTGAAGGGTCTTTACCCGGAGTGCGCGGCCGTTTCCAGTAAGACGAAGTGATACCCATCGCGCCTTGGAACGAGGCGCGCGAAGAGGAAAACCAGGCGTCCGAGGAAGAGGCTTGCGGCCATGCCTCAGTAATACGCATCCAGTATTCCACCCCGAAGGGAGACCTCAATGATTCAACGGATTGACGCTGCCAATTCATGGATTCTTCTGGCGCTGCTGGCGTCTTGCCTCGGCTCTTCCGCAGTGAAAGCCCAGGCCGGCGCCGCGAAGGCGGCTCCCCAAGATGTTGCCAGCATTGACGTTGACGCCGCCAAAACCACCGGCAAAGTGTCGCCTTACATCTTTGGCCAGAACATTGAATATGAGCATGGGACCATCAGCGGGGGAGAACAAAACCAGGACGATGCGCACGGCCTTCACACGGGCGGGCTTTGGGCGGAAATGCTGCGCGATCGCAAGTTCGAAGAAGGTGATCTTGACGCCGACGGGGTCGCGAACGCCTGGGTCCCGGAGGAGCGCATCACCAATCACTACTGGGAGCTCAAGGGCGGACAGGGCAAGAACAACCGCTACTGGATCGACCACCAGGAATACTATGGCGGCGGGGCTGCCCAAGCGATCGAAGTTTACGGAGACGGCTCCCAGCACGCGAGTATCTACCAGGTCGGTCTGCATTTCACGAAAGGGCGCACTTACCAGTTCTACGTTTACCTGAAACGTCGCGGCAGCGTGAGCGCCTGGGTTGAGATCGAGAAACTCGGAGGGCCGCCGTACGCGCGCCAGGACTTTCCGCAAATCTCCGAAGACTGGGAAAAGTGCACGGCGGAATTTACCGCGCCTGAGGACACCGACAGCGGGCGCGTTCGTATCGGCGTCAAAGGGAATGGGGTTCTCTGGGTTGACTCAGCCTCGTTGATGCCGGCGGACAATTACCACGGAATGCGCCGCGACGTCATCGACGCGCTGAAGCCTCTCTCCGTCCCCTTGATCCGCTACCCGGGAGGGTGCTTCGCGGACACCTACCACTGGAAGGACGGCATTGGGCCGCGCGACCGGCGGCCCGCGCGTTGGTCCCCCATGTGGAACGAGTGGGAACCAAACGACTTTGGAATCGACGAGTTCATGGATTTCGCCCAGCAACTCGGGTCGGAAGTCCACATGACGGCGAACTACCTCTCGGGCACGCCCCAGGAAGCTGGCGATTGGGTGGAGTACGCGAATGGTTCAACCGGCACTCCTCTCGGTCACCTGCGAGCCGAAAACGGCCACCCCGCACCTTATGGAATTAAGCTCTGGGCAGTCGGAAACGAGGCCCAGGAGCTCTGCTCCGGTGAGTACATCGGGGCCAACAAGATCGCGGATTATGTGCAGAGATTTCAGCATTACAAAGGCGCGATTCAGAAGGCGGACCCCTCGACCCGGGTCATGGCGGTGGGGGCGCCGCCGGGCCCGCTGCAATGGAATAAAGATATGCTCGGGCTTATGCCTGTGGATCTCCTGGCCGCATCCATCTATACCGGTGAAGGCGGGCGACGAGATAATTTTGACACCAAGATCATGGATATGGATCATTTTTATCGGCATGTCGTAGGGGAACCGCTGGATTTTGACCGCGACCTGGGTGGGATCATCACCGCTCTCGGGGATCAGTTCCCCACGGATCGCCCGCTGATCGCGGTTACGGAGTACCAAGCCTGGTGGCTGACGGAAAGGGTCGATGAGGATTTCCGTCTCGCCAACGCCCTGTATTTGGCGGGCGTCTTTCATGCCTTGATGAGGAGATCCCCGCAAGTGTTCCTTGGCGAAATCGAATCGTTGATCAATGTTCAAGGCATCGTGGAAGTGAGTCAGACTTCTCTGAAGTTGACCCCGGAATATTTCGCCTGTTTGCTTTATCGGCATCACACGGGAAGCGCTGTTTTGGCCACGTCCACTGCGAGTCCGACGACGCCGTTTAATGCTCACCTCCCCACGCTGGACAGTCTGGCGACGCTCAGTGCCGATGCGCGCACACTCTACCTCGCTGTCATCAATCGGAGCGAAGACCAGGATTTGAGCGCGGCAATTCGGTTGAGCGGCTTTAAAATCGCTCCCGGCGACTCGGTGCGAGTCTTCGAGCTGAACGGCAAAGACAAGGTCGCTGCCAACCCGTTCGGCAGTTCTGACAACGTCAACATCCGAGAGAAGGCGGTCCGCGTCGAACGCGTCCCTTTCTCCTACCGATTTTCGGCGCATTCCGTGACGGTCTTGGAGCTTAGCGGCTCCCGGTAAGGTTCGTCGCGCGGGACACACGAACGATCAGGAAGGCCTTGTAACGGCGCGGTTAAACAGGCTGAGGAAAAACCCGCCCGGACTGTCATTGCGAGGAGCCGCAGGCGACGAGGAATCTCGCACTACGCTCGAAATACTCAGAGCGAGATTCCTCGCTCCGCCCGGAATGACAGCTCGAAAGGGGTTTTCCGCAGCTTGTAAATCCCCGCCCTTCCAAATGCTTGGAGGATCTCATGTGGCGACTCAAACAAATTGCAGCCGGCCTTTTTCTCATTACGTTGTTGTGGGCGGCGAACTTACGCGCGGCCGAATTGCGCATTGGCACGGCGACCGCCGACATCACGCCGTCGCTGCCCGCGGCCTTGTCGGGGCAGTTCGAACTACGGATCGCACACACGGCTGCAACACCTCTGACGGCTAACGTCGTGGCTTTAGAATCAAGCGAGGGCGACCGATCGCTCGACATGGCGATTCTGGTCTCCTGCGATCTTGTCGCGATCCCAAACGATTTGCGCGCCTTGGTCCGCGACGAGGTGCGCAAACGTCTGCCCGAGGTGGATGTGCATAAGATCTTCTTGAACGCAATCCACACGCACACAGCGGCCGTCTTGGAGAATGGCGAATATCTGATTCCCAAGGAAGGCGTCACGCAGGTCGATGCCTACCGAGCTTTCTTTGTCCAACGCGTGTCCAAAGCGATCGCACAAGCCTGGAACGGCCGGCGGCCCGGGAGCGTTACGTGGGGCCTCAGTCATGCCGTGGTGGCCAACAACCGACGCGCTGCTTACGCCAATGGATCGTCGCGGATGTACGGTGATACCAATGTATCGGAGTTCTTGGGTCTGGAGGGCTACGAAGATCACGACGTCAACACGCTCTTCTTCTGGAATCAGGACGGGAAGCTAATCGCCGCTATCATCGAGGTGGCCTGCCCGGCGCAAGAAGTTGAGCAGGACACTACGGTGAACGGTGACTTCTGGCATCCGGTGCGCGTGGCACTTCGGCAACGCTTTGGCGCCGACCTGTGCGTGCTGGGTATGGTCGGTGCCGCGGGCGACCAGTCACCGCACCTGATGTACCGTAAGGCGGCCGAGGAACGGATGCGCAAACTCCGCAATCTGAGCCGTCTGGACGAAATAGCCCGCCGTATCGTGCTGGCCGCGGAGGAAGCCTATGAAACCGTGAAGAATGATCGCCACGCCGACGTACCATTGGTCCACAAAGTGGTAACACTGACGTTACCAATGCGATTGGTCACCGAGGCAGAATACGCGGAAGCAAAGGCGGAATGCGACAAAGCTACGGCGCAGATCGCCGCGGACCCAAACGCCGCCGACCATGCCTACATGCGGCTGCAGTGGTATGGAAAAGTCGTAAAGCGGTTTGAAAAGCAGAGAACCGACCCACAACCGAAATACGAGATGGAGCTACACGTGCTCCGCATCGGTGATGTGGTTCTGTGTACCAACGAGTTCGAGCTTTTCACCGATTACGGGATTCGCATCCAGGCGCGCAGCAAGGCCCTGCAGACGTTTGTAATCCAGCTTGTCGGACCCGGCTCCTACCTGCCGACCGAGAAGGCCGTCCGGGGCGGCGGTTACAGTGCCATCGTGGAAAGCAATGTGGTAGGCCCGGAAGGCGGACAGATCCTGGTGGATCGCACCGTGGAACTGATCAATGGCCTGTGGTCCAACTCGTCGTAGTCATGCTTCTCGTTCTCATAAACTGGGATTTCCGTTCTCACGTTCCGGGATGCATTGCCAAATTCAGATTTTGGCCGCTGTACCTACGAGCACTGGACGTCAAATGAGCCGCCGGCCGCAAGGATGGAGGGGTAGGATCCCGTGTATGAAGGTACGTCCGTGATATTGGCGTACGTAAATGATCCGCCATGCTCATGGTTGAATTGATATCCGCCATAAAGCGCGCGGATGAGCGTTTCCACGGTGGGCAGGCCTGTGAGGAGATTGGCGTATTGGGGCGGAATGATAATTCCTTCATGATAGATGATCGACGAGAACCCCGTCTGCTTGCGCCACACACTAACATGCCTGCGGCGCAATCATCCGCCTGTCTTAATTTTCCAGGCAACTCGGACTTATCAAGCGGTGCGCGAAAGGGCCAATCCGAAATTTTCACAGCTCTTCATGGCCGGGGAACGCTGACCACGTTGCCATAAAGGTTTCGTGCGATCAACTCCCCGTCCTTGTAAACGGCAAACTCGCGCGGCGTCATTTCGACATCGTAGGTATGTCCGCGGAAATGATAGCCTGCCATCCTGGCCTCTCCAAGCTCGCGGTGATAGGCGGGAGAGATTTCCAGTGAACCGTCCATGCCCGGGTGAAGGCCGAAAACTCCAAACAGGATAGCTTGAGCTCCGCTGCCCGCCGCGATCTCGAGCGGCATATCTTCCTCATCCAAGTCCCCAACGTAGTCGGTGAAGGCGTCTTGTGGTAAGTAGGGATAGTGTTCCGTCCAGCGGGCGCAGCGCGCGAGGATGTCCCACCCCAGCTCACGGTAACCTAAACCGTAAAGTGTTTCGGCAATGCGCAGGGGCATTCCCGTATACTGGCCGCCACCACCCCAATCTTCATCCATCCAATCCCAGTGAGTTTCGTCCGATTTGGAAACCGAATAGAAGCCGTAGGGTCCCAGGAACTCTCCTTCGGTGAGGTGCGAAATCAGCCGTTGCTGTTGCGGGCCGGAGGCCATGCTAGTTCCCAAAACATCGAAGAGGTGATAGCTCATGACCAGTTGGTGGCTGCCGTCGGGAAAAAGGTTATCGAACCACCCGGCTTGATCATTCCATAGCCGGTCGTTCAATGACTTCTTTATTTGCGCCGCCCACTGGGCAAACTGCTCGGCGTCAGGATCATTCCTGGAACGCCCCCACTCCGCGATTTGGCGGAAATACTCTCCCGCCAGGCCGTTCGTCGCCGCCACGACATGCTCGTAACCATCCGTTCGCATTTCGAGCAGATTATTGGAATTTGAGCCGAAATCCAGGAGCCCGTCCGGGCGTCCTCGCTCCTTTCGGAGTTCCACGGCGGTGCGTTTCATCCACTCATAAACGCTTGCCCCATTTTCCACCCGGTCCAGAAACGCCATATCCCCTGTCTGCCGGAGGTAATCCTGGAGGATCCGCATCTTTGCGAACGGGTCCTGCGCATAGGCAAACTCACCGGCCTTGCCGTTCCAAGGAATGTAGGTACACGTCAACAACCCGGACCGAACGAAGTTGAGGAATGCGTCACGGAGACCCGCCGGATCAAGCATCGCGAGAAGTTCCGAGGCATAGGAGGTATCCCAAGCGATCGTGAAGAGCCATGTGCCCACCGCGTAAAATGGGTGCGCGGCGAAATTCTCGCGTTCCCAGCGCGAGTCGAGAACACTCAATACGCTTCGGTAATAAAGGTCATCCAACGGCTTGTCAGCCGTGGAGATGCGCGGAAGGTTCTCCGCTGCCCAGTGTAGACGCGCACGCAGTGCGTGGTCGGCCCGCTCGATCCTCTGGGAAAGATCCGGCGCGTAGGGGTCCGGCGCTGGCGAACTGATGAGCTGGGGGACAATGGCATACCGAGCCGTTTTCACCCCTTGTGCGGGGATCTCCCAATTCCACCCATCCCTCGAGGGCTTTCCCAAATCACTGATCACCGTAACTCTGATTTGATCGCTGGCCAGAGTGAAGGCATCGAGCTGTTTTACGGCAGATGCCGGCGGTGTCTTTTCGCCAGGAATGCTCAAGCCTAGAGTGGGGGCGCTCTGCCGGGGAATCACGGTTAGCACCATGGGTTCGGAAAGGCGATTACGGATTTCCGCCTCAAGATACACCTCATCTTTTTCGGCGGAGACACTGGCCTTGGTGCGGATGCTGAAGGAAATCCACTTGCCGTTGATGAATTTGTGGAATGTACCCGTTCGTGTGTAAAGGTTGGGTTGCCAGTGCGCCTGCTGTAGAAGCATTACATAAGGCGATTCTGGGAAAAAGTTGAAGCCCAACGGCGTCATGCCTTGCCCCGTCGCCGCCAATTTTTCGTGAGCATCCGCGGTCAGGTCCTGCACAAGAACCTGGTTTTTCTCGTCGTGAAGAGCGAGCTGGAAGTGGTAATCGTGAACATAAATGGGCGGAAACTCCAAAACCTGAAGCCCCGTGACGTTCCAATCACGAACCGAGACGGTGCCACGGCCGTTGAACAAGCGCAGGCGGCGGCCGCTAAAAACAATTTGCGCGCGATCCATGCCGAGGCGTTCCGGCGTGAGGTCCGCATCCATCGGGGAAGGCGGTTTTTGCGGATCCTGTCCGGCGGGAGGGATTCCCGCTCCGCCGGCTCCGCCACAAACCGGAATCAATAGGGTTAGAAGTAAAACGAGTTTTCGGCTGATCATAGGTTCCTCAAGATGAATTCGGTATGGCGAGTATAGTTGGTGTAGTGCGTCTCAATTCATTTCATCTCAGAACCCCTCGTCAGTTCTCACTTCTCGCTGTCTTCCGCTTGCTGAATGTCGCTGGCAAATCCGCACCACTGTCCGGATTACTGTCGATTCCATCTTCGCCACGTCCTAACCACTGACGCGCCACAGCTCGCGCCTGGTCTAGATCGTCACCCGCAACACCGATCAGGGAATAGAAGACTCCTCGCTCCTCGTCCTTATCCGGCAGTGCAAAGAAGTCCATCCCGAGGGTAGAAAAGGCGTTGGGATAGAGCTTTAGCGAGTTTTCATTCACCTCATGCCCCTGGCTGTTGACCCATCCTACAGGCCAATGAGTTCAATGGGTTCGCGGCTATAACCGTTGTATTGTCCAGGGAGCAGAGTTTCATATTCCTGTCGGCGGACAACCAAGCCATTCGGATATGCCCAGAAATCTTCTGTCCCCCGATACGCTTTCTGACCGGTGTCGATGTTTACTCCAAAGTAGGTCCAGCGCACCCAGACTCGCTTTGGACCAGATTCAACAACGCTGACAAAACTGTTGGCTTCTTGTCTCCCCCATTGGTTCATAAGCTCAGCCCAGCCGGTGTTTCCTTCGAGAAACTGGTAACTCAAGCCGGCGCCGGACGGCAATTCAAGCCACGGGCAGTAGCTCCCCTCGTGCGAGAATACCAACCGGTAGGGAACGTCCTTCCAGAAAACAATATAAGCTTTGCGAGGATTGATATCCGCGTGGGGCGGGCATGGAGCTAAAGGCCCTTGGTAGTTGCCGTAAACATAATCTGAAACTTCCACCGCAGAAACGCCGGCTGTCCTTATCTTGGCGAGTTCAGCCATGGTGATGGGCGTCGGCTTAGCCAACCGCGGGGGAATTCTTTCTTTTGCTAACTCCATCACCAGGTCGACCGTGTGGTCCTCGGCAGCTTCCAGTTTGACTCGCGTCACCTGGTTAGTCTTGAGCCCTTCGCCTTCGGCCCTAATCGTGTAAATGCCCGGTAGAAGGGACTCGATCGCATACTTGCCATACTCGTCGGTCTTGACTCGACGGCTGATGCCGGTCCCAGCATTCGTCACCGTTATGGCAACATCAAAGAGGTCCGCGTGCGTGGCATCGCTTACCCTTCCAAGGATTTTCCCGACCGCCGTTTGCGTTTGAAGCAGCCTCGGGCCACCGAGCAGTGTCGCACCCAGTAGAATTAGGATAAATGCAGAGAGGTATTTCATCAATCTTCCGCGCACCACTTCTCCCTCCTTCATTCCAACGCCGGAGTTGACCAATACAAATTGCCCGCCTGAGAGTTCGTCCACCAAAAAAGTGCGATTCAGATTCTCGTTACGGACCTCGACATCAAAATCGTCCACCATCCCCTTGCCGTCCGCTTTGGGGCGCTGCGTCCTGAATCGGATTTCAAACTTGGTGTCGAAGCACCCCTCAGCTTGCTCAAGTTGCGTCAGGGGCAAGTCGGATTCGGTGGAATGGCTGGTCATGCGTTCTCTCGGTTAGCCCCAACCACGGACACGCCAACTGACCACGACTTGCCAATCTGCACTGTCGCACGGGTTGCACCTAACTGAGTCATGCACCCTCCTCGGTTCCGTCAAGCGTGGAATGGCCTTCACCCAATCCGGCCTCTCAGGTATCGTGTTGCGGTTTCCGGCAATCCAACTTAGGAGTCGGGCAAGATGCAAGAGATTATGCACTGGCTTGTTCAAAAGCAATGCTGTTGAAGGGTGTTCTGTGGGCATGCCACCCACCACTATCCCCCAGCGCGGAAATTCAAGGCAGGATTCCGCCTTAAGGAAAGGGAACTTCCCGCCAACAGTGGGCCGTTATTTGGCCGAAAAGCCCACTAGAACGAAGCCTCAGGCGCGCGTGTCCACGGCAGGAAAGCAATTGAAGGGTTCCTTGTCCACCTGCCAGTAGGGCATGAATTCGACGCCCGGATTATTCTCAACTAGAAAGTGGAGCGGGTGGCCGGGTTTCGGTTGCAAATGCTTCAGCAGGTCTTCCGGCTGTCTTACCTTCTCGATGCGCAGCCTGATTTCCGGCGCGCCCACGGCGGCCAGCAAGATGGGGCCGAAACTCACCGCGTAGCGCTCATGGTCAGGGATTTGATCCACTCCCGTGTATCGCTCTACCCAGAGCGCCGCGGGCAGCGTGAAGTTCACAGTATCACCCTCGGCCCAAGCGCGGTCGAGCACCACGTAGCTGCCGGGCTGGCCCGTGGCCGCCGACTTGCCATTGACGTACACGGCCATTTCGCGGCTGCCCCAGGAGGGCACACGGACACGAATTTTCGCCTGGGTCGGCCGGGTTGCCGAGAACTGCAAGCGAACTTCGGGGTCGAAGGGGAACCTGGTAGCCATCTTCAGCCGCAGCGACGCTCCCCCCTCCGTCCATTGGAGCGTCGAAGGTTCAAAAAGGTTGATGTACAAGCCGTCGGAGGCAAGCGAGTAAATATGCTCCGGCAGCGAACCGATCAGCCGCGTTCCTTGCCCTTCGCAGCAAGTGTTCACCCGTGTGGGCTTCTCCTTATGGTGCGCCAGCAAGGCATGGTAACGGAAACCCTGCGAGCCCGACTGATTGGCCATCGCCACGTTGTAGATGGACTTCTCAATTTCCGTGACGTACTTCTCGTTTTCCGGGTCCAGCAGATGGAAACGCTGGCTCAGAAAGGCCCAAAAGGCATTCC
>Ga0181524_10005339_pt1 | contig 11527 bp, 10 predicted proteins | sample PEATcosm2014_Bin_34_FD_119761 | JGI IMG/M metagenome (GOLD analysis project Ga0181524, IMG submission 119761) | Peatland microbial communities from MTU Mesocosm Facility, Houghton, MI, USA - PEATcosm2014_Bin05_60_metaG | ecosystem: Environmental > Terrestrial > Soil > Wetlands > Peat | place...
AAGACTTCAATTGCGGCCAGAGAAAAGCAACGAATCGCTCAAGCCGCCCTCAAGTTCATCAAGCCGAACGATACGATATTTCTCGACGGTGGCAGTACGGTGTTGGAATTGGCGCGGCTGGTGCGAGAGCGCTCGAACCTCACCGTGGTTACCAATTCCCTGCGCGCCGCCATCGAACTGGCGGCTCAAGGACCCAGGGTGATATTGATCGGCGGCGAATTCCGCCGGCTCAGCCAAACCCTGGTCGGTCCTCTCACTCGTCTCACCCTGGATGAAGTACACGTGGACAAGGCCTTCATGGGGACGATCGGGCTGACTCTCGAAGAAGGGCTTACGACCACCGATCCGAGCGAAGCCTATACCAAGGAACTCGTCATGCAGCACGCCCGGCAGGTCTTTCTCTTGGCTGATCATGGCAAGGTAGGCAAGGTCTCCTTCGCTTGCGCGGGGCAACTGGGAAGAGTTCAAGTGCTGATAACGGACAAACAAATCGACCGTAAGTTTGCCAGCCAACTTCGCAAGAACGGCGTGGAAGTTGTGCGAACTTAGGAGTCGTCACGAAATGACCATTGGATTGGTCGCTGAACAACCCCCTCACCCCCGACCCCTCTCCCCCAAGGGGGAGAGGGTGGCCCGCGACGCCGCTTTCTCCAGGCGGCGCGGGACGGGTGAGGGGGTTCGACTCGCGAATGGAACGGTTGTTACGTGACGACGCCTTAGAAGCGGGGCGGCATTGGGGAGCGTGAAAATGAGTGTAGTTCACCTGAGCGATTTAAGACCTGATTTCAGGCCATTCGAGATCGATTGCGGCAAGATCCCCGGTTACCGGTTCAGAGGAAATTTGCGAACCGAACTCGCCGCGGGCCGAATTGAAGCGAGGACCGCCATCGCTCTCCTCGAAGACATGCTGATGATCCGCGAGATGGAAGAAATGATCGTGAAGCTGCGCTCCGGCGCGTACGAACCCATCAAGGGTTTCAATTACCGGGGGCCGACGCACGTATCGATCGGCCAGGAAGGCGCTTCCGTGGGAGCGTGCAGCGCCTTGAACCTGAAGGATTACATCACCAGCACGCACCGTGGCCACGGCGACAGCCTGGCGCGGGGCTGTCTCGCCATCCGGGCCATGAATGACGAGCAACTTCGGAAGCGCGTCCCTGGCTCGAAAGCGGCCTCGCACGCAGAACTCCTCGAGGATGCTCTCGAGGAGCACGTCTATCGCACCCTTGCCGAGCTCTTCGGGAAGGAAGACGGGTACTGCAAAGGGCGCGGCGGCAGCATGCACATCGCCGACTTCACCGTCGGCCACCTGGGAGCAAACGCTATCGTGGGTGGCAGCGTACCGATCGCGACTGGGGCGGCGGTGGGAAGCCGCTATCTGCGCAACGGCGCCGTGGTCTGCTGTTTTGCGGGCGATGGGGCCTTCGCGAACGGCGTGGTGCTCGAGTCGCTGAATTTCGCCGCGCAAGTTCAGTTCACCAACGAACTGGCCGGCGATTACCGCTTCGGCGTGCCCATCGTCTTTTTCGTGCTCAACAACCACTATGGGATGACGGGCCGCGCCGACAACGAAGTAATGGGCATTGCACACCTGGCGCGGCGCGCGGCGGGCTTTTCCGACTGCAACATGCACGCCGAGGTCGTGAACGGCATGGACGTGCTTGCCGTTCGCGACGCCATGCGGCGTGCCACCGAGATGTGTCGCAATGGGAAAGGCCCGATCCTCCTGGATGTGAATACCTACCGCTATTACGGCCACTCGCTGAGTGACCCACGCAACGAGTATCGGACGCGCGAAGAAGAAGCGGCCTGGAAAGCGGTTGATCCCATCACGACCTTCGCCAAGCAACTCCGGAAATGTGACGTCCTGGACGAAGCGGGCCTGGCCGCCGTGGAGGCGAGGGTTCGCGAGCGCAATGCGCGCGCCGCCCAACGCGCCGTAGCGTCCGCTGACCCCGACCCCAAGGATGTCATCAAGTACATGTACACGGACACCTGCGTGGAGGTGGTCCCGCCCCAATATCGAAAAGTGAAGATCATCGAAGCGCCCGTCCCCATTAAAAGGGCCAAGGGCGAGATTACTTATCGCGATGCCATCAAGGAAGCTTTGATCGAGGAGATGAAACGAGATTCCCGCGTCATCTTCTATGGCGAAGACGTGGCTGAATATGGAGGAGCGTTTAAGCTCAGCAAGGGCCTGCTCGAGGCTTTTGGCCGCGAGCGGGTCTTCAACACTCCCATCTCCGAAGCGGCAATTTGCGGGACGGCGGTGGGCGCAGCCATGATCGGCTTGCGGCCGGTTGCCGAGCTCATGTATATGGACTTCCTGCTCATGGCCGGCGATCAGGTTTGCAACCAGGCTGCCAAGTGGCATTACATGTCGGGTGCGCAGGTTGAAGTCCCATTGGTCATACGCGCTTCAATTGGAGGCGGCAAAGGCTACGGCGGCCAGCACTCACAAACCTTGGAATCGAGTGTGGCGAATATTCCGGGCTTGTATGTGGCGTATCCGGCCACTCCTTACGATGCCAAGGGCATGATGAAATCAGCCATTCGGGACAATAACCCGGTATTGTTCCTTGAATCTCAACTCCTCTATGGCGTTAAAGGCGTGGTGCCGGAAGAAGAGTATCTGGTTCCACTGGGCGTCGCGGACGTGAAGCGCGCGGGCAACGACATCACCCTGGTGGGCTGGGGGCCGGCGGTTCCCGATGCCCTCCAGGCCGCCGAAAGACTGAAGGCGGAATTGGGTGTGAGCGCCGAGGTGGTGGACATGCGCAGCCTTATCCCCCTCGATAAGGAGACGATCCTCGCTTCCGTGCAGAAGACGGGGCGTTGCGTGGTGGCCAGCCAGTCGGTGACCATCGGCAGTTTCATGGGCGAAATCATTGCCACCATTCAGGAAAACGTCTTTGATTATCTCGATGCTCCCATCCTGCGAGTGGGCGCCAAGGACGGGATTGCCCCGCAATCGCACGTCCTCGAGGCCGTTTTCCTTCCCAATGCCAATGACATCTTCGAGGCCGCCAAGGCCATTCTGTAGGGGCGAGCGGCGCTCGCCCCAGGGCCGAACGCCGTTCGGCCCTACAACAGGAAGGGATCACGATCATGGTTCGACCGATCACCATGCCCAAGCTGGGGCAATCTGAGGAAGTGGGCACGCTTGTCCGTTGGCGGAAGCGGGTGGGAGACGCCGTCGCCAAGGGTGACATCCTCTTTGAGATCGAGACGGACAAGGCCGTACTCGAGGTGGAAAGCTTCTTCGAAGGGACGCTGCTAAAGATTGTCGTCCAGGAAGGGACAACCGTCCCCATTAACACCACGGTCGGTTTTGTTGGTGATCCCGGAGAAGCAATTCCCGAGACGGTGGCCCTAGCGGCCGAGCCAAGACGAGCAGAAGCACCCAGCGTTTCAAAAGAAGCCCTACGGCCACCTGCGCCGTTGCCAGCTCGAGGAATGCCCGAAGCGCGTTTGGAACGACCAGTTTCGCGGGTTAGACATGTAGGGGGGGTTCGCGAACCGCCCCTACATCCCTCGCCAGCCGTGATGGCGGCCCCGGAAGTGTTCCGAATCAGCCCGCGCGCCGCCAAACTCGCCAGGGAGTCTGCCATCAACCCCTCGCCCATCGTCGGGACTGGCCCTTACGGCCGGATTGTCGAACGAGACGTAAAGAATTATCTGGAATCCAAGGGCTACTACCAGCTCCGCATCACGCCGGCGGCCAAGCGACTTGCCGCTAAGGAAAACATCGACATTTTGTCCCTGAGCGCCGAGAACGGCCCGGGACGCATCACCGTCGCGTCGATTGAACGAGCTATCGCTGAAAAGCCGCAACCGATGAGCAGAATGCGGCAGGTGATTGCGGCACGGCTGACGGAGAGTTTTACCACCACTCCACACTTCTTTGTCACCGTGGCTGTGGATATGACCGAGCTGGTCAATTTCCGCTCCGAACTGAAAGCCCAGGGGGCGTCTTACACCGTCACCGATTTCATTTTGAAAGCCGTGGCGCTCAGTCTGGTCGAGTTCCCGATCGTGAACAGCACCACAGACGGCAAGAACGTTCGATGGCACAGCAAGGTGCACCTGGGCCTGGCGGTGAACCTGGAGCAAGGGCTGGTGGTCCCGGTGATCCGCAACGCCGATGAGTTGAGCCTGGCGGAACTGCACGGCTGCGCCACCGCGCTGGTTGCCAAAGCGCGCGCCGGCAAACTCACTGAAATGGGCGGAAGCACCTTCACCATCTCCAACATGGGAATGCTGGATATTGAGAACTTCACCGCCATCATCAATCCCGGTGAAAGCGCCATCCTCGCCGTGTCGAGCACGCTAAAGCAACCGGTGGTCAAGGACGACCACATCGTTGTCCGTCACATCATGAAGATGACTCTGTCTTCCGATCACCGTATTATCGACGGGGCCACGGCCGCCAGATTTGCGAATGCAATCAAACAAAAACTCGAGGAGATATCACTGTGGAAACGTTTGGCGTAGTGGTAATCGGGGCGGGGCCGGGAGGGTATCCGGCCGGCATTCGTGCCGAGCTGACCGCCACTGAACTCGCCCAAACCATCCACTCCCATCCCACCCTCGCTGAAGCATGGATGGAGGCTGCCGACGTGTTGCTCGGCGAACCCATCCACACCATCGCCAAACGACCAAGGTAGCAGGCTTTGGAGTGCGGCAGCTTGCTGCCGCTTTCAATCGGGCCAGCTTGCTGGCCGTGTTTCGGCCCCTGTGTAAACCACGTTTGCCTGCGAGCAAGCTCGCATGAAGACAAAGCGGCAGCAAGCTGCCGCACTCCAAAGCGCTTCGCGCTGGCGGCGATACACCGTACACCCGATTAACAGTGAACTAATTGATGTCGAGGCCGCTTTTCCCAAGAACGCAAGCTTAATGAGTGCGTGTCCACAGGTATGAGGCCGAAAGGGATTTCACGGCATCTATGCTTCTTCCCTAAGAAAAACAACGTCCTGGACTGCCGGTAATCGTCGAGTACACATTCTCGCACGACGCTTTCGCGCAGGCCCTTGGGTACTTCCACGGATAGGGCGCTTTACGACCAAGTGCATTGTTTCCGCGAGTGATGCGTTAATCAGGCACAACCTTACAAACGGGACATTTTGCATTCAAGATCGTATGAATCCGCTGCCTCTTGGGCTTTGCCAGGTTCGCTAAATGAAGCGTCATGCAAGTCACCAACCTCTTGCGACCCACGATTGCTCAACATCAATAGGAGTTCACACAATCGATAAAATCTGCTTGCGCTATTTTTCCAATGCCGCACCAGAAAACGGGCCAGTCCGTATTGGTAATGGGGCTTGCGGCATTGTGTCCAGACTCATACTGCCCTCTGTAAAGTGCCTGTTTTGCGCTATTCGTGACAAGTGCTGGATAAAGTAGTGCCAAAGAAGAGTCCAAAGGACCTAGCATGGAATAGGCTATCGAAAAGGTGTAATAGCTATTGAACTGTCCCGGCAAAGTGGCGAGGTTATAATTCACGGACCTATAATCGGTGGGTGTAAACGTATCGTGAGTAAATGTAAAGACCTTAAAGGCAGGGTCATTGCCAAAGCACGGACTTATGGCAGGCGCTTGATCGAGCACATTATAAGGTGACAGGATGCGATATTCGTCGTTATGAGTATGCGCAGCAAGCGTCAGAGTTACAATGCCCGGATAGTTCGAAAGTATTTGCAGAAAATGTGCCTGATAATCCGGCTTCCACATCATCGTGGCGCTTGCAAGGTGACCGTATTTATCAAGATTTGTTGTGGCAGTGGCAACTGTATCTGCGCCGGGAGGTACATGCATTAAGAGCCACACTTTTTGGCCACGAGCTTTGGCTGAAGCGAGTCTTGAATCAAGCCAGGCAAGTTCAGTATCTACTGCAAAATCATTGTCGCCTGGGACAACAGCGGCAAATGGGTTTGTATTGAGTCCGATCACCATCAATCCTCTTCCCAGCGGCTCCGCTGAATAATATCCTCCACTCGTGAAGGTATTAAGAAATGTCCAATGATCTACGGCGCCATTCAACAATTGTGTATAAACAAGTTCTGCCATATTGAAAAGAAAACTGCTATCCGGTCCGAAGCTTGTGTACGAATCTATATTTCCAACCGCGAACATGACGGGAATGTTTCCGACAGACGACCTCACCTGCCGCGCAACAAACGCAAACGTCTTGTCGGTAAAGGCCTTCATGGCTGCTTCGTTCTGGCTGCCATAAAGTTGGTAGAAGGTTTGCGGAATGTAATGCCCAAGAAGGTCGCCGGTACAAATAACGAGCGGACTGGCTCCCAAGTTCTGCCTTATGCTCGAGAGTGCAAGCACAAGCAAAGGGTAGTTGGTATCGGTATTCCATGCCGAAGGTGCTGTTATCCTTGATGTCTTGAAAATACTCGCCCACTCGCTGGCATCCGAAGAAACAAGCCTTCGAAAAAGAGATGGGTCATAAAAAGGATTGAAATGAACATCCGAGAAAACAACCACTGAGAAGCTGTGGTTGGTGGTGGGGCGGGCGCTGGTGGTCCCACTATCGCACCAGCACGTCAGGTAGATAATTACCAGTACAAGAAGATATATACAGCGGGGCCTTTTCAACATAGAATCTTCTCCTTTTGCTCTTTTTGGACGGGTCAGGAGACAATGACTATCCCGTTGTATATCTCCAAACCGTCGTATTCGTGCGTGTAATTAAGCTCCAAGCGCTCGCTTATGCCAACCTCGGTCGAAGCCTCATGAAAATCGCCAATTATCGATCCGCGTTGGAATAGTGGCGAATGTGGCCGCACAGTATTTCTATCGGCAGAAAGCATGTCCGCGTTTAGTTTTCGTTGAATATCTGGAACAAAGAACTATCAAGTGAGAGGTCCAGGCGTTGGTGCTGCGTCGCGTTTGGGAACAGACGGCAATGCCCGAGAACAGTCGCCTTCCTGTTCTTTGACTACACATGAGGTCAACAGCAGAGCGCTTTAGGGTGCCAGAGCGGGGCAGTCAAGCGGAGCGGCGTTTGCGGAGCGTAGCCATCAGGCGGGATCGGACCTCTGCCCAGGTAAGGGGAGAAACAGTCTGGGAATCAAGCTCCGCAACGCGGCGCTGAACCTCGATTTGCCACGCTGCCTCGGCGTCCGCGTCAACTTCCGTGTGGAGACTTCCTAGCAACGAATCGCCAAGCGCAGCCTGCACCTCAGCCGGGAGCGCCAAGGCTTCTTTGAGGAGCTTACCAGTGTCACGGCTCATCTCGGGACTATAGCTCTGTTACTTGTTCCGCAGGCGGTCGAGCGCCCAGGCGGCGTGTTCACGGACGACAGGGTCAGAATGCTGGGCAGCCTGCTCGAGCCAGGGTACAAACCTCTCATCGCCGGAATTGCCCATGGCCACGCAGAGATTGCGCAGCCAGCCGCGGTACTTCACACGCTTGATGGGCGAATGGGCGAAGATTCGGCGGAAGTCATCTTCACTGACTAAGGCCAAGAGATCCAGCGGCGGGTTGAACAGAGAGGAGCTGGCGGTGTCCGTGGTCAGTGGTCCGTTGTCCGTGGTCATTTGCTTACGAGCACTTCCCTCCTCCAGCATGGGGCGGATCGGCGCAAAAGTCATCGGGTGGAATTGCGGGACCTTCGTTGCCGCTGCCTTCTGAACGTAATGCTCATCGGCTAATTGCCTTTGCGTGGAAAGGCTCTGCTGATAGCTGATAGCTGACGGCTGATGGCTAGAGATTTGCGACTGACAACTGACAACTGACAACTGAGGACTTGTCTCCCTGTTCCAGGGACACACATCCTGACAAATGTCGCACCCGAAGACGTTGGCGCCGATCTTCGGCCGGAACTGCACCGGGATTGCTCCCTTGATTTCGATAGTGAAGTAAGAAATACATCTCGACGCGTTCATCACGTAGGGTTCAACCAACGCCTCCGTGGGGCACGCCTCGAGGCACGCTGTGCATGACCCGCAGCGGTCGGGAGCGGGCAAGTCCGGCGCAAGCGCAAGACTGGTCAGGATGACCCCGAGGAAAAACCAGGAGCCCTTCTCCTGATTGATGATGCAGGTGTTCTTTCCCATCCAGCCGATTCCCGAAAAGCGGGCGAAGGCTCGTTCGACAACGGGGCCGGTGTCAACAAAGACCCGGGTCTCGACGCCTGGCGCCAGCTCTTCCAAAGCGGCGCGAAGCTGTTCGAGTTTTGCCCGCATTATCTCGTGGTAATCCTGCCCCCAAGCGTAGCGCGAAACCCAGGCGCGAGGCGCGGTGGCTGCAGAATAAGGAAGCGACGTGTTATAGACCAGTCCAACGCAGATAACTGACTTGGCAGAAGGGAGGATCAAGTGCGGATCGAAGCGCTTGGGGTTTTCAAGGTACCGCATCTCCCCGTTGAAGTCCTTCTCCGCCCACTGGCGGGAAAACTCGAGGTCTTTCCAGACCGCGATGGGTGCGATCCCGGCTAGGTCAAAGCCGAGGTCGAGCGCGCGCTCCTTTACGGTAAGACTCGATAACATTGGTTTAAATGATAACGCCATGTGGCAGGAGATTCCAGAGAGGCGATGTCTCAGACCGACGAGTCATGGCTTGTTAGCTATCGCAGGGCGGGCAACGAGCCCCGCTCTTCTCCTGCTATCGCCTGGAAAATGTTGGTGACGCGGAGCGCTTTGGAGTGCGGCCCGCCCCGGCGGGCCGCTTTCAACCAGGCCAGCTTGCTGGCCGTGTTTCGGCCCCTGTATAAACGACGCTTGCCTGCGAGCAAGCTCGCAGGAAGAGAAAGCGGCAGCAAGCTGCCGCACTCCAAGAAGCGATTCAATTGATTCTTCGCACCATATAGCCCTAAAAAACTGCCGTTCGACAGAATATATTTCGCCATTAGTCAATCTCTCCTTAACATTGTAGCCTGAATCGCGGGGCTGACGACGAGCCGGTCATTATCCTTTTCCGAAGGTTTCCGGAATACCACGTAGAGAGGAAAAACAACCATGCCTAGAATCCGAAGTCAGCGGTTGATGAAGTACGCCGATCAAGCTATTTCCTCAACGGCTGGATTGCTCTTTAATACCATCCAGTTTTTCAACAAGCACAACCCCGGTCCCACTTTTATTCCTCGTTGGTCGGACAAGCCTCTCCTGAAATCATGGCAAAAGAGCAAGCCCGAGCTGGGATGGCCTCGCCAGACCGACTCACTTTGTCCCGAATGCGTGAAGCAAGCACGGGAAAAGATCTTAAGCGGCGCGCAGAACTGGCAAACCCTCTTAACTGAGAAAGTGGGAGAAATCAAGGCCACGATTCTTGAACGGGATGGCCAGGTTTGGATGGTCAAGGATTGCCCCATTCACGGCCACTTTGAAGACATGATGGCTGTTAGCGCGAATTTCCTGCGCTGGATTGAAAAGAACTTTCCCGGCCGCGACATTCGCGCCCACAACGATGAAGGTCTTCACGACCATGGTTCGAGTTCCATCAAGCACGGGCGCGGTTCGGTGCTCACCGTGGACTTGACCAACCGCTGCAACATGATGTGCGACCCCTGCTTCATGGACGCCAACCAGGTGGGCTTTGTGCACGAGCTGTCCTGGGAAGACATCCAGGAAATCCTCGACAATGCCATCAGAATCAAACCGCGCCGGCAGATGTCGGTGCAGTTTTCGGGCGGCGAGCCGACCATGTCGCCTTATTTCATTGACGCTATCCGCTATGCCCGCAAACTGGGTTACAACAGCGTCCAGGCGGCAACCAATGGAATCGAGTTTGCCAAGAGCAAGGAATTCTGCAAGCGCGCTTTCGATGCGGGCCTCCGGTATGCCTATTTGCAATTCGACGGCATCGGCAATGACGCCAACAGCCACCGCCAAGTGGGCAACCTGTTCGATGTGAAATTGCGGGCCGTCGAGAACATGCACGAGGCGGGCATCGAGATCATTCTGGTCACCACCCTCGTGAATAACCTGAACAACGACCAGGTGGGGCCCATTGTAAACTTCGCCCGCGAGAACCCCAAGAAGATCGCCTTCGTGGCCTTCCAGCCGGTGAGCTTTACGGGCCGCGACGAGGACATTACTCCGCAACGCCGCCAGCGCCAACGCTACACGCTCTCACACCTGGCGTTGGACGTGAAAAAGCAGACCGGCATTACCGAACCCACCCGCGACTGGTTCCCCATCTCTTTGATGGGCGCCTTCGCGGACTTTGCCGACTTGGTTCACGGACCCGAAGCTGAGTGGGGACAGGTGAGCTGCGGTTGCCACCCGAACTGCGGCGTGGGAACCGCCTTGATGATTAATAAGGAAACCAAAGAGTGGGCGCCGGTTCCCCAGTTCCTCGATATTCCCCGGCTCGTGAAGGATATGCAGGGGATCACCGACTCAGCTCGAGGGAAAGTGTTTTCGAACTTCATGATGGGATTGGCGCTTCTCAAAAACTACAGGCCATTCCGGGCGCCCCAAAGCCTGGCTTTGATCGACTTGCTCAAGAAGTTCGACAAATCCTTTGCGCTTACGGGCGAGGCAAGGGCCAGGAAGACGTATGGCGCCTCGGACCCCGACCGTACTTATGAAGACGCTCTCAAGCGCCGTTCCGACCCCTGGAATTTTCTCTTTATCGCAGGCATGTGGTTCCAGGACCTGTTCAATTATGATTTCCGCCGCACCGAGATGTGCATCATCCCTTACGCCACGCAGCAGGGCGAGATTTCCTTCTGCGCCTATAACACGGGAATCGGCTGGCGAAAGATTCTGGAGAACATGTACAAGAATGCGACAGTTGCCGAATGGTACAAGACGCACGGCAAGCACCAGATTTACGCCAAGGGCAAATCCGTGGAACTCAATAGCGCTGCGCATTCACTCTACGTGAACAATGAAGATGCTGCCCGCGTGCGTCCGAAAGAGCACGACATCCCCATGACGGCGGCTGAGGAAGAACGTCAACGCAGGAAGACTGCCTGGGAGGCTCAGCAAGCCCGCCAGTACTATGAAGAGATAGTGCTGAAAAAGCCAAAGGCCGAACTAGTCCAGATTGGTGATGCCGCCAAAGAGGTTGACGAAAAAGTTCCAGTCTGATTCAGGGCTTGAGAGAATCAGACACTCGCGCCCTGATACTGGTTGCGCGTGGGTTGATGCTGTCGTAACATTGCTTAGGTACGCTGGGGCCGAGCAAGGGGGATCTGCGGATGGCAACAACCAACATCAAGGAAGAGGCTCGGAAGCTTATTGAAAAGATGCGGGATGACTCTACCTGGGATGACCTGATGCGTGAGATCTACGTGCGTCAGGCCATCGAATCCGGGCTGGCCGATAGCCAAGCGGGGCGCACCACCAGCGTCGAAACGGTCCGCGCGGGATTTGGCCTCGAAAAGTGAAGGTTCACTGGACGGACACTGCGCGCGACCATCTCCGGGCTATTCACGCCTACATTGCAAGGAATTCGCCTCAATACGCCCTGCACGTTGTTGACCGCCTGACCAGGCGCTCGCAGCAAATTGCTGAGTTCCCCTTGTCGGGGCGGGAGGTCGCGGAATTCGGGGTCCCACAAATTCGG
>Ga0181524_10005342_pt1 | contig 11519 bp, 10 predicted proteins | sample PEATcosm2014_Bin_34_FD_119761 | JGI IMG/M metagenome (GOLD analysis project Ga0181524, IMG submission 119761) | Peatland microbial communities from MTU Mesocosm Facility, Houghton, MI, USA - PEATcosm2014_Bin05_60_metaG | ecosystem: Environmental > Terrestrial > Soil > Wetlands > Peat | place...
ACCGGCTTGTTCTGGCTGCTGCGGCCTGCGATTTGCCCACGCGCTGGATTCACGCCCTCTACCATTACCTCAATAATTTCACCTATGTATTTGGAATAATTGACCCTCTGAATCTCCCTTTGCTGATCAAGCAGTGCTTGAAGCCTGACCGTCTTCTCGGCTTCAGGCACAGTATCAATCATGCCCAGAGCCGGCGTATTCGGCCGCGCCGAGTATTTGAAAGCAAAGACGCAATCGTACTCGACCTCAGCCAGCAGATCCACTGTCTGGATAAAATCCTGCTCACTCTCGCCGGGAAAGCCGACAATGATGTCGGTCGAAATCGAAATCTTCCGCCGGGCCGTCTTGATCCATCCGATTCGTTCCAGATACCACTCCGGCGTATACTCACGCGCCATCCGTTCCAGCACCCTGGCCGAGCCCGACTGCACAGGAAGATGAATGTGATCGCACAACGTCGGCATCCGATCGATCGCTTCCACAATATCCCGCGTAAAGTCCCTGGGATGGCTCGTCATGAAGCGCACGCGCCGGATACCGGGCACCTCGCCCACCGCGGCCAACAGCTCCGCGAACGAGCACTTCCCTTCCGGATCGCGGTAGCTATTCACGTTTTGTCCCAGAAGCTGGATCTCGGTGTAGCCCAGGTCGGCGATTCTCCGAGCTTCGTTCAGCACCGAGGACGAGGCGCGGCTGCGCTCTTTGCCGCGCGTGTACGGCACCACGCAGTACGAGCAGAACTTGTCACACCCCTCGATAATTGTGATGTAACCGCGGTAGGGATTCTGCCGCGCTGTGAACTCCGTCTCGAAGGTCTCGTCGGTCTGCCGGTCGTCGAGACCGGTGATATGGCTTTCTCCCGCCTCCAGGCGCGTGAGCATCTCCGGCAGCTTGCGGTACGAGGCCGATCCCGAGACCAGGGATACAAACGGCGCCCGCTCGAAGATTCTTTCCCCCTCCTGCTGCGCCACGCAGCCCAGCACGCCAAAGCGCTTCCCTTCCTTGTGCAGCCGCTTGTAATCGTTCAGGCGATGGAAGACCTTTTGCTCCGCCTTGTCGCGGATGGAACAGGTGTTGTAGAGGATCAGCCCGGCTTCTTCCTCCGACTCCACCTGCCGGTATCCCTGCTGGCGCAGTGTGCCGATCACCTTTTCGGAGTCATGGGCGTTCATCTGGCAGCCGAAGGTTTCTAAATAGAATGTTTTTCCGGTTGCCATAGACCTCCTCAGTATACGGTGAATCCTGTTTTCGTAGCCGATTCTGGCCAGCGAATCCGCCCACGCCGGGTTCGCCCGCGAACGCTCGCGCCGCTACTGGTGCAGCAGCTTGAATGCGTGCGTCCATTCGTTCTTGGTGAACCCAAGAACGCACCACAATATGCACAACGGCTCAATGGCGCGCGCCGACTCCACTTTGCCCATGTCTGCCGTCTCCCATCCAAACTGGCCGAGGACCTGCGTCGTAATCTCCTTGGCGCCGTCATCGTTCCCGCAGATAAACATCGTCGGCCGTCCGGCTTTGTACTGCGGGTTCACCATCTGCCGATTCCCTACCGAGTTGAATGCCTTCACAAAGTGCGCTTTCGGGAACTCGCGCTGTAGCCGCTCCATCAAAGAGTCGTCAAGCGTCGTAAAGAACTTCAGAACTCCGTTCACCGGCGGCGCGTCGGCAATCGGGTTACACGCGTCCATCACCGGCTTGCCGTCCAGGTTGGAGCTGCCCGCTGCGCGCAAAACATCGGCCGCAACCGAGCCCTTGACGGCAAGTACCACTACCTCGGCAAACGCTGCCGTCTCGCTGAAGCTGCCTACGCGCGCCTTGGGATGCTCGCGCTGCCACTCCATAAGCTTTGACGTGTCGCGCGTCCCCACCATGGTCTGGTGGCCGTGCTTGATGAACCCGCCTGCGAGCGCCTTAGCCACGTCGCCCGAACCAAGAACTCCGACCTTCATGTTCGATTCTCCTCTCTATTGACCTTGTTGATCGTGACCTTGTTGATCGCTGAGCCCCGTGTGTAGATAAGCCACCACCGCGTCCATCTGTTCCTTTGTCATCTGATACGCGAGCGACGGCATCATCCCCTTGCCTGCCATCAATACTTGTTCCACCTCGGCATCCGTTGCCGGTTCGCCGTCGGGCAGCTTACTCCGGTTGAAAAGACCGTGCAGATTCGGCGGGACCTTCTTCAGATGCAGGTCATTCTCCTCGTGACAGTGAGCGCAACCTGCTTCGTACAAATGCTTGCCCTCTACCTGCTGCGGCGTCAGCTTCTGCGCCGAGCGGCAGCCAACCGCTCCAATTCCAGGGCAGAGTGCGATTCCTGCGCCAAGAGCCACCCATATGCTCCTGCGCCAAGCCGCTCTCTGGCGCCTGGCGCAGTCGTCAAGGGTTTGGCGGTTTGAAATGGGGAAATCCTCCGGAAGACCCTTACCCGACTACCGGATTCAACGGACACCCTGGTGGAATCCGTACCTTCAGTCTGAGCGGACGTGCCGAGCGCGGTCAAGTCTCAGTATGTGCGGTCCAAAATCACAGCGGTTTCCCGGCACGCCGCGAAGCGCCAGCCAAGTATGCTGATCGTATGGCGCGTACCTCGAACGAGCACCTCACGCCCTTTGCCCACTCGGCCCACAACCGCTGCTTCGGCTGCGGAGGGGCCAATGCAACCGGACTACGTCTCGAATTCTTTCGCGCGCCCGACGGCTCCGTCGTGAGCCTCCCCGTCGTCCCCAATGCCTTCGACGGCCATCCCGGTTATCTGCATGGAGGGATCATCGCCACGCTGCTCGATGAGGCGATGAGCAAGGCTGTGCGCGCTCAGGCCGGGGCGTCGGTGACGCGCAAGATGGAGGTCGAGTACCTTCGCCCCGTTCCGGGCGGCATGCCGCTTCGTCTCGAAGGCCGAGTCGTCCGCAGCGAACATCGCAAGCATTGGGCCGAAGCGCGCATCCTGAATGAGAACGGGGTTGTACTCGCTGAGGGTAAAGGGCTGTTCATCGAAGTTTATCCGCCAAAAAGCTGAGGGCGGCCCAAAGGCCGCCCCGGAGTGAATCAGTGAACTGTTGAATCTAGTGAACCATATTGATCGTGTCCTGCGTGACCGTGTCGAACGTGGTCACCGACTTGGCATTGGCCTCGAAGGCGCGCTGCGCGACGATCAAATTGGAGAACTCCGTCGAAATGTTGACGTTCGATGCCTCGAGCGCGTCGTCCTGCACCGTGGCCAGGCCCGATTCGCCCGACGTTCCTACTATGGCCGTTCCGCTGGCCAGCGTAGTGGCATAGTCGCCGTCGCCCAGCAGCGACAGGCCCTGAAGATTGGCCACGTTCGCCAGCGCCAGTTGACCCACGTTCTGCGTCTGGCCGTTGGAATAGCTGGACGTGACCGTCCCATCGGAGTTGATCGTGAAGCTCTGGTACTGCCCGCTGGTATAGCCGTTCTGCGTGGTTGCTGAAACCGCGGATGCCGTGTCTACCTGGCTGATATTGGGCGTGCCGCTCGCGCCCAGTAGGTTCCATTGAATGTCCAACCCCGCCGCCCCGTCGGCCAGCACGTTGGCCGCAGCCGGATTGAAATTGAGCGCGATGGACGAGAAATCGCCTACCGCCGTTCCCACCGTCTCGGCGGCTCCGCCCCCCGGAGTGACCGTGGTCAAATTGCCGTTCTGATCGAAGGCCAGCGTTCCGGTGATCGCTGCGGGCGCCACGTCTCCGCCTGCCGCTGAATAATCTCCAGCCGGTAACGCAACCGAGTACGTCCAGGTGTTTGCTGCCGCGCCCGGCTCAAACGTAATCGTTGCCACGTGCGGTTCGCCAAGTGAGTCGTACACCGTAATCTGCGCGGGAAACTGCGTCCCCGCCGCCGTTGCGCAATCCAGATTGGCCGTCATGCTCAGCGTGGTCGTGGCCTTGGGTTCCTGCACCTGGCCCACGGGAACATTGATCGCGGCCAGTGGCGCATTGGTATTCACCACACCATTGACTGCCGGATAACCCATCACGTTCAAGCCGTTCGAGGTCACAATGTTCCCGGCAGAGTCGAGCGAGAAATTGCCGGCACGGGAGTATTCGTAGCCTCCTGCGCCGTTGCCGACCACGAAGAACCCGCTCCCGTTCAACGCCACATCGGTTGAGTTCCCGGTGGAGTTGATGGAGCCTTGTGTAAACGCAATCTCATTCGACGCCACCTTCACACCGGCGCCTACCTGAATCGGGTCGCCGGATCCGGTCGAGCCGATCTGCTGGTAGAACAAGTCGGAAAAGTCGGTCGACTGCGCCTTAAAGGCCGTGGTGTTCATGTTTGAGAGATCGTTCGCAACGGTGTTCAACGCTGTCGAATCGGCTTCGAGCCCGGTAAGCGGAATTGAGAAACTTGCCATGATCCATCTCCTTCTCATCTTTCATGCGGTTGTGCGGGCCGTCGTGGCCGGCAGGTGAACTTGCGTTACTGGGCTGCGATCGTCCCGCCCGAAGCCGGCTGCGTATGCGTGCGGCCGGCCAGCGCGTGGGCTACGCGCCGCGCCGCGGGATTGACCCCAGGCACGCTGAGATTACCTGGCGTATGTTGAGCTGCGTGAGTCTGCGTTGTTGCCGGGCTACCCGTCGCAGCATTCGATCGAGTCGCCGCCGGCGTCCCGGCAACATGTGAGGAGGCGCTCGGCGTCGCGGTTGCGGGGCTGGCGCCGGTGAGCCCCGGCGGCGTCCCGGCAACCTGTGCGGCCGAGCCGGTGCCTGAGCTTGGAGTGGCGCCACCGAGGTCCGTCGTCAGCGTTCCGTTAATGTCGATCAGTTGTTCCAGACTATTCACCTCTACAAGCTGGTTGATGTACTCGTTGGGATCGGTGTCGGCCGTCGGATCCTGGTTCTGCAGTTCGGTCACCAGCAGCGTGAGGAAATCGTTGGCCGTGATAGCGGCCTCGCTGCTGCTCGTATCACTCGTACTGCTCGTGCCGGTTGTGGAGCTGCTCATGGGCGCCGCCACAGTTCCCGTCAGCGCCTGCCCCGCCGTCGCCGCATGATTGAAGATTCCTGTCGCCACTGCCATCTCCCCTTTCTGCCCTACTGCCACGCCACCCTCTTCCGCATCTGCCTTTGGACTGCGGCCGGTCCCTTCTTCGCGCCGGCCTTTTTTGGCCGGCGACCGGCTCAGGCCACCACGGAAATGTACGTGCCCCGCCCTTCGCCCACGTTAACGGCCATGTCGAGCCCGCTGCCCTGTATCGCCGCGCTCAACGGCAAAGTCGATGCCGGCGCGCTCGCGCCATACTGCGAACCTGCCGCGGCGCCCTGCTCTGCGTTCTGGCCCGGGCTCTGCTGCATGCTTTGGTCCACGCCCGCTTCCAATCCGCTTCCGACGGAGGTGGTAATCGTTAGCGTCGCCACCGGCGTTTGCTGTTCCGTCAGGTAAGAGCTCAATCCTGCCAAGTGCCCGCTCAGGGCCTGCGCAGCCTCAGACGAACTGGTCAAAACCGTCGCGTGGACGATGCCTCCGTCCAAATCCGCGCGCACGCCTACCCAGCCCAGAGCCGGATCCTGAAATCCTGCCTCGGCCTGCCGGCTTGCGGCATGTAGCCAGTTTGGCGTTCCCACCGCAGGCGCCGCATCGAGAGAGGCGATGGCCTCTCGCGCCGTTATATCCTGAGTTCCCGTTGAACCAGCGGCCACCGATGAGGCGGCGCTCAGTACCTCGTGAGCGCCCGCTGGATTGCGCACCCAAGCCGATGCGTCCGCGGCCGCGCCGGATGACTGCGCAACCACGGGATGCGATGTTGACGAGACCGCCTCGCCGGCGGCGACCCCCTGCACTGTCCGCGCCAGGCTCTGTTGTGTGGACTGTGTTCCGCTGCCCAAGCGCGATTTGTCCACGCCTGCATCTGCGTTTGCAGCAAGCGCAACGGCGGAGTTTATCCCCTCGATGTCCTGATATGCCGGGTTCTGTATGGCTGGCGTGTAGGATTCCGCTTCTGTGCGGCTTTCCCTCTCTGCGCTGCGTTGGCCCAAACCCCGTCCCTGCGGCTCTTCGGACAAAATCCCCGCCGCCGTAAGCGATGCCGGCTGCGGTTCCGTAGAAGACTTTTCCGATTCGCCCCAGAGTGGCGCCGTCGCTCCACTCGTCTCGTTGTCCTGTAACTGGCTTTTGGTTGTGCTCGCCGGGTTCCGGCTGCCTGTTTGCGCAGTGACGCCAGTTCGCGCCGCCTCTGCCCTTCTTGAAAACGCTCCCCCGCTCCCCGCCCCGGTTCCTTGCGGCTCTGCTGCAGGTGAGCTTCCCGTCCGCTCCGAAGCTACGCTGTCCACGGGATCCTCAACGCCGGTTTTTGGTGTGGCCAGTTCCTCTTCTGGCAAGACCGGAGCCTGCGCCGCCGCCGCCGGGTTGCCGGGCAGATTCACCTGCATCGCAAGCACTCCATTTTCAGCCGATGCAACCTGCTGCTCCGCTCTCGTGCCCTTCGCGGCGCTATCCCGCTTTTCGCTCCTGGCGCCGCGCGCTGTGCCGGTGGCGTTGCCGGCTGCGCTTGAGCCATTTGTCAAGTTTGTTGCGGTCGAGCCCTCCGTGGGCTGAGCGCTCGCCGCCCTGCAGGCGCCGTTGGCCAAGATTGAAATCTGCGGCGCTCTTGCAGCGGTGCAAAGCGAGAGGGTGCTCTGTGGGTTGGCCTGCCGCTGCGTAGCGTCGGCCACAGACCCCTTGCCCGGGTCTGCCGGTCGCGGAAATTGCGGAACCATCTCCGCATCGGCATTGGCGCCGGCGCCAGAGATCGATGACGGCGCGTCCTCAATGTAGTCGTGTTCATCCGCCGTGTTTACCCTGCCGGTCCCGCCTGCTGTGCCCGTACCGTTGTCCGCTGAGCTGCTGCGTGCGTCCGGCACGGAGCCCCCAGCGCGCAGCATCGACTGCCAACTCGAACGAAAACTTTCGCTACTGGAAACAGAGGACCCTGTTGCGTTTGCGTTCGCCTCGCCCAGCAAACCCTTACTCGTCCCCTTGCCGAGCGCGAATGCCGCCCGGCTTGTCCCCGCTCCAGCGCCTGCGCTCCCACATCCTCCTGCGTCGATCGCTGCGCCAACCTCGATGCCTGCGGCAACTGTCATAGAACAGCGAAATGCAGCCGCCGTACCAAAGAACACTAAAGAGGGTTAGAAGATTGTCAGGTTTGGGACGGGTCTGCCCAATTCAGGAAAGTCCTTCAAGTCGTTACGGATTTCCGCTCAAGTTCTTGCCGAGCCTTTGCAGGCCCCCTGAGCCGGCCTCGGCCTTGCCATTATCGGGCTCCGCCGTCCGCTCCGCCGCGCCGCGGCGCTCGGCTCAGAAACCACCCGTCTAGCTCGCCTTGCGCGCGCCGGCCGGCCTGGACGGCCTCATTGACTTCGGCCTTCTGAATCAGACTCTCCACCTGCCGGCGTTCGACCCTCTTGGCGAGGAACTCGCGCCGCCGCGCGGTCACGGCCAGCTCCGCCTCCGCGATCCTCGGCGTAAGCGCCGCAGCATGGCGCCGCCCCGCGCGCATCTCTTCCAGGCCGGCGATCCGATCCATGAACTCGCCCGTCTCTGCGCTGGCCGTCACCAGCCGCCGCCCGCGGCGCTCGCGTGCTTGAACTGCGGCCAGCGCCGCTTCCAGGCGGCTGAGATCGCCCAGCGCCGACTCCAGCGCCGCCTGGCGCTGTTCCTCCTCCATCCCCCGGATCCGCAATAAGCGCCGCATGGCGCGCGGCACAGCCATTCGTCATACCTCCGCGGCCAGGGCGGCAAGCCGCTTCAAGGCGTGGGCGAGGGGGGCTTGTTCGTGAGCTCCCTGCATGAGGAACATGCGAATCGCTTCTCTGGCGCGCAGGGCGCGGTCCAGATCCGGGTCGGCGCCTGGTTTATAGGCGCCGATGCGCACAAGATCCTCCGAGCGGGCGTAGGTCGCCATCAGTTTGCGCACCAGCGCGGCCTGCTCGCGATGTTCCTGCCCCGCCACAGCGGGCATCAGCCGGCTGATCGAGTCCAGCACTTCGATCGGCGGATACCATCCCTCCGCCGCCAGCGCGCGCGAAAGAACGATGTGGCCGTCGAGCAGCGAGCGGACCGCGTCCACCAGCGGGTCCTGCTGATCGTCTCCTTCCATCAACACGGAATAGAAGGCCGTGATCGAGCCTCGGCGGAAGCGCCCGGCGCGCTCTACGAGCCGCGCCAGCCGGGAAAACACCGAGGGCGTGTACCCCTTCGCCGTTGGCGGCTCCCCGGCCGCGAGGCCGATCTCGCGCGCGGCCATGGCGAATCGGGTCAACGAATCGAGCACCAGCAGAACGTGTTTCCCCTGCGCGGCGAAGAATTCGGCCACTGTTGTCGCGGCCAGCGCTGCCCGCATTCGCTTCAGCGGCGACTCATCCGAGGTGGAAACCACAACCACCGCGCGCGCCTGCCCTTCGGCGCCCAAAGAATCGCGCAGAAACTCTCCCACCTCGCGCCCGCGTTCCCCTACAAGGCCCACCACCGTCACCTCAGCATCGGTGTTCCGTGTCATCATGCCGACCAGCGTGCTTTTTCCCACGCCCGAACCGCCGAAGATGCCCACTCTCTGGCCGCGGCCCACAGTGAGCAACGCGTCGATGGAGCGGATGCCGGTGCCCAGCGGCTCACGAATCGGCACGCGGTCCAACGGCGAGCGTACCGTTCCGTCGAGCGGCAGCGCCTTTCCGCCTGCCGGCAAACACCCTCCGTCGATCGGCATCCCTGCCGCGTTCACTACCCGGCCCATCAGCGCCGGTCCGACTTCGATCTCCGGTGGCCTCCCCAGCGACCACACCGGGTTGCCAAAGCGAATGCCTTCCGCTACTTCGACCGGCATCAACAACACATTCGACCCACGAAACCCGATCGCTTCGGCCGCATGCGTCCGGCCCGTCTGGTCCTGAATCTCGCAGCACTCGCCCACCGAGGCCGGCGGACCGGCTGACTCGATCGTCTGCCCTAAAGACTCGAGGACGCGGCCGCGCCAGCGCCAGGGCTGCCCGCGCTCCAGGCGAACAAAATAACGTTCCAGCAGGGGCATCACGGCTGCGCCTCGCCTGCTTCCGCACCCTGCGCGGCAAAAACTTCCCGCGCATCGGCAACGGTGCGGTCGAAGAATCCGCGTTCGATCTCTCCCAGTTGCGCGCGCACTCCCAGATCGGCCGTTCCCGCCTTGCTTTCGATCATGCAGTCGCCCAGGTGCATTCCCTCACCCGCCACGACCAGGGGCTTCATCGTCAGATTGGGCAAGAGCGCGATCGCCTCTGTCCATAGTTCCAGTTCTGCGGGGGGAACGCGCAGCCGCACCTCGGACGACGCTGCCAACTGGCCCAGCGCGACCCGCACCGCGCCGGTCAGCAGCAGCGGATCCATTTGCGCCTCGCGGCGCAGAATGCGCGCGGCCACAGCCAGCGCCAGCTTCACTGCCTCCTGCTCCAGCGCGTGCAGATACCGGTCGCGCTCCCCTTGAAATCGCTCGACGAGCGCGGCCAGCTGCCGCTTGTGGCGCTCCTGCTCCTCGGCCAAGGCCGCGGCCTGCACCCCGCGCTCCGCCTGGCGTCCCTCCTCGCGCCCACGCTCGCGCCCGGCTTCGAACGACCGGCGAATCTCTTCGGCCATTTCCTTGTCCATCGCAGCGCCGGCCGCGTCGGCGTGCATCTCTTTGGCCCTTACCTGTGCTGCCTCAACCGTGCCGGCTTCTTCTACATCAATCCAGCCGTCCCAAGCGGGATGCGGAGGCGCACCGGGGCAGTCCGGATACTCGAGCACCTCGATCTGTCCGTCCGCGTTTCGTCCGTCCCATGCCGCCAGTTGTCGCAATTTTCCTTCCCGCGCGCTCCTCGTCCCTGTCCTCTGACCTGCTCCCTACGCCTTCTTCCCTGTCTGGCCGCTACGCCAGCATTTCGTCGCCGGTTTCGAGCTTGAGGATGACCTTGCCCTCGGACTCCAGGCGGCGGGCCAGGTTCAGAATCTCCTGTTGCGCCTGCGCTACCTCGCGCGAGCGCACCGGCCCCAGAACCTCCATGTCCTCCTTGAGCATCTCTACGGCTCGGGAGCTCATGGACTTGAAGATCTGCGCACGCAGCTCGTCGTTGGCGCCGCGTAGAGCAAGCGCAAGTTGCCTCTTGTCCACGCCGGAGACAATCTCGCGGATCGTCGCCGGGGGCACAGTGAGCAGATCGTCGAATGTGAACATCAGGTTACGGATACTCAGCGCCAGCTCCGGCTGGCCTTCTTCGATGGTTTCCAGAATCTTCTTCGACTCTTCGGGGTTCAGCCGGTTCAACAGATCGGCAACGGCCTTGAAGCCGGAGTAGCTGCGGCGCGCCGTATCGCCCACGGACTCCAGCCGCCGGTGCAGGACCAGCGCCACCTTCTGCGCCATTTCAGGCGAAAACTGCCGCATCTCCGCGAGCCGTTGGACGGCGACCACTTTATGTTCTTCGCTTAAATTGTCGAGCACCTGCGACGCCTTGCGAGGGTCCAGATGCGCCAGCGCCAGAGCGATGGTTTGCGGATGCTCGGAGTCGAGCAACTTGCCCAGTTGCTGCGGATCGCAGCGCTGTAACTTGGCCAGATTGCCCTGCGCCGCCTCCTGCGAGCGCCGCATCAGAGCCATCATGTCTTCGGCGCGCTGTTTGCCGAAGGCCTCGACCAACACGCGATGAGCATAATCCATGCCTCCGTGCACCGTGAAATTCTGTGTATCGAGAAGCTGCCAGAATTCTTCCAGCACCTCGGCCGTGAGCCCGGGCGTGACGCCGCGCAGATCGGTCAGTTCCTCGGTGATCTGCTGGACATCCGCCTCGGGCAAAACGCGCAGAACTTCCTTGGCCAGATCCTCCCCCACGGCAACCAGCAGTATGGCAGCCTTCCGTACCCCGGATAGGCCTGCCGCCAGGCGGCGTCGTGTTGCTCCACTCTCGTTTCCTTGCTCCGCCAAGGCGAGTTCCTTTCTGCCCCAAGACCTGTCCTCAGCCCCTACTCCGAGTGAATCCAGCTCTGCAACAACCGCGAGCTCTGCGTCGGCTCGCGCTTAAGATGCATGCTCACCTGCTCGAAGATCTCCTGGTTCCGCAACCGTTCCGGGTCCGGCGGCGCGGATTCGGGAGGGCTTAACGTCACCGGCGATGTCATTTCTGCCGCGGCCAACTCCTTGCTTGTCATTCTCGCCGGCCCCCGCGCCGTCAATGCAGCGCCGGCATGACGAATGGCGGGCCGTACGGCGAAGGCCACCACCAGCAACAGGCCCATCAGCAGCGCGGCGTACTTCACCAGCTCCGGTGAGTTCTCCGCGGCCTGCAACACCTGTTCGGGAACGGCGGCAGGCGGTTGCGGGCGGTTGCCGTCGAAGGCCAGATCCTGGACCGTCACAAGATCGCCGCGCGATGCGTCGAAGCCCACTGCCGCCTGAGCCAGCGCGGTCAGATTGCGCAGCTCGTCGGCCGATCGCGGCTGCCAGGCTGCCGTATGGTTCTTGCCTGCCGGCTGAATCTCGCGGTCGTTGACCACGATAGCCGCGGTCAGCCGC
>Ga0181524_10005346_pt1 | contig 11512 bp, 5 predicted proteins | sample PEATcosm2014_Bin_34_FD_119761 | JGI IMG/M metagenome (GOLD analysis project Ga0181524, IMG submission 119761) | Peatland microbial communities from MTU Mesocosm Facility, Houghton, MI, USA - PEATcosm2014_Bin05_60_metaG | ecosystem: Environmental > Terrestrial > Soil > Wetlands > Peat | place...
CGTCTCGTCCGTTTATCTTGCGGCCGGTAGCCACCTCTTTGCTGATGGCTGCCATCCTCCTGGTCGGTATTGTTGGCTATACGCAACTGCCGGTCTCCGCCTTGCCGCAAGTCGACTATCCGACCATTCAGGTGCTCACGTTTTATCCCGGCGCAAGCCCGACCGTGATGGCGACGACGGTGACCGCGCCATTGGAGCGCCAATTCGGCCAACTGCAGGGTTTGAGCCAGATGACCTCCACCAGCTCCGGAGGCACTTCCGTCATTGTGCTGCAGTTCAACCTCGCTCTGAATATTGATGTAGCTGAGGAGGAGGTGCAGTCTGCCATCAACGCGTCGCAGAGTCTCTTGCCATCCATTCTGCCCGCGCCGCCGATCTACAGTAAGACGAATCCAGCCGATGCCCCTGTGCTCACCCTGGCCATCACCTCAAGTTCCATGCCGCTTTCTCAGGTCGAGGACCTTGTGGATACGCGCCTTGCGCCTAAGATCTCACAGCTCAACGGGGTCGGTCTGGTAACCATCAGCGGCGGCCAAAAGCCGGCCGTCCGCATTCAAGCCAACCCTACGGCGCTGTCATCCTACGGCATCAACCTCGAAGACCTGCGCACCGCGCTGACCCAGTCCAGTGTGAACGCCGCCAAAGGGAACTTCGATGGACCGCGTCAGGATTACCAGATCGATGCCAACGATCAACTGGTCACCAGTGACGACTATCGGAAGGTTGTAATTGCCTACCGTAACGGTGCACCGGTGATGCTGACCGATGTAGCGCAGGTCGTGAACGGCGTGGAGAACAATAACCAGGCAGCGTGGATGAATCAGACCCCCGCAGTCATCGTGAATGTGCAACGCCAGCCCGGAGCCAACACAATCAATGTGGTCAAGAGCATCAAGAAACTGATGCCGCAGCTTCAGGCCAATCTGCCCACGGGCATTCAGGTGACCACGCTTACCGATCTTACAACCGCCATCGAAGCATCGGTTTCCGACGTTGAGTTTGAATTGCTGCTGACGGTCGGACTCGTCGTGCTGGTCATCTTTCTCTTCTTGCGGAGTCTCTATGCCACCATTATCCCGAGCGTGGCTGTGCCGCTGTCACTGATCGGCACTTTCGCGGCAATGTACATCCTTGGTTACAGCCTGGATAACTTATCGCTGATGGCGCTGACCATCTCTACCGGTTTCGTTGTGGACGATGCCATCGTGATGATCGAAAACATTGCGCGCTACATCGAAGCGGGCGATCCGCCCATGGAAGCGGCGCTCAAAGGTGCGGAGCAGATTGGCTTTACCATTCTCTCACTGACCGTGTCACTCATCGCGGTGCTGATTCCGCTGTTATTCATGGGCGACGTGGTGGGGCGCCTGTTCCGCGAGTTTGCCGTTACCCTTGCCGTCACGATCATCGTCTCGGCGGTGGTCTCCCTTACGCTCACGCCCATGATGAGTGCGCGAATCTTGCGGCGCCAGCCCAAAGAGCAGCAGGGGCGCATCTATCGAGCCACAGAGCGTGCTTTCGAGGGAATGATCGCTTTCTATGGCCGGACGCTGAAGTTTGTCCTTCGGTACCAGACGGTTACGCTGTTGGTCGCGGTGTCCACCTTGCTGCTTACGGTTTTTCTTTACATCATCATCCCCAAAGGATTCTTCCCAGTGCAGGACACGGGCGTCATCCAGGGCATATCGCAGGCGCCGCAGGCGATTGGCTCCAAGGCCATGGCAGAGAAGCAACTGGAGCTTACAAAGGCAGTTCTGGATGACTCGGCGGTGGAAAGCGTCTCGTCGTTTATCGGCGCCGATGGAACGAATACAACGACTAACAGCGGCAGGATGTCGATCAATTTAAGACCGCTCGACCAGCGCAAGATCAGTGCGTCAGACCTGATCCGCAGGCTCAACTCCAGAGTGAACCAGGTTCAGGGAATCCAGCTCTTTATGCAACCGGTGCAGAACATTACTGTGGATGACCGGGTGAGCCGCACGCAATACCAGTACACGCTCGAAGACCCCGATGCGAATGAACTGAATGACTGGACCAACCGTTTTGTCGACCGGTTGAAGCAGTTGCCGGAGCTGGAAGATGTGGCCACCGATCAACAATTGGGAGGGCTGGCCGTATCTCTGGTGATCGACCGGACCACCGCCTCGCGACTTGGCATCGCGCCGACGACCATCGATAACACTCTGTATGACGCCTTTGGTCAGCGGCAGATCAGCACGATGTATACGCAGGTGAATCAGTACCACGTTGTGCTTGAGAGTGAACCGCAATTTCAGAAGGATCCGGACAAGCTAAACCATCTCTACATCCAGTCCAACGCGTCCGCAGGAGCGACTGGTACCGGGGCCTCTGCCTCATTCGCGTCCTCCGGATCATCCTCCGCAGGGTCCAATGCGCTGACGGCTTCAGCGCTTTACACTCCAGCGGCAAATACCCTTGCTCCTCTTGTGAACGCGCTTTCGCCCGGTAACTCCTCGACGTCGAGCAACGGAGCAAACTCTGCGGGTTCCACCAGTTCGGCAACCAGCAATGCCGTGCCGCTGAGCGCTTTCTCGCATTTCGAGAAGACGACAGAAGCGCTCTCCATTAACCACCAGGGTCAGTTTCCGGCCATCACCGTATCGTTCAATCTCGCGCCCAATGCGGCGCTGGGGGACGCTATTACCTCGGTCGACAAAACGCAAAAAGACATGCACATGCCTCCCAGCCTGCAGGCCGGTTTTCAAGGCACCGCGGCGTCATTCACGAATTCGCTAGCCAATGAACCGTTGCTCATTCTGGCTGCGCTGGTCACGGTGTACATCGTACTAGGTGTTTTGTACGAAAGCTTTATCCACCCTATTACGATTCTGTCCACGCTGCCGTCAGCGGGCGTGGGCGCTTTTCTCGCGCTGATTCTCTTTGGCCAGGATTTAAGCGTGGTGGCGATCATCGGTATTGTGCTGCTGATCGGTATCGTGAAGAAAAACGGCATCATGATGGTTGACTTCGCGCTGGAAGGCGAGCGGAAGCATGGGAAGAACGCGACGGATGCAATTTACGACGCCTGTCTGCTCCGCTTCCGCCCCATTATGATGACCACCATGGCCGCGCTGCTGGCCGGGCTGCCGCTGGCGCTCGGAACTGGTTTCGGTTCCGAGTTGCGGCGGCCGCTGGGCATCGCCATGGTGGGCGGACTGCTGCTGAGCCAGGTGCTCACGCTTTACACCACGCCCGTCATCTACATTTTTTTTGACAATCTGGCGCAGCGCTTTGCGCATAAATCGACCCAGCCGGAAACCGGAGGCGCAGAACTGGCAGGGCCCGCATGATCATCTCCGCACCCTTCATTCGCCGGCCCGTGGCCACGACGCTGCTCACCCTGGCGATTGCCCTTGCCGGGGCGATTGCGTTTGAGGTGCTGCCGGTGGCGCCCCTGCCGGAGGTCGATTTCCCGACTATTTCAGTCGGCGCCGGCTTGCCGGGAGCCAGCGCCGACATTATGGCATCGTCCGTCGCCACCCCCCTGGAGCGGCAGTTCGGTCATATTGCAGGGGTCACGGAGATGACCTCCGCCAGCACGCTCGGCAGCACATCCATTACCATTCAGTTCGACCTCAGCCGCGATATTGACGGCGCGGCGCGCGATGTGGAGGCCGCCATCAATGCGGCACGATCCTATTTGCCCGCCAACCTGCCGTCCAATCCGACCTACCGCAAAGTCAATCCCGCCGACTCGCCGATCATGATCCTCGGCCTTACATCGGACAAATACGGTCCCGATAAAATGTATGACGAAGCCTCCACCGTCCTCGCGCAAAAGTTGTCGCAGATCCAGGGCGTAGGGCAGGTTTCTGTCGGAGGCGGCGCGTTGCCGTCGGTGCGTGTGGACGCGAATCCCACACAATTGGCGGGCTATGGACTGACCGTTGCGAATTTGCAGTCCGTGCTGAGCCTGCAGAACTCCGACCTGGCCAAAGGCCAAATCTCCGATGGCATGGTAACCGCGGACATCCTTGCCAACGACCAGATCTCGCACGCCGACGACTACAAGCCGCTTATCGTCGGTTATAAAAACGGCGCGGCGATCCGCCTGTCCGATGTCGCTGAGGTGACGGACTCGGTGCAGAACGTCCGTGCTGCCGGCTATTTGAACGGCAAGCGCTCGGTTACGGTCATCATCTTCCGCCAGCCCGGCGCCAATATCATTGAAACGGTCGACCGCGTCCGTGCGCAACTTCCGATTATCAAGGCATCCATTCCGCTCGGCATCGATACCACCATCGTTCTGGATCGCACGATAACCATCCGCGCCTCGGTCAGTGACGTCGAGAGGACGCTGCTCATTTCCATCGCCCTCGTCATCGTCGTGGTGTTTGTCTTCCTGCGCAACGGCCGCGCCACGCTCATTCCGGCGGTCGCGGTGCCGGTCTCGCTGGTCGGTACGTTCGCCGTGATGTATCTGTTCGGATACAGCCTGGACAACCTCTCACTGATGGCCATGACCATTGCCACGGGATTTGTGGTCGATGATGCCATCGTGGTGATGGAAAATATCGCACGCCATCTGGAAAACGGCATGGAGCCCTTCGCCGCGGCGCTCAAGGGCGCGGAGGAAATCGGTTTTACCGTCTTCACCATCAGCATCTCGCTCATTGCCGTCTTTATCCCTCTTCTGTTGATGGGCGGAATCGTTGGCCGTCTCTTCCGCGAGTTTGCCGTCACTCTCTCGACGGCCGTTTTCGTGTCGATGCTCATCTCTCTGACCACGACGCCGATGATGTGCGCCTACCTGTTGAAGAACGAGCGCGCGGAAAAGCATGGCCGCATCTATGTGGCCAGCGAAAAGGTCTTTGACTGGGTGCTGTCCGTGTATCGCGGCAGCCTGCATTGGGTGCTCGACCATCCGACCCTCACACTCGTCGTGCTCTTCGTCACCATCGCGCTCAATGGGGTGTTGATCGTCAAGATACCCAAGGGCTTTTTCCCGACGGAGGACACGGGAGCGATCACCGGTAGTGTAAGAGGGCCGCAGGACTCATCCTTTCCGGCGATGAACGATTCTATTCAGCAGATCGGCCGCGTGCTCAAGAATGATCCTGCTGTCGAGAATGTGATTGCGTTTACCGGCGGCGGCGGGGCCACAAATACCGGCTCCCTCTACGTTGCGCTCAAGCCGCTGGCGGAGCGCAAGGTGAGTGCCGCTCAGATCATTGACCGGCTGCGCCCCCAATTGAACCGTCTGCCGGTGGCTTCCGCGTTCCTCCAATCCGTGCAAGATCTACGCATCGGAGGCCGGTCGAGTAACGCGATGTACCAGTACACGATCCAATCCGACACGGTCCAGGATCTTTCCAAGTGGGGACCGATCATACTTGCTGCAATGCAGCGCCTGCCCGGTCTGCAGGATGTAAGCTCAGACCAGCAGAATGGCGGTCTGGATGAGCTGATGAACTATGATCGCGTGACGGCAGCAAAGCTCGGCCTCACCGCACAGTCGCTGGACGCGGCGTTATACGCCGCATTCGGCCAATCGGAAGTGTCCATCATCTACACGCAGTTAAATCAGTATTACGTGGTGTTGGAAGTTGCTCCCCAGTATTGGCAAAGCCCGGAAGGATTAAAAGACATTTACCTGCATACGTCCGGCGGCGGGAACATCCCGCTGCTCGCGGTGGCCAAAGGCCAAGCAAACACAACCCCACTCGCCATCAACCATACGGGCTTGTTCCCCTCGGTCACCGTGTCCTTTAACCTCGCGTCGAACATGTCTTTAAGCGATGCGACGTTGAGCATCACCCAGATGCAAAAGCAGCTCGGCACGCCTTCCACACTGCAAGGCTTTTTTGCCGGTACCCTGCTTGCCTACCAGCAATCTCTTGGCACTGAGCCGGTGCTGATTTTGACAGCGCTGCTGGCGGTGTACATCGTTCTCGGTATCTTGTATGAAAGCCTGGTCCATCCCCTGACGATCATCTCCACGCTGCCATCGGCAAGCGTGGGCGCGATGCTCGCATTGCTGCTCTTTAAAGAGGATCTGAACATCATCTCCATCATTGGCATTGTGCTCCTGATCGGAATCGTTAAAAAGAACGCCATCATGATGATTGATTTCGCTCTCCAGGCACAGCGCCAGGAGGGAAAGAGCGCCGCCGACGCGATTTTTGAAGCGTGTCTGTTGCGCTTCCGCCCGATCCTGATGACGACGATGGCTGCGTTATTGGGCGCTCTGCCGTTGGCGCTGGGCACGGGCACGGGGTATGAGCTGCGTCGGCCCCTTGGCATCACGATTGTGGGAGGGCTGATCTTAAGTCAGTTGCTCACGCTCTATACAACTCCGGTCGTCTACTTGGCGTTCGATCGGCTGCGGCTGCGCATGGAGAGCCGCACAGCGCGGCATTCTTTCCCGGCTCCGGAGGCCGGCTAGCAAGGTGGACTGATATGAACGGCTGGTTAGGCGGAAACGTTATGAATATCTTCACGCGAAAACTAGAGATCGGCCTGATTTGCCTGTGTGCGGCCACACTTTTGCTAATGTTATCGGGCTGCGTGGTTGGACCGAAATACCACCCACCCGCGACGCAGGCGCCTGCTGCGGTCTACAAGGAATCACCCACGCAGTTCAAGGAAACTGAAGGCTGGACGGTTGCACAGCCTGCGGATGCGAAGCTGCGCGGTAAGTGGTGGGAGATCTTCAACGATTCCGAACTGAACGCCCTCGAAGACCAACTGGATATTAACAACCAGAACATCAAACAGTACTTCGAGAACTTCATGGAAGCCCGCGCAGTGGTGCGTGAGGCCCGTGCGCAGTATTTTCCGACGTTATCGGTTGTACCCTCGGTGACCCACTCGCGCGCTTCGGCGAACGTGGGTACGGGCAGCACTTCTAATCCACAACTGCAAAGCACTCTCTACTCGCTGCCGCTCGAAGCGTCCTGGGAGCCCGACCTTTGGGGTAAGGTCCGCAACACGGTGCGCCAAGCCCACTACGCTGCCCAGGTCAGTGCGGCGGATCTCGAGAACGAGCGACTGGCCGAGCAAGCCAGCCTCGCGGAATATTTTTTCGAGATTCGCGGTCAGGATCAATTGCAAAAAATCTACGACGAGACCGTTGCGGCGGACCAGAAGGCTTACGAACTAACGCGTTCGCTCTATGAAGCCGGCATCGACGACCAGATCTCTGTGGTCGAAGCCGAAACCACGTTGCAGAGCGCGCAGGCGGGAGCGACCAATGTCGGGATCGCGCGAGCGCAGTATGAGCACGCGATCGCCGTACTCATCGGCAAGGCTGCCTCCGATTTCTCCATTCCCGTGAAGCCGATGACCGTTGCTCCGCCGCCGATTCCGGTCGGCGTGCCCTCGGAACTGCTCGAGCGCCGGCCCGACGTCGCCGCCGCCGAGCGCACAATGGCCGAAGCGAACGCAGCGATTGGCATCGCTTACGCGGCCTATTTTCCCAACCTGACTTTGAGCGCGGAGGGTGGCTTTGAGAGTTCATCCTTCGGTCATTGGCTCTCCTGGCCGAGCCGTTTCTGGTCCGTGGGCGCGTCGATCCCGGAAACCATCTTCGACGCCGGCTTGCGTCGCGCCACCGTCCAACAATACGTAGCCACCTACAATGCGGATTTGGCCAGCTACCGGCAGACGGTGCTTGCCGCATTTCAACAGGTGGAAGATTCTCTTGCCGAAGTTCGCATCCTATCCAAGGAGATCCAGCAAGAGCTGCAGGCAGTGAATTCAGCTCAAACCTACCTCAAGCTCGAACAGGCGCGGTACGAGACGGGCGTCGATCCCTACGTCGACGTGCTGATTGCCCAGATCACCGTGCTGGCGGACCAGCAGATTCTGAATACTCTTCAGGTGCAACAGATGACCTCCGCTGTGGCATTGGTGGAGGCCCTGGGCGGTGGGTGGGATCGTTCGCAATTGCCGAGCACGCAGCAGGTGACGCAGAAGCCAGCCAAGTCGGAGACGACCATCGAGCAGTAGGAGGGAGAATCCGGCGCACGGTTGCCTCGGCTACAAGGCGGGAAGGTAAAGAGTCGCCAGTTCTCTTTCCGTGGCTTCCTGAAGTCCGCGTTGGATGTTTGGACGTCTTTCAGCGGATGCGTCTTGGTGGGGAAACGCCACGTGGGCAGTTTGCACGCGACTCGCGCAAGCTCGCACGAAGGCCCGCATATAAGACTGTGCTACCTGGTTCCAGACCATGTGGCGTGCATAGACGTAAGCTCGTTTGCGCATTGCCTGGCGGGCCGCGTCGTTGTCTAACAGTTCAATTGCCGTATGTGCAATGGCGGCGGGGTCCTCGAAGGGAACCAGCGCCCCGCGCCCATCGCCCAAGAGTTCGGCGGCGTGCCAGTACGGAGTCGAAATGATCGCTTGCCCGGCGCCCAAGGCGTACGCGAGTGTTCCGGATACGGCTTGTGCCTCGTGGCGGTACGGCGTGACGTAAATGTCGGCCGAACCAACCAGCGAAAACATTTCTTGAGAGCTGACGAAGCGGTTGTGGAAGACGACGTTTTCCTCAACTCCTAGCGCCTTGGCTAAGGCCTGCAGCTGGAGCACATATCGATCACCCTCGCGGCGTCTGACATGCGGGTGAGTGGCGCCTGCGATTATGTAGACCACGTCGTTGTGGCGAGACAAGATCCGCGGCAGGGCTTGAATCACGTTTTCGAATCCCTTGTTTGGAGACAACAAGCCGAACGTGAGCAATACAGTCTTTCCTCTGGTTGAAAGCAACTCTTTGTAAGGAGCCCGTTCCGCAAAAGGCAAGTCGGGGATGCCGTGGGGAATCCGGTCAATCTTTTCGCCTGGAACTCCAAATACCTCTTGCAAGAACTGAGAAGAGTGCCCGCTCATAACAATAAGACGATCGGAGCGCGCGGCGATTTCCTGCAAGACGACTAGTTGGTCGACGTCGGGCTCACGAAGAACCGTATGCAGAGTTGTCACCACCGGCATCTTGAGGCTCTGCAGCAGCCGCAAGACATGGCTGCCGGCCCTCCCTCCAAAAATCCTATACTCGTGCTGCAAACACACCAGATCGACATTGCTGGAATTAAGAAAGTCGGCGGCTGCTCGATACGATGAGAGGTCGCTCTCGGTTATCTGGAATCGCACGCGCGCAGGGTAGCTGTAGCGCGCTTGCGGGTCATTGACGGCTACTACAAATACCCCAGCGGCTCCGAATTCAACGGCGATCGCATCACACAAATCTGTCGTGAAGGTCGCAATTCCGCACTGTCGAGGGAGGTAGTTCCCGATAACCGCTATCCGCAGTGACAGCGACCAGTTGGGTATCACTCGTAAGGATGACACTGACTTGCTTTCGAACGCGAGAGGGTTCGCTTTGCCGCGCATCGGGGTGTTCGGTCTTAAACTCACGGAGCGTCAGGCTCGGACATTGCGGGCTCCTTAACGGTGTGGTCCGGCTGGAAGGGGACCGAATACAAAGTGAAGACGCCAGGAGGTTGCGCGGGACCTCCTGGTGCCGGCAAACCTACAACTTTTTCTTCAAGCCGCGGTTCGTCGTCCGCTCAGCAGGTTAATGACGAGAACCACCAACGCCACAACCAGAAGTAAGTGGATCAGGCCTCCGCCGATATGCAGGCCGAAACCCAGAAGCCACAAAACTAGAAGAACGACAAGAACTGTCCAAAGCATGTCAACCTCCCGGGCTCATTTGTGAGCACTCGAATATGAATCTCATCCGAACGTCCGCAAGCGAACTGCTTCGCGCGAACGGAATGCGAGGGCAGGAGATGGGACTGTGCCGCCACTTGACCATACAGCGGGCTGAATGACAAACAGCGGCAGCCCAGTTCTGCCTGTCCTACTTCTGATTGTTCTCTTTAGCTTTCTCGTCAGCTTTCTCTGCTACGGCCTGGACTTTTGCTCCGTGAACTTCCGCAACGAACGGCTCGGCTACGGCTGGAACCGGCACTCTGCCCAACAGTAAAGCCCGAGTTGTGACATTGCGTCCGTATATCGCACGCCGGGAATCATTGTCTTGACGGAGCGATGCGCCTGTCAGCGTGAGCCCAGCGAACGCGCCTTTGGCACGGGAGTAGGTCAGGATCTCTGTATCCAACTTCCAATCCGTACCGGCCTCGGCATGGCGTCCTACTGGACCCGCTGCCGCAGAAGCGTCCCCGCCAACTTGGAAATTACTCGAGAGCAGCCTTTGCACTGCTTTGTCATTCTGAAAGATCATGACCACGTCCACCGCTTCCACCCCGATCTGCAACCCCCAGCTTCCACCCGAAATGGTGATGAACGCCGGCGCACTCCAGCCATCCGCCGTGCGGCAGGTGGCTACTCCCTTGCCTCCTTCAGCTCCGAAGACAAAACCACCTTTGACCATGTGCGGTATAACGGCTACGCACTTTGCATGTTCCAACACTTCTTCCGGAATTCCCTTATCAGGCATCCCCATGATTTCGTGCATCACTGTGGTGGCGTTGTCCAGTCGGTCGGTGGCATCTTCCCGCGCCGACCCTGCCCAGCACAGCGTGCCAAGACCGAACATCGCAAGTACGAACATTACTTTTTTCATTGAACAGCCTCATTTCTCTAGCCTCTGCGCCGCTTCTCCAGTATCGTGCCGTGTCTTGCGCACAAATCCGGGTAGAAATTCGGGCACAACAAGGTCAACTGCGACCTTAACAAATCAGGATTGAAAGGGTCTGAGCAAAAATGCTCACACTGGCACGCGAATGGTTGACATGTCGTAAAGAAAGTTATCCTCATTGTTCTGCATTCGCTCCAGCGCGCACTCGGTGCCGGATGTGAGTGGTTTTGAACAGATTCGCCAGATTAAGGCCTGATAAGGTTGCGTGGATGGCTCGCATATCTATGACCAGACGGGGTCACATGTTGGATCAGGAGGCAGCATGACGTTCACGCTCAAGATGCTGTCGCGCTTCGCCGCAAGCGCGGCGATCATTCTTGGCGCGTCCACCTCGATCGCAGCCGAGCACCCCGCTCCCTCAGTTCGAGCAGTCGGCCTCGCAGAGCTTGAAATGCAGGTCCTTCTCGATCGAGCCGACTTCTCGCCGGGGGAGATCGATGATGAAAGCGGAAAAAACAGCCGCGAGGCGTTGGCGGCGTTCGAGGCTGCGCGTGGGCTTGCTCCAGGTGCGCGAAACCACAAGGCGCTGCTCCAGGCACTCGGCGCCGGTGCTGTTAAACCGATCGTGTCCTATACGATCACCGCGAAAGACGTTGCCGGGCCGTTCAACAAGACGATTCCGGAAGACGCGACGGAGCAGTCGAAACTGCCGGGCCTTTACTACACATCCGTTCTGGAAGAGCTGGCCGGGAAATTCCACTCGGCCCAGGCCCTGCTCAAGCGCTTGAACCCCCACGCCCGGTTCATCGCGGGAGAGAACATCCGTGTCCCAAACGTGTTGGGCGCTGAACAAGCGACGCGGGCCCAGACTGGGGCGGTCAAGATCGTTGTCTCGAAGAAAGCATCGGTCCTGATGGTGTATGACCGGGAAGGTCAGGTCATCTTTTACGCCCC
>Ga0181524_10005352_pt1 | contig 11505 bp, 9 predicted proteins | sample PEATcosm2014_Bin_34_FD_119761 | JGI IMG/M metagenome (GOLD analysis project Ga0181524, IMG submission 119761) | Peatland microbial communities from MTU Mesocosm Facility, Houghton, MI, USA - PEATcosm2014_Bin05_60_metaG | ecosystem: Environmental > Terrestrial > Soil > Wetlands > Peat | place...
CCTGGTGGGCCTCCTGGTCTTCAAAACCAGTGCACCGGTGACGAGCTGGTGGGTGGGTTCGATTCCCATGCACTTCCGCCATAACTCTTGGATATAATTAGCATTACCGTTCTCCTTTTCGTTCCAGATTCGTTACAGGTTTGATCCTTATGACGCTCTTTTCGAGCAGGGCCTTTCTTGCCGCTGTTTCCACCTTCCCATACTTCTTTACGCTTTCCAACCGCGCCCAGTCTCCGGCGATCTGCAAATCGTGTAGGTTATAGCCATACTCGTTTATCAGCTGAGACGCGGTGCTATGCTTTGTTCCGGCATAGGCTCTGATGCTTTCCCCGGTCTTTGCCCGTGCAGCCTTCCAGATATCGCTCCATGCCTTCCACGTGTAAGGCTGTCCCGGAGTCTTTCCCCTCGGATTCACGAAGAAATAGGGCGAAACAATCCCCAACGAGCGTTGTTTCTGCTTTTCAATCTCCAGGTAGGGGATAAGTTCATCGAGAAGAGGCACTTCATGAATCTCCCCTGTCTTTGTCCTGTCAATAAGCTCGCGGGCAGAGACTGAGCGATGTACGGTCCATTGCTCTCCATCGAAATCCACTTTGTGAAGTGAGAACGCCTCGCAGGGCCGCCGGAGAGTGTATTTCAGCCACCAAGAGATAGGCTGATCTTCGAGAGGCATAGCCTCGATAACGCCCTTCTGCCTCGCTTCCGGCAACCACACAATGGGATTCTCGGTGATGTTGTAATTCTTCTTCTTGGGAAACGGGGGTATCGCAACGATGCGCTGTGATCTCCACGCGAAGTCGAGGCAGGCATGCAGGCAATACATCACATTAAGTTTTCCCTTGCCTTCCCTCGATATCGCGCCCAGGAGTTCCATCAGCGTGTCGTACCTAATCTCATGAAGTTGAATAGAGGGCTTTGTCTCGAAGAAAGGCACGAGATGACTTTCTATGCTGTTCTCATAGTCCTTGTACGTGGCCGGTGCAATGGTGCCTTTTATGGCTTTCAGCCATTGCCTGAGATACGGAACCACTTCGCCCCCTGCTTTGGTATACGCTTCGATGCGAAACACGCCCTTCTCAACGTCGCCCTGCATGCTCGCAAGGAGCTTTTCCGCTAAGTCCCTGCTCGACAGCTTGAATCCCTTGTACTGATAAACCTTGTACGTCTTCTGGTCGGTCGAATCGTACCAGGAGACGTAGAACCGTTTGACATGCGGCGCGTAGCCGATCTTCCCTTTCATACAGACACCCCCAGGAATGAATTTACCTGGAGGAATTATATTTTGGGGAGGACCGGCTGTCAATTTACCGCGCTCCGCTGCCGTTTAGCCTTACGTCCCTACTTCCACCCTAAATACCCCGTTCTCCAAGGGGGAAGACTTCTTACTTGACCGGCGTCCCCTCTCCTTCGTCCTTTTCCATGGCGCCCTTTATCAACCACGCCACTGCATTCAGGTTCGGGAATGTGTTCCGTAACCGGTCTCTGAATTCTTCCCCGCCCATCTTTGCCACAATTTCGTCAAGCTGTTCGTCGGTCGGCATACTGCCCCTTTTGAACATCTCGATGTATGCCTTCAGCATAAGGTTCACGAATTCGGACACGGATACTTTTCTCGGTAGCTCATCCAGGTTGTCATAGACATCACTGTCAATACTCAAGGTAATCTTTTTTCTCATGGTCCCTCCTCTTAGGGAAGACGTATCATACGTCGCTGTCGTAATGGTAGTACAATACCACCAACCGTGTCAAGATATTTTTTGGGTGACGATCTTTTTTGAGGTGGAGATTCAGCTATCTACGCAGGAATGACGGCTTGCGGCATACACTACTACTCCTCGGACTCACCGGCGTAACAAAATGAAGATTCAGATAAAACGCTATCACCCCTCTTCACTCAATCCGTCACCTTCAAGCTCCGCCTTCTCTTCGCTCTTCGGGAGAAGCTGTGCGGGCAAGAAGAAGATCCCCGCGATGAGTGTCGGAACGACCGCGCTGGCTATGACCGTTGCGACAAGAAAAGAGTATTGTCCCTGAGTTACGATGTTATGAGAGAGGCCGAACAGCGCCGAGATCGTGCCGAATGTCAGACCCGTGGACATAAGCAAGGTGTAGTACCAACGCTCGTTGCGGTCGCTCCTGAAAAGCCGAATGAACGGGTAGAGACCAAATATTTTGGAGAGCACCTTTCCAACGAGCAGGGCAAGGAAAATGAAAGGTGCCGAAACGAGGGCTGCGAGAGAAACGAGCATACCCGCACGGAGAAAGTAGAAGGGGGTCAGAAAACCAATAGTCAAAGTGCGCAAGCGCCTAATCCAGAACTCATCCTTCGCTGCTTTCCCAGCCAGAACCATCCCTGCAATGTAGGCGGGCAGAACGCCTTCACTTCCAGACCAGAGAGCGAGAGCACCCAAACCAAAGAGGACGAGCATCACCCATTTAGTCCTGATCGCCGCCGTGCGGTGAGCATAGACACGGGTTATCCCATGGGTCATGAAGGGCAACAGGGCCAGAACCACACTACTCGTAATGATAAAGGCCAGGGTCTTATAGGTAAACGGGGAAAATAGAAGCCCGAGAGCGATGACCGTCCCAAGGTCATTGATGAAGCAGGCACCTAAAATACCTTTCCCGAACTCGGACCTATTTAAACCGGTCTCTAACATCACGGCGTAGACGACCGCCATTGAAGTCGTGGAAAGAGCCACCCCACAGAGTAGACTCGCCTGATAGTTCCATCCGAGCACATAATAGGCAGCGGCTGCACAGCCAATAAACGGCGCAAGGAAACCTACAAGACCCACGACGGAAACCTCTTTTACTTTCGTCCGAAGGGCGTCCGGGTCGAGTTCTGCACCAGCGAGGAAGGTTAACAGGATAGCCCCGGACGAGGCAAGAAAACGTAACGACTCCACATCAGAACCCAACATATCGGATTTTCCGAAGAGGGTAACGATGCCGCCTGTTATTACACCGACGCAGATTTCCACAAGGGCAATTGAAATACGCACATGGTAAGCTATTATAGCTGAAATGACAGCCAAGCCGAGCCACACCGACGCGATGGTAAAAACATGTTCCATAATCGAACTCTCCTTAAAGAAGTAAGTCAGCCGAAGTGAAGGCAACAAAAAACCCGCTTGCCAGCGGGATAGATCGTGCGGGTGACGATCCTACCCGAAGCGAGCGCCTTCATGGTAGGAGTTATCAGCCCGGCTCAGGGCAATTATGGCGAACTCCATCGCAGAAAAAGAATATACCCTTTCATTTGTTAAAGATCAAGACTGGCCTTTTTCGCAGGTCAAAAAGCCTGTACGTCACCGGCCCCATAAGCGGGTTGTTGATATACGTCACCTCATAGGTCTTGCACGCCTCCGGGATGTTCAGCTGCTCCAGGATCGCGCCGATACTCTCCCCCCTGGTCTCTTCCGGCCGATAGAGTCCGCGTGAGGTAAAGAAGCGCCTGTGACCCGTCAATTCCTCTTCTGAGAAGTCCTTTATCATGTACCGGGAGATGTAGCGGCCCGGGTTGTCGTAAGACTCCATAGCTTCGATAGAGACGGTCCCCCGGCCCCATCTCTCGACCAGCTCCTTTTGGGGTATGTAGGGGAGACCGAAGACGGCGACGTGGTAATGCCAGACCTTCACTCCATACTTCGCGTATCGTTTCCACTGGATTTGGGGAACACCGACATAGGTAAAGGCCCCGTAGTGATAACGGAGCTTCTTGAAGAAGTTATCAAAGTACCGGTTCGCCTGTTGAATGTCCGTGATATTCTCCGCGAAGGTCAACGTCAGGAATTTATCCCTTCTATTCTCCTGGCAGTGACGGCCTACGTTGGAATTGACGAGCCTCTTTACCTCCCTCATTGCCCTGAAGATGTTATCGAATCTTGCCTCCCTTTTCCTTGGTTCCCTTGCTCCTATGTGCTTACCCGGCTTCGCCCCTGTTCTGGCTTTATGATACTCGTAGGTTTCCGCGTGATCGCCTGAGATGACGCACTTGGCCGAATACTTCTTGAGAAGGGTTTTCGTGAGTTGTGAGGTATTTATCGAGTTAAGTACACCGCCCCGCCCCCGTGCTCCTTCCGTCCGCTCGGGAGGCGGGAGCGGTGAAGTACCCGCTGTCTCGCTTCGACGCTGCGCCTTTTCAACAATTGCCGTCCCGCTTGCCTGCGGCGATGGCCGGGACCGCTCGTTCGACGAGGCTCGCTCGCTCGAAATTGTTGAAAAGACTCCGCTTCCCTGGTTGAGATTTGTACCCGGATGCTTTAGAATGTACTTGTACATTTTCCACCCCGCCCCCGAGCGCGCCGCCAAGCAGACCGGGGGCTTTTTTATTCGTCTTGAATTAGCTCTTGCTGATGACGAAAAGCCGGCATGATCGCCAGCTTAGGGGTGGTGGTTTTTTCGGGACTCGTGCAGGTTCGTTCCAGGATTTAGAAAAGCGTGAAAAAGAGCTTGTTATTTCAAGTATTTGCAGAGAGGGGTAAGTTTTCGATTCCCATGCACTTCCGCCTCATCTGCTTCTGGTGGCCGCTGCCGTTATTCGTCCGTTTCATATGGCTGATCTTCACTCCCCGTGAATATGAGGAAATGCATGAGTTGGTGTTAATCGGCCTGTTTTGGGCGGCCGGAGGGATTTTTGACGGATGGGGCGGAAGCCGGCGAGGGCGGGACCCGGAGCATACTCCGGTCGTATGTGAGGAGTCACGCCGAGCCGGCGACCGCGCCAGGCGCGAAAATAGCCCGGCTGCCCCCCGCGTTATTTGCGGAACAGCCAGAATATGATGCTCAGCAGCACGCTGATAAGAATGCACGTGCCCAGGGGAAAATAGAAGGTGAAGTTGTCCTTCTTCACGTAGATGTCGCCGGGAAGGCGGCCGATGTAGGGTATCTTCTGGGCAAAGAGCAGGCCCAGGCCGATGAGGATGATGACGATGCCCAGAAGGATGAGCATCTTGCCGAGGGGGGCCATCATCTCTTCTCCCCCCTCTTTTCCGGCCGGGCTGCAAACCGCTCATACTCGCTGAAGATGCAGCCGCAGTAGTTCTGGCGGTAGATGCCGAGGGAGCGCGCCTTAGCCTGCCCTTCCTTCCATCCCTCGCGAAAGTCCTTGTAGAGAAAGGGCACCTTATAGCGCCCCGAGAGGTCCTCCGCCACGGCGGCGATGGTCTCGTGCTGCTGGTAGATGCTGTAGAGCAGGGTGGTCGTCACCGCGTCGGCCTTTTCGTCGACGGCCCTGCGGAACGCAGCCTCAAGGCGCATACGGTAGCAGGACTTACACCTCTCATTCCCCGCCTCCAGCGCCGCTTTGAGGAACGCCTCCAGGTCGTAAGCCTCGTCCACGATCAAAGGCAGGAGGCTGACCCGCGCATATGCCGCGAGCGCCTCCCGCCTCTTTTGAAATTCGGTGTAAGGGTGGATGTTAGGGTTGTAGAAAAAACCCGTTGCCTCGTGTCCCTCGCCCCGCAGCACCTTCAAAGGGTAGATGGCGCAGGGGGCGCAGCAGATGTGGAGGAGCACTTTCAATCGGCTTCTTTCTTCCCCCTTTTCTCCTCTATCGCTGCCTGTGCCGCGGCCAGACGCGCCACCGTGACCCGGTAGGGCGAGCAGCTCACGTAGTCGAGGCCCAGCTTGTGGCAGAACTTGACCGAGTACGGCTCGCCGCCGTGCTCGCCGCAGATGCCCAGCTTAAGCTTGGGCCTCGCCTTTCTGCCCAGCTCGACCCCTGTTTTCATGAGCCTCCCCACGCCCCCCTCGTCGAGCCGCTGGAACGGGTCATAAGGAAGCACGTCCCGCTCCACGTAGAGGCGCAGGATTTTTCCCGCGTCGTCCCTGCTCATACCGAAGGTCGTCTGGGTGAGGTCGTTCGTGCCGAAGGAGAAAAACTCCGCCACCGTCGCGATCTCGTCGGCCGTGAGGGCCGCCCTCGGTATCTCGATCATGGTCCCCACCTTGTAGTCGACGCTCATGCCGCTCGATGCGAATACCTCTGCGGCGACCCGGTCCACCACGTCCTTCTGGAGCTTCAGCTCGTTTACGTCGCCCACAAGGGGTATCATGATCTCCGGCTTTACCTCGACCCCCGACTTCTTTACCTCGCAGGCAGCCTCGAAAATCGCACGCGCCTGCATCTCGGTGATCTCGGGATAGAGGATGCCGAGCCTGCAGCCGCGCAAGCCGAGCATGGGGTTCTCCTCTTTCAGGCCCGCCACAATCGTCGCGAGCCGCTCAAAGGTGATGCCCATTTTGGCGGCCAGGTCTTTCAGCTCCTTCTCGCTGTGGGGCAGGAACTCATGGAGCGGCGGGTCGAGGGTCCTGATGGTCACCGGCAGGCCGTTCATCACCCTGAAAAGCCCGGCGAAGTCGCCTTTCTGCATGGGGAGGACCTTGGCAAGGGCCTTCTTGCGCCCCTCCAGGTCTTCGGCGACAATCATCTCCCTCACCGCATCGATGCGCTCACCCTCGAAGAACATGTGCTCCGTCCTGCAGAGACCGATACCCTCAGCCCCGAAGGCGATGGCGACCTGAGCCTGGTCGGGCTGGTCCGCGTTCGTCCTCACGCCGAGACGCCGCGCCTCATCGGCCCACTTCATAAGGGAGTCGAAATCCTGGTAGATCGGGGATTCGTCGGCTTTCAGGGTCTTGTCGACGAGGACGCGGAGCACTTCCGATGGGATGGTCTTCACCTGTCCCGCAAAGACTTCGCCGGTGCTCCCGTTTATCGAGATGTAATCGCCTTCCTTGATGGTCGTGCCCTTTATCTTGATCGTTTTCGTCCGGTAGCTGATGTCGAGCTCGCCGCAGCCGGCGACGCAGACCTTCCCCATCTGCCGCGCCACAAGGGCCGCATGGCTCGTCATGCCGCCCCGGGACGTGAGGATGCCCTGGGCCGCGTTCATGCCCCTGATGTCTTCGGGCGACGTCTCGGCCCTCACGAGGATCACCTGTTCTCCCCGGGCCGCCCAGCTTTCCGCGTCTTCCGCGTTGTAGACAACCTTGCCCGTTGCCGCGCCCGGCCCCGCGTTCAGACCCTTCGCCACCAGCCTCCCTTCTTTGAGGGCCTTCTGGATCTCCTTCGGGTCGAATATAGGCCGGAGGATCTGGTTGAGCCCGTCGGGGCTTACCCGCATGAGCGCCTCTTCCTTGTCGATCAGGCCTTCCTTTACCGCGTCGACGGCGATCTTGAATTCGGCGAAGGAGGTCCGCTTGCCTGTCCTCGTCTGGAGCATCCAGAGCTTTCCGCGCTGGATCGTAAACTCGACGTCCTGCATATCCCTGAAGCGGCGCTCCAGGATGGAGCGGATCTCCAGAATCTGCTTGTACACCTGCGGCATCTCTTCTTCGAGGGAAGGGGTGGAAGGGTCGGTCTTCTGCGCCTTGTTGATGGGCAAAGGCGTCCTTGTCCCGGCCACGACGTCCTCACCCTGGGCATTCAGGAGGTATTCGCCGTAGAAGACGTTTTCCCCGGTGGAGGGGTTTCTCGTGAAGGCGACACCCGTGCCGGAATCCTGGCCGATGTTGCCGAAGACCATGCTCTGGACGTTGACCGCCGTCCCCCAGGAGGCGGGTATGTTGTTCAGCCTCCTGTACGCCTCGGCCCTCGCGTTGTTCCAGGATTGGAAGACGGCCCCGATGGCGCCCCATAACTGCTCTAGAGGGTCTTCGGGGAAATCGACGTTCAATTTTGCCTTGATGAGCGACATGAAGCGTGCCACGAGGTCTTTCAGGTCCTCGACGGTAAACTCTATGTCGAGCTTGATGCCTCTGGCCTTCTTCTTTTCATCGATGAGCACCTCAAAGGGGTCCTCCTCTTCCTTGCTCTCCGGCTTGAGCCCGAGCACCACGTCCCCGTACATGGCGACGAAGCGGCGGAAGCAGTCCCAGGCGAACCACTCGTTCCCCGTCAGCTCGGCGAGCCCTTTCACCGTCTGCGCGTTGAGGCCGAGGTTCAGGACCGTATCCATCATGCCGGGCATACTCGCCCTTGCCCCCGATCTGATCGAGAGAAGGAGCGGGTTTTTGGGGTCGCCGAATCTCATGCCCATCAGCTCTTCCACCCGCTTCAGGCTTACAAGGACTTGATCCGTAAGCCCTTCGGGGAGCTGCATCTGATGCTGATAAAAGAACGTGCAGACTTCCGTGGTGATGGTGAAGCCGGGGGGCACGGGGATGCCGATGTTGACCATCTCGGCAAGACCTGCGCCTTTCCCTCCGAGGAGGTTTCTTAATTGCTCCCCTCCCTCGGCTTTCTCTCCTCCAAAAAAATAGACGTATTTGGCCATAGTTCCTCCTTATGTGGTTAGATGTGTAACGCTTAGCCGACCTCTTCCACGCGGATCCTGGAGAAATCACCGTACTGCAAAAACATATCCTTGATCCTTGTGAGCAGGCTCAGCCGGTTGTTCTTTACTGTCTCGTCCTCTACCATGACGAAGACCTTGTCGAAATAGTTGTCTATGGTCTCCTTGAATCCGACGAGAACGCCGATCGCCTCGGGGTAGCGCCGCTCCTGCATATCACGCAGGAATTCGCCTTCCTCTGCCTCGAACAGGTCGTAGAGCGCCCGCTCCTCTTGCTGAGTAAAAAGAGCGGGGTCGGGGGGAAGCACGTCGTGCAGGGTCTTCGTGATATTATAGACCCGCTTGAAGCCGACCATAAGCCGGCGGAACGCCTCGATGGAACTTTGTGTCTCAAGGGCGCAGAGCCTCATGTAGCCGTCATAAATATCGATGATGACGCAGGGCAGGACGGCGCCCACGAACTCCTGGTTGTGCCCTTCCTCCACCATGAGGAATTTAAACCTCGTCGCGATGAACTCGGAGAGCGCATCCCTAAGCGTCTCAAGGGAGATTTTCCCTGCTATGCCGCCAAGGGCATCGAAGCCGGCCTCGATGAGCTGCGGCAGCGGCACGTGACAGGCCCTGTCGATCACGATCTTTATGCAGCCAAGGGCCTGGCGCCGGAGGGCGAAGGGGTCGAGGTTCCCCGTGGGGGTGATGCCGACGGAAAAGAAGGAGATGAGTGAATCCATCTTGTCGCCAAGGGCCATGAGGGCGCCAAGCGCGGTCTCGGGCAGCCTTCCGTCGGTGCCGGACGGGTAGTAGTGCTCTTCGATCGACCGGGAGACGTCTGCGTCCTCACCCTGATACCCGGCGTAGATCCTGCCCATTGTCCCCTGAAGCTCAGGGAACTCCCCCACCATGTGGGTGAGGAGGTCGGCCTTGATCAGCATTGCCGCCCTCACGACTTTTGCCCGGTCGGTCACCCCGAGGGCAGGTGCGAAAAAGGCGGCCAGGGCGGCTACCCGCCCCGCCTTATCCTTCAGGCTCCCCAGCCGTTTGTGGAACATGACGGCTTCGAGCTTCTCATACAACGCGGGAAGCCTTGTCTTTTTGTCCTCGTCGAAAAAGAACCGGGCGTCGGCGAGGCGGGCCCTGAGCACCTTTTCGTTCCCCCTTATTACCTGGGCGGGATCGGCCGGAAGGGTGTTGGCAAAGAAGATGAAGGCAGCGGCGAGGGCGCCGTCCTCCCTCTCCAGCGGGATGTAGCGCTGATGCCCTTTCATGACGTTGACGAGCACGGCCCGGGGCAGCTCCAGGTAGGCTGCGTCAAAAGCGCCCATGAGGCCGTGGGGATATTCCGTGATGTAGCAAATCTCTTCAAGGAGGTCCGCGTCCGCGATGGCGGTCGCGCCGGTCTTTGCCTCGATGGCGTGTATCGCTGCCTTCATCACCTGCATCCGCTCCGCGTCGTCCACGATGACGTAGGCTGCCCTCATCTCCTCCAGGTAGCGGGGGATGTCCGTAATAACGACACGGCCGGCCGACAGGAAGCGGTGCCCAATCGATGCGTTCCCGCTCGATACCCCCCCTGCGGCGTTGAAATGGATCACCTCGTCGCCGAAGAGGGCGACGATCCAGTGGACGGGCCTGCCGAATTCGAACGTGGACCGTCCCCAGCGCATTTTCTTCCGGAAGGGGATGCGGGCGATGGCGTCGGGAAGAAAACCGGCGAGCACTTCCACAGTGGGGCCGCCTTTTTCGATCTTTTCCACACAGATGAGGTCGGCCGCCTCTTTCCGCCGGACCTTCAGCTCGCCGACGTCGACGCCCTGAGACCGGGCGAACCCCAGTGCCGGGGGCAGCGGCACGCCTTGCCCGTCAAAGGCGCGGTCGGCAGGCGGACCGAATTTTATCGTCACGCTCTCCTGCTGTTTTTCCGCAACGTCGTCGATGAGCACGGCTAGGCGCCTGGGCGTGCCGTAGACCCTGATGTGAGAGTGCCCATAGCCGATGCGCAGGGCAGCCAGGCCCTCTTTGAGCGCCTTTGCGAGGCCGTCCTTTGCGGGCCCGATGAAGCGGCTGGGCAGCTCCTCGCAGCCTATCTCAAGCAGGAAAGGTTTCATTGGCCGCCTGCCCCAATTACTGGGGCTAGCGTCGCCCCCTCAAAGAAAGACCCTGTTGGGTGATTCATGTTCGTATCTCGCTTCTCATGAAACTGTGCTCTGGTCTTGCTTTTTCACATACAGCTCGGCCGACATCTTGGCGAGGTTCCTGACGCGGGCGATATAGTTGGTCCGCTCGGCCACGCTCAAGGCCCCCCTTGCGTCGAGGATATTAAAGGCATGGGAGCATTTCAGGCAGAAATCGTAGGCGGGATAGACAAGCTCCCTTTCCTTGAGCAGCCGCTCCCCTTCCGCTTCAAAGCTGTCGAAAAGCCGGCGCAGCATGGCGGCGTCCGCCTCCTCGAAGTTGTAGACCGAGTATTCCCGCTCCGGCTCCAGGTAGATGTCCCCGTAGAGGACCGAGTCGTTCCACTTGATGCGGTAGACATTGTCCACGTCCTGTAAATACATGGCTATCCGCTCGATGCCGTAAGTGATCTCGACGCTGATGGGGGAAAGGTCGATCCCTCCCACCTGCTGAAAGTAGGTGAACTGGGTGATCTCCATGCCGTCGAGCCACACCTCCCAGCCGAGCCCCCATGCGCCCAGCGTGGGCGATTCCCAGTCGTCTTCCACGAACCGTATGTCGTGGTACGCGGGATCGATACCGAGGCTCACGAGGCTCGCCAGATACACGTCCTGGATATCGAGGGGCGAAGGCTTCATGATCACCTGGAACTGGTAGTAATGCTGAAGCCTGTTCGGGTTTTCACCGTACCGGCCGTCGGTGGGCCTCCTCGACGGCTGTACATAGGCGGCATTCCACGATTCGGGGCCGAGGACCTTGAGAAACGTGGCCGGGTGGAAGGTGCCCGCCCCCATTTCCATGTCGTAGGGCTGCCGTATCACGCACCCCCGGCCCGCCCAGAATTTTTGCAGCTCCATGATCAGGTCCTGGAAGTACACGACGCTATCCTATGGCGCTTTTGAGCAGTCTGTACGACTTGAACTCCACATTCAGGTGAAAATGCATGAAAGCCTCCATCAGCTCCCGGCTGGGTCGCCCGTAGGCGGCGCTATCGGTTCCCTTCAGGGCTGCGGGATCGGCGAGCCGGGAA
>Ga0181524_10005355_pt1 | contig 11504 bp, 1 predicted proteins | sample PEATcosm2014_Bin_34_FD_119761 | JGI IMG/M metagenome (GOLD analysis project Ga0181524, IMG submission 119761) | Peatland microbial communities from MTU Mesocosm Facility, Houghton, MI, USA - PEATcosm2014_Bin05_60_metaG | ecosystem: Environmental > Terrestrial > Soil > Wetlands > Peat | place...
CAGCCAGATGGCAGACAATCTGAGGATTGCCACATCGGCGCCTCCCATTGCGGAGAACTCTCCCTTTGCTCAGGCTCATGGTATCCGGTATCCCGTATTCCAAGGGCCCATGACGCGCGTGAGCGATGTGGCCGGGTTTGCTGATGCGGTTTCACGAGGTGGCGGGCTGCCGTTTCTGGCCTTGGCTCTTCTGCGCCAAGCGGAATGTGAGCGGCTTCTGGAACAAACTGCCGTGCTCATGGGGGAGCGGCCTTGGGGTGTTGGGATTCTTGCCTTTGTGCCTCAAGAACTGCGCGTTGAGCAGTTAAAGGCGGTGCTCAAGGTCCGGCCTCGGTTTGCCATTCTGGCAGGCGGGCGCCAGGAGCAAGCGAGTTCACTTGAGGCCGCCGGTATCCGCACTTACATCCACGCTCCGTCCCCGCAACTACTCGAAATGTTCCTTCGCCAGGGCGGGCGCCGGTTCATATTCGAAGGCCGGGAGTGCGGCGGGCACGTGGGGCCACTTTCCAGTTTTGTCCTGTGGGAATCCGTAATCGAAACCCTGGTGGAATTTCAGCGCAAGAGCGGCAACAAAGAAGCGCTCGACATTGTCTTCGCCGGGGGGATTCACGACGGCCGCTCTGCTGCAATGGTTTCCGCCTTGTCGGCTTCTGCTTCGGCGCTGGGAATCCGAATCGGCATATTGATGGGTACTGCCTATTTGTTTACCCACGAGGCGGTAGACACCGGCGCGATTGTGCCCTTGTTCCAGGACGAAGCTGTGCGGTGTGTCGAAACGGTTCTTCTCGATATGGGGGGCGGCCACGCCATCCGCTGCGCGCCTTCGGCGTACACAGAAGAATTCGAGGTCTTTCAGCGGGAGTTGCGGGAACAGGGTCTGTCGGCGGATGAAATCCGCCGCCGCATGGAGGAAATCAATGTAGGCCGGCTTCGCATTGCGTCGAAGGGGGTGGCCCGGTCCGCTCCAGATAATGGTTCCTCATTGCCGTCTCAGTTGGTAGAGGTTTCGATTGAGCGCCAGAAGACCGACGGAATGTATATGATGGGTCAGATTGCTGCTCTTCGCGAGGGGCTCTGCTCCATCGAGGAATTGCACCAACAGGTTTGCCGGGGCGCCGTCGCGCGGCTTGGGGATTTCGCCTCTGGCGAGGAGAAGGAAGATGCTTGGCCACCACGGCGGCGCGACCGCAAAGCGCCCGAGCCCATCGCGATTGTCGGTATGGCCTGCCATCTCCCGGCAGCGACCGACCTCGTGCAATATTGGGCGAACATTCTCCGGCGGCACGATGCAATCGAGGAAGTGCCGAGCGACCGCTGGCCCAGCGGCCTGTTCTATGACGCCGACCCGAAGGTTCCGGACCGGACGGTGTCGAAGTGGGGCGGCTTCATGGCTCCGATTCGACTCAATCCAATGACCTACGGCATTCCCCCCGCCACTCTTTCGGCCATCGAGCCTGTACACCTTATTATGATGGAAGTCACCCGCAAAGCCTTGGCTGACGCCGGCTACGACAGGAGGCCGTTTGCGCGGGAAAACACGGCTGTAATTCTAGGTTTTCCAGGTGGCATCTTGGACCTGGGACAGTTTTATATCACCCGCTGTTTGGCCGAATTCGAACTGAACCGGATGCCGGGCCTCGACCCTGCCCTACGCGAACAGTTAATGGACTATTTTCGCCGTACGTTGCCGGAATTAACCGAGGATAGTTTTCCGGGCATCCTGGGCAACGTGGCCGCCGGACGCCTGGCCAACCGCTTCGATTTGGGAGGTCCGAACTTCACCGTCGACGCTGCCTGCGCGACTTCCCTGGCGGCGCTGCAAACGGGCATTCAGGAACTGCGCCACGGAACCAGCGAGGTGGCTTTAGTGGGAGCTGCCGAGGCAGCGCAGACCACGTTCGCTTATCTTTTGTTCAGCAAGACCGGGGCGCTTTCGCCACGTGGGCGTTGCCGCCCCTTCGACGCCACTGCAGATGGAATTGCGACCAGTGAAGGGGTCGCGATGCTCGTCCTGAAGCGCCTTTCCGACGCCGAGCGAGATGGTGATCGGATATATGCGGTCGTACGTTCGGTCGGCTCCTCGAGTGACGGGCGTGACAAAAGTCTGACGGCTCCGGCCGTCCGCGGTCAGACTCGCGCCGTGCTGCGCGCCTACGAGCCACTGGAATTCTCTCCCTCATCTGTCGAATTGGTGGAGGCGCACGGGACTGGGACCGTGGTCGGCGATCGTACGGAGATAGAAACGCTCCGTGCAATATTGCAGTCCGAGGGAGCTCGACCGCAAAGTTGTGCTTTGGGCTCCGTCAAGTCTCAGATTGGACATACCAAGGGGACCGCAGGGCTGGCGGGTCTGATCAAGGTGGCTTTGGCGCTGCACCATCGCGTGTTGCCACCCACTTTGGTTGAGGACGTCGCCCCGGCCCTGCGCGACCGTTCGATTCCTATGTATCTGAATACCCGTGCCAGACCTTGGTTTCATGCGGACACCAGCCCACGCCGGGGCGCCGTCAGCGCCTTCGGTTTTGGTGGAACGAACTTCCATACTGTCCTGGAGGAATATGGAAAGGACTTCACCGCCCTCCAGGCCCGTCCGGCGGAGTTGTTCGTGTTTCGCGCTGCTTCACGGGGCGAACTCGCCAGTCAATTGACGGCCCTAGAGGGTCGTCTTGCGGAGGTTAGCCAGGTTCGCTTGGTTGAACTCGCCGAGGCCCTCAGCAGGGAGGTCGCAATACACCGTGGCGATTGCCGGTTGGCCATCGTTGCAAGAGACCTGCAAGGTCTCCGTTCGCAACTGGCTACCGCGGCAGACAAGCTGACACGCAACGAGCCGTTCTCTCCCGTGGAACCGATAGTGTTTGGTGAGACGACCACATCGGGACCGGTGGCTTTTCTTTTCCCTGGCCAAGGCTCGCAGTACCCCAACATGCTGGAGGAACTCGCACTCTGCTTCCCCCTCGTGCGCGAAGTGTTTGAGGCGGCAGATGTCGTTCTGAACGACGCACTACCGAAGCGCCTGTCGGAGGCCATCTTCCCTCCTCCCGCATATTCGCCCTCCGAGGAAACCGAGCAGAGCTGCACCCTCAACCAAACCTGGTTTGCTCAACCTGCTCTTGGCGCTGCCGGCTACGCCCTGTTTTCACTGCTGAAAGCGGCTGGCATCGAGCCGGACGTGGTGGCCGGACACAGCTATGGCGAGTATGTAGCCCTTTGTACGGCGGGCGTTTTTTCTTTCTCGGAGCTGATGCGTATTTCCGAGCAGAGAGGACGAGCCGTACAGGAAACGCAGGGAACTGAGTCGGTCCAAATGGTGGCCGTCCAGGCTGACGTCTCCTCGGTCTCGAACCTGCTGCGTGCTCATACGGGTGTCGCCATTGCTGGCGCCAACGCACCCGACCAGACCATCGTGGGGGGGGGGCGCATCCCTATGGAGAGCTTCCTTTCCAGTTTGGATGCCGCGAAGATCAGGTATCAAAAGCTGGCGATGAGCGCGGGTTTCCACATTCCCGAGGCGCAGGCTGCGGCCGGGCGCTTTGCGGAGGCGCTGGCCAGGGTCGAGTTGCAAATGCCTCGCTGGCCTGTATACTCCAACCTCGAAGCGGCTCCGTATGCTACGGAAGCTGAGGCCATCCGCGAAATTCTGGTGAAGCAGTTAACGCAGCCGCTGAGATTCCAAGAAGAGATTGAGGCCATTTATGCCGCCGGCGTCCGCGATTTTGTGGAGGTAGGGCCCGGAAACGTCCTCAGTGGACTCGTGCAAAGAATCCTGGGCGACCGGCCTGCCGTAATCCTGACCACCAATAAGAAGGGGTCGGAGAGCGGGTTGGCTGACTACCTGAAAGTCATCGGTTGGTTCTACGCGGCGGGAAGGGCGGTCCGGCTAGAGAAACTCTTCCCCGCCTGCGACCGCGAGATACCAGAACTGGCAGAGCTGTTAAAAGGAGAGGAGCCCCCCAAGCCAACCGAGTGGATCGTTACTGGGGGAAGCGCGAGACCCATGGTTCAGAAGACCCCGGCCCCGGCGAAAACAGTTGTCGCAGCTACCACAGGAGGAAGTGTGCCTTTGCCCAAGCCAGCGTCTCAGCCTATGGTTCGGGCGCCTTCTTCGACGTCAACTCCGGGTTCCCGACCGAACATTAATGCATTTGCTTCGAACCCAAATGGCCCCTCGCGGGAGGCACCTCAACGGCCGGTGCAACTGGCGCCGCCCGTCGCTCCACCTGCGGCGTTCAGAGAGGTTCCAGCAGCCCCGGCGCCGACGGCAGCTCTGAACGTTTCTGGAAGTGGGTCGGCAGGCAACGGCCATTTCGAACATGTGGTCACAGCCTTCCAGACCACCATGCAGCAGTTCCTCGACTATCAACTGGAATCGAACCGGCAACGGCAGGAGCTGATGAGTCGGTTCCTGGACACGCAGCGTGCGATGGTTGAGGTCTTGGCGGGAAATGGTGGTGGCCTCCATTTGTCCGCTGCATCGACAGCGCCCGCGTTCACGAGTCCGCCTCAAGTTGCTCCTGCTCCCTTGCTACCGGACCTCTCTCGGACTGTAACGGAGACGGTGGCACCGGTGGCTTTGTCCGCTTCCGTCGTCGTGGCCCCACCAGAACCACAAGTTGTTGCTGCGGAGACTCAACCGCAACCGGAACCAGCCGCAACTAGTCCCGCCGCGTCTTTGTATGAGACCCTTTTGGCGCTGATTAGCAAGAGGACTGGGTATCCGCCGGAAATGCTTGAACTTGATCAAAACCTCGAGGCGGACTTGGGAATCGATTCGATCAAGCGCGCCGAAATCTTCGGAGCGCTGCTGGAAGATCTTGGTCTCGGGCAGAGCGATCAGGAAAGGGAAGAGTATTTCCTGGCTATTTCCAAGCTGCGCAGTCTAAGGGAAGTCCTCGCCTGGCTGGGGGAGCAAACGGAAGGGAAGGAAGCTGCCCAGCCGGCCCCCGCGACGGTTGAGGCGCAACAGACTCACTCCGCCTCCGAAGAGCGAGAGTTGCGAAGGTTCCTGGTGCGAGCCATCGCGGAACCGCTGAATGGCGCAGTCCGTAAGCCGCGCGCGGATGAAGTGGTGCTTCTGACTGAGGACCATTCGGGCCGCGCCCGCGCGGAGGTGGCTGGTCTGTCGGAGGTCGGGGTGAAGGTCGCGGTTGTACGGCACAGCCCCGAGAGCCGCGTTGTTGCTCCAGGGATTTACGAGGTCGATCTCACGAGCCGAACTGCCGTCCGGCAACTTCGCGAATGGGTCAGCGAGCAATATGGGAAAGTAACGACCCTGTGTCACTTCCTACCCTTGGATTCCAATTCCAATGCCCCCGGGAGCCTGGAGCTGGAGAGTCTGTTAACGCTCGCCACAACCTTTGGACCGGATCTGCGAGAAAAGAAGGGTTGTTTGTTTGCGCTTACGGGCGCGGGAGGGAAGTTCGGCATCGACAACGGTGGGGGGGAATTTCGCCCCGGCGCGGCCGCCATACCGCCTTTTCTGAAGTCCTTATCCCACGAATGGCCCGAGGTCTCGATGAAGTGTGTTGATCTGGACCCAAGAGACGGTGACGAGGTTCTGGCGCACATTCTGGCCGAGTTGTCCAGCGCCGATCCCAAGGTGGAAGTTGGCTACACTTCTGGTCACCGTTTCGTGCTGGAGACTTACGAATCCGAACTCGACAAGCAGCGCGCGGTCCGGCCGCCCCTCGACCGGAGTTCCATCGTCCTCGTTACCGGGGGAGCGCGGGGAATTACTGCGGCTATCTGTCGAGAGTTGGCTGCGCGCTTCCACCCAACCTTAATCTTAGTTGGAAGGACTGCAATTCCTGAGCCTGAAGGTCCAGAAACGCTCGGTCTGGAAGGCGCTGCCGAATTGAAGCGGGCTATTGTGGAACGGAGAAAGAGCCGCAGTCAATTAGTCACCCCCGGCGCCGTCGAAGGGGAGTACCAGGCCATCCTGAGGGGGCGTGAAGTCCGAGCGAACTTGGATCAACTGACTTCTCTCGGGGCGCGTTGCGAGTACCATTCGTTGGATATCAGGGATTCAGCCGCCTTCGAGGCCCTGATTCATTCCGTGTACGACCGCCACGGACGAATCGATGGGGTCATCCACGGCGCGGGAATCGTTGAGGATCACATGTTTGATGCGAAGTCCCCGGAATCATTTCACCGGGTTTTCGACACCAAGGTGGGTTCCGCGCTTGTCCTGGCCCGCGCTTTGCGCCCGGAATCGCTACGCTTCCTATTCTTTCTCTCATCGTTGGCGGCCCGACACGGTTACGCTGGAGGAACAGACTATTCGTCGGCGAATGAGGTCTTAAATAATCTCGCCAGAAAATTGGATCGAGAATGGGAAGCACGCGTGGTGGCGATCGGGTGGGGCCCGTGGGCAGAGGTGGGGATTGCCAGCCGCTATCCTCCGGAGCTGCTTAAAGAACGCGGGGTGGTCTACCACTCAGTCGAGATTGGGGTGCGGAGTTTTATTAACGAATTACTCTTCGGGTCAAAGGGCGAGCCTGAGGCCTATCATTTCATACCCGGGGACAAACCAGTACTCGAATAACCGAGAGACATCACAATATGCCTTCACCTGAGCAGGAACGCTCGGAAGAGAATTCGTGTGAGCCCGTCGCCATAGTAGGGATGGACTGCATTTTTCCCGGTGCGCCGAACCTCGCGACCTTCTGGAGAAACGCGGTGCGCGGCACAAACTGCCTGACCCCCATCCCGCTGAGCCGCTGGCGCCAGCTTGAAATTCACGATTTGCTCCCGGTGCCCGGTGGCTTCATCGATGAATCCGTGGAGTTCGATCCTCTCCCATTCGGCATCATGCCGGCCGAAGTTGAAGAGGGAGACCCCGAGCAGTTCCTGGTCCTTTCGGTCATCGAGCGTGCGCTCCGCGACCTGAAGAACTCCTCTGGCCGGCACGGAATTCAGGTGTTATCGCCGGAGCGAACCGAGTTGGTGATCGGCCGGGGTAGCTTTATCGGCAACGGTGCGGAGCATCTATATCTGCGCATGGATTTGATTGAGCAGATCACGGAATTGCTGGCCCCGATTCTTCCGGGCGCCTCGAATGGAGCCCGGGAGGAGATTCGAGTGCGGCTGGTAGCAGCCTTACCGCCGGTGACCCCCGAAGTGGTGGCCTGTGCAATGCCCAGCTTGGTCGCAGGCCGGGCGGCAAACCGCTTCAACGTTATGGGGCGGAACTACACGCTCGATGCCGCCTGCGCCTCTTCTCTCGTTGCTGTGGACAACGTCGTACGGAGTCTGCGCGAGAGGCGCTGCGACCTCGGCATCGCGGCCGGAGTGCATATTTGCCAAAAGCCTGGCTTTTGGTATGCCTTCCAAACTATTGGCGCCATGTCCCGTTCCGGTGTTTGCCGCCCCTTTGCTGAGGATGCGGACGGATTGCTCATGGGGGAGGGAATCGGCGTCGTGGTGTTGAAGCGGCTCTCCGATGCCCTACAGGACGGGGACCGGATTTACGCCTCAATTCGCGCCGTGGGTGTGGCCAGCGACGGGCGTGGCACGGCTGTGATGACTCCCCGGCTCGAGGGTCAAATCCTGGCTCTGCAACGGGCCTATGAGGAGGCGGGGATCGATCCGCAAAGGGTCACGCTAGTCGAGGGTCATGGCACGGCCACCGTGGTTGGTGATAGCACGGAGATTGACACGCTCCACGCGATTTTGGGAAGGGATGGCCCAAGTGCCGCCTTGGGATCGGTGAAATCCATGATTGGTCACGCCATGCCCGCCGCCGGCATGGCCGGGTTAATCAAAACCGCCCTGGCCGTCTACCACCGGCTGCTGCCGCCGACTCTCAATGTGGATCGTGTTAACCCGAAATTGGCAGGCAGCCGGTTCTGTGTGAACACCGCCGCCCGCCCCTGGGTGCCTCCCCCGGGAAGTCCTCGTACAGCGGGTGTCAACGCCTTTGGGTTCGGCGGCATCAACGCGCATGTCATCCTCGAAGAAATTGCGGACCAGGGCGCATGGGAGTCGCTCACCCCGCAAAGTTCTGAGCTCTTCCTGGTGAGCGCGGAATCTCCCGCTCAGCTCCTGGAACGTTTACGGCTCTGGTCTCAGCGCTCGACAACTCTTCGCGATGAAGATCTGGGGGATCTCTGCTTCACCGAGGTGGCGCACCTCTCGGATGCACATCCCGTGCGTATGGCGATTGTGGCCAAGAGTATTGCCGACCTGCGGGAGAAGTTGGAACGCGCTCCGGCCAAGATTGCCGCAGAAAAGGGGAAGTGGTGGCAAGATCCCTCCGGCATCTATTACGGTTCAGCACGAAATGGGGGGAAGCTCGCTTTTCTCTTTCCGGGCATCGGCTTCCCCGGACTCGCCGGTGGATACGCGGCGAGATTGGCTGAGCTGTATCTGCACTTTCCGGAGATCCGAAAGAATCTGGATGCTTTGGATAGCCTCACCGAGGACGAGACGCCCGGTCCTCCGCTGAGTTACCAATTGTTTCCGCCTCCGTTGTTGGACCGAGAGGCGCTCGCGGAGATCGAACGGCAGTTGGCGTGGTCTGAACGATCTCCCACGGGCATGTCGATGGCCAATTTGGCCAGTTGGGACTTGCTCCAGTCGTTCGGATTTCAGCCTGACGCGGTGGCCGGTTTTTCCCTCGGCGAGCTATCCTCGCTGTTTGCTTCGGGAGTGATGGACCGCGAACGTTTCTATTCGGACACTTATCGGCAACTGCGCAATGCGATGAAAGAGTCCGCCCAATCCAGCGAGAAGGTGGACGCGCAATGGGCGATGGTAGCCACCTCCGCTGAGCAGGCGGAGGCTATCATGCACCACATACCCGGCGACCTTTCGGTCACCATGGATATCGCGCCTTCGCAAATTTTCATTGGTGGTGATAGGGCGGCGGTGCGCACGGCTCTGCAGAAGTTCCAGCAGGCGGGAATATGGGCGCAAGCGCTCCCGATCCTCCCGTTGGTGCGGCCCTTTCTAACCGTTCACACCGAGATGGGTGTCCCTTTTGAAGCCCAAATGCGCGCCATTATCGAGACCATTCGGCTCAGTCCCGGCAAATGCCCCGTTTACTCCGGAACGAGTGCGACGCCCTATCCGGAATCGGTCGAAGCAATTCGAGAAATGATTCTCTCGAGCATTACGGAACGGGTTCGATTCCGGGATACGATCGCCCGGCTTTACGCCGACGGGGTTCGCATCTTCGTGCAGATGGGAGCCGGTGGGAAAATGGTCTCAACCGTAGAAAACACCCTCGCAGGCTCGGATTATGTGGCACTCTCCACGGACGTTCCACATCGCGGTGGTCTCGAGCAGTTGCATCATCTGCTCGGGCACTTGGCGACGCTGGGTGTACCGTTCCAATTGCCCGCCCTGTATCGCTATCGCCACTGCCGACCCGTCGCCTTGGAGAAGGCTACGGTTTCGGCGAGCCCTGGGGCCCGCAAACTCTCCCTCGCGCCGCCACGCCTGCGTCTTTCAGCCAAGAGTTCCGAGTGGATTCGGGCCCAGTGCGTGATCCCTCAGTCGCAGGTGGCAACGGACGTAGCGCCGGGTCCCGCAGGCGCGGAAACGGCACATGCCGCCCCTCCTCCCGCGACTGCGCGGTCAGGGCAGGCTCTAAAGGGCAGCGCTACTCATCGGGATGGGAAGAGCATTGCAGAACAAAGTTTGGCGGTGATGGGGCGCTTCTTGGACGTGCAGCGATCTTGGGAAACGACGGAAAGCGATTTGCTTCGGCAATTTCTCGAGACGCAGGCGAAGGCTGCCATTCTGTTCTCCTCTGCGCAGACGCCTCAAGTGGCGTCGAGTACTGAAACCGCATCCGCCAAGCCAACTCCGCTGCGGCGAGATCGGCCCTTCGTAGGCGAGATTCAGCGGCTTGTTCCAGGGCTGGAACTGGAATCTCGCTTGCTCTTGGATCTCTCGCGGCACTTGTTTCTCTCCCACCATGCGTTCCTGAATATCCCGGAGGGCCTCAAGCCTACGGAGGAGCGATTGCCCACGCTACCGCTTACTTTTGAATTGGAGATCCTCGCAGAGGTGGCGGAAGCCCTGCTCCCTGGACTCAGGGTGATCGCCTGTCATGATCTGGAGGCCAAGCGATGGATCTGCCTGGAGAGCAAGAGCACCTTGGAAGTAACGATCCGTGCCAGGCGTGTCGATGACAATGAAGTCGAGGCCGAACTATATACCGAAGGCGACAAGGCGCCGGCATTTCGTGGCCGGGCCACACTGAGCGTTGCCCTGCCTCCGCCCCCGCCCCCGCTGGAACAAGTGTATGACCGGAATTGCCCGCACACCGCTGCCGAGTTTTACGGCAAAGGCCCGTTTTTTCATGGTCCGACGTTCCACCTGATCCGCTCCTTTCGCGCTATGTCGGACCGCGACGTCGGAGCGGAGCTTGTGGCTGGTGATCCTGGGGAGTACCTCGCCGCCGGCCGGGAAACAAGTTTGGTTTTCGAGCCAGTGCTTCTGGACGCTTTACAGCAGATCGGCGGCTATCGTGCTTGGCTCGATGGCTGGTATACGATGCCGGTCGGGCTGAAGCGCATCTCGCTGTACAGTCCGACTCCGGCTCCGGGTTCACCCATACGCGCCTCGCTCCAATATCGAAAATTAGACGCGCGCCGGAACGAGTCGGATTACGAGGCTTATGACGCAACAGGCCAGTTGTGGATGCGGGTTGAGAGTTTGCAGGGTTGGCGCGTGCTCACCCCCAAGACGCTGATGGAGGCGAATCATCGGCCGAGAGAGGGTTATCTTGCTCGCCCCTGGCCGGTTGGACAACCGGAGATCACCTGCTACCGGGTCATCAGTGACCATCTCGGGGATATTAAGCCCGAATGGATGGCGCGACTTTACCTGCGGGCGGATGAGTGGGCAGTGTATAAGCAGAGACCGGCCTTGAACTGGTTATTGGGTCGCATCGCCGCGAAGGATGCGGTCCGTGACTGGTTGCGCCAGCATAAGGGCATACTTCTGCATCCCCTGGAAGTGGAAATCGCCAACCAGGCCGATGGTGCTCCAAGGTTGCTGATTCCTAGTATGCCATCGCTCGCCATCTCAATTGCTCACCTTGACGAAGAGGCCATAGCGATTGTGTGCCAAGCGCCGGGGGCCGGCGTAGACCTTGCTGCCCTGAAGGAACGCGGGCGGGATTTCTCTGGGTTCTCCTTTGGGGACGATGAACTCTCCTCTCTTCCTCAGAGTTCTCGCGAGGCGTGGATTCACCGAGGCTGGTGCGCGAAGGAGGCGGCGGTAAAGGCGTTCCGACTCGGTTTCGCAGCATTGCCGCAGTTTCGCATCGTTGCGGTGCAGGAGAAAACCGGCGCGGTGGAGATGGAATACAAGTCTCGGGGAATCAAGATAACTGCCGCCACCTGGATTGACCAAAACCGCGCAATCGCCATAGTAGTCTCGCCAAGCTGAAGATCCTTGAGTGCGGTGCCGGGCAACAAATAGACCTGACTAGATCACTCGCGCCACCGCGGGAAGCCGCCGCAGGGCGGCGACCGCTCCCCAACTGACCGCCA
>Ga0181524_10005356_pt1 | contig 11503 bp, 11 predicted proteins | sample PEATcosm2014_Bin_34_FD_119761 | JGI IMG/M metagenome (GOLD analysis project Ga0181524, IMG submission 119761) | Peatland microbial communities from MTU Mesocosm Facility, Houghton, MI, USA - PEATcosm2014_Bin05_60_metaG | ecosystem: Environmental > Terrestrial > Soil > Wetlands > Peat | place...
GCCCTCGAAACCGCTCGCGAGAAGCTCAGCGCCGACAAGGAGTTTCTGGCGGCGGCCGACGAGTACAATTCCATGACCGAGCTCAGCTACATCCGCATGGAGAGCTCGCTGCTGTGGGCCTTCCCCTCGATGCCCACCGTGGCCGTGCCTCCCTCCGGCGAGAATCGCGCCGCGCGCATCTTCGAGTTGCGCACCTACGAGGCCCCCAACGATAAGGCCCTGGCGCGCAAGATCAAGATGTTTGGCGATGGCGAGATCGATATCTTCCGCCGCTCCGGCATGTTGACCGTATTCTTCGGCCAGACCATCGTCGGGAGCCGCATGCCCAACCTCACCTACATGCTGGCCTACGACGATCTGGCTGCGCGGGACAAAACCTGGCGCGCATTCTCCGCCGATCCCGACTGGCAGAAGCTGCGCGCCACGCCCGGCCTGTCCGACGCCGAAACTGTAAGCAATATCAGCAACGCGATTCTTCGGCCGCTACCCTTTTCGCCGATCCGCTAGCCCAGGTGTCAGAATGGTAGAGAGGCATGCCTGAGATCAGCCGGTTCTTCGGTATCGTAATTCAGATGTTCTACCATGACCATGCGCCGCCGCACTTTCATGTTCGCTACGCGGGTCAGAGAGCGCTGGTCGCGATCGAATCGCTGGCCCTCCTGGAAGGCCATTTGTCGCCGAGAGTACTGGGACTCGTGGTCGAGTAGGCTGCCTTCCACCGTGCCGAACTGATGGAAGACTGGAACCTGGCGAGGGCTGAGGCGGGACTGAAGCCCATCGCGCCTCTGGAGTAACGGAATGTTGAAGGACATTGTCGACGTGAAACCGTTGGGCGAGTATCGCCTCTACTTGCGCTTCGAGGACGGGACCGAGGGTATCGTGGACCTTGCTGAGCACCTCGCCTTTCGCGGCGTGTTTGAGCCGCTGAGCGATCCGGCGTCTTTTGCCCTGGTTCGGGTTGACAACGAGTTGGGCACCATCGCGTGGCCCAATGGCGCCGATTTGGACCCCGATGTGTTGTACTCGCAGCTCACCGGGATCCCCATTACACTCGACTCGGAGCGGATTTCCGCCTGATGCGCGCTCACGCGCGCGGCGGTAGAATCAGTCTCTCATGCAGACCACCACATCCGAATCTCTGTACCGCCGCTTGCAGCAGCACCTGGACCGCATGCCGGTTGGATTCCCGGCCACTCAATCCGGGGTGGAGATCCGGATCCTCCAACGGCTGTTTACTCCCGAAGAAGCCGAGATAGCGCTGGAACTGAGCGCCATCCCCGAGCCCGCCGCCGCCATCCACAAGCGCCTCAAATCGCGCATGACTCTCCCCGAGCTGAAGCACAAGCTGGGCGAGATGGCGAAGAAGGGGAGCATCCTGGCTTGGCCCATCCAGGGAGAAGTTTGCTACGCCAAGCTGATCTTCGCCGTCGGGATGTACGAGCGCCAGGTCAAGAACCTGACGCCCGAGTTCGAGCGCGACACCCGCCAGTACTTTGAGGAAGCGTTCGGGCAGGCATTCCACACCAAGAAAACGACGCAAGTGCGGATCGTGCCGGTGAACAAGCAGATTGCCGTGGAACGCAACGTCACCACCTGCGACCAGATCCGCGCGCACGTGGAAGCGTCGCCCGGGCCCTTTGGTGTGATCCCGTGCATCTGCCGCCACGGTAAGGACCTGTTGGGCGAGAGCTGCAAGCAGACCAAGCTCCGCGACAACTGCTTGATGATCGGAATGGCGGCGAAGTGGGCGGTGGATTCCGGCTCGGGGCGGGCGATCAGCCGCGAGGAGATGCTGGATCTGCTCGACCAGGCCGACAAGGAAGGGCTCGTTCTCCAGCCCGAGAACACCAAGTCCCCCATGTTTGTCTGCTGCTGTTGCGGGTGCTGCTGCGGTATGCTGACGTCGGCGAAACGCCTGCCTAACCCGGCCGAATACTTCAGCTCCAATTTCTATGCCGCCGTGGACGCGGACACTTGCGAATCCTGCGGCACCTGCGAGGTGCGGTGCCAGATGGAGGCCATTTCGAGCCCCGAAGGCAAGGCCGTGGTGGACCGTTTACGCTGCATCGGCTGCGCGCTATGCCTTACCACCTGCCCCTCCGGCGCGCTGCGGCTCGAGCCGAATGACAAGCCCAGGATCCCGCCCGACGACACCCAGGCGCTTTACCTGAAGATATTTCAGGACCGTTACGGCCCGTGGGGGATGGCGAAAATTGGGATGCGGAAAATGCTGGGCCTGAAGATCTGACCCGTGGCCTCCATCAAAACGCTATCGCTGACCACTCTCGTCCTGTGCGCGCCACAGGTTTTCGCGGACACTTATCCCCGCCAGCCGGGCATCGACGCGCAGCATTACGTCTTTCGCGTCACGCTCAACGACGACAACGATGAGATTGTGGGCGAGACCACCGTCGATTTGCGCTTCGTCGCGGACGGCGTAACCGAGTTCGCGCTCGATCTGGCGTCCGCGGCCAACGGCAAGGGCATGACCGTGTCGGAAGTGACATCGGGCGGCGCGCCCGTGCCATATGTCCATCGGGCCGATCGTTTGGTGATGACGCTTCCGTCGGCGCCCAAGGCCGGGGAGCGCAGGCAGTTCACCGTGCGCTATCGCGGCATTCCCGCGGACGGGCTGCATATGCCCAAGAACAAATTCGGCGAGCGCACATTCTTCAGCGCCAACTGGCCCGACAAGGCGCGCCAGTGGCTGCCCCTGATCGATCATCCCTACGACAAGGCGACCAGCGAATTCCTGGTCACCGCGCCCGCCCGGTACCAGGTGGTGGCCAATGGCCTGCTTCAGGAACAAATCGACCTCGGTGACGGCCGGCGGCTCACGCACTGGAGACAGTCCGTGCCCATCGCCTCGTGGCTGAACAACATCGGCGTCGCGCAGTTCGCCTCCCGGCACTTTGGCGTGGCCGGCGGCGTTCCGCTCGAAACCTGGGTCTTCCATCAGGATCGAGATGCCGGCATTGCCACCTTCGAATCCCCCACGCGCCAGGCGATTGAGTTCTACAGCCATCGCATCGGCCCGTACCCGTACGAGAAACTCGCGGACGTCGAGGCCGCCGGTATTGGCGGCGGCATGGAGCATGCCAGCGAGATCTTCTACGGTGAAAAATCCGTCGCCGGCCGCCCGGCCTTCAGCCTGGTCGCGCACGAGACGGCGCACCAGTGGTTCGGCGACTCCGTCACCGAAAAGGATTGGGACGACGTATGGCTCAGTGAAGGTTTCGCCACCTACTTCGCCCTGCTTGCGGCCGAGCACTACCAGGGGCGCGACGCGTTTGTGGCGGGCCTGAAACGGAGCCGTACCAGCGTGTTTGCCGCGGAAAACAGGCTTCCCGGCGTCGCCGTGGTCCAGAACAAGCCGTGGCAGGGAATCCCCAACCCGATCGTCTACCAGAAGGGTGCGTGGACGCTGCACATGCTGCGCGGCCAACTGGGCACGGAAAAGTTCTGGGAGGGCATCCGCGAGTATTATCGCCGCTATCGCGACGGCAATGCCTCAAGCGACGATTTCCGCCAGGTAATGGAAGAGATTTCGGGCGCCGATCTCGGATGGTTCTTCCACCAATGGCTCTACCGCGCCGGTTCGCCCGTGGTCGAGGGTGGATGGCGATACAATGCCGCCACCAAAATGATCGAGATCGATCTGGCCCAGACCCAGCCCGGCGATGCCTTCCGGCTGCCGCTCGAAGTGGGTGTGGCCAAGATCGAAATGACCCGCAAACAGCAGCGCTTCGAGATCCCGGCCGACCAAGAGCCGGCGGAGCTGTCGCTCGATCCCAACACCTGGATACTCATGGCGGCACATTTCGGCAGGAAGTGAGCCGCGGGGAACCGCCGCGCCTGCGATGGCGTCGAATCACACATGCGACTACTCGTTGCTGTTCTCTCCTGTACTTTCATCTCTTCGTGTTTCGCCGCGGATCCATCGCTGACCATCTACAACCAGCAATTCGCCGTGGTTCGCGAGACCGTTCCCCTCAACCTGAAGCAAGGGATCAATCAAATCGAATTCAACGGCGCAACCGCTCTGCTGGAGCCGGACTCCGTCATGTTGCGCGACCCCAGCGGCCGGCGCGTGCTGCGAATCCTGGAACAGAACTATCGGGCCGACCCGGTTTCGCTCGACGCCCTGATGCGGCGCTGCGAGGGCCAGACCATCGAGTTCCAGGTCCGCAACGGAGACAAGGTCGAAACCGTGACCGGCAAGATCGTTCGGGCCGGAGGCGCGATGCAGCCCATGTCGGCTCGCGTCGCCTACCCGAATGCCTACGCGATGCCCCAGCCTCCCATGATGCAAGCGCTCATCGAGGTGGCCGGCAAGCTGCGCTTCGATCTGCCGGGCGTGCCCCTGTTTCCCGGCCTGGGCGCCGGAATGATCCTGAAACCGACGCTCGATTGGACCATCGAGACGGACCGCGCCGGAGCCGTGGATGCCGAGCTGGCCTACGTCTCGGGCGGGTTCGATTGGACCGCGGATTACAACCTGGTGCAGGGCGATTCCAGCGCGCTCGACATCATCGGCTGGGTGACCATGGAGAACCGCAGCGGCAAGGAGTTCGAAAACGCGCGCGTGAAGCTCATGGCCGGCGATGTCAACAAGATTCAAACGCAACCGAATGTGATCAGGGCCGGTGGCGCTATAGGAGGCAGCGCCAACGGAATGCCCGGCGCCCCTCCGGTGACGGAGAAGACCTTCGACGAGTACCACCTCTACACGCTGCAACGCCCGGTCACCATTCACGACCGGGAGACCAAGCAGGTGGAGTTCGTCCGCGCGGCCGGTGTGAAGTCCGACGTCATCTACATCTACGACGGCGCGAAGATCGACACCACCCGCTACCAGGGCTGGAATCCGGACATGATCCGCAACGATTCCGGCTACGGCGCGCAGTCCAACCCCAAGGTCTGGGTGATGCGCGAGTTTGTCAATTCCGACGCCAATCACCTCGGCATGCCGCTCCCCAAGGGAAAAGTGCGCTTCTACCGCCGCGACACCGACGCGCGGCTGGAGTTCACCGGCGAGGACAGCATCGATCACACCCCCAAGGACGAGAAGATCCGCGTCTTCACTGGCGCCGCGTTCGACCTGACGGGCGAGCGCAGGCGGACCATCTTTCAAAATGACATGGGCCGGCGCATCATCGACGAAGCCTTCGAAATCAAGGTGCGCAACCACAAAAAGGAGCCGGTGGAAGTGAGGGTGGTCGAGCACCTGTATCGCGGAGCCACCTGGGACATTTCGACCAGCTCCATGCCGTACACCAAGACCGACTCGCAGACCATCGAATTCCGCGCCCCGCTGCCGCCCGGCGAGGAAAAGACCATCACCTACGCGGCTCACTATACGTGGTAGGGTGGCGGGCCGGAGGTCCGCCTGATCGGAGTGCATGCCTGAGAGCGACCGTGCTTCCCCACAGAGCCGTATCTGGACCACCAGCGGCACAGGTCCGCGTCGCCGACTACGCGGCCAGATGACCTTCCCCAGGGGCTGCAACATACACAGCCCACTCACACGATTTGCGACTTGCCGCTGCAGAGCGCTCACTGCAACTCGCGGAACAGCGTGACGATTTCCTTCCCGATCTCAGCCGGCTCCCGCCCCAGCAGTTCTCCAAAGTACTCGTCAGCGGTAGCGGTGTCACCGGTCGGAGGGTCACTCCGTAGTACGACCAACGCCCAGCACAGAGCGATGAGTTGTCGTTGGTCCAGGGCACTCGGCGCCTTGCCCCTTGCCCTCAGACCCCGAATTTCATACACCAGCGCCCGAAGATCTCTCCAGAGCAAGTCGACCAGTGCCCTCATCTCCTCTTCGGCGCTGGGCAGGCGCTCCGGCGCCACTCTCTGCAAGATGGTTCTGGCAGCCAAGCTGTGCGGGCTATGTCGCATGGCCCTTCTTCGAAGGTCGTCCCAACGCTGCTCGTCTGCGGCTCGTGCCGCTTCTTCATAGGCCTTGGACCGCTGGGTTCGCACTTCAGGGTCGAGGTTCAACCCGAAAAGGTCAATGGCGTCTTGCACTCGCGATCGTTCGGCCTCACCGAGGCCCGGATTGGGGATCAGCTTGCCAGTGACATCGTCCCAGTCGATCGTGAGCCACTCTTCCACGGGGTCCTCCGCCGGATCCAACATTACGCGCTCTTCCAGAGCAATTGTATGCCGCGTATCGTACGTACATCGAGTTGCGCCCCGGAGGAGGGGGAAGCTGGTTTTCTTTCGGCTCCGATTGCAGACGGTGCAGCCCAGGAAGTAGTTGGAACATTCGTAGGCCAACCACCAATAGCCTCCATGGGCCTCGTCACCCTCAATAGCCCCTTTCGGGCGAAAGTGTTCGATATCCAATCCGTTGGTGGCAACGCCACAATAGGCGCACACTCTGCCTTGCATCGCATGCAGCAGACCTTTGACATCGGGCTTTGTCCAATACGAGGGGAACGATCTCGGAGCAGTCGCGGTCCGTTCATACTCCAGGCGGTCGTTGACGCGCCTTCGGCCGGCGGGCCCGCTGTCAGCCATCGTGGGAACTATGCATCGCGGTCGTCGCAGCCGTCGCATGTCAACGTTTAAGGGTCTTTAGGATGTCCTTGAACTCCGCAACCTGTTTCCCGGCGGCCTCTTCGTTGGTGGTGGGCGATACACGCATCAGCCGCGCTATCTCTGCCTGATCCTTGCCAAGTCCTTCGTCCGACCTTCGGAATTCCTCCTCGATGGCTGCCCCCATTGGCCGCGTTCCCATTAACCAGTCGTAAATCTCGTCCGACGTGAAACCAAGGATCTGGCGGTCAAGCTCGCGTATGTTTCCCTCGCGGTCCCTATCCAGCGCGATGATTTCGGCGCTGTCGAAATTGGAAAGCACCAGAGGTGAGTGGGTCGTCACAATCCATTGCACCTTCGGAAGCGCCTTACGGAGCCGAGGAACCAGTTCCCGCTGTAAACTCGGGTGCAAGTGGAGATCGATTTCATCGATCAACACGATTGCCTGAATATCGGCGGGGCTGGCATTGGCAGCCAGGTCCGGCGCCTTCTCGCACCAGATGGCGCACAAGTCTGCCATCCACGCAGCAGCCGAACGAAACCCATCGGGCAGATCGATTGCCTCAACAAGGTCCCTGTTGGCAACGCTGAATCGGATTCCGGGGACCTGTGTGAGCGGGGACCCGAACGAGACGCCGATCGCAGTCTGCAACTCGGCGCCGAACACTTGGCGAACCATGTTCTGGAAAAGATCGGCAAAAGGCCCACTCGCCGATTGTCGTGCCAGCAGCACCTCGGCGCCCGCGAGTTGACTCAGGGGATCGAACAAGGTGATTAGGCGCCGGACGTCAGGGCTGAGGTGCTCACTACTGGAGTCGATGCGAGAAGAGAGGTTGCGCGTGGCACCGTAACCGGCGATCACCAGTTGTCTGATCCGGTCCCAGGAGGGACCTTGACCCCTCGGCAGTCCTCCCGTGGTCCCGGTTCGTCCCTCGTCTATGTACAACCGCAATGGGGCCAATGGATCGGGTCCCGCCGCCTTTAGTGTCACCTCAACCACGGCCCGCTTCCGATTAACCAAATCCACCAATCGACGCATGCGGTTCAGGCGTTCGCCGCCCAGTTCGACCGCTAGGGGATGCCCTAGCAGCACTAGACCGAGCGCTTGCAAGATACTCGATTTCCCAGACCCGTTGATTCCCGCGATGCAGGTCCAGCGTCCCCCTAGACTCGAAGGGCGGTCAAAGCGCAATTCGAGCCGGTCGAAGCACCGGAAATCGGTCAGCACAAGCGATTCCACGTAGACAGGCTCTACCGTCCTGGCGACTTGCTTAGATTCCATGCCCGGATCGCTCGCCTTTTCCGAAGGGAGTTGCGCCCATGCACCGAGAATTGATTTCGCGAGGAACGCAATGATTGGCCGCGACTTCATTGATGTTAGGAGATCGAAGCGGTACTTCCGGAGATCGACCACTCGCCGGCTCTTCAAGGTCGTGGCCCAAACATCTCGGGTTGGTGTAGCTGTGTCCTCGAACTCCTTGGTGTCCACATAATAGACCGGAAAAATCAAGGCAGGGCCTGTGCGCTGCTCCTTCTCCAGAAACGCCCTAAACTCTCTCCGACACAATTCGCTCTTGAAGTAGCTTGGTGACACAACCGCGATCAGAAACTTTGCGCGCTTGACCCGTTCTTCGACTTGCCTTGACCATTCTCCGCCTGGACGCATGCGGTCCAGGTCCCAAACCACTTCAGCCGCTTCGCCGGTCTGAACTTGCAGTTCTTGGGCAAGGCGTTCCTGCAGCTGGTTGACAAAACCATCTGCGTTATCAGGGTAAGCGTAACTCAGGTATGCGAGCGGCGGCGTCGGCACAGGCTGTCCGTCTATAGATTACCACCTCCGCCGCTTGAAGCTTGTGGCGCGCACCGGCGGCGTGGCCTTGTGAAGCTGATCTCGCCTTGATCGGCAGCTCAAGGCGCCGGGGTGCGGGACGTCGGGGCGCCCTCCGAGCCGGGCCCGGCCGTGCGCCGCCGGATTTTGCGGTCGCCGCCCCCTACCGTCCCAACCCCACCAGTCTCTGGTACTCCTGTTCGGCTTCAAGATCGGGATCGTGGGGATGCGCCAGGTAAACGCCGATCCAGCGGCGGGCGCGGGTACGGCCGGTCCACGGCGAATCCCGAAGCCACTCCGGCGGTGGCGAACGCGGCCGCCAATGCCCAGTAGAAGCCACCGCACCGCCGCCACGCCAACAGGCCCGCCAGGGCGCAGAAAGCCGTAAGCACAGCCGCGCGAACGAGGACCATGCCCCAAAACCAGTCTGCCCGGCAAATCATGAGCCAGCCATTCCTGCGTCAGATTGAGATCGCGCGTGCGCTCCTCGCCGGCATAGGCAGGGCTGGCCATCGCTGTGGTGTAGGCAAAAGGATCGGGGACGGGCAGCGAATGCTTCTCCCAAATGTACTGCCCGGTTTTCAGGTGCCACCAGAAATCCGGATCGGATATTTCCGGCGAGAACCATCCCGCCAACAACACCGCCGCGAGCGCCGGCAGAAGCGGTCGGAACCCGCGTCCAACGAGGCTCACGCTCCCCGTCACCCTTCAGGGTGAGGCCGGGTCGCGCGGCTGCTCAGCCGCCATAGCACCCAGGCCATGAGGAGCGCCACCACCGAATCCGTGATTTCGGGAGTCCTGCCGGGCAGGTATCGTTGGATCGCTTCCAGGACCGCCAACGAGCCTGCAACCGCCAATGCGGCGCGCGCGTAAGAAATGCCCTGGGTGTGAAACAGCCAAACCAAAGCGCCGTACTCAAAGGCTTTTCGAAGCAGAATGATGGTGGCGGACTGGCGCTCGGAGTCGAACGTGGCGGCGAAGGGAATCCAGGAAAAGGGGTGCGGCGTGTCCGCCAAACGGAAGGGGCTCAACTCGCGCAGCACCGTGGCGGAAACCAGCAGTAATACGCCCGCGCACAGCCGTTTCCTCTCCGGCAGCAGGCTCCAGAACAGCAGTGCCAGGGCGGCGCCCAGCGCTTCGTTGACGGTGAGCGAGCGCTCCGCAATGAAAAGCCGCAGTGGAAGGCAGGCCATCGCAGCCAGCAGCCACCACAGGCGCATGCGGCCCAGGAACGCTTCCATAGCCAGCGCCACTGCCAGCCAGCCGGCCGCGTTGGCCCAGACTTCCACCGCGGAAAAGGAAGCGGTTCCAACCAGCATCTCGAGCGAGGCGCGCAATTTCGTCCGGCTCAGCAGCGGGAAGAACGGATAGAGCTGATAGCTCGCCCAGCAGGCCGCCAGAAGCAGGCCGGCAGAGCCGTGCCGTCCCGGCTTGCGGCGCGCCAGACTCTCGAGGCCAGGGTGGAAAACCAGCGCCGCCATAGCGCCGGCGGCGGCGCCGGACACGTTGCACAACACGTCGAAGAGGCTGCACGTGCGGCCGGGGTCGTAAATCTGAAGCATTTCCATGCTGGCGGAAAGCCCCAGGGCAATGAGCAGCGCCGCCTCGAACGCAACCAATCGTCCATGGCGCCGGGCCACCGCCAGGAAGGCGGCCATGCCCAGTGGAAAGTAGAGCGCCAGGTTGATGGCGGCGTCGCGCAACACCCATCGGTCGATTCCCTGCGGCCACGCGTGCAGCAGCACCCACAGCGGGTTTGCGCCGGAGCCGTCGAAATCGAAGTGCCAGGGGTAGAGGGAGCCGTAGACGATCAGCGCGATGACCAGCAGCAGCAGACGGTACACTAGCGTCTCGCGAAGCGTCGCAGGCGGAAGATCTCGGCGAACGAGATATACAGGTTCACCACTCCCAGGCCGCTGATGGCGCCGCGCACGTACATGTTGTCCCAGTACCGGTGCCACTCCGGCACCAAGGCGGCGAAGTAGTTGCCCTCCCAATACTCGGTCCAGGGAAAGATCAGCAGGAAAAGTCCGATCTCCAGGCAGAAGGCGATAAACACCGCCGCGGACGTCTTGTGGTACCAGCGGTAGACAGGCGCCGGCGCCGGCATCGGCCCCGCCAGGTCCTCGCCTGGTTCGGTGGGCATCATGCGGCGCCCGCCGTGTCGAACAGACCCATCTGCGGATCGTAATCGACGGGGAAAAGAGAGCGCGCGCGCACCGGCGCGAAACTCAGGCGGTGCAGGGGAGTGATGCCGAACTCCTGGATGGCCTGGCAGTGCTCCGGGGTCGAATAGCCTTTGTGCGCGGCCAGCCCGTATTGCGGAAACACTTCGTCCCACACGCGCATGCAAGCGTCCCGGTAGACCTTCGCCAGGATGGAGGCGGCCGCAATCGCGTGGCAGCGCGCATCTCCCTTGATCAGGGGCTGCTGCGGCAGGGGAAGCTCGATGGGCATGGCGTCCGTCAGCAGGAAATCGGGAGCCGGCCTCAGCCGGCTGACCGCCAATCGCATCGCCAGGCGCGAGGCCTGGTAGATGTTGATCGAGTCGATGGTGGCCGCGTCCACGGCCGCGATGGCCCATGCCGCGGCGCGCTCGCGGATGCGCACGGCCAGCACTTCCCTGCGCTCCGGCTCGAGCAGCTTGCTGTCGTTGAGGCCGCGCACCGGACGGTCGGGCGAAAGCACCACCGCCGCCGCCACCACCGGGCCGAACAGCGCGCCGCGTCCGGCTTCATCCACGCCCGCTATGGCGCGGAAACCGCGCGCGCGCAACTCGCGCTCGAACGTCCCTTCGCATCGGAATTTGCTACCCGCCGCCTCCGGCCGCATGGGCGAACCGTGACTATTCGCGCTCTTTGAGACGGGCAGCCTTGCCTTTCAAACCGCGCAGGTAGTAAAGCTTGGAGCGCCGCGTCCGGCCTGTGCGCACCACGTCGATGTGGTCGATCACCTTGGCGTGCACCGGAAAGATGCGCTCCACCCCCTGGCCGAAGCTGACCTTCCGCACCGTGATGCTTTCCCCCAAACCGGTATTGTTGCGGGCGATGACGGTGCCCTCAAACGCCTGCAGCCGTTCCTTATCGCCTTCCTTGATCTTCACGTGGACCCGAATGGTGTCGCCGGGCCGGA
>Ga0181524_10005359_pt1 | contig 11501 bp, 8 predicted proteins | sample PEATcosm2014_Bin_34_FD_119761 | JGI IMG/M metagenome (GOLD analysis project Ga0181524, IMG submission 119761) | Peatland microbial communities from MTU Mesocosm Facility, Houghton, MI, USA - PEATcosm2014_Bin05_60_metaG | ecosystem: Environmental > Terrestrial > Soil > Wetlands > Peat | place...
CCGGAGTTTTCCTTGATGGCTTTCAGACCCAGCGTGCCGTCGCTGCCCATGCCGGAGAGAATAATGCCGATGGCATTCTCCTTCTGGTCCGCCGCCAACTGCCGGAAGAAGAAGTCGATGGGCATCCGTAGGCCCCTGGGCGCGGCCGGCTCGAGCACCTGGAGCTTTCCGTGCAGGATGGCCAGGTCCGCGTTGGGAGGGATCACGTAGACGCGATCGGGCCGGACCTCCATGCCATCTTCCACCTCGACGACCGGCATCCTGGTGTGCCGCCCCAGCAGTTCCGGCATCATGCCCTTGTGGGTCGGCTCCAGGTGGGGCACCAGGACGAACGCCAGCCCGGTGTCCGGGGGCAGGTGGGAGAAGAACTGTCCAAACGCCTCAAGCCCGCCCGCCGAGCCGCCCATGCCGACGACGCGGAAGGCGGCCCCGCGGCTCGGCCCCGTCCCACTGGTTTCGCCAAGTGGCTCTTGGTCGTTTGGTTCCTCTCGGTCCTTCCCCACAAGAGTCTCCCTTTTGCTCCCGGTGAGCCTTTCGCCGGGCGTCTCGCGTGCCAAATGCAGTCGTAGTAAGGCGATGCGCCGACGGAGGCGCGCCCGCCAGGTGCGCCGCAGGACCTCGCCGCCGATAGCTCCCCCGGGTTATTCAGTATCCCGGGAAAAAGGAGAATAGGCAAGCGCCAGGGCAGTCACCTTGTTGTGGCACAAGGATTGCCTCAAAAGGGCACTTTCAGGGCAGCGCACAGGAAACGCATGAACGGCCGGCTGGCGGCGAAAGAAGCCGCCACGTGCTCCAGGAATCTCGCGCCGAGAACGTCCTGCTCCTCCAGCTCTTCGACCCCGATGAAGTCCGTCCGCTTGATGTCTTCGATGCACGGATGGTCCGCCGGAAAGCCGCGGGGCGGGCGTTTGAGGCTCGCGCCGTCCAGCGAGAACCGCCGGCGGAATTTCCGGTCGTCGCGTGCCCGCCGCCAGCGACCCGGCCACTCGACGATCGCCTGCCGGATCTGGCCCAGCGGCACGGGGTCCGGACGCCACAGGCCCACGGCCAGGAAACACTCGCCCGGCGCCACGTGGACGTAGAAGCCCGGGGCATGGACGTCGCGGCCTTGCTCGTGGCGGAACTGGATGCCGACGTTGGTCTTGTACGGCTCGCCGCCCTTGTGGAACCGCGTGTCGCGGTACACCCGCATCAGCGAGCCGCCGACCCGCCGGTCGCTGGCCGCGAAACACGGCGAGATCCGCTTCAGGCGGGGCTGGAACGCGCGGATGAAGGCCAGCGCGGGCTCGAAAACCTCGACTTCGTACCGGCGCTTGTTGTCCTGGAACCAGGGCCGGTTGTTGTTGTCGGCCAACTGCTCCAGGAACTCGAAGAGCGCCGGCCGGAATCCCTCGAACTTCATGGGCGTGTACTCCGTCAGCAAAAGGGTGCCGGGCAGTTTCCTCCATCATTGTTACGCGCGGGCGGGCCGGATCAAGAGACAGCCGGCTGCGGCCGGCAGCGGGCATGGTCGCGGGGCACGCGCAACGCCGGCCGCCTCATGATACAATACCCGGTTTGCGAGCAAGCAAGTCCCGGGAAAGCAGCCCCGGCCGAGGAGTACGAAACATGCGACGGTTGAGCGTGGCTCGTCCGGGACCGGTTCTGGGGATTCTGTTGAGCGGTCTGGTGGGGCGGCTCCCTGCCGCCGAGCCGAGCTTCGCCGACTTCGATCGCCGGGCCAGGGAGGGGGCGACTCTGAGCGTCGTTTTCTTCGGGGCCTCGCTCACCTGGGGCGCCAATGCCAGCGATCCGCAGCTCACTTCGTATCGGGCGGTGGTCGGGCGGCGATTCGAGGAGAGGTATCCGCAGGCCCACTTCAGGTTTTGGGACGCGGCGATCGGCGGCACCAACTCGCGGCTCGGCGTTTTCCGTTTCGACCGCGACGTGCTCCGCCGCAAACCCGATCTGGTCTTTCTGGACTTCTCCGCCAACGACGACATCTACTCGGCCACCCCGGAAACGCTGGCCTCGTACGAGTCGCTCGTGCGGCGGATCATCCTCGACGCCCATGCCCCGGTGGTCCAGGTGATCTTCCCCTTCCAGTGGGACGTGGCCAAAGGCAGCACCCGGGGAATGCAGCGCCGCGACGCGCACCTGGCCATCGCCAAGGCGTACCACGCCGCGGTCGGCGACGCGATCGACCTGGCCCAGCAGCGGGTCCGCAGCGGCGAGACGACCCTCGCCGAGCTTTGGCCGGTCGACGGCGTCCACCCCTGCGACCGGGGCTATGAGTTGTTTGCCGACGCGGCGTGGGACGCGCTGGGCAAAGCAATCCGGAAGCGAACCGTCTGCGCGGTGCCGCACGCGATGCTCTATGCCCCCACCTACACGGCCAATGCCCGCGTGCGGCTGGCGACGCTCGGCCCCTTGCCCCGGGACTGGCGCATCGGGAAGCCCAAAGTGGTCTCGGCGTACTTCGACATGCTGATGTCGCGCTGGCTGGACGGCGAGATCATCGCCGCGGGCAAGGGGACGGCGGACGGCCAACCGGCGCCGCTGCGGGTCCGGTTCCGCGGGAGCATGGTCATGCTCTACGGCGAATCCACGCCGGCCTCGGGCAAGTACCGCGCGGTGCTCGACGGGAAAGCCGTCCAGCGGAAGTCGGGCGACGGCAAGCCGCTGCCGCCCGAATTCGACGCCGCCGACTTCGCCAAGCGGGTCAACGGCAACGCCTACCTCGTGCAGGTGCTGGCCGAAGGACTGGATCCCACGCTCGAGCATTCGCTGGAAATCCAGCCGGCCTTCGCCGGCGATACCGAGCAGGAATTGCGGCTGGAGAGCGTCTGCGTGGCCGGAGGAAAGGCGGAAGTCCGCCCGGCCCGAGCGGGCGGGAACCCTCTCGAGAAGTAAGCACTTGCGTAGCGTGCAGGAAGACGCCGGCTTCCGGGTCGCCGCCGGCGCCGCACGCACTTATCGCACAGAGCCCGACCGTTCACGCACCGGTCTTCCCCGCCTCACGCTGGGGAAGAGCGGTCGTTTTCGTCGCGGGATTCGTCCGCATCCCCGGCAGCGGCGTCTTCTTCGGCCAGCTCCGGGACGATCAGCGGCGGCAGCTCTCGATAGAGCGGGGCCCACAGCTCGTCAAGGTTCTCGAACTGCGGGAACGCGGCGGCGGATTTCGTCGATGCGTCATCGTTGTCGCCGGCACCCGGCATCCACGGGGCGGTTTCATTCTGCGTCGTCTGCTCTTCTTCCCGCGAGGGGGACGGGCCGGACAACTCCTGGAACAGACCGGCCAACTCGCCGCCTGGCGATTCTGGCTCCTCGACTGCAAGCTCGGGTATTGCCGGCGGCGCCTCTTCGAGCGTCTCCGGCGGCGGCTGGGCCTCCGCGGTATCGGCGAGCGGCTCGGGACGAACGCTCGGCCCCGAGTCGGCAACGCTCAGCCCCGGGTCGGTGTAGAAGACCAGCTCCGGTCCCGTTTCGGAAAGGCGAATGACCTCGCCGGGATTCAACCACAGTTTTCGTCCCGGCACGCCGGCGCCGACTTGCAGGAGCCAATCGCCCGCCGACTCGATCATCCACTTGTTGGCGACCTTTCTGATCCTGGCGTGCCGCGGCTGGACTTGCGACTGGCGGGGCAGGGCCACGTCGCACGCCGGATCTTGGCCGATGGTTGCCGCGTCTGCGGGCAAGGCCATCCGCTTTCCCGACGGCAACTGCAGAATGAACCCCATGTCAAATGCCTCCTCGTTGCAGCGGGCGCGCACTGCCTCAATGCACGTTCAACGGGCCTTCGCCCGTCCGTAGCCGCCGATTCCACGCTCGCAAGGTCTCGCTGGTCATCCCCGAGGCGCGCTGGATCTCGGAGGTGGCTTCCTTGTCTAGTTTCGGGAGGCGGGCCTTGACGGTGAGCCTGCCGTCCCGGCCGTACTGGAAGGTGACCTCGACGTTGGTTTCGGCCGGCAAATCCGGGGGCAGGTCGCGGATGACGCACTTTCCGATCAGCACCGCGTCATTGCCGCTGGCATCGCCGCCTTCCACCACGCTGACCGCCACCGAGGCTTGGCTTGCGCGGTGCGTGACGAAGCGGGTTTTGCGGGTGGCGGGCAGGGCGGTGTTCCGCGGAATCATCACGCGGGTTCGCGGGCGGCCCGTGGCCTTCTCGATTCCCAGCACGCCCAGATTGTGGGAATTCACGTTCCGCACGCGGAATTCGGGGCCGGCTCCGGCCTCCGTGGCCAACAGCAGGCCGGCGTAAACCGCCGCGCCGTGGGCCACCGCTTCGTCGGCCGACAGCGACCGGTCCGGCTTCCGGCCCGAAACCTCCTCCACCATTCTCTGCACCATGGGCATCCGCGTCGATCCGCCCACCAGCAGCAGCCGCGTGATCTTGTCCCAGGTCAGGCCCGCGTCCTGGAGCAGACTGGTGAGGGTGAAGCGGGTGCGATCGAGCAAGTCGGCGGTCATCTGCTCGAACTGTTGGCGGGTCAAGGGGACGCGAACCACGTCGCCGGCGTACTCGAAGGTGATCGCCGTCTGTTGGCGTGCCGAGAGCGTGCGCTTGGCTTCTTCAGCCTCGCGCAACAGGCGTTGCAGGCCGGCCGGGTTCTGCCGCGGGTCGATCCCCCGGTTCTTCGCGGCGAACTGCGCCGCCAGGTAGTCGACGATGCGCTGGTCCCAGTCCACGCCGCCGAGGTACACGTCGCCGGCCGTGGCGATGGCGTTGTACTGTTTGCCGTCGATCTCCATCAGCGTCACGTCGAAAGTGCCGCCGCCGAGGTCGTACACCAGAATCCGTTCCCGTTGACGGGCCTCGCCCCGGGCCGTGAGGAACCCCTGCTGCACTCCGTAGGCGATGGCGGCCGCGGTCGGTTCGTTGATGATGTCGATGACCTCCAACCCGGCCAGCGAGCCGGCGTCCTGGGTCGCCTTCCGCCGCGGCTCGTTGAAGAAGGCGGGCACCGTGATGACGACCTTGCGGAACTCGCCGAGCTTGAGGAAGGCGTCGCGGCGCACTTTGTCCAGGATGAAGGATTGGATGACCTCGGGCGGGAGATGCTCGCCGTGCACCGCTCGGCCGTATACCGCGCTACCCATCTCGCGCTTCACGAACTGGGCCACGTCTTCCGGGGCGGTGATCGCCGCCTTGATGGCCTCCTTGCCGACGATCACGCTGGTGCCGTCGAAAAAAACGACGCTCGGCGTGATCAGATCCCCCTCGGCATTGGGAATCGTCGAGGGCCGTCCCGCCGCATCCAGGTGCGCCACCACGGAGAACGTGGTCCCCAAGTCGATGCCGACAGCCGGCTCGCTCGTGCCCTGCATCGTCCAGCCCCTTTCCTGCCGTTGCGACCGGTGCTGCAAATGCGCAACCGTTCACGGGCGGCGCACAGCAGCAGGCACCGGGCACCATGCTCGCCTGGTCGCTGCGCCGCCGGCCATGCCGTCTTCCGCTTCAGCGGACGGCACACGGGGTGTACCTGCCACTTTCCCTGCCGTGGACGGTTACGCACCGCCTTCCTTCCTGTATAATATACAGGTTGCGGGAACACAAGGATGGGGGTGCGCAGGCGGAATGGACGCCGGCCGGGAGGCAGCCCATGTTCGATCCTTATCGCAAGTGGTTGGGCATTTCCCCCAAGGATCAGCCCCCCCATCATTACCGCCTCCTGGCCATTGATCTGTTCGAATCCGACCCGGAGGTCATCGACGCCGCGGCCAACCGGCAGATGTCCTACGTGCAACAGCGGGCCACGGGCGAACACCTGGCGGACTCGCAACGGTTGCTCAACGAGCTTTCGGCGGCCCGCCTGTGCCTGCTGGATCCGAAAAAGAGGTCGGCTTACGACGCGACACTCAGGGCACAACTGGGCCCGCGGTCTGAAGCGGCCGCCGCGAGCCCGCCGGCCGTTGCGCCTGCCGATCCGCTGGCGTTTCTGGAATCCGCTGCGCCGCCGCTTTCCGCGCGGACTGTAGAGCAACCGGCAGCCCCGCCGCCCCCGCTGGCGTTTCTGGAATCCGCCGCGCCGCCGATCCCCCGGCGAGGTATCGAGCCATCGGTCATTGTGCCGCCCCTGCCGCCGGCGCGCCCGGCGACGTATCGGCGGCGTTCCCGGGTTTCACGGCAGTTTCCCATGCTCGTCCTGGTCGCGGGAGGTTGCCTGGCGGCGGCGGTGGCCGGAATCGTGTTCATGACTTCGCATGACGTGCAAAAACCGCTTGCCAGCGTGGACAAACGCGCTGCCGAGGTGCCGAAAGCAGGAAAAAAGGGGGCGGATGCCCCATCCCCGCGGGCGAACCCGCCCCAGACCCCAAAGCCGGCAATCTACAACGTGGAAATCGATCCGCCTTTCGCCACGCTGGTGGTCAGGAACGACCGCGGGACCACGTCCGGCACCGGCAAACAGCGGCAAATCCGCATCGCCGATCCGTCGCAGCCGGCGCTGGTGGCCGCATCATGCGACGGCTACCAAACGGCGCAACAATGGCTGGACCCCAAGCCAGGCCAGAACGAGAACCTGCGGATCGTCTTGGAGAAGCTGCCGCCGCCGCAAGAGAAGCCCAGCCCGCCGCAAGCGAAGCCCAACCCGCCGCAAGAGAAGCCCAGCCCGCCCCCGCCGGAGCCGCCTACACCGGCCCAACCCGAGAATCCGCCCTCGCCGCAGGGCGGCAACCTGCTGGCCGGCGCCGTTTTCGCTACGACCATCGACGCCCACGGCCTGATGCGGATCGCCGGTTTCAAGGGCACCGGCTATGCCGGCGCCTACGTCGGCGGGGGGCACAGCGCGGTCCTTGTCGATGGGAAAGTCGGAAAGGCGCTGCGATTCGGCAACGGCGGCCTCGTGGCCATCCGCGGAAAATTCCCCTCCGGCCAGCAACCCCGCACGCTCTCCGTGTGGTTGCGGGCCGCCGAGGGAAAACAGGACCAGGCGCATGCCCTCGTCTGCGGCGATCCGCACAAGGACAGTCAGGTCTTCTCCATTCAGATTATCGGAGGGAACTGGTTTTTCTCTCCCCACGGCGGCCTCGGCCCGGTCGACACCCATGTTGCCGTCGATACGTCGTGGCACCACCATTGCCTCGTCTACGACGGGAAGTTGTTGACCTACGCGATCGACGCGGCGCCGGCCAACCCTGTGCCGTTGCAGTTGAACACCTCGTCGGGAGGCATGTGTCTGGGCGGATTGTTTGCAAACCCGCCGCCCTTCAACGGCGACATGGGCGAGCTGATCGTGTACGATCGCCCGCTAACCGCCGCGGAAATCAAGCAACTCCACCAGATGGGCGAGGACGGCATTTCCGTGGTGGCGCCCGCACTGCGGCCGATGCCCCCTGCCCGGTGACGTTGCGGAACGCCGGGGAATCTCGGGGCCGGGGGATCTCCCAACAACCGGCTGATGCGACCCGCCGCCTCGGGCTGCGATCCGGGCGGGGCCCTGGGGATGCTGCTGCACCACCTCTGGCCGGGGCTGGTCCCGCACCCCGCGAGTTTCGTGATCGTGGGCATGGCCGGCTTCTTCGCCGCCGCAGCGAAGACCCCGTTCTCCACCCTGATCATCGTCAGCGAGATGACCGGCGGCTACCACCTGCTGCTGCCTTCCCTGTGGGTGTGTACGATCTCCTTCATCCTCTCGGACGAGCAATCCCTCTACTCGTCGCAGGTCGAAGGCCGATCGCGCTCGCCGGCGCACCAGGCGCCACATCCACGGGCCGCCCGTGCCCGGCCAAAAGCCCTTGCGCGATTCCGGGAGGGTTTCCGTGTGCCACGACCATGCTCCGCACGGTGCCCGGGGACAAGCAGTGCCACGCCCGCGGGACGCACTGCTTCTGCGAAGCAGTGGCACACTTCATGAATAATCCGGCTCAGTGCTTGAGCGTCTCGGCAAAGAACGCCTTCATGGCCTGCCACGAGCGGCCGTCCGCCCGGGCGTCGTACGCGGCGCCCCGGGACTTGTCGTTGCCGGAGGCGGGATTCGTGAAGCCGTGGACGGCGCCGCCGTAGGCCACAAGCTGCCAGTCCACGCCGCCGGAGCGCATCTCGTCCTCGAAGGCCGCCACGTCCTTGGGCGGGACGTGGGGATCGTCGCCGCCGTGCAGGACCAGGACCTTGCACTTGATGTTCTTGGCATCGGCCGGGGCCGGCGTGTCCAGGCCGCCGTGGAAGCTGACCACGCCGGCGACGTCGGCGCCGCTGCGAGCAAGTTCCAGCACGCACGTGCCGCCGAAACAGTAGCCGATGGCCGCCACCCGCCGGGGATCGCACACCGGCTCGCGCCGCAGCACGTCCAGCCCGGCCCGCACCCGCGCCCGCATGAGCGCTCGATCCTTCTTGAACATGCCGGACTGGGCCGCCGCCTCCCGGGGCGTCTTGGGGCGGATACCCTTGCCGTAAATGTCCGCGGCGAAGGCCACGTAGCCCATCCCGGCCAGCATTCGGGCCCGGGCCTTGGCGTAATCGCCCAAGCCGGTCCACTCGTGGACGACCAAAACGCCCGGCCGCTGGCCCGGGAGGGCGTCGTCCCATGCCAGGTAGCCTTCCAGGGCGGCGTCTCCCTGTTTGTACTGGACCACCTTCGTTTGTACGGCGGCGTCGGCCGCGCCGCTGCCGATCAACACGGCCACTCCCAGAGCGAGAATCCGCATGGCAACCTCCCGAAAGCGTTTGGCTTGTTACCCGGACGCCAGGAATTGTAGGCTTGCCCCGCTGGCGCGGCCAGAGGGAGGGAGGCCCGGAATGGTGGCGTCGCTGGTTGCAACTATGCCGCAAAAAGGATACGCTGCGTCTTGCCCGTAGGACTCATGTTCCCGGAGTTACCCCGCATGGCGAATCCCAACACCGAAGCCGCAGGGCAGCCTGGCCGGCTGGCATCGATCGACGCCTACCGTGGGCTGGTGATGCTGCTCATCATGGCCGAGGCTCTTGACTTGCGGGCCGTGGCCCGCGCCGTTCCGGCCAGCCGCCTATGGGCTGCGCTGGCGCACTGCCAGACCCACGTCCAGTGGCTGGGCTGCTCGCTGCACGACCTGATCCAGCCGAGCTTTTCCTTCCTCGTGGGCGTCGCGCTGCCGTTTTCCATCGCCGGCCGGCTGGCCCGCGGGCAATCGGGGTGGCGCATGACGGCCCATGCCTTCCAGCGGGCCTTGGTTTTGGTCGCCCTGGGCGTGTTCCTCCGCAGCGTCGGCCGGCCGCAAACCTATTTCACCTTCGAGGACACGCTCAGCCAGATCGGGCTGGGCTACGGTTTTCTGTTTCTGTTGGGTTTTTGCCGCCCGCGTTGGCAATGGGTTGCCCTGGCACTGGTTCTCGTCGGATATTGGGCGGCGTTTGCTCTCTATCCCTTGCCGCCCGCGGACTTCGACTATGCCCGGGTGGGCGTTTCGCCCGCCTGGCTGGGCGAGCACGGGCTGACCGGCTTCGCCGCCCATTGGAACAAGAATAGCAACCTCGCCTGGGCCTTCGACATCTGGTTCCTGAACCTGTTCTCGCGGGAATCGCCGTTCGCGTTCAACGGCGGGGGCTATGCGACGCTGAGCTTCATCCCCACGCTCGGCACCATGATTCTCGGCCTGCTGGCCGGCGGCGTGCTGCGCGGCCCGCGGCGCCCGTGGTCCAAGGTACGGCTCTTCGTCCTGGCCGGCCTGCTGCTGCTGGCCGGCGGCGGCCTGCTGGAATGGCTTGGCGTCTGCCCGGCGGTGAAGCGGATTTGGACCCCCAGTTGGACGCTGTGGAGCGGCGGCTGGTGCTTTCTCTTTCTCGCCGCGTTTTATGCCGTCATCGACATCCAGCGCTGGCAGCGCTGGGCTTTTCCACTGGTGGTTGTCGGCATGAACTCCATCGCCGCATACTGCATGGAAGGGCTTTTCGGCGGGTTCATCCGCGACGCGCTGAAACGCCATCTCGGCGCGGGTGTCTTCGACGTGTTCGGCACGGCCTTTGAACCGCCCGTACTGGGCGCGTGCGTAGTGCTGGTGCTATGGTTGATCCTGTTCTGGATGTACCGCCGGAGGCTGTTCGTCCGCATCTGACAGGCAGACGATGTAACCGTTCGCAGGGCGGGGGAAAGGGGACAGGTCCATGTTTTCGGATCAGGCCGCGCGCTAGAATCACGTCGATTGGCCGAAAAATGGACCCGGGTACCCTCTGGGTGCCGCCCGCCCCGGATCCGCCGGCCGCTTCACTTGAACACAACCTCATAGTAGAGCGCCTTGTCCCGCGCGCCGTCGATCGTGAATGTGCCGCCGGTGACGGCAAGCGACGTGCCGGTCCGCTTGCCGTCGTGGTCCAACACATTCACCGCGGCGATCGGCCGCCCGGCGATGGTGATCGTCGCCTTGACCGGCTCGAGCAGGATCGGCGGCTTGCCGTTGTCCAGAACCCGGCCGTCGAACGCCAGGACCGTAAAGCCCGTATTGCAGTTCCGGGCCACGGCGGAGACCAGGGCGGTCGGGGCGTCGGCCAGCGTCTCGTGCTTGCCGGCGGCGGTGAGCAGCAGCGAGGCATAGGGGCACCGCAGGGTCAGCGTCACGTCGCCCAACCGCTCCTCCTTTCCCTCGGCAAAACCGACCACCGCCTTGGTCCCCGGCGTGTCGATCGTAAAGTAGCCCTTGTCCGACGCGTCCCAGCGGAGCTGGCCCGTCGCGGACGTGATGACCTTGTCCTTCTCGAACTTTTTCATGTCCGGCAGGGTGGAGGGCTCCGGCTTGTCGGTGAACTGGACCACGACCCGCCCGGCGGCCAGGGCCTCGGGCGGCACCGTGCCCGCAAAACTCTTGATGTCCCCGTGCTGCTCGATCTTGTCGCTGAAGCCGAAGCGGCCTTGCCGCAGCTCGCCGAGGCTCACTTTTCGCGAGGAGATGACCGGCCCCTCGGTCACGTCGCCGCGGATCACCATCCGCGCCAGGAGCGGGTACTGGCCGATTTGCGTGGGGGTATCGGCGTTCCACACGCCCCAGGGGAAGTTGCCCACGACGGGGCTCCACGCCTGGTTGGCCGACGACTGGAACTCGTAGGACGAGCTCCAGCCTTGCAGGCCCATGCCGTAGGCGGCGAAGATCGCCGGTCCCTCCGCGCTATAGAGCGACGGGTAGACGTGGATCCATTCCGAGATTCCGAACGGCCGGTCCGCCACCTGCTGCAATCCGCTGCCCAGGTAGCCGCTGCCCGGCCGGCTGAGCATGGTGTCGGCCAGCTTGCCGCCGAAATAGTTGTGCCGGTCGATCCAGCCCACCAGGTAATCCGACCGCAGGTTGTAATAGTGCGGGACCATGGCCGGGGCTTGCCAGGGCGAGCCGCACAACGGCCCCTGGTAGCCCGTGGCGCGGATCGCCTTGACGAACCGGCCGTAGAACTTGTTTTGCACCTGGTGGAGAAAGGCCGCGTTGTCCAGGAGCCGGGTCCGCGGGCCGCCGGGCGACTTGGGCAGGCCGTCGCCGGCGAACCACGGGTTTCCCTGGACGGCGATGTTCGCCGCATCGAGCGTCTCGCCCGCCCCGAGCGCCCCGCGCCAGGCCTTCGC
>Ga0181524_10005367_pt1 | contig 11489 bp, 13 predicted proteins | sample PEATcosm2014_Bin_34_FD_119761 | JGI IMG/M metagenome (GOLD analysis project Ga0181524, IMG submission 119761) | Peatland microbial communities from MTU Mesocosm Facility, Houghton, MI, USA - PEATcosm2014_Bin05_60_metaG | ecosystem: Environmental > Terrestrial > Soil > Wetlands > Peat | place...
CGGCAGTTCTGATGAATTTGCGTCGATTGATGATAGAGGGAATGGTACGCCTGGAGGGATTCGAACCCCCGACCTGTTGCTCCGGAGGCAACCGCTCTATCCATCTGAGCTACAGGCGCACATGATTGATATAAAACGACTTATCTAAAACGGTAAATCCTCAATTTCTGCTTCCTGTGGGGGATTTTGTGGGGAGCTTTCTTCGACTTCTACGATAGGCACACCCCACTCATCCTCCTTCGGTTTCCAGCTTTCTGCCTTTTCCTCTGCCTGCAACTGCTTGGCTTTTCGTGCTGCCTCAACGTAGGCTTGGAGCTTTGCCGTGGCTTCAATCTTCTGCTTCCGTGCTGCATGAACGTAAATCATGGTTGTCTGAATATTCGAGTGGCCCATGAGTTCTGCCAGCACCGGCAACTCCGTTCCGGCTTGAGAATGCCTCGTGCCATACGTATGCCGAAAAGTATATATCGTGAAGGGGTCATTCGGGAATTTATCTTTGATGACTCCCTCGTGCGCTTTCTTGAGAGAGCCAATGTGCTCGACTTCACGATTCTTCGTTTTGGGACGCCTGACCGGGAAGATGTAGCCATTAGGTGATGCAGCAATCCGTCTCTCTAAGATTTCCTTGGCGTCATCGGTTAAGGGCACATCTCTTTTGGCTTTCACGTTCTTGGTCCCCGGCAGACTCACATAGCCCTCCGCCAGATGAACAGTGTTCTTGTGCAGGGCCAGCAACTCCATCGGGCGTGCTCCCGTGTCGAGAGCCAGCACCGCAAAGTCCTTCAAATCTCCCTTGGCCGCATCCAGGTACTTGTCCACTTCCTCCAGGGTCAGGGCACGGACCCTGCCCGTCTCCTTGAAGTATGGCACATGCCTGACGGGGTTTCTAACGTTCAGGCCCATAGCATCAGCGTGATTGAAAATCCGCTTCAGGGTCGTCAGGTTCCGATTAACCGTTGCCCCTGAGACCTTGCTATCGGCATTCTTACGCTTCTGGCCCGCCCGCCAGACCTTGAACTCTTCTACGCTCTTGCGGTCAATCTCGTTAATCAGCTTACCACGGAAGAACTGTTTGAGCCGTTCAATGTTAACCCTATGTAGTTTGACCGTAGCCTTAGCGAGGTTGAGCTTGGCCCAATTCAAGAATTGGTCCGCAAATTCAGCGAAGGTGGGTATAGCGGTCGGATTTGGGATTTCCTGAAGCGAATTCAACAGCCTTGTACGCTTGGTGGCCTCAACTTTCAACGCATCTTGACGATTGGTGCGCTTGGTGCTCCCTCGATACCGGCGGCCAGCCAGCTCAAATTCATAATGATAAATGCGACCCCTTTTTGAGACGGCCATGACTGAAGTTTACCCTCTCTTGCTTTTCGTTTCAAATCTCCCGCTCGACCAGCCTTGCGCGCAATTTCCTACCGCCATTGGAGCGTTAGCTTGGGCAATTCCGCCATGTCCATTAAGGCACACTTCGACCGGATCTTTTGTTATTCATGCTACCATGCCTTTCATGAACCATCTTAGCGGTGAGTTGAGAGCAGGTCAAAATCGGCTCGTGACTTGTGAACCGTTACCACCCGAGCCTCTCGCGCGACCTGCCGAAGCGCTTGGCACAGGACAGGATGGTCAAGATATCCAGATTAAGGAGCAGCGGCCGTAGCCAGAGCTGTAGCCACTCCCCTATTATTGTGGTAAGTGCCTTAAACGTATGGAGTTGCATGGCATCGAGCCGGTCTCTGCGCTGATAAAGGGAATAAAATATTACTTTTTTAAAGCCGTTTGGGGAGGTAACCGCATGGATCTTAAGGACCTAAAGGTTGGCTGGCAAGCGGCTACAGGGTTGGCGACGCCCGCTAGGAAGACTACCCCGCATCCACCTCGATTATTTCTATTTCTTCTTTTTCAGGCGCCGTTTGATCGTGTTCAGGCGCGGTAGCTGAATACTCATAAACCTCCTTCCGGCCTACTCTCTTCATCGATATGTCCTTGCTTTCAAGGAGGTTTTGCATTGCCGTCGTGAAGGCCCAAATACCAGCGCGATCCGCGTGTGTCGCCTGCCGTATTTCTCGTTTTGATAGTGGACCCCGATTCTTAAGTGTGCGACGAATCCTCTCTTCCACTCTAGCCATTTGCGTATCCGCGTCGATCGGGTCAGTCAGGGCGCGCAAGCTTAGTTCGTAATTCATCACTTCCATAACGTGGCTGACAACTTCCTCGTCCACAGTATCCTTGCCCATCGTAAGTGCCAGAATCGGCATGAGACGCACTCCGATGGTGTCGAGCCGCTTGACGTGCTCGCTCTTGGGCAACCCTTTGTACCAGCAGGCCCACTTATCCTTGGCTCCGGGAGTGATATCGAATACTCTCCTTGCAATCCTAATCTGCTGGCTTATCTTCTCCGTTAGCCGCCCACACTCGTCTTTATCCACAGCTTTTGGCCATGCCACCTTGGGCTTTGCGTCGGCGTAGACCAAGAACAATCGATTTGGCAGGCCAATAGCAATTGCATCCGGCGTCCATACTTGCTCGTAAGTTTTTGTAGTGCAACAGGCAAGCAGTGACAACCGGACTCCTGTCAGATCGATCGCCTTCTTTTTTGTGACGCTCTGATAGTCGTTGCGCTCAAACAAACTGGCAACCATCGCCAGAAGGACAGATGCCTGCACCTTTGTCTTCTCAATGAAAGACTGCAACTCGTCATAAAACAGAAGCGTGCGGCTGTGGTCTTCCAACCCTCTTGCAAGACCTTCAGCGCTTCCTGCCCCGCTTAGGGTGCTCCAATCCTCGATGGGTGCGATACGCTTGAAGAAATCGATGGTTTTGCTCATTGCAGTACTCTTTTTCGCGGCGTACGACTCCCCCAACAACAGGGTATAAAGTCTAGTGTCTGAGGGGTACCCGATATTGACCTTGAGTACCCCGGAGATCATTGCCCCGAAACATGTTAATGCACAGGTGAAAATAAACTCTTCCGAAACCTCGGTCCCTTCCGACAAGAGTTTGGCAACCTCACCGAGGGAACCTACGATAGCCTGTTGTGGGAACGACGGGTAATAGGACTGTTGAGCACTTTGTTGGGCATCCATGCCTGGTTCTGATCTCCTTCCAGTTCTGCCTATGCTGGGAACCCGATCTTGTTCTTCGGAGTCGCGTCATTCAAATCGAAAAATATGCAGTTGGGTAATTCCTTGTAAAACAATGGGAAATTATCCGTTTCCTCGGAGCACGTCAACAGCACCTTAGTACTGGGTATGATGAGTGATTGGAATAGGCAGAATGGCCGATCCCGGTCCCCCGATATGCCTGTCTAACCAATGTGCGGTTGGTGCAGCGCGCCAGCCTGATTTGCCTATCCGGTCACGAAATTACTTCCCCAAGAGCTGATGAGGTTTCCGGGCTAGATCTATCGGTCGCGCCGTCTGGACAGATCACCCATTCCAAATACGCTGTAAGATCTCTCATCGTGATTAAATATTTACATCATATATAGAGCTTAATTAAAGCACAAGGAGTAAGGCACTTCGATTCCTTTACGATCAATTGTCGGGGCATCCGACAGATCGTAGCAGTGGGTTGGCACGCCCTAGGATTGTCCCGCAGAGGCTTTTCGGTGAGCTGGGGAGCTATTCTTGGGTTCCTGCTAGTGATCCAGGGAAACTTTTGGACGACGGACCCTCGTACCCAGCTTCCGCCACCCGATTCGATCAAACAGGCGGTAGATATAGCTTATGGACACCTGTCTGCGGGTAACCCTTGAAACCTCCTCTTGCACCTCCCTGGCTTTGGGACCCTCTCCTTCTCGCGCACGCCTTTGAAGGCGCTCCAGCAGGGTTGCCTCCTGGGTCAGAGAGAGATATGCGCGACGGCGTCCACCCCGACCTCGCCGCTGCAAACCGTCCGGCCCCAGGCGGTTGTACTGGCTCACCCACAGCCAAACCGCTTGCTTGGAGACGACCAGTAGGCTGGCGACGCGATGGGCCGGAAATGGACCTGTACGGGTCATCCAGATGGCCACGCGCTTTTGGTATTCCTGACAACTCTGGGCTTTTCGAACCCACTCCTCCAGCTCCTTTTCGGACAGCCAGGGGTGAATTAAGGCAGGTTTGCGCATATCATGATTTCCTCGCGAGGTATGGTATAATAGCTCTATGGTTGATGTCAATTCATCAGCCCGCGACATGCACCCCTGGGTAGCAATGCCGCGCATCGATGATAAGGAGAAAGGAGTAAACAAAAGGAGAAGAAACACATGGGAGAACATACAGCATCGAAAATCAACGATCACACGATGAACTTTTGGACCGGCTGCACGCCGGTAAGTGAAGGGTGTTTGCACTGCTACGCTCGGGCAGGAATGCAGAAATACGACCGCAACTTCGACGAAGTTGTGAAAACCAAAACGTGGAACGATCCGCTTAAATGGCAAAGGAAGGCGGCGAAGGCCGGTGAAGTCAGGCTGGTTTTCACCTGCTCTTGGAGCGATTTCTTCCACCCCGACGCTGACGCGTGGCGTCCCGAAGCCTGGGCGATCATTAAGAACACGCCGAATCTGATTTGGCATCCTCTGACAAAGCGGCCGGAGTTGATCGAGGAAAGGCTGCCTTCAGACTGGGGCCGTGGTTATCCAAACGTCTGGCTCGGCGTGACCGTGGAATTAAAAAAGTACCTCTGGCGAATGGACACGCTCCGCAAGATTCCCGCTGCTGTGCGGTTTCTTTGCGCCGAACCGCTGCTGGAAGACTTGACGCCGGATCTTGAACAACACATTGAAGGATTTCACTGGATCCTAGCGGGTGGAGAATCCGGCAGTGGAACGGACAATTATCGTCCGATGGACCTGGAGTGGGCCCGGAATTCTCGGGACCTGTGCAGGCAACGCAATATTCCGTATTACTTCAAACAGCGTTCCGCACGGTGGACACAGATGGGGGCCACGATAGACGGCAAGACACAGATTGAGCTGCCGCTGGCACGGCATACGTACAGGCCTGCGCCAAAGATCGGAATTCCGGGACAGTTTCAACTTCTGGATTCGGATTTGAATGCGGTATGACCGCGGCCGGTGCGGGGAATTCCGGTAGGGAGAAAACTACAATGACTGAGAAGAATAACGATTGGCAGATGACAAGGCGGGGCTATAACTTTTACGAGGTCCTCTCGGCATTTCAAAAGGCGATTCGACGCGGCGATGGGAAGCTGGCCGGCTATTGGGCCTTGGAACTCTATGACTCCGGGTTCGAAACCCATGTCTGGAATCGACTGCGCATTATCGCATGCGAAGACGTCGCCGAACCGATCACAAGGGAAATCGAGGCGTTGAAACAGAGCCACGATTTCGTCAACAAGGGAAAGAAGAAAGGTGAGCCCAACAAGCCGGGCCGGTTGATGGTGGCCAAGGCAACGCTGCTGCTCGCAGCGGCGACGAAATCCCGGGATGCGGATCATTTAATCTGCCTGGTATACGAAGACAATACGATTGCGGCGGAAACTCTTCTCGCTGACCTGGAAGCGGCGAAGGGTGACGCCAAGAAGGAGATCCCGGGCTACGCTCTCGATATGCACACGGTGCGCGGTCGTAAGATGGGACGAAACAACCGGAACGAATTCCTGAAAGCGGAGCACCATGCGCTGAAGCCTAGGGTTCCGGGGATTTTCGATGAGGAGTTAGGTCTGAAATAGCTAGAACGAGGCTCGTGACGGACATCCATGGCAGAAAGGATTCCGATGAACAGCCTCGAAGCAAATGTTAATGAATTGGCCGGGCAGCCGCAGGGCTGCCCGCGCTACGGAGGAATGGAATCTGCGTACAGGAAGCGGCAATGAGTGCGGCACGGCTGATGGTTAATATGCACATTAGTAATAATGCTAGTTAATCTAGTAACTGTGATACAATTGTGGTGTAACGAAATATAGTTTTGCGGGTAGGAGAAGTTAGCATGGGAAAAACGACAAGTGAAGTTTACGACTGGACACAGAACTTTTGGGTTGGCTGTCAGCCAGTAAGCGCGGGCTGTTTGCATTGCTATGCCCGTGCGGATTATCAGGAATTCAAACGCGACAACTTCGATAAAGTTGTGCGCACGAAAACATGGGGTAACCCTCTTTCTTGGCAGAGGAGATTAGCCAAAACAGGGAAAGTTGAAAGGGTATTCACGTGCAGCTGGAGCGACTTCTTTCATCCCCAGGCCGATCAATGGCGGCCGGAAGCTTGGTCCGTTATCAAGAACACTCCGAACTTGCTCTGGCAAGTTTTGACAAAGCGTGCAGAGCTGATTGCGGACAGGCTGCCGGAAGATTGGGGAGAAGGTTATCCAAACGTTTGTCTCGGGGTGACGGTGGAAAAGAAAGAATACCTTTGGCGCATGGACACTCTGCGCAAGATCCCGGCAAAGGCGCGCTACGTGATCGCCGAGCCGCTGTTGGAAGATTTGATGCCAGATCTCGAACAACACGTTGAAGGTTTTCATCAGATCATGGTTGGCGGAGAGTCTGGCAATGGGACGAACGATTTCCGGCCGATGAATGAGCAATGGGCGAGGAACATTCGCGATTTGTGCGCGGCGAAACAAATTCCGTTCTATTTCAAGCAGCATTCCGGCAGATATTCGCAAATAGGCAAGAAGCTGGACGGTGTTGAGTACAAGCAATATCCCGTCGCATGGGATACGTACGTGCCGAAGCCTGTTTATAAGCCAATCGGCTTGCCCGGCCAGATTTCGGTGTTTGACGGTTTGGAGGACTTCTTATGACAGCCGCGGTTGTTGACAAAAGGGCATCGAGCTTCAAGCCGAACGCCAATCAACGGTACATCGGAAGGGGTTCCCTTTTCGGGGATCCCTTCACCCACTTGCCGCTGAGCCGGACCAAGGCGCAATTTCAAGTCAAGACCGGGGAAGAATCGATGGCCTGCTTTGAATCTTGGCTCCGGGAAAGGCTCGCGAACGATGTGACCCTCCGGCAGAAACTGTTGGAACTTGACGGCCATGAATTGGTTTGTTACTGCAAGCCCGCACCGTGTCACGGCGACATCATTATTAAGTTAATCGAAGAACTCAAGCAGGGCGTTATCGCAGATAATTCCTGCCGCAACAACTCTTCGTAATTTGCATCGTACTCGGGCGTCTCAGGCGCCATTGAGTACGCCTGCCGAAAAGGTCCATTCGCGCCACCTTTGGCGCCTCCTTCTCGATCGCCACGCCCGGCGTAAAATGCGTGTCATCCAAATCCGGCTTCTGCCGCTGAGCTTCGCACAATTGGCAATCGCCCGATCCAAGTCCCCCTTTGTCCCTCTGCGCGTAACCTGAGTACTCGCGGTAATCCGAGTCCATGCCCGGCCGAAACGCTGTTGCACATTGGCCGTGTCGGCTGAGGCTGTACTCCCTCGCACCGTACGGGACGATCCAATGAGCTATGCAGGAGCAATAACCCATCACGATTAACATAATACGTGTAGATGCTATCTGCCCCAGTTTCAGATATTTGCAGTCACATCACAATATCGACCAAACCCGCATGAATACAGGGCGAAGACGCCTTGCCTGCCTATACTAACCAGACATGAGGGGGCAAATGTATGCCCCGTCAAAGGAGAATCCTTGGGACATGAACGGAGACAACAATATTCACTATTCGCCAGCCCTTCCCGATTTCAAGTGGATCAACGCGGAGGTTCCAATCCTCGAAGTCGCGCAGAAGTTGGGTCTTGTGGTCCGGGGGAAAAAGGCGACCTGCCCAGAGTGCTCGAAGCGCCGTCTCACCTTCACCACAGTCCGCAACGGCTGGAAGTGCTGGAGCTGCGAGCCTGGCGGAAAGATGCACAGCGTGATCGATCTGGTCACGGTGCATCGCAATTGCCCAGCGTATGAAGCAGCGAAGTGGATCGGTGAGAATTGGCGAGTCGCCGGACGGGTCCAGATCGAGTACAGCGAGAACGCGCACGGTCTGGAACGTCATACCTACCGGCGCTATCAACCCATCTCCGTACCCGACAAGTCTAAGCCATCAATTCAAGCCCTGGTCGCCTCTCCAGGCTGGCGGGAGATGCCACTGAGCGCCAGGGTGATCGCAGTAACGCTCTTTGCCATGGCGGAGACTGAGGACGATCGTACCGTCACGATCGGCCGGAGGGCACTGGGAGAACTGGCGGGGGTCCATAAGTCGAACACCATCGCCCAGGCCGTGCGTGAACTGGAAGCTATCGGCTTATTCGCCGTTGACAGGGGTTCATTGGGGAACAGAGGGTACAGGGCCAGCACGTTCAAACTGACTTGGTGGAGCCAGTCATTGCAGGCATGGTTGAGCCATGGGTACGCCACACCACACACCATAGCCCCACACCATCCAACTAGTACTAGTAATTCGGAAACCTTTGGTGTCCACCCCTCTGCTGGGGAAGAGCAAGAATCAGGAATGGAATTAATCAATAGTCATTGCCAATAGGCTGGCCTGATGAGCAGTTCCCGAGGAAATATTCGTCGAAGTCAAACTATGCGATGCCAGCCGGCCCTGATCGAAGGAGAAATCATGAAAACCCACTTTGAAACTGTAAATCTGCAATTGCATGTCATCCACTCTTTCATTTCCACACGGGAGGGTGCTTGCAGCGTTTGCGGCCTCCCTGGCCAAATAGCCGGCCTGATGAGCGTTCCAGGAGTCTTCGGACACTTCTGCTGCATCGAGTGCGTCGAATGTCGCCTGTTCGGCCCCGGCAAGTGCCGCTGGTGCGGGTTCCGCCTTGATCCAAACCAGTCAGCCTTCTGTTGCCAGAGGTGCCGCACGCTAAATGGCAGTTCGCCATTCGGATCAGGTATAAGATTTGCCCTTTGGTTGAACCGTCATGAGCCGCGGCTGTACGCAGAACTTATCGGCAAAGAGATCCCCACAGGCATTGCTTGCCTGCAATGCGGTGACTCCCTCGATAAAAGGCGGAGGGATAGCCTGTTTTGCGGCTCGAAATGCCTGAAACAATTCAGGAGATCTCGTTACAACGCCAAGCAAGAGGAATATCACGGACACAAGGCAATTGTTTGCGTAATTGCGGGCGGGGTCAATGCCAGGGACGTGCAGAGCTTCGGGCGTGAGTTTTAAGAGGAGTCATGAACATCGAAACCTTCGCAAGCGATCACCACCTGAGATTGAAACGGCCACCAAAGGAATTCGAACCGGGTCCCCATCCCGATTGTCCCCACATTCCTGGGCGCCGGGGGTGGATTACCGAGAGCGCCGGCAGCATGAAGCTCTTTGTCCAAACCAAGCGAGTTGGCGACACGCTTCGACAGACTGCGAAGCTGGGGATGCAGCCGCAAGGCCGGGGCGATCAGGAGCTAATGCTATGGTTCGACCCTTGCGACCCGGAACAGGCTAAGTTTGCCCTTCAGGCCATCAAGGCGTACCGGAAGAGAAGCGTAGTCGTTACTCCTGAGCTGCTGGCCCGCCTGGAGGCGGCGCGGGCGACGCGTACGATGCCATTTCCTGCACAAAAGTTCTATGAGGAAGGGGGGGTAGGCGACCCTTGCCTCGTTACCCTAGGCAATGGGGCAGCCCAGCAGGGCAATGGCCGCTTAAGCGTCGCTGAGCAAAGGGAAAATGCCAATCGACCAGGCCGGGAGGCACAAGACTGAAATAATGATCGAAGTGGATCTCCGCACCGAAGGCGATTGCACCTGTCACCCTGCAAGGCGAGCAACGCTCATTACGTCGTCAAACCCCTCGATAAAACCCATAGTTGCGACGCTAGGATCGATCGGGATGGCAGGCGTGCTACCAGAGCATGGCCCAGCACAAGCGCATGTATGAGCCCGCTTGCTGGGGGGAGCCGAAGTGATGGAGAGAGGCCTGTCAACCAACCCCGGAACTCCAACCCCGGCATGTCCCACAGGGGAACGGTCTACGCCAACTGAGTGAAGATTGCTCCGCTGCCTGGGAGTCCGACAGGGATGTTCGTCAAGGTGGATTCCAGACATGGAAGGAGGCAAACATAATTCCGGCATATGCTCGGGCTAAGGCGTAACGGGAGCGAAGGCAGAAAACTTCTATACTACATTGGCAGAAGTTTGCAGGAGCGGTGAAAAGGCTGAAGGTGTACCGTAAGTGCAAGCAGGATCGTTGGGCAGGGGTGGTGCGCGCGTATCCACCGTCACGAAATCTTGTAAATTGATATTGGGTTTGCGACACGTCCAACAGAAGCCCTGGAGATGAACTTCGGTTTGGTGCAACGCTCGTGCTCAGTGGCGGAAACAATCAACACATGGCTGGGATGCTGTGAGGAGAAACTCGATCAAGACATCCGGCGGGAATTATCATTAACTATATTCCTCAGCCAAGCCATAATGGCCTTGCCTTCATGGGGGACGCAGGAGTTCAGCCGAAAATGTGTGCTTGCCGTCATCACTGGGCGATCACGCTTTTTCGTGGGAGACCGCTCGGTCGTAATAATGATCGCGCTTCTCAAAGTACAATCGGCATGGGTCAGGGCAATCCTTGCCCGCCTCCTCGGCAAGCTGGTGGAACGCTTTCATCGTAAGCCACCATTTGTGAGCCCCAATCCACTCCCGCAAGACGTCCTGCTCTTCCCTCGTCAAAGTGTTCTCGAAGCGTATACCGTATTGCTCGAGAATCTCAGCAGCATCGTCTAGCCACTTTAGAAAATGACCGCGTGTGGGAGCATTTGCCAGTTCGGGTCCCGGCTCATCGGCCGGGGTGGGTGGAGACTCCTTGGCCAGCTTGAGATAGTAATTCCGACGGTAAACAAACCTCTGGCAAGGCCTGTCGGTACCCTCCCGGCGTTCAGTCCGGGCAAAGATCCGCACAGCGTGAAGGGTGAGGTCAGCAGGTTTGCCATTGAGCCAACCGCGGAGAGTCTCCAATTCCGGTAAACGCTTCAATGAGTCGAAGAACTCTCCAGGCCAAGCGAAGAAGTCATTCATTACCCGGTCGGCTGAAGCGCACCAGGTTTGGAGATCAGCCTGGGAGAGGGATCCCCCAGACCCCTTATTATTAAGAGACGACACCGTACCAGTATTATGCACGGGATTCCCGTGCGCTTGACCGACCCGAATTCCAGCCTCCAGCCAGTGCTGGAAGATGGGATCCAAGGGAGTTGCCCTGAATGTAGTCCGCAGCTTCCCATGCGTCTGGACGGCTAAGATCCCGATGCTCTGGAGTTCCCCGATGGCGGTCTTGATGGGCACGAAATCTCCGTATCCGGTCATCCGCATTAATTCCCGCTGAGAGAGGTTCACCACCGGCTCATCCTCGGGCATCATGCTCAACAACAGGAGTCCGACTTTCACGGTAGATGGTTTCAATTCACTGTACCCAGGCGAAGTCAGAATCTGTTGAATGATCGCGGGCTTCTTCTTTCGAGCGGGATCGACGATCCTGCGCTTCATTGCGGCGAAACCGGCCTTGCCTCGCCCCTTGAAGCTGACCCGGCTCTCCTTTTCTCGCAGGTGGAATGTTTCGCCAAGCCACTTGATGGCCTCCCCGTATCC
>Ga0181524_10005372_pt1 | contig 11486 bp, 8 predicted proteins | sample PEATcosm2014_Bin_34_FD_119761 | JGI IMG/M metagenome (GOLD analysis project Ga0181524, IMG submission 119761) | Peatland microbial communities from MTU Mesocosm Facility, Houghton, MI, USA - PEATcosm2014_Bin05_60_metaG | ecosystem: Environmental > Terrestrial > Soil > Wetlands > Peat | place...
CATAGTCCACGTCGCCGATGTTTTGAAAATTCGAGAGGACCCGGACGAGGTCCTCCCTCTGGGACGGCGTCTGGTAGTGCTTTCCCACGAACGGCGGATTGCCCAGCACGTAGCTGCACTCTTCCGCTGGCAGAATCGCCTTCCAGTCCAACCGCAGCGCGTTGCCGCAGACGATCCGCGGGCTCTTGCGGAGCGGCAACCGCACATAATACTGACCGAAGGCTTCCGAAAGGCGGATGTTCATCTGGTGGTCCATCAGCCACATCGCAACTTCCGCGATCCGCGCAGGCCACTCGGCGATCTCGATGCCGTAGAAGGTGTCCACGTCCACCAACGACAGGGTGGGGATGTCCAAGTGCCGCTGCCTGCCGTTCAGGGCCTTGAGGACCTCAATTTCCAACAGGCGCAGCTCGCGGTAGGTGATCACCAGGAAGTTGCCGCACCCGCAGGCCGGGTCGAGAAAACGCAGTCGCGAAAGCTTGTGGTGAAACTGCTTGAGCTGCCGCTTATCGCGCTTGATCCGTTGGAACTCCTCCCGCAGATCATCAAGGAACAACGACCGCACGACCTTGAGGATGTCCCGCTCGCTGGTGTAGTGGCCGCCGGTCTGGCGGCGGTCGCGCGGCTTCATGATACCTTGAAACAGCGAGCCGAAGATGGCCGGCGAGATCTGCGACCAGTCGAACCGCGTACAGGCCAGCATACCGTTACGCATGTCCCGGTTGAAATCGGCAAAACCAAGGCGCTCCGCAAACAACTCGCCGTTGACGTACGGGAAGGCCGCCAAGGTCTCCTCAAGATTCGCCTGCCGCTCCTCAGGCGGCGTATTGAGCACGGCGAAGAGCCGGGCTAGGTGAAGCCCCAGGTCCGATCCGTCCGGCTTTGTCCGGTCCTCGATGTACAGCCGGAACGCCTCGCGCTCGAAGATGCCGGTACACTGTGCAAACAGACAGAAGAGGATGCGAACCAGGAACTGCTCCAGTTCGTGGCCGTCGTACCCGCCGGCCTTCAAGGCGGCGTGCAAGTCGTCCATGATCGCGACTGCGCGGAGGTTGATCGGGTCGGGGTCCGCGAACCGGTGCTGCTGGTAGCCCGCCCGGGAAATGGGCATGGATCAACCCCATCCTTGCGCGCGGCGGGCACTGGCCGCCTCTCTCCCTGCGCCTGGCCGAAAGTATACCGCGCGGCCCCCCGGCGATGCCAGTGGGGGTGGGGAAAATCGTCGGCGGACGAGCCTGCCGATGGCCCCGGCGGCCTGCTGGACACCGCAAAAGCGGCCGGTACAATGGCGGGCATGGTGGGCCCGGACCGGCTCCGGGCTCACGGCCGAGGGGAAGGGTCGTTCAGTCCATCATGAGCCCAGGGAGATGCACGATGAAGACTCGCATGGTTGGGTGGCTTTCGTTCCTGCTGTTGCTGGCCGCGGCGGCGGCAAGTTGGGCCGCCGATGCCCCGAAGTTGGCCTTGCAGGCCGGCGACCTCGTGGCGGTGTGCGGCGACTCGATCACCGAGCAGAAGGACTATTCGGTACTCATCGAGGACTACCTGTTGATGTGCCGGCCGGCGGCGTCGCTCCGCACGGTGCAGGCGGGCTGGAGCGGCGAGCAGGCCCCCGGGTTTCTGGCGCGGTTGGCGCGCGACGTGTTGGTCTTCCGCCCGCAGGTGGTCACAACCTGCTACGGGATGAACGACGGCCACTACGGCCCCATGCAGCCCGCCACCGCCGCCGTCTATCGCAAGGCCCAGCAGACTATCGTCGAGCAGTTGAAGAAGGGGGGCGTTCGCGTGATCGTCGTCGGCTCGCCGGGCGTGGTGGACGTGGACGCCTACCGCCGCGCGCAGCCGGGCCAGGCGGCCGTCTACAACAAGACTCTCGCCGGACTCCGTGACATCGCCCGCGAGGTGGCCAAGGACCAGGACGTCCTCTTTGCCAACGTCTACGACCCGATGATGGACGTGATGCTCAAGGCCAAGAAGAAATACGGATCGGCCTACCACTTGGCCGGCGGCGACGGCGTCCACCCGGCCCACAACGGCCAGCTCGTGATGGCTTACGCCTTCCTCAAGGCCCTGGGCTGCGACGGCCGGATCGGCACGATCAGCGCAACGCTTTCCGGGACGACGGCCGCGGCCACGGCGGGGCACACGGTCGTCGCGACGGCCCCCGGCTCGGTCGAGATCGAGAGCACCCGCTACCCGTTCTGCTTCTTCGGCAACCCGGCCAGTCCCGACTCGACCCGCGGGGTGCTGGAGTTCCTGCCCTTCAACGAGGAGCTGAACCGTTTCTGCCTTGTGGTCTCCGACGCCAAGCCGGCGGCGCGCTACCAGGTGACCTGGGGCAGGGCCGGCAAGGAGTTCTCCGGCGCCGAGCTGGCCAAGGGGATCAACCTGGCGGCCGAGATCCTGGACAATCCGTTTGCCGAGGCCTTCCAGAAGGTCCACCAGGCGGTCCGCGTCCAGCAGAACTTCGAGACGCCGCTCACCAAGGACCTGCTGCACAACCTGGCCCAGCGCCATGCGAAGGATTCGGAGTCCCAGCGGGCCAAGACGGCGGCCGAGCTGGTGAAACAAGACGCCGAGCTGTTCGCCAAGGCCGCGGCCGCCGTCGAGCCCGTGCGGCACACGATCAAGATCGAGCCGCTGCCGTAGCGGCGTTCCCTGGGGCGGCGCGGCTTGGGAGGTAGAACGGACCCATGCCAGAAGACCAACCGCCGATCGGCGCAGCCTCCGCCCTGACGCCGCGGAAACGCCTGCGGCTGTTCCGCCTGGGCATTCTGCTCGTGCTGGTGTGGTTCGCAGCGGCGTACTTCCTGTTGCCGATCGCCTGGCGACTGGCCACCCGCCGCCACCCGGCCCTGGAGGGCCTGCCCCGCATTACCGTCACGGCCAATGGGATCCACGGCGATCCGCTGAACATCGCCCTGGTCGGAAACGAGGAGGAGATCGTGACGGCGATGCTGGCCGCCAAGTGGTTCCCAGCCGATGCGATCACGCTGCGAAGCTCGTTGCGGATCGCTGCCGGCACCCTGCTGCGGCGTTCTTATCGGACGGCCCCGGTCAGCAACCTGTTCGTGTGGAGCCGCAAGCAGGACCTGGCCTTCGAGCAGCCGGCGGGCAAAGACCCGCGGCGGCGGCACCACGTCCGTTTCTGGCGCGCGGAAGAGGTGGATGAAGACGGCCGGGAGTTATGGGTCGGGGCGGCCACCTTCGACACCTCCGCCGGGCTAAGCCACACGACCGGCCAGATCACGCACCACATCGACGCCGACGTGGACGCGGAGCGAGACAAGCTCCTGGCCGACCTCGACGAGAGTGGGGCGGTCGCCCAGGTGTATTGGATCGAGGGGTTCCACGAGCGATTGCGGGGCCGCAACGGCGGCGGCGATCCCTACTACACCGACGGCCGGTTGCCCGTGGCGGTGCTCGCGGAAGGCAAATGAGCGTATAATGCAACAACGCCAAGAAGGGAGAACCCGGCCATGAAATGCCCGCTTGCGATCATGCTCAGCCTGCTCGTGGCGCCTACCGTCGGGGCCGAGGGGCGGTGGGTCACCGTGGTCCCCGAGGAGAGCGACGAAATCCTCGCCAATCCCGGCATGGGCTGGGAGACGTTTCACTGCACGGCCCGCCGGGATCCGAGCCTGCCGCCATGGATTCCGTCCACCGTGCAGTATGCCCGCTGGGGCTGGGGCGAGCTGGAGCCGCAGCCGGGCAGGCTCGACACGGAGTTCCTCGACCGGGTGCTCAAGGAAACCCGCCAGGCAGGCCAGCAGTTGGCCTTCCGCGTGATGTGCTGCTCGACCAGCGCCGGCCACCCCTACCATCCCAAGTGGCTCCGCCAGCTCGGCGGCAGGGAGCTTGCGTGCGATCACGACGGCCAGGGACCCTTTCTCATCCCCGACCTGGACGATCCCCTCGTGCTGGAAAAGCACCTCGACTTCGTCCGCCGGCTGGGCCAGCGGTATGACGGTCATCCGGACATCGACCACGTCGATCTGGGGTCGATCGGCTGGTGGGGCGAATGGCATTTGAGCGGCACCACAACGTGCAAGCTCACCAGCCTGGAGAGCCGAAAGAAGGTGGTCGACGCCTACCTGGCCGCCTTCCGCAAGACCCCGTTGGTGATGCTCATCGGCGGCGGGGAGTGCCTGAAGCAAGCCTGTGGACGCGGCACCGGCTGGCGGGCCGATTGCCTGGGCGACATGGGCGGGTTCTCGAAGACCTGGTGCCACATGCTGCACGCGTATCTGCCTTTGATCAAGGAAGCCGGCATCCAGGACACGTGGAAGACGGCCCCCGTCGCCTGGGAAAGCTGCTGGGACATGCGGAAGTGGGTCGGCGAAGGCTGGCCGCTGCGATACATCTTCAACTACGCCCTCGCCTGCCACGGCTCGTACCTGAATAACAAGTCCGCCCCTTTGCCCCAAGGCGCCGAGGTGCGGCCCGAGACCGAGCGATTCCTGCGGCGGCTCGGCTATCGGCTGGTGCTGCGGGAGCTGAAATATCCGGCCGCGGCCGCCCCCGGCGGCAAGCTGCAGCTTTCCATGAAATGGCAGAACACCGGCTCCGCCCCCTGCTATCGGCCCTACCGGCTGGCTTACCGGCTCACCAGTGCGGCGGGCGCTCAGCGGGTCTTCGTAGGCGGCGTTGCGGTGAACCGTTGGCTGCCGGGCTCGGTCGATGTCTTCCGTAGCGAGTTCTTGAGGAACCCGCCCGACCTGCCGCCGGGCGAAGTCGTCCCCGTTGCCGATGCGGTGACGCTGCCCGCGGGCATGCCGCCGGGCGCCTACGACCTGGCGATTGCGGTAGTCGGCGCGGAGGAAAAGCCCGTGGTGCGGTTGGGCATCAAGGGCCGCGCCGCGGACGGTTGGTATCCGCTCGGCAAGCTGAAGATCGCCAGGTAGACGGAAAAAGGGGACAGGTCCAATTTGTGCGAAGCACCCGGAGGGCCGCTGTGCGGCAAATTGGACCTGTCCCCTTTTTCCCCCGAGACAAGCATGAGCACCCCAGACTCGACCCCCGTGACGAAGTCCCGCTGCCGTTGCCGGCGGCTTGTCGCGCTGGCGGTGCTCGCTTTGGCTGCCGCCGTGCTGGGCGCGGTCCTTTGGGCGAGGTCGAGGGGTGATTCTTCCGACGAGGCCATCCCGCCGGCCGAGCCTCCCTCGGCCGACTCCCAGCCCGGCGATCCCGATGCCCGTTCTCGCCGCATGGTCGTCGGGACCTGGCAGGACGAGTACCAGGGCAAGCGAACCATGACCCTCCGCGAAGACGGGACCGGTACCATGCTCGTCGAGCTGAGCGGCTGGCGGGCGGTGCTGTCGGCCCCCCGGCTGCGATTCGACATGGTCTGGTCGGTCGAGGGAGCCCATCTGAAGAAACGCACCGTCGGCGGCGAGCCCGAGACCCAGGTGCAGATGATCCTCAAGATGATGGGCGACCGGGTCGATGAGCCCGTCTTGGAATTGACCGCGGACCGCTTGCTCCTGCTCGACCGGGACGGCAAGACGAAGTACGATTGGCGGCGGGTGAAGGAGTAGATGCCGTGAAACCCGAAGGCCTCAAGCTGCTGGTCCAGGCGGGCAACCCCATCATCTCTATGGCCACCCCCGACGAGCCGCGGGCCGTCCAGGCCGTCCGCGAAGTCGCCCAGGAGATGGGGCTGCCGCTGGTGGAGTGGTCCGTGACCGAGGGCCTCGTGGCCGTATCGCAGGCCTCGCCGACGCTCTGCGAGCCGGGCAAGGTCGCCGCAGCCCTGCGCTACGTGAAGGATTCCGCCGATCCGGGCATTTACCTGTTCAAGGACCTCGGCCCGCACTGCAAGGACCCGCAGGTGGTCCGTTCGCTCCGCGACCTGTATTTCTCCCCCGACTCGCGGTCCTGGACGCTGGTGCTGGTGGATGCCCTGGCCTTGCCGCCGGAGGTCCGCCGGCTGACCGTTCCGCTGGACATCGGCTGGCCCGGCGAAGAGGAGCTGCTCGAGATCGTCCGCAAGACGTTCCAAGACGCGCAGCGGCACAGCCTGCGGCAAGTGGAGTGCAAGCTCACGAAGCGCGAGCTGGACCTGCTGGTGCAGACGCTGCACGGCCTCACCAGCGAGGAGGCCGCCCGCGTGGTCTCGGGGGCCATCCACGACCACGACGTGCTGGACGGCTCCGAGCTGCCGCGGATCGTCGAGGCCAAGCGCAACCGCCTGCAGAGCACCGGCTGCCTGGAGTCGATCACCGCCGACGTTTCGCCGGACGAGATCGGCGGGCTGGGCAACCTGAAGCGGTGGCTCAACCTGCGGCACTGCGGCTTCTCGTCCCGCGCCCGCGAGTTGGGCCTCGACCCGCCGCGCGGAATCCTGCTCCTGGGCGTGCAAGGCTGTGGGAAGAGCCTGTGCGCCAAGGTGGTCGCCTCGGCGTGGCGGATGCCGCTGGTGCGGATGGACCCCGGCGTGCTGTACCAGAAGTTCATCGGCGAGAGCGAGGCGCGGCTCCGCGAGGCCCTCTGCCAGGCCGAGTCGATGGCCCCGGTCGTCCTGTGGATCGACGAGATCGAGAAGGCGTTCGCCTCGGCCGGCAGCGAGTCGGCCGACGGCGGCCTGTCGCAGCGGATGTTCGGCACGCTGCTGGCCTGGATGCAGGACCACCGCCAGCCGATCTTCCTGATCGCCACCGCCAACAACCTGGCGCAGTTGCCGCCGGAGCTGATGCGCAAAGGCCGCTTCGACGAGATTTTCTTCGTCGATCTGCCCGGCCCGGCCGAGCGCGAGGCGGTCTTCGCCATCCACCTCCGCAAGCGGCGCCGCGACAAGGCCGCCTTCGACATGCCGCAACTGGTCGCGGCCGCCGAGGGCTTCAGCGGCGCGGAGATCGAGCAGGCCGTCGTCTCCGGCCTCTACGCGGCCATGGCCGAGAAGGCGGAGTGCTCGACCGGGCACATCGTGGCCGCCATCCGCGCCACCCAGCCGATTTCGGTGGTCATGCGGGAGCAAGTCGAGCGGCTCCGCGCCTGGGCCCGCGGCCGCTGCGTAATGGCCGACTGAGCCGTTTACGGCTTAACCGGCGTCAGCCGCACGGCCTTGAGGTTCATCACCGCGCCGTGCGGCATGCTGTCGGGCTTGACCGTGAGCTTCGCCGGGCCGGCCGCGGGAATCTCCAACACGCCGAGCTTCCGCGTCACGAAGGCCGCCCAATCGCCGGTGGCCTCGACCTCGCCGTGGACCGCCGCCGGCCCTACCGCCATCGTGTAGCGGGAACCGGCGGAGCCCGGCTCGCAGGCGTAGGTTACGGTTGCCTCGAAGCGGCCGGGTTGCTTGACGCCGAAATCCCAGCTCACCCAGTCGTGCGAGTTGGTCCAGAAGCCGATGTTGTCCTTGCCGCCGCCCGACTCATACTGGGCCGTCTCGCCGTGGACGACCGCATCGGCCGCCGCCAGCGTAATCGAGCCGTCGGCGGCCTGCCCGAGGAGCTGTGGGGCAACCTCCGGCTCCCCCTCGATCTCCAGCACGACGACCGAGACCGGCGGGCTGGGGGCCTTCGGCGGGAGCTTGATCCGCACGCCGCCATCCCCGGCGGTAGCCTCCAGCGGCGAGCGGGCGGCGTCGGCCAGGAGGTAGGCCGTCGTGATTTTGTTGCGGAGGCCCGGCACCGCCAGTTCCCCCTGCGGCCAATCGAAGACGTGCAGGTAGAGCTTGCCCGGCTTGCGCGTACACCGGCCCCAGGGCAGTTTCTTGAACGGGCTGGCCGCGGTGCCGTAAATGGCCTCGCCGTTGATCTGCATCCAGCGGCCGACCTCCTTGAGCCGCTCGACCGACGGCGCGGGAATCAGGCCTTCCGAGGTCGGGCCCACGTTCAACAGGTAGTTGCCCCCCTTCGAGGCGATGTCCACCAGGTTGCGGATCAGCGTCTCGCTCGATTTCCAGTTGTGGTCGTCGCTCTTGTAGCCCCAGGTGTCGTTCATGGTCATGCACGTTTCCCAGTCGCGGCCGGGGTAGCCGGTGGCCGGGACGAACTGCTCGGGCGTTTCGGTGTCGCCGGAAAAACCGCCGCCGAGGCGGTTGTTGGTGATGAGGCCCGGCTGGAGTTTCAAGAGCGGCAGGAACTTTTCGGCCCGCTGCCGGGTCATGTTCGCCGGCGTGTCCCACCACAGCACGGCGACCGGGCCGTAATTGGACAGGATCTCGCGGACCTGCGGCACGGCCACCGTGTCGAGGTACTTGTCCATGTCGCCGTCCTGGGCCTTGTCCCAGTGGCCGTCGTAGGTCGCGCCGCCCGGGTTGTTCCAGTCCTGAGCCTGCGAGTAGTAGAACCCCAGCTTGATGCCCTGGCGGCGGCAGGCCTTGGAGAGCTCCGCCAGGGGATCGCGCTGGAAGGGCGAAGCCTTGGTGATGCACCAGTCGCTGGCCTTCGACTCGAACATGGCGAAGCCGTCGTGGTGCTTGGACGTGATCACGATGTATTTCGTGCCCGCCTCCTTGGCCGTCCGCACCCAGGCGTCGACGTCGAAGCGGACGGGGTTGAAGCGGGCGGCGAACTTGCGGTACTCGGCCACCGGGATCTTGCCGTTGTGCATGATCCACTCGCCGATGCCGCCGACCGGCTTGCCCTGGTAGGTGCCCGCCGGCACCGAGTACACGCCCCAGTGGATGAACATGCCGAAGCGGGCCTCGCGCCACCAGGCCATCCGCGCGTCGCGATGCGACTTGCTCTCCGCCGGCGGGGCGGTCTTCTCGGCAGCCGCCGCCGGGCCTGCGACCGCCGACAGGCAGGACAGGGCCAACAAAATCACGCTCGATGGGGCCGGACGGCGAAGCGACATGATGATCTCCTCTCCCGGGGCAGGCTGACGGCCCGGCTGCCGGGCTGCAATGACGTGTCGGCTGGAAAATACGGTTTACCCCAGGATAACTCGGGCCGGTGGGGCAATCAAGCGGGAGATGGCTGGGGCACGGGGACGGGCAAAGGCGTAGGGTGGGTCGAGCGCAGCGAGCCCCACCATTTTTCCAGCGAATTCTTGTGGTGGGGCTCGCTGCGCTCGACCCACCCTACCTTCTACCCAACGCCGCCGCGGGAGGATACACTACCAGGATTGACCCCGGGCTGTCCCCTTTTCTTCCTCCCGAAGGAGATCACCGATGTGCCGAAACCGCTGGCGGGTGTGCCTGGTCGTCTGGGGATGGGTTTGGGCCGCGGGCGGCTGGGCGCCCTGCCGTGCCGATACCCTGCCGATCGGCAGCCCGGCGCCGGATTTCAACCTCCCCGGCGTGGACGGCAAGAGCTACAGCCTGGCGGACTTCCGCGACGCGGACGTGCTGGTGCTCGTGTTCACCTGCAACCATTGCCCCACGGCCCAGGCCTACGAAGGCCGCATCCGGCAGATCGCGGCCGATTACAAGGATAAGAAGGTCGCCCTGGCGGTCATCTCCCCCAACGATCCCCAGGCCGTGCGGCTCGACGAGCTGGGCTACAGCGACCTGGGCGACTCGCTGGAGGACATGAAGCTTCGCGCCCGGGACCACGGCTTCGCCTTCCCTTATCTGTATGACGGCCGGACGCAGAAGGTCTCCCGCGCTTATGGCCCGGTCGCCACCCCGCACGTCTTCGTCCTGGACCGCCGGCGGAAGCTCCGCTTCGCCGGCCGCATCGACAATTCCGAGCACGCCGAGCGCGCCACCTCCCACGAGGCCCGCGACGCCGTCGAGGCCCTGTTGGCGGGCCGGCCGGTGCCGGTGGAAACCACCAAGGTCTTCGGCTGCTCGATCAAGTGGTCCGACAAGCGGCAGTCGGTCGAAGACTCCCTGGCGGCCTGGGCCAAGGAGCCGGTCGAGCTGAAGCCCATCGACGAGAAGGGCCTGCGGGCCCTGGTGAAGAACGACGGCCGCAAGCTCCGCCTGCTGAACGTCTGGGCCACCTGGTGCGGCCCTTGCGTTGCCGAGCTGCCCGAGTTCGTCACGATCAACCGCATGTACCGCAACCGCGATTTCGAGCTGGTAACCGTCTCCGCCGATTCGCCCGACGAGAAGGACCGCGCCCTGGAGGTGCTCCGCAAGAAGCAGGTCGCGGCCGGCAATTACCTGTTCCAGGGCGACGACAAGTACAAGCTCATGGAGGCCGTGGACCCGAAGGCCGCCGGCCCGGTGCCGCACACCGTCCTGGTGGCCCCCGGCGGCAAGGTGCTCTACCGGAAGTCGGGCCCCTGCGAGCCGCTGGCGATCAAGCGGGCCATCGTGGATTACCTGGGCCGCACGTATAAATAGAAACTGGAGGTATCCCATGTTTACTTTCGGCATTCCAAGACGGCGATTCTTGGGCGGGGCGGCCGCGCTGGGCGGCTCGGCCTTGCTGGCAACCTCGGGGGCCGGCCTGCTGGAGGCCCAATCCCCCGGCAAGCTGCACGTGGCGTCCAACCAGTACCAATGGGGCGTGTTCTACCAGCGCCAGGGACGCAATTTCAACGCGGACCTGGACGCCGGCCTGGCCGAGGTCGCCAAGAGCGGGGTCGACGGCTTCGAGCCCGGCGTCTCGACGCCCGAGCAGGCCGAGCGGTTCGGCACCGTAATTAAGAAGCACGGCCTGGAGATGCGGTCGCTGTACGTCAACAGCACCCTGCACGTTGCCGCCGAGGTGGACAAGAACATCGCGACCGTCCTGGCCGTCGCCGAGCGGGTCAAGCCGCTGGGCACGCGGATCTTGGTCACCAACCCCAGCCCCATCCGCTGGGGCGCGCCGCAGGACAAGAACGACGACCAGTTGAAGGTCCAGGCCGCGGCCCTGGACCACCTGGGGGCCCGGGTCCGCGCGCTGGGCCTCGTGCTGGCCTACCACAACCACGACATGGAGCTGCGCAACGCCGCCCGCGAGTTCCACCACATGCTCCTGGGCACCGATCCCCGGAACCTCAGCTTCTGCCTGGACGCCCATTGGGTGTACCGCGGCTCGGGCAATTCGTCGGTGGCCCTCTTCGACGTGCTCCGGCTCTACGGCCCGCGGGTCGTCGAGCTCCACCTGCGGCAATCGGCCGGCGGCATCTGGACCGAGACCCTGTGCGACGGCGACATCGACTACCGGGCCCTGGCCAAGTACCTCGCCGGGATCGGCGTGCGGCCGCACCTGGTCCTCGAGCAGGCCCCGGAGAAGGGCACGCCCAACACGATGGACGCCGTCGAGTCGCACCGCCGCAGCCGGGCCTACGCCGCCGCCGTGTTCGCCGAGCCGGCCTCGTGACGCCGCGTCCAATGTATCACTCGTCGCGTAGCGACGCTACGATGGTAGCCGTGGGTTTCAACCCACGGTCCGCGGCATTCCATCACCGGTTCGTCGCGTAGCGACGATTGGAAATGTTCAGGCGTCGCCGACGGTGCTCCGCACGGTGCCCGGACGCAACGGTTGTACGCGGTTTTGGTTCCGTGGGTTGAAACCCACGGCTACCATCGGCGGTCGCTACGCGACGAACACGGCCCTCACCCCGGATGAACTGCGTTCGCCCTCCAAATCTCATCGCAA
>Ga0181524_10005377_pt1 | contig 11479 bp, 10 predicted proteins | sample PEATcosm2014_Bin_34_FD_119761 | JGI IMG/M metagenome (GOLD analysis project Ga0181524, IMG submission 119761) | Peatland microbial communities from MTU Mesocosm Facility, Houghton, MI, USA - PEATcosm2014_Bin05_60_metaG | ecosystem: Environmental > Terrestrial > Soil > Wetlands > Peat | place...
GCACCGCGGTCGTCGGCGGATCGATCCACTTGGCCGCCACCAGCATCAGCGCGGCAAGCGTCCAGCAAGCCGCTACGCCGATCGCAAACCATAGTATGCAAGTTCGGAGCAGGCTCTTCCGGCGCGGAGGCTTGGGGTTTCTGGTTCGTCGTACCTTCACCTTTCAGGATAACGGCCGGGGCGGGAAAGGATACCGAACAGGGATCGCTGTACAAGCCGGCTGAAGAAGCGGCAACCGAGCACCGCGAACTAAGAACTACGAACTACGAACTAAGAACTAAGAACTACGAACTGCCTTTACGCCCACGCCTTCGCCCGCTCCATGGCCTTCTGCCCGCGCCCGCGCGCCGGCCTTTCCCAGCGCCGCACACCCCTATATGTCGATACAACTTAGGGCAGCCTGCTGCCGGCGGCCTCCATCAGGATGCAGAACGCCTGGGCCTCGGTCGAGTTTCCGGGGCGGTCGAAGTTGGGCGCGCCGCAGGCGCCCTGAATGTAACCGTCGGCATCCATCTTCAAGCGGGCGGCGGCGCGCATCCGCTCCGCATGTTGCCGATAGCTGGGGGAGAGCCAGCCGGCGGCGACGCCCTCGAAAACCGCGAAGGCGAGCATCTGCGCCAGGTTGGTTTCCACGAAGGTCGCGGGCTGGTCCACCACGTCGTGAAAGAGACCGTCGGGCCGCTGGTGCTCGAGACAACCGTCCACAATCTCTCTAGCAAAGGCAGCCAGGCGCTGGCGGTCCTGGCGGCGTTCGGCCGGCAGGCTGCGCAGAACGCGGGCCAGGCCCGCTGCGGCCCAGCCGTTGCCGCCGCCCCAGAAGTTGCCGTCCCTGAACTGCCGTTTGCCGTCGTCCCAGATGTGGGCGAGGAGTTTCTTTTGCGGGTTCCAAAGCCGCTCCCTGTAGCCGTCGATCTGGGCCAGCGCCTCGTCATGGAAGCCCATCGCGGCCAGGAATGGCGGCGCGCAGTTCAGCCCGTCGGACCACATCTCCGGCGCGCCGAAGACGTGGTAGAGGATGCCTTCGGCGTTGCGCGGAGCTTTAGTCCGAATCCAGGCCAGCAGTCCGTCTACCGCTTGTTGAATCTGCGCATCGCCTGTCCATTCGGCCGCCTTCGCATAGGCGCAGCCGCCCATGGCGGGATCGGCCGGGCTGCCCGAGACCACCACGCCCAGCCGTCCGTCCGGCGTCCGCTGCACGATTGCGGCCCGGGTCAGCAGAATCGCTCCGCGCCGGTCGCCGGCCTCGGCCAACGCCTCGGCCAGAATTCCTTGCTCCCAGTCGCGGCGCTGCATTGCCATCGCCGCAGCCGCAGCTTTCTTGATCCGGCGGGCGCTTTCGGGATGCAAACTCTCGCCTGCAGCCGCACTCGCTGGGCCGCCGGTAGCCTGGGCTGCTGCTCCCGGAAAGACCATCAGCGGAGCAGTAAGCGCCGCTGCGCAATGCACGAAAGACCGCCGGTTCACCAGAGCACCTCACAGAAGACGGTATCCCCAAGCATGGTAGCGCGCCGGGCGCCCGCGCACCTTCATGAGTGCCTCTACTCAGTCCACGGGTTGTGCAGCTTGACCTGAATCCCGTCCACGTCGCGCGTGTTGCGTGTGACGAAGATCAGTCCGTGCACCACGGCCGTCGCCGCGAGCAACGTATCGACAACCGGTCGCGGGCGATCGCCCGACCAGTCGCCCCACAGCCGCGCTGTGGCGGGGTCGATGCTCAGAATGCGGTCGGCAAATCCGAACTCCAGCCCCTCGACCCATGCCGCGAGGCTTTTGGCCGCGGCAGAATCGGACCGCATCTTGGCAGCCACGCCTTTGCGCAGCTCGCCAATCGTCAACACGCTCAGAAAAAGCGAAGTGGAATCGGCCGCTTCGAGAAAAGCCATCACGCCCGGATCGGCCTTTTTCCTCCGCGTTTCGCTCAGTACATTGGTGTCGAGCAAATACGCAGGCGCCGTGCTCACAGAGCGATCTCGCGGCCCGCGTCGCGGTCGGGCTCAATCTCGAAGCTGTCCACCTTCGGTCCGCCGAGCAGGTACTCCTTCAGCCCCGGTTTGTGCGCTGTCAAGGCGCGGAAATCGTCGATCGACAGCACCACGGCCCGCTCCGCGCCATGCCGTGTGATGATCTGCGGACCCTGGCTGTGAGCCTCTTCGATCACCTCGCTCAACCGCGTCTTGGCCTCTTGTACCTGCCAGCGAGCCATCTCCTGCCTCCGCGCCAATTCTGACTATAATTATAGTTGTTCTAGTTGTAATAGTCAATATTATTTGTTTTCATTCGCTTACAAATGGACGAAGGCCTATTTTTCTGTTTTCTACCATTCGATTCATTCCAAACCTTTGTACCGGGACGATCCCTCTGGCGAAGCGCTCTTACCGCACCTTCCCCGCCTTATTCACCAGCACCACATTACTCAGCACCCCCGTGTCCACCGTCACCGGCAGATGCGAGCAGAAACCGATGCCAACGTAGAACGGCTCATCCAGATGCAGCTTGATGGGCGGCCCGAACTGGTGCATCGGCTCGCCGTCCAGGCTCACGAAGAGCGCAAACTCGTCGCCGCGCTTCTCGATCCCGATGCGCTTGGCGTTGATGGTCCCATTGCTGAACGGCTCCCCGGCGTCCGGTCCTCCGCTCCGGCTCATGCGAAAAGCGATATCCTCGAGGCTTGCATCACTCTCCAGGCGCCATGCCAGATGCACCAACCCGGCCCCATGCAGGGCCACCAGCGCTGTCTTCGAATTGTCATCCAGGCTCTGCCGGATCATCAGCACGGCCTTGCGGTCGCCGTAGCCATTGGGATCGGGGAAGGAGATATCGGCCGCCAGCGACACGTCTCCCGACATGCGCTTCCACAGAAAGCGGAACTCGTCGCGTGAGTACCAGATGTTATATCCCGCCGAGTGGATGGTGTACTTTCCCGTTGCGGCATCGTAGCTCGCGCTGCCCGGCGCCAGCGCGCTGCCGACGTCCGATTGGCCGTCGAAGATTCCGATCGGCGTGTTGAAATTTGTGCTCGGCCGGTGAAAGCCCGCGGGCGGCGGCACCTGTTGATGCGTTGCCGAGCCGGGTTGCTCCCAATCCGGAACCGGCGGCAGCGAGTTCTGCGCAGGAGGCGTCTGCGCGTGGATCCTCGGCGTTGCGCTGCAAACGGCGAGCGCGGCCAAAAGCGAAATCGCGTAAACCCATCGGCGAGTGTTGTGGATTCTCATGGCAACCCACTCTACCAGACTCCTTGTGCCGTTGCCCATGGTCTACTGTCGTTCTCCAGCCGGTCCGTGTTGTACCATTTCGATTGGATCAACGCCCGCGAAAAGGCCCCGATTGATGAGCTCTGCATCCTCTCCCACACTCCTCGTTCTCGCTGCCGGAATGGGCAACCGCTACGGCGGCCTCAAGCAAATCGATCCCGTTGGCCCGGCCGGCGAAACCATCATCGACTACTCCATCTACGACGCTCTTCGCGCCGGCTTCGGCAAACTCGTCTTCGTCATCCGTAGGGACATCGAGCAGCAATTCCGCGAGATCGTCGGCGCGCGCTTTGAAAAACGCGTTGCGGTCGAATACGTCTTTCAGGCCCTCGAAGACATTCCTCCTCGCTTCACCGTGCCTGCAGGACGCGCCAAGCCCTGGGGCACCACACAGGCCATCCTGCTCGCCGAGGGCGTCATCCATGAGCCCTTCGCCGCCATAAACGCCGACGACTTCTACGGTTCAGGCGGCTACCGCGAGCTGGCCAGGCATCTGACCTCCGGCTCGCCCGACTACGCCATGGTAGGCTTCATCCTGCGCAATACGCTCTCCGACTTCGGCTCCGTGGCGCGCGGCGTCTGCCAGGTTGCCGGCGACGGCTACCTCCAGCACATCGTCGAGCTCACCAAAATCGAGCGCGACACGAACGGAGCGCGCAACACCGATGCCGCGGGAAATGTGACGAAGCTCTCCGGCGACGAACCGGTCTCCATGAACATGTGGGGATTCACGCCCCGCGTCTTCGATCAACTGCGCGAGCGCTTCGAAAAGTTCCTTGAGGGCAGCGCCGGCGATTTGAAGGCCGAGTGTTTCATTCCCTCGACCGTCGGCGAGCTGGTTCAGTCGGGCCTGGCGCGAGTCAAGGTGCTGCATTCGAGCGACTCCTGGTTTGGCGTCACCTATCGCGAGGATCGCCCGCGCGTCGTCGAAAGCATCCGCCGCCTCATCGCCAATGGCCTCTATCCGGAAAGACTCTGGTCATGAGCGGCCTGCCCGACGCATACGCTGCGGCACGTCAATTTGAGTTCCACTGCGAAGTCTCAGCCATCGCGCCTTACGGCAACGGCCACATCAACGACACCTACGTCGTGTCGTGCCAGGGAGCCGGTGCGTCCGCGCGCTACATCTTGCAGCACATCAATCGCCGCGTCTTCTTGAATCCCGCCGCCCTGATGCAGAACATCGAGCGCGTCACGGCGCATCTTGCCGGGCAAGTGGCAGGCCAACCCGACGGCGCCCGGCGCGCGCTTCAGCTCGTTCCGGCGCAGGACGGACGCAACTGGCACGTGGACGCAGCCGGAGAAACCTGGCGCGCCTATCGCTTCATTGAGAACGCGTGCAGTTATGAAACCGCGGCCTCCGCGGAGCAGGCATTCCAGGCCGCACGCGCCTTCGGCCGCTTCCAGCAGCAGGTTGCCAGCTTGCCCCCGCCGCGCCTGCACGAAACCATTCCCAATTTTCATGACACGCCCAAGCGCTTCGCCGCGCTCGAACATGCCGTCGCCGCCGATGTCGCCGGCCGCTCCGCGCTCGCCAAGCCGGAGATCGAGTTTGCCCGCTCGCGCCAATCGATCGCCAACGTCCTGCTGAATGCCGGCCTGCCCGACCGCATCACCCACAACGACACCAAGTTCAACAATGTCCTGCTCGACGGCGCAACCGGCGAAGCCGTCTGCGTTATCGACCTCGACACCGTGATGCCTGGCCTGGCGCTTTACGATTTCGGCGACATGGTGCGCACCACTACCAGCCCCGCCCAGGAAGACGAACAGGATCTGTCGAAAGTCGCCATGCAGTTTCCGCTGTTCGAGGCCCTTGTCCGCGGTTATCTTGAATCGGCAGGAGGGTTCCTTGCCCCGGCGGAGAAGCAGCTCCTCGCCTTCTCGGGCAAGCTCATCACGTTCGAGACCGGCATCCGCTTTCTCGCCGATTATCTGGCCGGCGACACCTACTTCAAGGTGCATCTCGAAGGCCACAACCTCGACCGCTGCCGCACGCAATTCAAGTTGGTTGAGTCCATCGAGCGGCAGGAAGACAGAATGAACCGGCTGGTCGAGTCGATTGCGGGATGAGGAGCCGGGTTTACTGCCCATTCGCTGCGCGGGATAGCAGCCGGGAGGTCAGTCGGGCCATGGGGCTGTCAATCCGGCCGCCCCGTATAGTGCTGCATGTGATGGACTTCGGAGTGGTCCTTAAGCGACTCCAGATGCGTGATGACCTCCGCGGGCATCTCCAGATCGAGCGCCAGCCGCTCTTCCACCTGGGTCGCCAGCCGGTGGGCTTCGCCCAGCTTTATGCCGTCGGGAAACAGAAGGTGCACCTCGATGATCTGCCGGTAGCCGGTGGTGCGGAAACGCACCCCGTGGTATTGCACGCCAAGTTCCTCGCAAAGGGCGTCAAGCCGCGCCCGAATCTGGTGGCCGACCTTAGGATCGGAGTAATCGAGCAATCCTTTAAAGGACCGCCAAAGCAGCCGGCCGCCCGTAAAGAGAATGTTCGCCGCCACGCCGAAAGCCACCAACGGATCGAACGGCTTCCATCCCGTCGTCATCACCAGCAGCAAACCTGCAACCACGCTGAAGCTGGTCCAACTGTCGGTCAGCACGTGCTTCCCGTCGGCCTCCAGTATCAGCGAGTGATTGCGCCGGCCAAGCCGCAGCAAATACCACCCCAGCACGGCGTTCAGGATTCCGGCGGCAACGATCAGGACGACTCCGCCGCCAATGTTCTCCAGGGCCAGGCCGTGCCGCCACTTCTCGATGGTCGTATAGAGAATGCTTCCCGCGGCCAGCGCGATCATCGCGCCCTCAAAACCCGCGGAAAAGAAGGTGATTCGCTCGTATCCGTAGTGGAAATGCGTGACAGCAGGCCGCGCGCTCAGCCATAGGCTGAAGACGGCAAACGCCACAGCCACCACATGCACCACCGATTCCGCTGCATCGGAAAAGATCGCCGAGGAGTCCGTGTAGAGGTAAGCCGTCATCTTCCCGGCAAGCATGAGCACGCCAACGAACAACGACAGCCGCATGGCGAAGCGGGCATCGCGATACTGCTGTTGGCGCTTATCCTGCGAGTCTTGCTTGGGCGCGGCGTTCATGGCCGATCCTTCGTTGCGTGTGCTTCCCTTCTCGCACCCGGTCTACGCGCAGGCAGCGAACCTGGAACTCCGGGCATGGCAAACGGCCTTTGGTCTTTCTTACTGCACCTCGCCGGCATACACCCCGTACGGCCCCAGCTCGATCCGGTTCAATGCAACCGGCTCTGCCCCGCCGGGCGTTTTCAGCAGCGTTTTCAGTTTGCTGGGCCGGATGCCCGCGCCGCCGGTGGCCAGATTCACCGTCTGCGGCTCAGCCGTAAAGTTCACGCTCACCACCACCTGGGCCGCGCCCGGGGCTTGCCGCATCCAGCTCAGCACCTTTGTGTTTTCCGTATCCAGCATGATGTTCGCGCCATTCTCGAAGGCTGGAACCGTCTTCTTCAGCCGGATCAGCTCCTTGTACCACGCAAGCAGCGAATCGGGATCGCGCTCCTCGGCCTTCACGTTGATAGCCTCCGCGCTACCGGGCACAGGCAGCCAGGGCGTTCCGGTCGTGAACCCGGCGTTCGCGCTCCCGTCCCATTGCATCGGCGTGCGTTCGCCGTCGCGTCCCTTCTCCTTGGGCCAGCCGGTGATCCCGATCGGATCCTTCACATCTTCTTTGCGCTTGGGTGGCGTGGTCTTCATCCCAATTTCGTCGCCGTAGTACATCAGCGCCGACCCGCGGCTCGCCAGCAGGATGGCCGCAATCGCGCGCTGGATGTCCGTGTCGTGCGCGCCGTCGCCATAGCGCGCAGCGATCCGCGGATTGTCGTGATTATCGAAAAGCAGCAGCGGAGTATGAGTCCCCAGCCGCAACTCGGCATCGGCCAGCCGTTGCCGGAACACGGTCACATCCAGCTTGTTGATGAAAGCCACCTGCGTATCCATCGGCAGCTCGAACTCCGGTTGTTTCGGTGTTCCATACATCTTGCGGAGCTCGCCGATGTTGGGCAGATAGGTCTCGCCGATCATCACGCGCGCGCCGGGGAACGCGCTCCCACCGAACTTGTCCGCCTCGGCCCGCATCTCCGCGATCACCTCGTGCACGCCCGGCTGGTTGTCGGTCTTCGAGTCGTCCAGTTGCGGATCGCCGTAGGCATTGATCACCGGCTTGCCGTTCTTGTCCAGCACCACTCCCTCGTCGGCCAGGCTCGGGTCCTCAAACAGCGCCGTAATCGCGTCGAACCGGAACCCGCCCACTCCACGTTTCAGCCAGAACGCCATGATCTGCTTGAACGCCTCGTGCACCGCGGGGTTGTGCCAGTTCAGGTCGGGCTGCTGGATATAGAACTTGTGATAGTAGTACTGCCGCGTCTTCTCATCCCATTGCCACGCCGAGTGGCCAAAGAGCGACTGCCAGTTGTTGGGCGGCTCGCCCTTGCTTGTCGCGGTCTCGCCCTTGCCATCGTGCCACATATACCAGTCGCGGTAAGGGTTGTCGCGCGACGAACGCGATTGCAGGAACCACTCGTGCTGATCCGACGTGTGGTTCATCACCATGTCCATAATCACGCGGATGTGGCGCTTGCCGGCCTCGGCCACCAGCCGATCGAAGTCCGCCAGCGTGCCGTACTGCGGATCGATGTCCCGGTAATTCGAGATGTCGTAGCCGAAGTCCACCTGCGGCGAGGGGTACACGGGCGTCAGCCAGATTGCATCCACGCCCAGATCCTTCAGGTAGTCCAGCCGCGCCGTAATCCCGTTCAGGTCGCCGATCCCGTCGCCATTCGTATCTTGAAAGCTGCGCGGGTATACCTCGTAGATCACGGCATTCTTCCACCAGTTCCGTTCGCCCGCTGCCGTCGCCATGCTCGCATCCATCCTCGTTGTACCTGGCGCCGTTTGCCCTCCTGCGGCCAGGGCCGCGGCCACCAGCACCAGACCTGCGGTACAGCTCCCGATCCTTCGCAACATTCCACTCGCCACTTGCATCGCGTTTTTCCCCGTTCTCTTTCTTCTCCGCCTCGCGGTTTTCCCATCCTCGCAGGTTGCCGCTGCAATCCGCAAGGTTTCTGAAACCCGTGCGCCCCGCCTTATTGCGGCTCTCCCGGCATCTGCGGCGATGTGTGCTTCATGCGGTCGAAGTCGATCCCAAACTTCGGATCCTCCTGCGTGCCGCCGATATGAATTGGAACTTCGGTCCCCGCTCCGTCTCTCTTGAAGAAGCGATCGGCCGGCTTCAGCAGCAAGCCCTTCCACCCGCCCACCATCTGCGACACCGTCGCCTGTGTCTTGGCTGTTCCCTTGAATTCCAGCGCGCCGCCGTCCACGCGATACGTGCCCTTTAAGCCGATCTCCGCTCCCGGCACCGTGTACTTCACATCGGGCAGCGTAATCACGCCGCCCGCCATCGTGAAATCGCTCTCCATCGCCGAGCGCACTTCCGCTCCGCCATTCTTCGCATCCTTCGGCAGGCCCTGTCCGCGCAGGCTCAGCTCTCCCACGTCGTTCTGAAACTTCGCGCTGGTAAACTCGGCGTCCTGAAGCACAAAGCTCCCATTCAGCTTCAGCCGGTCGTGCACCGGCTCCGCACCCGGTGGAATTTCAAGCGTAGTCCTCAACGCCAGCGCGCCGGTCAGCAACGGCGTCCCGCTCTTGCTCGCCAGGCGCAGAAAGTCTTCCATCCGTCCCCGGTCCACTTTCACCTTCAGCGAGATCTCGTGCCCGCCCGGCCGCGCGGCGCCGTTGGGCAAAACTCCGGCCGGAACCCCCACAATCTCTCCCTCGGCGGTAAAGTGCGACTGCCCCAGCATCGCGTCGACCGGCTGCAGCCACGTGTCCCCGTTCGTTCCGTCCACGGTTGCGTGAAACACGGTGTGCAGCGGCAGCGCAGTGCCGAAGTGCGTCAGCCGGAAGTCCGGCGTATCCGTCTGCCCATCCACCGTCATGTCGCGCAAAGCGCCCTGGTACTTGCCCGTCGAATTCAGGATTCCCGCAATGCCTTTGAACACGCTCAGGTCCGCGTGCTCAAACCGGTATTCGCCCGCCACCGGAGTCTCACCCGGATCCTCAACCACCCACGGGCCCAGGCTGCCCGAGGTCGCAATCGTTCCCTTGGGCCGCGGATTGGTCAGCTCCGCATCGAAGTGCATCGACCCGCTCGCGCTCACATGGGTCAGGTTCATATGCGCGATAGCAAACTCCAGCGGAAGTTTTCCCGGCTTGCTCGTCTCCAGCATCAGGCGCGCATCTTTGCATTCAATTTTCTCCAATTGGAAACGCAGCCCCATCAGGCCGGCCGAATCCTCCTTCTCCGGCTCCGCGACGCCCGCCGTTGCCGCGTGCGTGAAGTGCGGCTTAGGCGGTACATCCACGTCCAACCCGTTCATCTCCACCACGGAAATCCCGATCGGCTTGCCTGGCCTGTAGCTGAGCGGCACATGAAAGCGAAACTCGGCGAGCTGGATCAGCGGCTTGGGCGCTCCGGCCGCGCCGGCTCCCTTTGCGCCCGGAACCGTCACACCCGCCACTTGCGCGGGCGGCCAGATCCGCAGCCCCTTGCCCTCGGCCCACAGCCCGCTCATCAGCGATACATGAAAGCTGTCCAACTCCACGCGCGCGTGAAAGCGCGCTGCCAGCCGTTGCACAATCTCGGCGCGCAACATGGGCTCGGCCCGGTGCAGGGCCACGGCAATCGCCACGCCCAGTGCGACCAGCGCCAGCACAACCGCGGCCGCGAACCACTTCAGCCATCGGCGCCTGCGCGGTTTTCTCGCTCGCCTCGCCGCCGCCATCCATCCTCTCCCGCTTCCATTTTCGCAGGCTTCCTTCACGCCGCAGGGTCAATTCCCGCTTCGTTTGACGCGATCTGCGCCAGAAATCGCATCGCAAGCACCGCGCTTCCTTTCCTTCTTGAAAAATCGCACCCCGCAGTCTCCGTTTTTGTTTCCTTACCCCTGGCTACGAGCCAGCAACCAGCAGCTAAGAACGAACAGCTAAGGACTAGCAGCTAGCAGCTAGCAACTCGTTCTGCGCCCTTGCTCCCTGTCCTTCCCCCCGCTCCATGCCTTAGACTTCTTGTCATCGATGCAAGCCCTGATTGAAAACCTCGTAAAGCTCCAGGCCATTGAACTCAACCGCGCCCGCGTCAACCATGAATTGCGCGCGCTGCCCGCCGAAATCGCCCAGGCCGAAGCCGCGCTTGCCGCCGCCGAGCGCCAATCCGCCGACGTCTCTGCCGCCCTCAGCCGCGAGGACTCGCTGCGCACCCGCCTGGAGCGCGAGATCGCCGCCCATCGCAAGAAAGCCGCCCACTTCCGCGAGCAGTTGGACTCCGTAAAGACTACCGAGCAGGCCGCGGCCGTCGAGCACGAGATTCAATTCGCCACCGCCGAAGCGGAGCGCCTGGAGAACGAAGAATACGCCAGCCTCGAGCGCTCGGAAGCCCTGGAAGCTCAACTCGCCCACGCACGCGCCCAGGTGGAACGGTTCGCCGCCGAGGTGGATGCCGTCCGCGCCAGTGTTGCCGCCCGCAAGCGCGAGCTCTCCGGCAAACTTGCCGCGCTCGACGCCGATCGCGAAGCCGCCCGCGCGGCTATCGATCCCGACTTGCTGGCCCGTTTCGACCGTATCGCCAAGGCCCGCGGCGCCGCCATCGCCCGCGCCGAGAATCAGCAGTGCACCGGCTGCAGCATGGGCGTGCGCCCGCAAACCTGGAACCAGCTCCGCAATGGCGAGCTGCTCGCCTGCGACAGTTGCAGCCGCCTCCTCTATTGGGACCCGGCGATGACTCCGCCCGCACCGAACCCCGCGCCCGACCCGGCCAAGGCGAGCGCCGGCCGCGCTCCGCGCAAACCGCGCCCCGCCGGCGCGTAAACCTCCTCCCATCCTGCTACCCTTTCCTTAGCAACCCGGTCTACCGCCCTGCGCCGGAAGGGACCGGCCGCTGACCACTGACCACTGTTTTCAGGAGCACCCCCGTGCAGCGCATCTGTGTCGATATGGACGAGGTCATGGCCGACACCCTCGCCGAGCACCTCCGCCGCTACAACCAGACCTTCGACGAGGACGTTACGCCGGATGATCTGGCGGGCAAAGGCCTCTGGGAGATCGCGCCCCTCGACCGCCAGGCCCAACTCCGCGCCTTCCTCGATGCCGAGGATTTCTTTGAAGACCTGGCGCTGATGCCCGATGCGCAGCCGGTCCTCC
>Ga0181524_10005384_pt1 | contig 11470 bp, 13 predicted proteins | sample PEATcosm2014_Bin_34_FD_119761 | JGI IMG/M metagenome (GOLD analysis project Ga0181524, IMG submission 119761) | Peatland microbial communities from MTU Mesocosm Facility, Houghton, MI, USA - PEATcosm2014_Bin05_60_metaG | ecosystem: Environmental > Terrestrial > Soil > Wetlands > Peat | place...
AAATCTGAAACGATTCAGACAGTCTCTAGAACAACGGAGCAGTTGCCAAGACCTGAATTGCTTGATGTGTTACGTGAAACATCTGAATTTACGGCACGAATGCAGCAGACATGAAGGATAGATGATTTGTGAGCGAAAGGCCGAACATGAATTCCAGAGCGAATGTGGTTTCTGTTAGTGAATGTGCACAGGTTAAGCAGCTTCCCCACCTCATCATGAACTTCAAGGTTGCCATGGAAAGGAGGGTCTCCTTTTGCCTAGTTGACCATGCGCATGGTCTAAGCTGGCCCCCCTATAGGGGAGGTCCCCTCACGGGTTCCTTTCACCTGGTTGCTGAACTGTAATACGGTTCCGCCGAAGTGTATCACGGTTCGTTCCCTGGTTTTCTGTTCCAAGTATGACGCCGGAACACTCGGCTAAGAGAGTGGAACATTATGCTGCGAAACTTTGAGGAATCTTCCTTTCAGCGAACTCTCGCGTTGTCAAGGTTGATTAATAATCAACCAGGTCGCGTTGCGGAGCGTGGTTAAGGAATGTTTCTTCGACGTTTTCCGCAGTTGCAGGCTCTGAACCCACCGTTTCACCAGATCCAACACCACGTATGGATGCTCAGACTCCAAGTGGCGAACGAGAACCTCCCTAGGATCCACAGCCTCTCAACCAGGTTGATTATGTAGCCATCGCAGCCAACGCTTCAAGAGTCGGCGATAGGTGGGTTGGGTGACAGGGGCCAAGTAACCAAACCAAAACGCAACCGAATCGGCAGGGAGATTTTCAACCAACGACCGTCCCAGAACAACACGCGCGGCCATATCAAAGACCTAGAGGGAGTATTAACATGGAATATTTAGCATCAGGCGCTAGAAATGTGCACGATGTTTTTACACAGGACGGCTTAGCTTTTGCCACGGGTTCTACGAGGCAATAGTGCTGCAACAACTCAATGTCTTCGACGAACTCGCCAAACCATTACGCGACGCCATAGTGGAACGTGGATTCGTTTCCCCAACAGACCCACAGCTACAAGCTATTCCCGAAATCCTAGCTGGGAGAAATGTTCTGTTAATCTCTCCAACCGCTTCCGGAAAGACAGAGGCGGCGGTTTTTCCTGTTCTCAGCAAGTATATCGCGGACCGTGGAGAGGATCGTGGAATCAAGATTCTGTACATCACGCCGTTGCGTGCCTTGAACCGAGACATGTTGGATCGGTTTGAGTGGTGGGGTAAGCGGCTTGATGTCCGGATTGCAGTTAGGCACGGAGATACGGAAGTTAAGGAACGAACTTTCCAAGCAAAGAACCCGCCTGACATGCTAATCATAACGCCCGAAACCCTTCAAGCAATATTGACCGGGAGAGTGATGAAGCGTCACCTACAAGCTGTGAGGTATCTTATCATCGATGAAGTCCATGAATTGGCCGAGGACAAGCGAGGTAGTCAACTTACAATAGCGATCGAGCGACTGAGAGCGACCGCCACCCACGAATTTCAAATGATTGGCCTCTCTGCAACGATCGGCACCCCGGAAAAGGTTGCGAAATTCTTGGTTGGAAATGGCAGGGAAGCTACGATCATCCAAGTTCCTGTCGGACGTGAAATTCGCCTAAACGTAATCTGCCCGAAACCTACCGCAAAGGATACGGTTTTGGCTTCCAGGCTTTATACACACCCAGAGGTCGCTGCGCGTCTAAGCGTCATGCGCAAACTGATTGAAGAACATCGATCTGTCATCTTATTCACGAACACACGTTCCATTGCCGAAATTCTTGCAAGCCGAATGAAAGTCTGGGATGTAGACTTCCCTATCTCAATCCACCACGGTTCCTTAGCCAAACCCTCCAGGATAAGCGCGGAGCGTGGACTGAAGGACGGCCAGCTTCGAGGACTTGTCGCTACCTCATCTCTAGAACTTGGAATTGACGTTGGGAGCGTAGATTTCGTAATTCAGTACATGAGCCCAAGACAGGTCACTCGACTAATTCAGAGAGTAGGAAGAAGCGGACATAGAATCGGCAGAGTAGCTGACGGGGTTATCGTTGCCCTCGATTCCGATGACACCCTCGAGTCTATGGTCATAGCGAGACGTGCGCTCGAAGAGGAGTTGGAGCCCGTCTCGATACCGGACAAGCCCCTCGATGTCCTGGCCCATCAACTGGTGGGGTTACTGATTCAGAAGGGTAGATGGTACCTTAACGAGATCATGGAACTCGTCACTAAGGCCTACCCGTACAAGGATCTAACAGAGCAGGAGTTGCTCGGGGTGATTAACTACATGCACTCTCGTTTTCCACGTCTAGCCTGGTACTCAGACCTAGACAAGGTGATGCTTCGGCCGAGGAGAATCAAGTCCCTCTACACATACTACTTTGGCAAGCTCTCCATGATTCCAGACGAAAAACAGTACCTGATCATAGACGAATCCGACGATCAAGCCGTCGGCGTTCTGGATGAAGCTTTCGTGGCTGAGTACGGAGAACCTGGCCGAAAATTCATCGTCCGCGGCAGTCCCTGGAAGATGACAAGCATCCGAGGGGACAAAATCTACGTGAAGCAAATCCGAGATCCGACGGGTTCGATTCCAAGCTGGATAGGCGAAGAAATCCCCGTCCCCTTTGAAATTGGTCAGGAAGTCGGGTCAATAAGACGAAGGGCCGAAGAATCAATTCGAGCTAGCGGAGGGGAGGGCGAACTAATCGAAGAGCTTTGCAGGGATTATCCGGTCGACGCTGAGACGATGCGGCGGTCACTGAGCGAAACCATCGAACAGATATCGCTAGGAATCAAGGTTCCAACGGATAGACGCGTCATCGTCGAGGATTGGGACGACTTTGTCATTATACACGCACACTTCGGGCTGTTAGTCAACAGGACACTCGCACGGTTAGTGGGACACATATTGTCGGAAGAGATCGGGGTCACCATCGGGGTACAGCAGGATCCTTACCGAATACTGATACAGACTTCAGGGTCGGCGGGGGCCGCGAAAGTTGCGGATACGCTGAGGCAGCTTGGGCGGATGGAGATCCAGACGTTGGTTCTTGAATCGACTAAGAAAACCGGGCTGTTCAAACGGCGTCTAATTCATGTCGCCAAGCGGTTTGGTGCGATAACAAGATGGGTTCAGTCTGGGAGCGTGAACCTCCGCCAGCTAATGAAGAGTTTCGAAGGAACAGTCATCATGGATGAAGCTTTCAAGGAAACACTAGAGAAGGACCTCGATGTCGCCAACACTGTTAGAGTTCTTCAGCAAATAGGGAACAACCTGGAACTACTCGTTGCACCGCATTCACCCGAAGCGAGCCCCATCGCGAGGATCGGGATTGAAAGAATAAGCAGAAAGACGGACCTAATCCCACCGGAAAAGATGAAGCGGATCCTCATTGAGTCAACGAAGGTCAGAATCCTAAATGAATTTCGAACCTTAGCATGCCCGAAATGTTTTGCCTATGCACAAATGCAGCGAGTGAAGGACATGCCTGACGATTTCACTTGCCCAAAATGCAAGAAGGCATGTCTCGGGGTCACAGCGGAATTGCCGGAAATGATTGAAAGGATCCGCCTTAAGGGAACACGCAAACTGTCTCAGCACGAAGAGAGAATTGTCGAGGATCTCCGAGGTAGTGCAGTGCTTCTTCGGAAATATGGTAAAGTTGCGGCTTTCGTGATGGCGGGTAGAAGGATTCGGTCGTCTGAGACTAGGGTAGTCCTTAGACGGACCCAAAAGGTTTCAAACCAGCTCTTTGAGGGCATTATGGAAGCGGAAAGGAAGGTTTTGCGACGGCGCTTTGTGTAGGAATCCGACTGGCTCCGGAAGCACGATTAAGCCCCGAAGAACACTGACTGCGGGGCAATGACGAAAGCTGGTATTGGAGATCCGGTGATCGAAGAAACCAGACCTGAGCCCTGATTATCTCACCTCATGCACGTTACTAAACTGGGTATGTATCCGCGAAACTGCGCTTCATCGCCGTCCAATACTGAATCAATCAGGGTCCCGGCACATCTCCCAGCGACTCACTTTGAGGAACCCTAGGTGGCGGTAGAAATCCTCAGTTCCCTCGAACGGTATAACATAGAGTTTGTACTCTGGATAATTCTCTATAACTGACTGTAGTAAAGCAGAACCAGACCCTCGTTCTTGCGTGTTGGGGTAACTTCAAGATGCATTATTCTCAACTCGTCCTGGTTCCCCTTACCGAGGACGATGATCTCAACTACGGTGCCTGATTCAACCGCAACCCAGTATTCGTGGCCCATACCCAGCACATTGAACTCGATACTTTCCCCAAAACGGACAAGCCTTCAGCAAACCTGAGTTTCGAAACATCGTTAAGGCTGCCCTTACGATACTCGATCCGCAGGGACATAGTCAACGTGTAACCCCAGGATTGAAGCACCAAAAAGGTTTAAGTTAGGTTAAGCCAATCGGCCGTTCGTCAACCGCGGCAACACGCACGCGAGCTTGGCGCCAAGGAAAATGATAGTCGATGGGTAAGCAGATTCGGGTACAACGTAGAGGTAGGGGCGGGTCAAATTTCAGGGCCCACACCTTCAAGCGCATTGCACCCGCAAGGTTCCCGGTGTTCAGCCCCTCTGACCCATCACTGAAGGGCACTGTCAGGGAGATTATGCATGAGCCAGCTCGGGGGGCTCCGCTCGCACTAATAGAATTCACTGATGGGACAGCTTGCTGTCTCCCAGCAACCGAAGGACTCTTCATAAACCAAGGCATAATCGTCGGACGCGACGCCTCACCCGATGTCGGAAACATACTTCACCTAGGCCGCATTCCAGAAGGAACACTAATCTCAAGTGTAGAGCTGCATCCCGGCGATGGTGGCCGCCTAGCCAAGTCGTCAGGGACGTATTGTATGATTGTAGCTCACACTCAGCAGGGTACGGAGCTACGACTTCCATCTGGCAAATCGCTGTACATGAACGACCAGTGTCGAGCAATGGTTGGCGTGGTGGCCGGGGCGGGAAGGATTGAGAAACCATTTCTGAAAGCCGGAACAGTATGGAAGTTAATGAGGGCCCGTGGCCGAGACTGGCCATCGGTTTCGGGACAGAAGATGATTTCAGCCTCGCACCCACACGGCGGGGGACGACACAAGCATGCCGGCAAACCCACGACTGTAGGTCGCAATACGCCGCCTGGAAGGAAAGTAGGGATGATTGCTGCGCGCCAAACCGGGCGGGCTAAGCGAGCAGTGAGAACCTAAGGAGGATTGGCATAAAATTTGACGCTTACTGATCCATTGTCAAATGCACTGAACACGATCTATAACAATGAGAGACGCCACAAGCGCGAGTGCATTGTCTGGCCAGCTTCAAAACTCATGGGCCAGGTCCTGCGAGTCATGCAGAAAAATGGATACATTGGAGAATTCGAATTTATCGACGATGGCCGTGCAGGAAAATACAGGATTCAACTTCTAGGTCGCGTGAATAAGTGCGGGGTAATCAAGCCACGCTACGCGATGAGAATCCCTGAAATCGAGCGTTGGGAGGAGAGATATCTTCCATCTCGAGAAGTTGGGGTTTTGATCGTTAGCACACCCAAAGGTGTTGTTTCACACGGTGACGCTAGGACAGCTAAGACGGGAGGGCGACTCCTAGCCTACGTATTCTGACAGCGTGCATTTGGAAACCCTTTATTTCAGATCCACGGGTTGGCGTATAGTTCGGTCAAATGAAGGAGAGCTACAGGAAAAATGGCGAAAGGCCCCCAATACAACCTTCCATTCCGGCGTCGACGCGAAGGTAGAACTAACTACCGAAAACGAAGGAAGCTCGTTACATCCGGAAGGACAAGGCTAGTCGTACGCCCCTCAAACAAACATATCGCAGCTCAATTAGTGCGAGCGCAGGCAGATGGAGATCGAATCCTTGCGAGTGCGCATTCATCCGAGCTGAAAGAATTTGGCTGGAAAGCACCATGCGGGAATTTGCCAGCAGCATATTTGACAGGACTACTGGCAGGGCAAAGAGCTAAGGCAAACGGTGTAACGGAAGCTATTTTGGATATTGGGCTTCACGCAAAGGGTCCTGGTTCTCGATTGTTCGCAGCCGCAAAAGGCGCAATTGAAGCAGGGGTAAGCGTACCACATGAAGAAACGGCGCTTACCAGCAAGGAACGTACACAAGGGAAACATGTCGTGGATTACTCGAAAAAACTAGGTTCAGACACTGAACGCTACAAGAAGATGTTCTCAGCGTATCTAAAACAGAAATTGAAACCTGAAGATCTGACGAGCCATTTCGAGCAGGTTCAAGCGAAAATAAAAGGAAAAACAGAGGCGCCTGATAGTTGAGCAAAGCCACGAAAAGAAAAACTAAGCCGAAAGCAGCACGAAAGGCGCCCGCAAAACCTCGTACGGCGAAAAAGCGCGCCCCGCCACTTAAGAAACCATTAGAGGCTCCATTGCCGCCACCATCAGAAAAGAAAGAGAGTGCAGCGGCCGAGAAGACTTACCTTCTAGCGATAAGGCTCATGGGAGAATTCGGAACTCCATGGACTCTTGGAACAGCTTTGACAAGCTTACATTTGAGGCGAAAATTCAACGCGGTCCTAGTTGAAAATAAACCTGAAAGCATTGGAATGCTCAGGAAGGTGAAGGACTACGTGACATGGGGTGATGTCAGCACTAACGAGGTTGCGACATTGTTTAGAGAACGAGGCGAGTTCTCGGGAGGCGAACCTATGACGGATGAGACAGTAAAGAAAAGGTTCGGTGAACCGTCCGTCCACGATTTAGCATCTGCCTTAATCAAGGGACGAATTAACCTTCGAACGCTTTGGCAAGCGGGGCTCAACCCAGTGTTTAGGTTGCATCCACCTTCGGGGGGGTTTCAAGGGACCATAAAACGACCGTATGGCAGCCGGGGTGAGTTGGGAAACCGAGGACCTGCAATTGCAGGTTTGCTCACTCGAATGGTTTGAATGCCTAGTGCTCTCATAGGATTTTCAGTGATCATTGACCAGATTTGGTCCGCCACGTTCCGCTAACATTAACCTCAATTCATTTCCCAGTCGTACGCGTCGGCCAAGAGCTAAGTTCCGTCGTAGCAGCGTCCCTCGCGAATGAGGGAGTAACACCAGAACGCGGAGATGTTGTTGCCGTAGCAAGTAAGGTAGTATCCACTTGCGAAGGACGAATAGTAACCCTCCGGAGCGTGCGGGTGTCGCCCCGTGCGAAACGATTGGCTCGTAAATGGAAAATAGATCCATACCTCACTTCGATCGTATTGAGGGAGGCCGACGAAATCTTCGGTGGCGTCCCCGGCTTTCTGCTAACGGTAAAAAACGGGATCTTGACCCCCAACGCGGGCGTCGACCTTAAGAACTCGCCACCCGGAATGGCGACCCTCTGGCCAGGCAATCCGGATAGGTCGGCTCAAAGTTTACGGGCAAGCCTGGAACGAAGGTACACCATCCGAGTCGGTGTGGAAATAGTGGATAGTCACGTAACGCCCTTACGCTTAGGAACAGTTGGTTTGGCCATTGGGGTGTCGGGATTCCTTCCCGTCCTAGATAGTCGGAAAAGATCGGATCTATTCGGAAGGATGATCAAGGTCACCCAGACAAATGTGGCGGACGACTTAGCGGCCGCGGCTCAATTGCTGATGGGCGAAGCAGCAGAACGCGTAGGAGCTGTATTGATCCGAGGTGCACCCGTGACGCTGAGTAATTCCGGATACAGTAAACTCGCCAAGTTGAATCGAGATAAATGTCTGATTGCGAGCAGCTTGGGTACCGGATATTCATGAAAAACGTGGAATCCTGGTAAGAACGCCTTGGGACGCTTCTTACGGGTCTGAAGAGTTACGTTTGTCCGTAGCACTCTTGGCGAAGCGATATAGCTTGCGGCTACCATTCGAGTCAACGGCTGTAGTTATCAATTTTGAGTCCCTAAGTTTCTTTAGGTGATAGTGGACTATTTGTTGACTTAGGCTCAGATCCTTCGCGAGTTGCGCTTCCCATATTCCGGGGTGATCAAGCACCCAGAGCATGATTCGTGTCCGCAAGGTATCAATTGAGCTACCTTCGGTCGGCTTAAGGTAGAATCTGCGAGACAAACCGTCTCTAAAGGATGAAATTGAACCAGTCTTCTCCAACTCTACTAATGCTCTCATCCCAACTCTGTCCTTGTCGCCAAACCGGTTAATGTCTCGCGCGTTTAGCCCGGGCTTTCGTGCTAAGAGACGGAGAACTTCTTCATGTGTTGTCCTTCGTTTTCGGATGACACGTGTCGTGGCCGCAGAACAAAGTGAGAGCCACTTGTAACGACCTTCTTCAATCCACATTGACCCTGCAACTCCGGTGCAGCTTGCCAGAGCAACGGCAGCGACCCACACGAATGGATTGTTCTGGTGTGATGGTGTCACCACTCTCACGAGCCCGTCGGGGGAGACACCGTACAAAGTTCCATCGTTCAGCACAGTGACTGCGATTATGGGAGAGCTAACCACTCCATTGACCGTTTGTAGAATAACTCCGTCAAAGTTCATTTGAAGGTAGGTCACGTTGGTTGCAGATGGTATTGTCGACTGCGTCGATTGTGAAGGGAATGATGGTTCATACCACACGACATACAGATTATCCTGCAAGTCGGTAGAGACGGCAAGGTACCTCGATTGTCCAGTCGTGTAATTCAGTTGCTTCAAGTATACGAGCTCACCACTCGCGGATATTTGCGAGACATATACTGAATCATTAGACGTCTGTGTCCGCCATATGACAAAAGCTCCGTCTTGACCCGACAATGGCGTGATGGACACATCCCGCAGAGTTTCCTCAAAACGAGCCACTTGCAGCTTGGTTAGGAGCGTGCCATTCAATCCAAATTTCGCGTAATTTACTGTCGAACCGAGTTGGCCATCGGCCTGACTCTCTCCCCACGCCACCTGCAGGTGTCTAGAGGAATTATCGAAGACTACTCTCGCTTTCGGAGGGAACGCATTTACTTGGCTGTACGACGCGATAGGCTTGAGTTCGGCAAATGTGGTTGACTCTATCCAACCGTATTCAACAAGTGCATGCGCGGTGCTTGGGTTGTATTCAGTCCATGTCATGTAAATTGTACCATTGTCGGCCGGTGCCAAGGAGGGCCACAGTATAAGTGAGCCATGCGTGACGAGAATCTGTTTTGTCTGGGGAGAAGTTGAGTTGAAGTGAAGAAGGTACAGGGCCGAGGCAACCGTAGGCGCCGGGGTGATCTCATCAGCCCATACTATAATCGCGTTATCGTGATTGTCTACGGCGAAGTCAGCCGATTGAATAGTTGTACTGTTGCTGATCCTCGTTGGCGGGATGGCATCCGTTCCGTTTGGACTGTACTTGCTGTACCATATACCTGGTCCAGTTAGGGAATTATTTAGTCCTGGTACAAGCCACAATACGTGAACATTTCCGTCTGCGTCCTGGTACACCTTAGTCTGCAAATCGTTCGGCGTAACTGCCGGGGAACCGCTTGAGCCGCTGTGAGAAGTGGCAGCCACCGGAACCATAGCTATGAGAGTAACGGCGAATACGAGAAGCACAGCGTATGGCTTAGGCAACTGGACAGCTCTTCAATAACCGTGTTGCTTGCTATTAATAACCCCTCGCCGCATTTAATACCAATTGGTTTTAAATGCCGATAATTTCAGTCTGAATTCTCGTTAGTGGATAGTCGTACGTCACCACTAACCAGGAATCTAGAACCTGATAACTTGCGGCATTTTTGTAGATTTGATGTGCCTCACCCAAACGAGCGAGGGCAATGTCAGATGACGGGAAGAGCAATGCTCTGGATACTTGAATCGACCCCCCGTTTCCGGTTACGGATTTCGTCGCCATCTCAGTATCATTGAGCTGAGTTGGAAAGCGACCAACAAAAAGGGCAATGTAACTCTGGTCTGTAACTCCGGTCGCATATACGCTTCGTCTCACCGTCACGTTGTCGAATAGGCTACTTCTGTTTGAACGTATTTGATCCAGAATGGCTTGCACGTTCTGCAATCCTGTATTTTTGTCCTCGCTAAGAATTATGTGATGATTAACAACCGCCAAATATCCGAGGCTTGGGCTCTTATCTCCGAGTTCCTGCATCAGTAATCCATAGAGCGCAAACCCATCATAGATGAGAGGAGCGCGAACCTTTGTTAGGTTGGCAGATGCAAGTTCGTCGGAAAGGATTGTTTGCTTTGCTGCGGAAACCTGAAGCAGCAGTGCTGAACCACTGTATGTCGGCTCAGGTAATTGAATCGCGACTTCATACATGATGTCTAAGGGAATAACTTCGAACCCCAACTGAGGGAGTTCGATTAGGACGCTCTCGCCAAAGAGTGACGAGTTACCGCTAGCCGAGTAAGCCTCCCCATAATTTATGTACCCGACATACTCGGCATTGGCGGGAACGTAAGCCATCCACTCTTGAGAGTTGAATGTGAACGTGTCAGGAATATGCTCAACCGTCGGGAGCGTTTGATAGTACGAGGCTCCTATGATTATCGTGATAACAGCTAATGTGGCTACAAATGAGTATACTCGAAGGCGATGAGGGTCCCTCTTTGCTTCGACTCTCTTTCTGGATACCAACTCTTCTGCACGAGCTCAATTCCTAGTGTACATTATTCGTTTTGGGAGCCCTGTTATGTTAACGTTACTTAACGTTTTAGGTAGATCCGTTCGACTTGCTTTGGGTTTGCTCGTTTCCGATGGTCTTGCAGCTTACGGCCTGACATTTCTAGGCTACCGCTTGATTGAAGTCATGGGAGATTTGATGCTCGTTGAAGTCGCGTTATTATTTTTGCTCGCGGGCCTATTGGATTTCTCTTCTTCAGTCGGAGCCGCTCAATTCAGGAAAACAATCATGGGTTCCAAAGATGGTTATTCCTCATCAAAACATAAAGAAGCAGAAAAGAAGGCTGCAGTGTTCTTCCTCGCTGGTCTAATCATGTTCTTGATGCTGGTAGCCTTCGCAGTTTATTCTCAGGCTTAGATTAAAGAGCATATAGAAAAAGAAGGGGGAGCGCTGGAGTGTTCCTCCTAGCGCATACTCTCTCTCGCTACTTAGTGCTTGATTTCTTCTTGCGGCTTCGCATCCACAGGGCTACGCCTACGATTGCAATGATTATGACGATCGGTACGCCTACAACCATTGCGTCCGTAGACGAGGATGAGACCGCGATTGGGTCAGTAACCTGCGGTTGGGTTGGCGTTGGAAGCCACAGTACTCTACCGTTAAGCCAATTGGTGCTGTTTGAGGTTAGTTGTTGGTATTCCATCTCGTTAAGTGTGATTGTTCCATTCTGGATTTTGGCTACGATGTCGGTTGTTGGGACGATGCCGGTGAAGTTTGCCCGGTACCATACGGTGCCGAAAGCGGGTGGTGCTGGTGCTGTGGTTTGGTAATTGCTTGAGTTGTCGGTTAGGAGTGGAGCGAAATCAGTCCACGTGTTACCGCCATCAGTGCTCTGCTGAACCA
>Ga0181524_10005386_pt1 | contig 11469 bp, 8 predicted proteins | sample PEATcosm2014_Bin_34_FD_119761 | JGI IMG/M metagenome (GOLD analysis project Ga0181524, IMG submission 119761) | Peatland microbial communities from MTU Mesocosm Facility, Houghton, MI, USA - PEATcosm2014_Bin05_60_metaG | ecosystem: Environmental > Terrestrial > Soil > Wetlands > Peat | place...
ATATTCCCTTGGACGCAACCCGAAAGGGTGACTTAACCCTGAGCTGGTTCGGGGTTCCCGGCCTGGGAGGAAATGGCCGAGGCTGTCAGGTCGCAGAAGTTTGGCTGATCAAAAGGTGAGATCCGCCCTGCCGACAAAGGGTAATCCGTGTGCCTGCTTGCCCATCATCGGTGCCGCGTGATGCATTTCAACGTCACCGGCAATCCCAGCCGCGACGGTACTTATCGTGCCGAATTGGAGGTTTTGGCGCGATCAGGGTAACCTCTGCTGCTCGTCCGAACTGGACGGTGGTGCTTCGCCGATTGGCCATGCATCTGGCTTCGCGGCCATGTTTAACACCAACCGCCCGCCCCGCCAAATGTCATCATGGCGGAGCCATGCATTAGGCCCGTGGGGACTCGAACCCCAGACCTCTACCGTGTCAATCCGCAGTTCATTGATTTATCAACAAATTACGGCTGCTCACAGGGGCTGCTAACTTTGCTAAGTGCTTGTAACTTCGTTCAGCATCGGGTTGGCCTTCGGGCTGGAACCCAACTGATTCTGCGCTCAATTCAGCACAGAGGAGGAGCCGGTCTCCAATGGGACAATAAGTGTCCATGAATCAAAGACTCTTGCATGGAAAAGATAGATCCCCCTTTCGGATTATTGCAGGGGAGAACTGGTGCGGTGGTTCGAAGCAGCGCCTCAGCGCTCGCGCTTGATTTCGTAACTTGCCTCCAAAGTCAACACTCCTCCGGGAGCAAGCGAGCGCCTGGCCGACCAAAGACCCATGGCCACACTGCTTCCCGTCTTACCGGTCCATTCCACGAAAGATCGCGAGACTTCGTCCACCAAGAAACGGTTCACTAAAACGAGGCCGGACCCCGCGCCCACGAGCTTCCACTCGCCGTCCGGCCGGGCGGGCCCATCATAAGTCGCGGAACCGGTGGGCGCCTGCTCCGGTTGGATCAACTTCTTGTCGATCGGTCTCCCGGCTCCACTGCGAAATACCACCGCAGCCAGATCCGGGGTTCGCAAGTCAGCTTCGCATCGCGATTGGATGACCACGTCAAGGGCGGCAGCGCCGGCGTTTTCGAGATGAGTTTCAGTTCGGAGCGCGGGGCCGTCCGCCTGCAATTGGATTCTATACCACACCTTCAGCCCGTTGGGGCAGGCCCCGGCGAGCACCAGTTCCCGAGTCCCGGATTGTGATGCCAAGGCCCAATCCGCTTTGTAGCTCCCGGCAGCAAAATAGTCGGAGTATACGGCGACACTCAAACCCCCAGCGTCGGGGTATGACCACTCGCCGGCGTCAGGGTGACGCAACACGTCTCGCCCGGTGGCCTTATCGATCATATGGATGACCCGGCCGCTCAGTTCCGGCACAACATCAACCCGAACTTCCGGGTTCTCCATTGTCACCACCCCATACGGTTTGACGACTTTGGCAAATTGTTCCTCGTCCTCGGCCAGCTTGCGTCCCTCGTGGAGTTCCGTGATACCGAAGGAGCGAACGTCTTTCATGAAACTCTGAAAGTCGCCTTTTAGCTGGTCAAGGTTGGCGGGTGCGTAAGTTCCGTCGCGCACCGCGAAGGCCCTCGCATGCACCAAGTTCACGTAGTCGATGGAGAGTCTGGCCTTCCGCACGCGCGCCCGCGTGGCTTCATCCCCAGCGGCTGCCTGGGCTTCGCGAAAGAATTTCATGGCCTGCGCCAGAAAATCTTCTGACAGGTAGGACGCCCCGGGGTGCGTGTAGATCCACATGTGGTGGCCCCGGCCTTGGGGGGCTGGCCTTACTTGCCGGTGGAGCAGGTCAAAATAAGCCCGCATCGCCTTCGCCGCCTTACCATAGTAGGCATTCATGAATTCGTTAATGGTTGCATTTACGTCAACGTTCGCATTCCAGAGCAGACGCGCCATTACGAAGGAACGAAGCTCGGAGTTTTCTGCGCCTCCCCCTTCGGCGGAGTCGCCTTCCAGGAACAAGCCCACCACTCCGTGCTTCTGATACATGATGATGTCCGCTGCCAGTTCGTCGAAATCCGGGAAAGGCAGCAGATAGTGCGCGAAATTCGTGTTGTAGTGCCAGATGTAAAGCTGATTCGTGATCCTGGACCAGTCCCGGAGGTTCTTCAGAAAATACGCGTCGTTTGGGCATTTCTCATAGGCATGCGCCTCGCAGACGCCAATAGGGCAAAGCCGGATGCGCACGTTCGGGAGTGGGCGGGCCTTCAGGGGAGGAGCTTCCGAGTACCAGTAAGCCAGTGTGTCGATCAGCTTCTCCGGATGCTTCTTCGAGACTTCGGCGGCAACGGCGTTGACAAACCGCAGGATGGGGCCGGAGTGAGCGCCGCCTTCTTCCTCCTCAACTTTGCGGCAATTATCGCATTCACACCACCCCTCGCTGTCATTCTGCGACACGGAATAGATGCTGGCTTCGGGATGCTGATCGATCCATCCGAGCACGGTCTCGATCGTGAGGCGTAGCACGTCGGGATTCGTCAGGCAGAGCTGGGCTTGTTCACCTCTCCGCTTGCCATCGACCAGGGCGTAATACTCGGGGTGTTCTTGGAAGTATTTTGCGGGTGGCAGGATTTCATAGGAGGTGTGAACGAAGGGAAAATACTCAAACTTGCCGCCGGTCGTCGAATCGAGTTTTGCAAAGTGCCCGTTCGTTTTGTTGCGGGCGGCCCAGTCCTTATCAAAAGCTTCGGTAAAGAATGGCTCGCGATACTCGAAGGCAGGCTTCTGGGTTTCATCCAGCGGGCCACGGTCAGGATCTGCTTCTTCGGGACCACACTACAATCAGGCGCGTACCAGCGGCATCCGAGCTTTTCCAGGAACGCGTAAACGCCGTACATCGTCCCCCGCTGCCTGCCTCCGGCGATGATAATGTGCTTCCCCTCGGTCCTCAGCACAAACCCCTCGTCGCCAAGCGTCTCGAACGGGACCACGATCTTGAGTTTCTCCAGCCAATTGCTGCTGCCGACGAGGACGAGGTTTCCCTCCGGGTTTGCCGCATCGGTTACAATCGGCAACCGGGCGCCTGACATCTCTTCAACGAACTTCTGCATCTCCGCGGCGGCGCGCTTCTCCGATGGCGAAGCCGCCCCGGAAATACAAATGCCGTAGGTGGACTTGCCCCCTTCCACCAGCGCGACTGGTTTCTGGGTGCCCGCCGCAGATGAATGAGCACAGATTCCACCCGTGGCCAACCCCACGCTGCCCAATACAGCGGACTTCAGAAACTGCCTTCTGCCCGTGTCGTTGTTGTGCGATGCCACTGTCGCACCTCCCCGTTCCAGCCAGAATTCACGCTCTGGATTTATCGGCAGGGAGCATAGACCATGGCCTTCTCCATGCCAAGCAGCATTTCGCCGCCTGTCGTTAGCATGTCATCTGCCCGGTCAATTAGCACATGATCTGTCCAGGCTCGGCGCGACAAACTACTTCAGTTTTACTTCAGTTGGCCATTTCGCATTGGCGGCAGGCGCAACAGAATTTGGCGGAACCTATTGGGTTCATGGGGTTAAAGTGGTAGGCCTGGAGGGATTAGAACCTCCGACGCACGGTTTAGGAAACCTTTTTAGCCTACCAAAATTTTGCCGAAAATAATCTGCAAAATTTTGATTCGACACCCACTTTGCTCCGTCTCCCACTGCTCGTATTGCGAGGGATTCCGAGGCATTTTGATATCTCGTTAGCCTTAGTTTAGCCACGATTCTGGCTGCGTTGCGGGGCTAAGAATCACGGCAAAGTAAAGAGTGGTACTCCTGCTGTTGAGGTAGGGCTTTGAGTTGCTCACCACGTTCAAAATGGTTACCCACTGAAGCACCCAACGAGGCGTAATGCACTCTCCACACACCGACTCCGAATTAAGCGACTCGCTTCGCTGGGCATCAGAGCGGGGCAGCACGCCGATGTTTGTCCGCACGGTTGCTGAAGCCGCTCCCACCCTCGACCGTTATGCACAGTTTGCAGACGTGCGGTTGGAGGTTGACCAGGCCAGAAAGATCTACAGTCTCTTAGACCACGAAAACGCGCTCCAACTGGAAACTCCCCTCGGGTTCAATGGTTTCCCGCCGGCGTTGCAGACCCGTGCTTTGGATTGGTTGGAGACTGATCACCCGCCCTTTTCATAGAAGGGCGTGCCCAGCCTTCGCGGGTAACTAGCGCAACTACTTCAAAACTCCCAATTTGAATTCTCTCTCACTTTGCGTAATGCACAAAACCACTTCAGATCACATTGAGTTACTATAATTTATCCTACTGAGCTGCTTTTTGCTTGTCCATCGCCTCCTGCAAAGCCTTCTGAGCCTCCGGATAACCTGGCTGCAGTCTCACAGCTATTTCGAATTCAATTATGGCCGCCTCTGTGTTTCCATCCAGCAACAATGCCCGCCCGAGATTAAGGTGGACTTTCGGGTCGCCCGGCCGATCTGCCAAGGCGGTGCGGAATTCGGGAAGGGCTGCTTTCAGGTCGCCTTTAGCGGCCAACACCAAGCCCAGATTGTAGTGGGCTAGCGCGTAATTGGGCGCGAGTTCGATAGCCTTCCGAAGCTTGGTTTCGGCTGAGTCTAGATCCAGTCTCTGCATCAAGGCGACACCAGAGTGGTTCAAATGTCTGGCTTCAGTCTTCCTCTGTCCCAATTGGTGCAGCATTTGGGATTTCTGAAATTGAATTTCGGCAGCATCCAACTGTCCTGCGAGCGACAGCGCCCGACCTAGACTATAGTGGATATTCTCCGAATCAGGGTTGAGGCGGAGGGCCTCGCTAAGTTCAACGATCGCTGCATCGACCTTTCTTTGCTCGACCAGCAAAAGGCCGAGTTGGAAATGCGCATCGCCATCATTGGGGCGAAGCGCGATCGCCGTACGAAAGGCCTGGACCGCTTCATCTGCTGCGCCTTGATGCTTAAGCACCCGCCCCAGGCCGATGTACGCCTCGGGGTAGTTCGGCTTGAGTTTGAGGGCTGCTCGAAACTCCGCCACAGAGTCATCGGGTTTATCCAACGCTGCAAGGACCACGGCCAAGTCCGAGTGAGCGTCGGCAAAATCCGGCTCGTACATAAGAGCTTTTTGAAATGCATCCCGCGCCCCCGCAAAGTTTGGCTCGTCCGGCCAGTTGGCCAGCAACAAGCCCAGATCATAGTAAGCTTGGGGGCAGGTGGATTGGAGCTCGACGGTTCGCAAGAATTCGGACTTCGCGCCCTCAAGATTCTCCTCTTTGCGAAACGCCAGGGCCAAATTGTAATGAGCGCCCGCGTCATGGGGATTTAATTGCAACCCCTTTTGGAATTCGATGATCGCCCCCACCAAGTCGCCCTTCGCCCGCAAGGCCTTACCCAGCCCGATGTGCGCTGAGACCGAGTTCGGGTCAAGCTTGAGGGCAGACTGAAACCCTCGGATCGCAGCTTCCAGGTTGTTGCTCTCGAGCACGAGGTTTTTATCTTGTTCGAATTCGTCGCACGGCTCGGCAATGCCTTGTACTCTCGCTATCCCCGCCGGCGTTGTCCGTGGCGCAGTCGCCAAAAGGAGCGTCCACACCCCGACACGAAGCCAGAACCAATGCTTCATAAACCACGTCATGGTCCGTATTTCCAAACCCCCTTGACCAGCACGGGCTTGAACGATCCAAGAGAGTTCATTGTTCCACGCGGTTGGCAGTTCTGGGATCACTCAAGCGTTGTTGTAAATTCTAACCTCATATATTCGAGCCGCCGGGTTTCCGTTGGTTTCAAGGACTGTAATCCGAAGCCGGTCGGCGTGCACTGGTTCGAATTCATGGATTCGGCGGCGTCCATAGTTGTCGTCGCATTGGGCCACGGTTTTCCAACCCGTGGTCGTCGCAACAGCCACCTCGTATTTCTTCACACACTCAGGATAGCGGAAAAGTGGCAATCGAACGCGCCGGTTGCAATCAGTATCAAAGGTAATCTGCACCTGATTAATCGGAACAGGGTGTGGCAATCGCAGCTCAACCCACGCGGGCAGGCCGCGCGCGGAGTCCGACACAAATATATTGGACCAAAGGTCCGGACGGTTGGTGCCCTGCACGACATTCTGCGCACCGTATGGGCGCTGGTCTGGGAGCACCCGAAGAACGAACGACTGCCCGTTTGTAAATGGTCGCCACATGCTGCCACCGGGGAGATCGGCTGCGGTCGTGCCCACCGGGATGACGGAGGGCTCACCTTCCTTATCGGAAAACAGCGCCCAGGCAATGTCAGGATGGGCGTCGAGATGAACGAAGTAAAGGCTACCAGGCTGTGTCCTCGCGTTCAGGTCGAAGTGTACATATCCTCTACGGTTCGGCTGGAGGGTCGCATTTGTGGTTACCAAGTCCTGCGACGATCGGAAATCCCAAACGTGCTGTGCTCTACGTAGCCCAAGGGAAACCGTCACGGGCTCATTAGCAGTCGATTCCAGGAGAAGCTCCACACCCTCGAGGCGTTCCATAGAAACCGGGAACAGTTGTGCTAGCGGGAACTTTGCCTCATGGAAGGTCTCCGCCTCGGGAAATCGCAGGACTGCCTCACTGCTCGCAGTTACTTCAGCTTGCCGTGCTAAATCGTTGGGGTCGGCGTTCACGACTCCCGGAACAGAAGCGTCTTGCCGGAGTAGCAATTGCAGCAACTCGCTTGTATGCTCAGCCGCCACAGTCCGGGGTTCGCACTTGTACTTTTTGCAAATGGCGGCGGCGGCCCCGACGCCCTGCCCCACAATCGCCCCGGTCGGCAGGACACGGGAAGAGGCAAACGCAACGTAGCTGGTGCTGATGGGCCGACCCGCAGCAAGCAGATTCCGCACGTTACGGGAATAACAGGAACGCAGAGGGATCCCGTATGGGATTGTCCCGTACTCTTTAAAGTTAGCGTTGCTCCTGGGAGACGGGTAAGGTGGAACGTGCCGATCATGGATGCCCCCGGGGAGGTGGATATCGATGCCCCAGGTACCGTAGGCGATGTCATCGGGATGAACAGACGGATTTCGAACATCCTTCTCCGTCAGGATGTAATCACCCAGAAGGCGACGAGACTCCCGCTTGTAAGGCCAGAACCCCACAAACTCCAAAGCGTAGGTTTCTGCCCTTGCTCGGGTGCCAGCATCCGTACAGCGGTTCTTGATATGGTCCCACACGCCCAGCAGTTGACGAAGCGCCTCGTGCCGGATCGCCTCATTATCCTTAATCGGGTGAAGAGGATAGCCGACCTCGATCCACCAATACCCGCCCTCGAAGAACCCGTGACCGCGGCCGGTTAAATCTTGTTCCGTATCGAACTCGACCGCCCATTCCGGCCGCTTGAATTGGACTCGCCGTCCCGTGTCCCTGGCCCGAAAGAAGAGGGTGTTCCCCATGAGCCCATCGCTGGCTTTCTCAGGCGCTAAGAGTTCCTGATACTCCGTACGCATCTCAATACCCCAGCGGAACTCGGCGCCGGAACGATAGATCAGGACGCCATCCCCTGTGGCGTCCACAAAGAGTGGCGCCTCCAGGATGAACTCCTTCTCAGTTCCTAATTGCGGCGCATGGATCGCTAGAATATGCGATGCATCAGCCATCTCCACTTCTCGCATGGTTGTATTGAGAAACAGGGTGAGGTTTTTCTCTCTATTCGCCCACTCATAGAGCACCAAGTCCCAGTGCGAATTCATTAACCCCTCGATATAAGGCTCCCAGTTACGAACCCTTTCCTCAGTACAGATCTCGTCGAGTATTCCAGACTCTTTGATCCAAGGGCTAAAACTGCATGTATCCTCCGGATAGAGTCTGACCTCACTAGAAGAATTTCCACCGAGGGTCGAACGCTCGTGAACGAGGGCTACGTTGACATCATTTCGAGCGGCGCTGATCGCTGCGCACGTGCCCGAGATACCGCCTCCCACAACCACTAAATCAAACCTCTGGTGAACTACCTCGATGGTTCCTTCACGGATGTATCCTCCCAGAAAAGGCGCGCCATTATGCGGTGCTGGGACCGACGGGGTTGGCTTTTCCGACCTCACCACATCTGGCGGCGAAGGCAAAGCCGAGCTACTGATGCCCGTACCTCCAGTAAGGCCCAATGTGAAGGACAAGCGTTTGAGGAAGCGCCTACGATTCGTGGTCACGGAATCCCTCCTCGATATCTCCTTAAACTCCGGTCCTGTTCTCTCCGGGTTGCGCCTGGGTCGGCTTGAAAGACATAAGTTTCACCTTTTCTTCGGCACCCTTCATCCGAAGCGAGAAAGAGGGCCAGATTCGTCAGGTGTTTGCGCGTCCAGAATTCCTAGGGATACGCCCTTCGGTGTCAATGAGTTCCCGGATAGAGTGAACACCACAAACGAGCGGACCTATTCCGACCACCAAGTTCGTGCTGAGGTCCACGACAGACACTCCTGTTTGCTTTTGGGAGAGACAGGACGACCAACAGCCCCCAATTACCACAGCAATGGGTCTTTACACGCGCAGGCTCGATCTACCATCGAGTAGATCATCTCTCCGGAGGCTCGGAACGCCCGGCCACCGACTTCTTCAAATCCGACATGAGCGCTTCTTTGCCGCGATGGATGTGATCGCGCAAGACCTTCTTCAGTTTGGCAGGATCCCTCTGCTCGAGCGCGGCCACAATGGCCTCGTGCTCAGCCCGCTCCTGGTGCCACCTCGGCATCAGATTGCTATTGGCGTTGTGCAAGCGGGCGATGATCAAGTGAGATTGCAAGCGGTCGTAAAGATCAGAAAGCAGACCATTGCCCGAATCCTTGACCAGCGTGCGGTGGAGTTCCGCGTTCGCAGCTTCGTGCAGTTTACGAGCTTCGGGTGTTTCGACGGGCTCGCCGAGCATGCGCAAAAGCTCACGCAACCGTGCCAGTTGCCGGGAAGTGATATGCTGCACTACGGTTTCCGCTGCGAGGCATTCAAGCGCACAACGGATTTCGAAGTTTTCTTCAATGTCACGGACCGAAAGTCCTTGAACAAAGGTCCCGATCCGCGGCCGGTTCTCGATCAAGCCCTCCGCGGCCAGCATTTGGAGGGCGTGCCGCACCGGCGTGAGGCTTACACCAAGCTTTTCGGCGATCTCGGGGATGTCCAATCTTTCCCCAGGCTTAAAGAGGCCAGTCAGAATCCCCTGACGAATCGTTTTGTACACAGCGTCGACCGCGCGTTGACGTTCCAGTTTTGCCAGTTCCATCGTCCCTCCCAAGTAGCGGCGCCTCGAAAAGTTCTGGTTACGCCAAGGAGTCTCTAATCCTATCTTTCAACATGGTCCTGACACGCCGAGTCTTGGTAAAAGGAGTGTAGTCAGGGCAAACACAGCTAGCTGTGACTAGAAACATTATACTTGATATACTTTATATTTGACGATAGGAATTTCAGTTCCTCTAATGCAATGATTGACTCAAGAATGCCTTTTGCTCCACGGCGGATTCCTTCTGGGGCGTTGGGCTGCGGCATCTAAAGAAAGAGTTGTGATCCTGAATCCGCCCCCTTTAGACTGGCTGCCGCGCAACCGTTGGTATGGGGGAGCCAAGCTCCCGCTTTGGGGTGCCGAGTCCGCCCTGCCGGATCGCGGGATCGAGGCGAAGCCGCGCTCGGGACGGAGGTCTGAACCGTATCTGATGTTCTGAATTTTCCTGGCTAGGGGGAGGGCATCAAGAAACCAGGGAAAGCGTGGTTGCTGAAGGGATGCGTTTCGCCATGCGGAGGCTGATTGGCGACATGCCGATGGTAGCAACGGATTGAGCTGCTTCCTTGCGATTCTTAGTAGTCTTTACCACCTGGATCGCGCAGTAGAATACTGACGACGCTGCCCCGTGGCAGCAGCACTCCAACCAAATTCGTGAAAGGCTCCAAAGCTCATGCCTCATCCCATGGAGTTACCCCCATGTAACGGCTGGCCCGGAAATCGCGTGACTCGCAGCATCTTCAATCTTCGCTGGTGGGTGGTGAGCCTACTCTTTGTCTCCACGATTATCAACTATGTCGACCGGCAAACCTTCTCGATCCTCGCCCACGAGATTCAACAATCCCTACACATCACCGACGTGGGGTACGCCGGCGTGGTGCAACTCTTCCTGGCCTCCTACACGCTCGCTTATCTGCTGACGGGGCGGGTAACCGACCGCCTGGGGTCCAAGCTGGGCATGACAGTTTTCATCGTTTGGTGGTCGATCGCCGACGTGCTGACGGCTTTTGCCGGATCGATGTATTCACTGGGAATGTACCGCTTTCTGTTGGGAGTGGGTGAACCGGGCAACTGGACGGTGCAAGCGAAGGCGATTTCCGAATGGTTCCCACCCTATGAACGCGGTTTAGCCTATGGGATCTGTACGGCGGGCGCCACGGCAGGCGCGACCGTGGCGGTGCCCTTGGTTGCCTTTCTAGGGGTAGGGCTTGGTTGGAGGGCTGCCTTTGTCATCACCGGTTCGCTTGGCTTGCTGTGGGTCATTCCCTGGATGTGGTTGTTTCGGTTCTCCCGCGATTCTCATCCTGTGACAGATCAGGCGCACGATATCACTGCCGGCCACACCGGAGCTCGGGCCGCATATCCGGAAGGCGAGACCGAGGGGCAGCGCTGGAAACTCATGCTGGCAGATCCAAACACGTGGCGGTTCACGCTGGCCCGGCTCCTCACCGACCCGGTCTGGTACTTCTTCCTCTTTTGGTTTCCGAAGTATTTGATCGGCGAGCATTCGTTGAGTTTGATTCGGGTCGGAGAGCTCGCCTGGGTCGTCTACTTGGCAGCAGGCGCAGGAACAATCTTAGGAGGTTGGGCCTCCGGGCTACTCATCAAGCGCGGCATTCCGATCGTGGCTGCGCGCAGAAGAATTTTGTTAATCGCTGCTTGCATCGTACCCTTGAGCCCCCTCATCGCGTACGCCCCGGCAGTCATACTGGTTTTGGGTGTTGCCTCTTTCGTGGTTTTAGCTCAACTGGCTTGGCAGGTCACGCTGGGCACCCTAATCATCGACGTCTATCCGCAGCGGTTTGTGGCGACCGTCTTCGGGATCATTGCCACAGGGGGCGGTTTGGGAGGCCTTCTCTCCACCAACGCGATAGGGCATCTCGTGACTCATTTTTCCTACAAACCGGTGTATATCTTGATGGCATTCTTACATCCCTGTGCGCTGTTCTTGCTGTGGAAGGTCCGGGCTTCAAGCTCTCCAAACGGAACGGAGGCAAAATGATTATCTGTCCGGAATCGGAAGTTACTCGAGAGCTCAAGATGGAACGTCTCGTTACCGACTTTGCCGTGGTCGGCGGTGGCTTGGCGGGGACGTGTGCGGCGATCACGGCGGCGCGCGCCGGCGCCCGTGTGGTCCTCATCCAGGATCGCCCGCTGCTCGGCGGCAACGCCTCGAGCGAAGTGCGCCTGTGGATTCTGGGCGCCACCTCCCACATGGGCAACAATAACCGCTGGGCTCGCGAGGGCGGCGTCGTGGACGAAATCCTGGTAGAAAATCTGCACCGCAACCCCGAAGGCAATCCGCTGATTCTCGACACCA
>Ga0181524_10005387_pt1 | contig 11469 bp, 11 predicted proteins | sample PEATcosm2014_Bin_34_FD_119761 | JGI IMG/M metagenome (GOLD analysis project Ga0181524, IMG submission 119761) | Peatland microbial communities from MTU Mesocosm Facility, Houghton, MI, USA - PEATcosm2014_Bin05_60_metaG | ecosystem: Environmental > Terrestrial > Soil > Wetlands > Peat | place...
GGAGGTCGTGGGGATAACGGGCGCCCACCCGTCGACCGGGTCGACGGATTACGGGTCGATGAGGGTTCCCGAGAACTGCCGGCCGGTGATGGCGTTCTCGAGGTTGGGGAGGTCCCGCCCGGCGACCACCGCGAGGGGGATCGCCGCGCGCGAAAGCAGGTCCGCGCCCAGGCGATCGAACAGGAAGTTCTGTCCGGCCTCGCCGGTCGAGCCGCGCTCGACCATGGCGCGGAACGCCGGCCATCGGATCCGATCCCGCCGACGGGCCGTCGGGTCCGAGCGAGGATCCCTCTCGTAGACCCCGTCGACGTCCGTCGCGTTCACGACCCGGGCGGCCCGCAGTCGCACCGCGAGCAGCGACGCGACCCCGTCGGTCGTGTGGCCGGGTTCGGTCCCCCCGAGGATCACCGGGGAGCCGTTCCGCAACGCTGCCACCGCCGCACGGATCGATTCGGGGGGATGGGTGGGTGCCGGGGGGCCGATCCGCGCGGCGAGCAGGTGCGCGTGCAGACGGGTGACCTCGATCCCCAGCTCGTCGAGCTCGACCTCGGTCAGGCCGAGGGCGCGTCCGAGGCGAATGTACTCCCGGGCCGTGCGACCGCCCCCGGTCGTCACGGCGAGCGGGGTGCGCCGGCCGATCCGGGCGAGCAGTTCGGCGAGCCGCTCGAGATATTCGCGGTCGCCGTCGCCGGTCAGCAGCACCGAACCGCCGATCGACACGACGACCGGCGCCTTGCGACGCGGGCTGGCCGCGCTCATCCGAGACCGCGAGGGTCGGGTGGGGATAGCGGTGTCGGCACGCCGGTCCCACGCCTTCTATAGCCGCCCGGCGTGCGGGCGACGATGAGCGAGGACGACGACCGGGCGAAGGTGGCCGCCGCCCGGCGCGCGGTCGAGCGATGCGTCCGCCCGGGCCAGTGTCTGGCGCTCGGCACCGGGACGACCGCGATCGAGGCGGTCCGCGCGATCGCGGCGGCGTTCCCGACGGTCCGGTTCGACTGCGTGGCGAGTTCCCGGGCAACGGAGGAGCGGGCGCGGTCCCTCGGGTTCGCGGTCCGCCCGCTCGCGGCGGGCGACCGGTTCGACCTGATGGTGGACGGCGCCGACGAGGTCAGCCCGGCGCTGGACCTGACGAAGGGGCACGGGGGGGCCCTCCTCCGCGAGAAGCTGCTGGCCCACCTCTCCCGCGAGCTCGTCATCGTCATCGACGCGTCGAAGCTTGTCTCCGCCCTGGGCGAGCGGTCCCCGATTCCGGTCGAGGTCGTGCCGTTCGCGCGCCCCTCGCTGGAGCGGGAGCTCGCGGCCGAGGGCGTTCGGGTCACCGTCCGCACCGGGCCGGGGGGCGTCCCGTTCTCGACCGACAACGGGAACGAGATCCTCGACCTGGTCTTCCCGCGGCCGCTGCGGGACCCGGCCGGTGCCGCCCGGGCGATCCGCGACCACGTCGGCGTCGTCGAGTCCGGCCTGTTCGTCGGGCTCGCCAGCCGGGTGTTCGTCGGCCACCCCGACGGCCGGGTCGACGAGATCCCCGCCCGCCGCGCGAAGGCGGAGTAGGCGCCGCGGCCCCGGCCGATCATCCAACGCACGGTCGTCCGGGCCGACGCGCCCTCCACCGGAGGCCGGAAACGGTGGACCGGCGACGAGGCCCTGGGGCGGCACGGCCCCGAGTTGACGACCCGCTCCCACTTTCCCGGGATCGAGCTCCCGCCCGAGAGTTTCGAACGTACGGTCCGGTGAGCGACGCGCGCCGCGGCGCACCGACGCGCGGGGTCAGCGGGTCCGCGCGCGGCGCGCGCCGGGGCGACCGGCACGGATCCGGAGGATCGGCCGGGTCCCGGGACCGGGCCGCACCAGGAGGGTCGACCGGACCCCCGGCACGGCTGCCACGCGGCGCCGGACCGCCGCGGCGTGGCGACGCAACGTGAAGATGTGCACGTGGGCGCCCGCGTCGTGGGTGTACGCCGCGACCGGCCGCCCGGCTGCCCGGTTGAGCTCCCGGACCTCGGCGAGCACTTCGTGGGATGCGCCCGTCAGGTAGTCGAGCGGCGGGTCCGTCGTCTCGCAGATCCGCCGGAAGCTGTCGCATTCCTCCATTACGAGCGGAAAGAGCTTCGTCGGGTCCCGGCGGCCGATCGCCTGGCGGATCCCGGCGATCCGCCCCGGGATCGCGGCGAGGCGTCGGGGATACTCGGGGCTCGTCCGCACCGTCGCCTGCATCGCCACCGCCGACCGCACCTTCTTGACCGGGGCGTCGTCGACGAGAGCGACCACGTCGACGAGCTCGGGCCAGTGATCCGGGGGGTAGAGCGGCCGGGCGTAGCAGTCGGACCCGTCGGTCCGGCGCCCCGCCCGCCACTCGACGTACCCCCCGAAGATCGACCGGCAGGCGCTTCCCGACCCGAACCGGGCGAGTTGGGAGAGAGCGCGTGGGGAGAGGTGGAGCCCGGCCGCAGCGCTCGCCGCCCCGGCCAGTGCCGCGAACCCGCTCGCGCTCGACGCGAGCCCGCTCGCCGTGGGGAAGTTGTTGTCGGAGCGTACCGAGGCCCGGAGGGGAAGGCCGACGGCCGCCCGGACCCGGTCGAGGAACACGACGACCGCCCGGCGTTGGTCCTCGGTCGCGGGAGCCCCGTTCAGCTCGACCTCGTCGCGCGCGAGCTCCCCGTCGAACCGGACGGTGGTCCTCGAACGCAACCGGTCGAGGGTCACGGAGAGGGAGGGGTTGAACGGGAGTCCGAGCTCGGGGTCCCGCATCCCCCAGTACTTCACGAGCGCGATGTTCGGGGCCGCTACGTACGTCGCCGAGCGGACGGCCGGGCGCTCCATGGGGTTCGGCCCCACGGTCGCGGGGAGTACATATCCGCCGCCCCCGGCTCCCGAGGCTCGACGGTCCCCTCGCTTTCGCGGAGAGGGACCTCCGCGGGACCGGTGGAGAGCGTCTCGGCCAGGCGCAGGGATCCGGTGCATCGGGTCCGTGGACGTCGTGTCCGCCCCGTCGCCTCCCGTGCGGCTCGGGGCGGAACGGTGACGGCCTAGCCGGTCCCGCTCCGTCGGGTCTCGGTCGACGCGGGGGAAGCGAGGTGGCGCCCGAGCCGCTCGAGGATCTCGAGCCGCTCCAGTCCCTTCGTCACGCCCCGGGTCCCCGCGGGTAGGGGGTGGTGCTCGAAGAACGCGCGAACCTCCTCCGCTCGGCCGATCGCCATCGACGGAACGGCGTGCTCGAGGACCGTCGGAAGGCTTCCCGACCCGTGGAAGACGTCCACCAGCGTGTCGACGTGGTCTGCGAACCAGGGCCAGACAACGGACCGGCCGGCGGGGTTCGCGGCCGCCTGGATGATCAGTCCCGGTAGGAAACTGCGGTTCGTGCCGCCCGAGACGGCGAAGTCGAGCGTCTCGCGGAGGAGCTCGGGTTCCGCGCTCCAGCTCAGGGAACGCACGAGCCGCGCCCGGTCGGCATCGGCGACCGTCCGCTCGAGCGCGCTCCGCAGGTCGCGGTAGCCCGCGGGCCCTCCCGAACGGGCGTGGCCGACCGCCGTCGCCAACCGGAGATCGGGATCGATCCGGTCCCAGTCGTGGAACCGCCCGGATCCCTCGCGGGCGTACCCGTCGTCGAGGCAGGCCCGGGCGAAGGACATTCGCTCCCGGAGGATGCCGTCGGCCGAGGGCTCCCCCGGCCGCCGCTTCGGTCCGAGGCGCTCGGTATGGGCGGCCAGGAACGTTCGGGCCGCTTCCCGGACGTCGGGCAATCCCGGGAACTTGAGGGCCAGGCCGCTGAGGGTACCCCCGATCGATTCCACCGTGAGGCGGTCGGAACAGGATCCGAGCGTTCGAGCGAACCGTGCGTACGTTGCCCAGTCGACGTCGCCCGAGGAGAGGAACGCGGCCAGGTCCTGGAGAACGATCCACCGGTCGGGCGGCGACCGAGCCGGGAGGGCCTTCAGCAGCCGTTCGTACAGCGTGGGGTCGTACAGGACGCGGTAGAACCCGACCGCGCCCGGGTTCAGGTGGACGGTGGCGGCCGGATCGACGGGGATCGTCCGGTTGCGCGCCTCGAACCGCACCCGATCCCGGCGCCCGTCCACGTCGACCACCATCGGAATCGGCCATGGGGCGCTCTCCTCGCTCCCGAGGTAGGAGAACCGTCGCTGGGACAGTTCGAGTCCCTCGGGGCCGAGCCGGGCCGTTACGATCGGTAGCCCGGGTCGGTCGATCCAGGGTCCGGCGATCGCCCCGACGGGCTCGCCCGAGGTCCGCTCGAGCGAACGCCAGAGATTGTCGGTTTCCGCGTTGCCGTACCGGAAGCGGCCCAGGTAGTCGGTGACCCCGGAGCGGAACGGCTCCTCGCCGAGGTAGGCCTCGAGCATCGCGAGGACGCTCGAGCCTTTCCCGTAGCTGATATCGTCGAAGATCTGCCCGATGTCGGCGGGGCGCTCCACCGGGGTGCGGACCGGGTGGGTCGAGCGCAGCGAGTCCCCGTCGATCGCGGCGGCCATGCCGGCGACGCGGAGGAAGAAGTCGGTCCGGGCGTCGAGCGTGGGCTCGAGCCGCTCGGTGATCTTCGTCTCCATGAAGGCGGCGAAGCTCTCGTTCAGCCAGACGTCCGTCCACCACGACATCGTCACCAGGTTCCCGAACCATTGGTGAGCGATCTCGTGGGAGATCGTCTCGAAGACATCGCGCGTGGCGAACGACCCGCTCGTCGGGTCGATGAGGAGCCGGTTCGCCTGGAAGCTGATCGCCCCCCAGTTCTCCATCGCGCCGAACGCATGCTCCTCGATGGCGAGCAGGTCGAGCTTGGGGAGCGGGTACGGAATGGCGTAGTACTCCTCGAGCGCGTCGAGGATCCGCCGAGCCGCCTCCAGGGCGAACCGACTCGCTTCGCCCCGTCCGGGCGCGGTCAGCACCCGGATCGCCGCGTGCCGGGAGCGCCCCACGCACCGGTCGAACCGGCCGATCCCCAGGTAGAACAGGTAGGGAGCCATCGGGGGGGTCGCCCCGAACGTCCACTCGCGGAGCCCGTCGACCGGCCGAGTCGATTCGACCGGACCGTTCGCCACCACCTCGAGGTCCGGGTCGGTCGCGACGCGCACGAGGAACCGCGCCTTCCGGTCGGGTCGGTCGATGCAGGGGAAGATCGCGCGCGCCCCGGTCGGTTCGCACTGGGTGGTCAGGACGTAGCCGTCGCCGTGCCGCGAGCGGTAGAACCCACCCAGCGTGCGCGTGCTCACGGTGCCATGGAAGTCGATCGCGATCCGCGAGCTGCGCCCGGGGAGAAGATCGACCGAAAGGGTCTCGCGGTCGGGAGAGAGGCGGAATCCGACGTCCTGCCCGTCCCTACGCACCTGAACGATGGAGAGGCCTTCGCAGTCGAGGGCGCACTCCGTCGGCCCGGGGCCGAGGTCGAACTCGACGGACCCGGTCCAGGCGAGCCCGGCGTAATCGACCCGGAGAAGGAGGCGGTACTCGCTCGGGGTGGTGCTCGGGGATCCGGTCACGGAAGGAGCCCGGCCGTGGGACGCGCCCGGCGGGTCGCCCCTCGACGAGGGTCCGCAGGGGATGAAGGTTCGCCGTGCGCCCTCGGGCGCGGGGGTGCCCTCGGGCTCGAAACCAAGGTTAAATAGGTCAGGTCGGTCGCGGTCGTTGGCTGACGGCCAAAGCGGTGGGGAAACACCCGGTCCCATTCCGAACCCGGCAGTTAAGCCCACTGGCGTTCCGCGCGGTACTGAAGTGCGCGAGCCTACGGGAAACGCGGAAAGCTGTCAGCCTCCCGGGTCGCTAGGGTAACCGTTTCGCGCGGTCGGAGAACGGATGTACCTCGGCGCCCACATCGGGATCGCGGAGGGCCTCGCGGAGTCGGCCCACCAGGCCCGGCGGATCGGCTGCGATGCCCTGCAGATCTTCTCGAAGAGCCCCCAGATGTGGTCCGGTCCCGTGCTGCCTCCCGCCTCGGCCGAGGCGTTCCGCGATGCGGTGCGGGCCGAGCACCTGCGGGCCACCGCCGTGCACCACGGGTACCTCGCGAACCTCGCCAGCCCGAAACCCGACATGCTCGCGCGCTCCCGGCAGGCGTTCCTGGACGAGATCCGCCGCGCGGAGCTCCTCGGGGCGGACGGCCTGATCTTCCACCCCGGCGCCCACCTCGGGTCGGGGACGGACGCCGGGCTGCGGACGATCGCGGAGAGCCTCCGCGGGGCGATCGCCGAGGTCCCGGAGGGACGGGTGCGCCTCCTGCTCGAGAACGCGGCGGGGCAGGGAACGACGCTCGGCTCCTCCTTCGAGGAGCTCGCCGCCGTGCTCGACGCCGTCGGCGCTCCCGAGCGGGTCGGGGTCGCGCTCGACACCTGCCACCTTTTCGCCGCGGGGTTCGACTTCCGCACCGACGAGGGATACGGGACGCTCCTCGACCGCCTCGAGCAGGCCCTGGGACTCCGTCATGTCCACGCGTTCCACCTCAACGATGCCAAGGCCCCGCTCGGCTCCCACCTCGACCGCCACGAGAACATCGGCGGGGGAGAGATCGGGCGGGCGGGGTTCCGACACCTGGTGAACGACCGTCGTTGGGCCTCGGTTCCCGGCTATCTCGAGACCCCGCTGGACGATCGAGGGTACGCCCGCTACGCGGAGGACCTTGCTACCCTCCGCTCGCTCGAGGTACCCGGAGCGGGCGCGCGGCCGCGGCGGAGTACCGTCCGCCGGGCAGCCCGCCGCGCCTCAACGGTCAAATAGCCTTCTCCGCCTCGTGCGCTGCACATGGCGGACGCGGTGCCGGCCGGGTCCGTTCTCCCTGTCGGATGCACGGCTCGATTCGACCTCGGAGGGGCCCTCCATCTCGCGGGAGATCCTCCCCGATGACCGGCGCGCGCAAGCTCGAGAGCCTCTGCGATGCCTACGTACGGACGCTGGTCGCGCTCGGCGAAAGCGACCCGAAGCTGGTCGTCCTAGAGGCCGACCCGCCGGGATCGGCACGGGCGTCGCAGTTCGGGGAGCGTTTCCGAGAGCGGTACTTCCGGGCCGCGCCCGAGGACCCGGCCTTGATGTCGGTGGCCGCGGGGCTCTCGGAGGGAGACCGAACCGTGTTCGCGAGCGGCCCCGCGGTGGTCGTTGTCGGCCAGTCGTACGACGCCGTTCGCCGATCGGTCTGCGTCCCTCGGGCCAACGTCAAGATCGTAGCCACTCGCGCCGGGCTGCTGGACGGCAGGGTCCGGGACGCGCCCCCGATGCTCGAGGATATCGGGCTCATGCGGGGGCTCCCCGGGATGACCGTGATCGTTCCCGCGGACGCTCCGACGGCGGAGGCCGCGACGCGGGCGGTCGCGGAGCGGGAGGGCCCCGCCTACCTCCGGCTCACCGGGGTGGACCTGCCGACGGTCACCGACGGCACGTTCCGGCTCGGGCGTGCGGCCACGTTGCGGGACGGCACGGACCTGACGGTCGTCGCGGTCGGCGCGATGGTCGCCCGCGCCCTCGAGCTGGCCGAGGATCTCGCCGCGGTCGGGGTTTCCACGAGAGTGCTCGACTTCGCGTCGGTGAAGCCGTTCGACGAGCCGACGCTCCTTCGGGCCGCCCGGGACACCGGCGCGATCCTCGTCGCCGAGGAGCACAGCGTGACGACCGGCGTGGGAGCGCTCGTCGCGTCGGCGACCGCCGAGAACTATCCCGTGCCGGTACGGAGGGTCGGGGTCCCCGACGTGTTCGGGGAACCCGGTGACCCGTGGGTGCTCCTCGACCGGTACGGCCTCTCTCTCGCGCGCATGCGCGAGGAAGCGTGGGAGCTGCTCCGGGGTCGGGGCAAGTTTGAGTAGGCCGAGGCGTTGGGGGGTCGGTACGACGATGCAGTTGTTCCTCGATACGGCGAGCGTGAAGGAGATCCGGACGATGTGGGAGATCGGCATCCTGGACGGGGTGACGACGAACCCGTCGCTCGTGGCGAAGGAGGGCCGGCGATTCGAGGACCTCCTGCGCGAGATCTGTGCGCTCGGGGTCCCCTCGGTCTCCGCCGAGGTCGTGGCGACCGACGTGGAGGGGATGCTCCGCGAAGGGCGCCGGCTGCGGGAGATCCACCCTTCGATCTACGTCAAGGTGCCGATGACCCCCGCGGGACTCCAGGCCACGCGGACGCTCGCCAAGGAGGGGACCCGCGTCAACATGACGCTGGTCTTCAGCGCGAACCAGGCGCTCCTCGCGGCTAAGGTGGGGGCGGCGTACGTCAGCCCGTTCATCGGGCGGCTCGACGACCAGGGCCAGGAGGGGATGGAGCTCGTGCGGGACATCGTCACGATCTACCGGAACTACCACTTCCCGACCCGCGTGCTGGTCGCGAGCATCCGCCATCCGATCCACGTGCTCGACGCGGCCAAGATCGGCGCGGACATCGCCACGATGCCGTTCGCGGTGATGGAGAAGCTCGCCCTCCACCCGCTCACCGACCTCGGCCTCGCCCGATTCCTGAAGGATTGGGAGAAGGTCCCGAAGGGGTGAAGGACGTCCCGTGGTCGAACGCGGTCCGCTCCTCGAGAAGTACCTCCGCCTGACCCGGGAGGCGATCGCCCGCGTGGTGCCGACGCCCCCGGAACGGTCGTTCCTGCGCGGAGCGTCCGACGACTTCCTTTCGATGGCCCGGTCGTACCTCGCGGACGCGGAACATTTCTCGACGGCCGGCGACTTCGAGCGGGCGCTGGCGGCGGTCAGTTACGCCCACGGCTGGCTGGACGCGGGCGTGCGCCTCGGGGTGCTCGACGGAGGGAACGATGAGGACCGGTTCACCCTCTACCGCTGATCCGGCCGCGCGCCCTCCGCCGATCCCGGAGTCCGTCCTCTCGTCGATCGAGACCCATCTCCGCGAGCGCGAGAAGCGTCGGGAGGACCTCTACCAGCAGGCCCGGCGGCTGCGCCGGCAGTCCCAGGCCACGGTCGCCCGCCTGCACGCGAGCGGCGCGGCGCGGGAGGAGCTCGCCGCCGTTCGCCGCACGCTCGCCGACCTCGCGGAGACCGTCCGGCGCGAGGGGCGGGCGGACGAGCCGGTGACGCTGGACGCCTTCCAGGAGGCGGTCGAGGCGTGCCTTCTCGGAGCCATCGTCGAACGGGCGCCGCTCCCCGGTCCGGCGGACCTCGGGGTCGACCCCGAGCCGTACCTTCTCGGGCTCGGGGACGTCGTCGGCGAGGTCCGGCGCCTCCTCCTGGACCGGCTCGGTCGCGAGGACCTCCCGGCGGCCGAGCTCCACCTGGCCCTGATGGAACGCCTGACGGAGGCGCTCCTCCGCTTCGACACCTCCCGGGCGATCGTCCAGCTGAAACCCAAGCAGGACCAGGCCCGGATCCTCCTCGAGAGAACCCGCGGGGAGGTCGTCATGGCCCGCCTGCTGGTCCGCGCCCGTCCTCCCGGGGCCGGGGGCCCATGACCCCCCCGGGAGCCCGCCGGTCGATCGGGGTGATCGGCGGCTCGGGCGTTACCGGGATCTTCGAGGCTGGCCCACGGCAGAGCCACCGGGTGACGACGCCGTGGGGAGCCCCGTCGGGGCCGGTGGAGGAAGGGGAGGTCGGCGGGATGCGGGTCCTCTTCCTCGCCCGCCACGGACCGGGGCACTCGATCCCTCCTCACCGGGTCAACTACCGGGCGAACATCGATGCGCTGCGCACGCTCGGGGCCGAGGCGGTCGTGACCGTGAGCTCGGTCGGGTCCCTGCGGGAGGAGCTTCCCCCCGGTACCCTCGTGCTGCCGAGCCAGTTCGTCGACCTCACCAAGCAGCGGCCGACGACGTTCTATGACGGCGGAAAGGTGTTTCACGTCTCGCTCGCGGACCCGTTCTGCCCCGACCTCACCCGCCGGGCGGTCGACGTCGGCCGGGAGCTCGGAACGCCGTTCGCCGAGGGTCGGACGTACGTCTGCGTCGAGGGACCCCGGTTCAGCACGCGGGCGGAGTCGGCGTTCTTCCGGTCGTTCGCGGACGTGATCGGGATGACCCTCGTCCCGGAGGTGACCCTCGCCCGCGAACGGGCGCTCTGCTACCTCTGCCTCGCGATGGTCACGGACTACGACGTCTGGGCGGATCGTCCCGTCGACGCGCGGGAGATCGTCGAAACGATGCACCGGAACGTCGACCGGATGGGGAAGGTCCTCGCCGCGTTGATCCCCCGGCTCGGGGCGAGCCCCACGTGCGGGTGCAGCTCGGCCCTGGACTCGGCCGGCGTCTGAGCCGAGCTCAGTCGATCGGTCCCCGGCGGACCGTGATGGGGATCCGGTTCGCCGCGAACTCGAGCTCGGCGATCTCGACCGGGTCGACGAGCGACGAGGCGATATCGATCAGGATCGGCGCCCCGAGCGATATCTGGAGGGCCCGGGCACCTAGGATGCGGGCCCGCTCGAATCGGGTGTACTCCGAGGGCGCGGGGAGTTGGGACGAGGAACGATCGTTCACTCTCAACTTTCCCGAGGCCGCGAGACCGGCGGCGGCCGTCAAGGAGCCGCCCACTCGGGCCACGCTATTTACCGTTTGCCCCGGACCGGGCTTTGCCCGAATACTGAGGGTTGACCTAGGTTGCTGTGCGGGCTCGATGGTTCGCGTCCCGAACCGGCATTCATAGGCTCCGAGCACGAGAGCTACCAGGGTCGCTCGGGGGTCCACGAGGGCCGGGCTCCCGGACGAAGGCGTTACTGCTCGCCGTCGACTGGGCGGATCGAGAGTTCCGCAGTTTCCAGATTCACTTCGACGTGACCCTGACAGGAGCCGCGGAACGGGGACCGTCCGCTCACGGGACTAGGGAGAGGCCCAGACTCCCGTCTGCCCGGAGCTTCACCGGGGGGTGGGTCCATGGGAGGCGGGGAGCCTCGGAGACCCACCCGGACCTGTTTCGGCGGCGGGCATCAGATCATCGCAGTGCCATTCACCGGGCACGCCCCTACGGTCCCGTTGAAGGTGAGCTCATCACCGATCAGGTTCCATGTGGAGGGAGCGATCACGACCAGCTGTTGATTGCTCGCCAGCGCCACGTTCGGAATCTCCCAGGAGTTGCCCCCGGGCATCGAGGGGTAGCTGTCCAGCCACGCCCCGCTCTCCGACTCAAGGACCGCGTACCACCCTGTGGCGCTCGCCGGACAGTCGTCGATCGAAGGGACCCACGCGGGACAGCCGGGCGTCGCGCTCGCAAGACGCTGCCCCGCGCTGTCCGTGAGGTTGAGAGTGGTCATCCAACTCACCAGCCCGCCCGCGTCCTCATCGAAGATCCCGGCGTCATAGGTGACCTGCATCGATAGGTCGGCGCGGTGGATGAGGCTCGAGTTGGTCAGACTCGGTGCGGCGAGATAGAGCGTGTAGCCATCTTCGACCGGAGGCGGGCCGAGGGCCTGCACGTCGCCACACCCTTGGCTCCCGTTAAAGGACATCCCCCAAGAAGCGTCCGGGTTCACCCCCACATACAGGACCGGTTGGACGTCGGTCGCTCCAACAAGTCCACACCGAGCGTACTTCACGATCA